>Ga0076297_103_pt1 | contig 36826 bp, 44 predicted proteins | sample RifGroA1_FD_67982 | JGI IMG/M metagenome (GOLD analysis project Ga0076297, IMG submission 67982) | Berkelbacteria bacterium GW2011_GWA1_36_9 | reverse complement strand
TTGTACATTAATAATATTAAAATTCCGTCAATGCCTATAAAAATTCCTCCGACAAAAGATATTACGCCGATAAAAGACCTTAATCCCAGCAAAAAAAGTATTAAGGGCAATGAGCAGACTATTATAACTGCATGATTTTTTTTAATGCCTAAATCATACATAAAACTTTTTTTAAGGATAAGAGACAAAGACAAAAAGGCGTTAAAGGTTATTATAGCTCCTGCAAGAAACCCAAAAACCGCAAATCCTCCGGTTAAAATATTTTTAAGTCCGGCCAAAGCCGAATCTGTTGTTTGACTTCCTGTAATGCCCAGAATCAAAAGCATAAATAAACAATATATAAAAGCTGGCACCAAAACAGATATTATAATAATTTTTTTCATATTCTTTTTATCGCCCCTAACCATTTCTTCAACTTCGGGAATCAAGCCCACGCCCCATAAAGAAAAGATAATGGGCCCGTATGGCAAGAAAAAATTTGAAGTTTGAAATTTAAAGTTTGAAATGAGAATATTATCTAAGCTCCAGTTAGAAAATCCTTTGAGCAAAATTAACAATAAAACCGAAAACAAAAGCAATACAGTTGCTAATTCAACTTTAGCAATAGCTTTTATGTCGCAATAAATAAGCGCGGCGGCGGCAACAGAATAAATAAAAACATATAAAAGATAACTGCCGCCGAAAATAGGAGAAAGAGCGTTTGAAAAAAAACTTCCGCCGACAATCAAGTAAACTAAAAGCACGCCAAATCCCCCAAGTGTTGCTGTAATCAAAGAAATCGTTTCGGCCCACTTTCCCAAGTGGAATCCCACAAATCCCGGAATTCTTTTAAAGTCCGGCGTTTTAAGCGCTATCTGGCCGACAATTGAATTGACTACTGCAACCACGCCGGTCAAAAAAACCAAATAAAAAAGCGTTAGCCATATTCCGGCTTTAGATGCGATGTACGGCAGAGAAAAAAAACCAACGCCAATAATACTGCCAGAAAGCACCGAGGCAGGATAAATATATTTTTTAAATATATTTTTCGCAAGCATTGCTATATTTTACCGCGCCCTTCCGTAGCCCGCAAGGGCGAAGGAGGGCCATTAAATAAAAAAACGGACTATGTTGATAAAACAAAAGTGCTCCCAACCAGATTCGAACTGGTGTTACATGGTTGAGAACCATGTGTCCTGGACCGGACTAGACGATGGGAGCTTATTATAAATCTAACATAAAAAATGGTTTTTGTCGATAGAAAAATAATTTGACAAAATATCCTTAAAGGACTATAAAAGATAATAGCGCGGTTCTTTGACATTTAACAAAGGGAGGAAGAACCATGATTATCGGCGTAATTTCCGACACGCACAAAGACCGGGCAAATGCTCTGCCCCATGTTATGGCCGAATTTAAAAAACGCGATGTAGATATTATAATTCATTGCGGAGATATTGAATTACAACATGTCAATCCTGATTTTTTTAACGGATTAGAAGTCATATGCGCTTTAAACCAAGAGCAGCTGGAAAAATTCCCGGTTGGAAACCCGCCGCCAAGATGGAAGTTTACCGCGCCTGGCAAAAGAGTTTTAGATATTCACGGCATACGATGCTATGTCGGACACAGAATGTCTTATGATATCCTAGTTGGGTCTGAAACGGATTTTAGAAAAAAAATAGAGCTGCTAAGAAGAGATTTTGACGGGTTAAGATGGGTTTTTTCCGGACACACCCATCATCAGATCCTTTTTCAAACCCAGCTTGTCAATTTTGTAAATCCTGGCGCCATAGAAGATTCTGTTGACGGATATGAGTTTACAATTATTGACACTAAAACTGACCAGATTGTTTTTTGCCGGATTCCGAAGACAAAATCGACTGAAAATCCTTTTTCGGTCGGCATAATTTCCGATAGTTTAAATATCTCAAAACTGGATGTTAATTTTTGGGAAAAGCTGAAAAAAGAATTCCAGGAAAGAGGAGTAACCTATATTATCCATTGTGGAAATATAGCTTTAGACGATATTGGCCAAAAAGAATTGGCTGATTTCGTAGTTTATTATAGGCTCCGTCCCGACCAAGCAATTCGATCCAATCCAAAAAACTGGCACTTGGTGCCAAAAGATGAGCCGCTTGTCGAAATCGATGGCCGTCAATTCTATATCCATCCAAATCTGGCGCGAATTCTTCTTGAAGAATCAGAAGTGGAGATGCACAAAGAATGCTTAAAAACTCTGGAATCTTATCCAGAAGTAAGCTTTATTCTTTACGGAGGAACCAATGAAACATTTTTAGATGAAGGACCCCGGGCAAGGATTATAAACCCTGGCGATGTCGTTTCAAGCAGGAGCTTCGCAGTGGTCTGTTTGCCAAGGGCAGAAATCACATTTGGACATGTCCCAGTTGACCCTTTGCCTCCCATCTAACAACAAACTAAAAAAAGAGCGCGTAGCGCTCTATTTTTTTGATGCGTCGTAATCGGGCGGAATCTGCCAATAATTTATTATATATTGGGCCAATTCTTTGAAAACCGGAACTGCTGAAAGGCTGGACTGCGGAACCTTAGGGTTGTCTAATTTCACCAAAATTAGAAATTGAGGATTGTATGCGGGACCATAGCCGACAAAACTTTGGATTGTTTTGTCCGGCTCGTATCCTTTTCCGTTTTTAAGAGGAACTTGAGCGGTTCCAGTTTTGCCAGCCAAGTAATAACCAGGAATTTTTGCCACGCCGTTAAAGCCGTTATCCACAACATTAATTAACATTTTTGTTAAATCAGAAATAGTCTTTTGGGAAACAACAGGGTCAGATGTTTTGGGCTTTATGATAATTTCATCCTGGCCGTTTACTATTTTTTCTACAATATATGGTTTTACAATCTTTCCGCCATTAGCGAGCATGGCAAAACCCCTGACAATTTGCATCGGAGTTAATTCAATGCCCTGGCCGAAAGAAGCTGTGGCAAAATTCATGTCTGACCCGGCCCTCAGCACATCGTTGTTAGAATAAACCTCGCCCTGCAAGTCAACGCCTGTCTTTTGGGTAAAACCAAATTTATCAATATAGTCTAAATATGTTTTATGGGAAATCTGCTGGGAGGCAAACACAGCTCCTGTGTTTATTGAGTTTTCCAAAACCTGGGTCATTGTTTGTTCGCCGTAAACTTCGTTAGCGAAATTATGAATTGTTTTTAAGCCAAACTTCACAAACCCTGTATCAACATAAGTCGTATCGGGAGTTATTTTGCCCTCGTTTAAAGCAATAGCCATTGTAAATGGCTTTAAAATAGAACCCGGCTCAAAAAGTTTTTGCACTGCCCCGTTTTGAAAAACATCCAGGTCTTTTTCTTTAGAATATTGATTGGGATTAAAAGACGGAAAATTTGCCAGCGCCAAAATTCTGCCAGAATCGGGCTTTAAAACTATTATCTGGCCCGAGTCTATGTCGTTTTTTTCTTCTTGTTTTTTTAACAGCGATTCTGCCTGAAATTGTATATTGTAATCTATTGTAAGATAAATGTCAGAACCGTCCAAAGACATTTTATTGTTATCTGAAAAAATAGAACCTAGCCCCTTTTTTTTTTCTTTAATGCCTGACTTGCCTTTTAAAATATCCTCATAATAATCTTCCAGGCCGTACTGGCCTGAGCCCTCGCCCCCTAAAAATCCCAGCACCTGGCCGGCAAAATCTCCCTGAGAATAAAATCTTACAGGATTGTTCTGCCAATACAGCCCGTCTAAATTTAGCGCTTTGATTTTGTCTAATTCATCGCTCGTCAAATCTTTTTTTAAAACTATATAAGAATCCTGTGTGTTTATTTCTGAAAGGAGCTGGTCTTCGGTTTGATTAATATATCCGGACAAAACTTTAGCAAAAGCCGGCTTATCTGGAATATCATTAGGGTTGGCAGAGATTGTCCAGGAATCTTTGTTGATGGCTAAATTTTTTGTTTCGCCAGATCCCTTAGTTCCTTTTGTTTGCTGGTTGCTTTGAGAAAATATCTGACCTCGTGCTCCCGTAACGCTTGCAAAACCTGCCTGCTGGCCCAGAGCCTGCGCCTGATACAATTTATGATTTATTATTTGCACAAAAAACAGGCGGCTAATAATAGCTGCCCCGAAAACGACCATTAAGACTAATATTATATTTATTCTCCAGTTTCTGAAGATTTTCATTTCATATTATCTTTTTGCACGGAAGCCACTGAACTGTCTAAAATTTGCACATAGCTTACTGAAATGGTTTTTTGAAAATTCAATTTCTGCGTTTTTGCCAAGACTTGACCCAAAAAATTACTCTCTGCAAAACTAAATTCCAAATCCTTATTTTCTTCAGAAACTAAAGCTAACTGCTTCTCATAACTATTAATTGAATACGACCCTTTGGTTAAATTGATAATCTGATAAATATAAAAAACCAGTAAAAACGAGCATAAAATAAAACCTGTAAAACAAATAATTTTCCAGTTAGCCTGGGGCGCTTTATTGTATATACGAGAATAACTCAATGCTATTGTGGTCATATTTTTATTGCGGCTCTTAACTTGGCTGGCCTCGCGCGAGGATTTTTTCCAAGTTCATTTCTGCCTGCTGTTACGGGGCTTTTAGTTAATATTTTTATTAATCCTTCTTTTTCTTTTTCTCTGAAAAAATTTTTAACAATCCTGTCTTCTAAAGAATGAAAAGATACTACCACCAATCTCCCGAGGGGAGATAGAATTGAAAGCGCCTGAGGTAAAACTTTTTTTATATTTTCAAGTTCATCATTGACTGCAATTCTCAGCGCCTGAAAAGTTCTTGTTGCATAATGGATTTTTTGCCTCCAGTATAACGACGGCGTTGCGTCTTTTATAATTCTTATAAGCTGGAATGTAGTTTTAATCCTTCCTTTTTTTCTCTGGTCTATAATATTTTTTGCAATTTTTTTCGCAAATTTTTCTTCACCGTATTCTTTTAAAATATTTTCAATACGTTCTCGCGGCCATTCATTTACAATTTTCTCTGCTGTCAGATGGTTAGCTTCATCTGAATATCTCATGTCTAAACTCTGGTCCCGCTTGAAAGAAAATCCTTTTTCTGTTCCTTCTAATTGTACAGACGACATCCCCAGGTCCAGCAATATGCCATGGATCTGGCTCCTGCCTGCCGGCAGGCAGGGAAAATTTTTTATTCTAACTATTTCTTGCAAGCTTGCATAGGAATCATTGACTAAAATTATTCTATCTTTGAAATGCGCCTCAAGCCATCTGGCAGATTCAATTTGCTGAGGGTCTAAATCTATCCCCAAAATTTTTCCGTTAGGCCTGTTTTTTTCTAAAATCAGCTCTGTGTGGCCTCCCTCGCCTATTGTGCAGTCAATAAAATTTTCGTTTGGCTTTGGGTCTAAATATTCTAAAACTTCTTTTGTAAGAACTGGAACGTGTGTCATTTTAAATTCCAAGCGAACCTAATTTTGAAACAATTTTATCAACCCCTTTTTCTGCCTTTTTTGTATACGATAACCACTCTTGGCAATCCCATATCTCAACCCTGTTAGACAAACCGCAAATAACCACATCTTTTTTCAAACCGGCGTATTTTTTTAAATAATCCGGGAGCAATACCCTGCCCAATTTGTCTAAACCGACTTCCATAGCTCCAGCTAACATTATTCTGGTAAAACTTCTTGCCTCTGACTGGCTGATTGTTAAATTGCTTAATTTCTCTGACATTATCTTGAATTCCTTTTCTGTATAAACAACCAGACAGCTTTCGATTCCTTTTGTAATTATCACTTTATCGCCCAGCTCCCCCCTGAATTTTGCCGGCAGAGCCAGACGTTTCTTATTATCAATTGTGTGTTCGTATTGACCTATGAGCATATTTTTGGGGTTTAAAAGTTATTCACATGTATTGTCAGTTTTCCCATAGTTATCCACATATTCCCACTTCATCTTATTTATATCCCATTTTATAGGGTTAGGTCAACACCCTTTACTACAAGACTATTTTGTTCGTAAATATATATTTTTCTCCACTGCTTATCCACAGGCGATATTCTAAATAATAAAAAAGCTCCACGAAGTGGAGCCTGAACAAAAGGGCTAATAGCCAATTTCTATACCAGAGAGCATAAAATCTCTAACGCCTTGTGAACTTAAACAATCTATTGCCTCTTGAATGTTGTCAAACTACCTAACGCACTCTTGGTGCATGCCTATAATGTCGCTATCCGCGTATTCAGGGTATTGCACCCAAAGTATATTAACTTCATAAAAACTGTTTTTCATGCCCAGTATTTGGCCAACGCACCAGCCTCTTCCAGCCAAAGGTTTGGTTGGAATAATAAATTTTCCATCGCGGTTTTCGCACATAGCGCACCTCCTTTGGATTGTGAATGTGCCGCAAAAGAAAAATCCTCCGCCAGGAGGATTTTTGATTTTTGTGTTTTTTAATTTTTTATTTATCAAAACCTCCTGGACTTTTATCCAACAAAAGCAAGCTTAACAATAAGTTTGCCAAAAGGTTCTTATCTAATTTTTTTCTATTTACTTCCATTATATTTTTACTTTATCACTTTCAGAGATGCTGTCAATGCCATTGACAATCAACTCAAAAGTTTCCGGGTTTATTTCTATTTTGTCTCCCTTTTTTATTTTATCTGAAAGCAAAGCTTCAGCAACGACGTTTTCCACTTTATCCTGTATCACCCTTCGCATCTCCCTGGCGCCGAATTCGGGTTTGTAAGAAAGCTCAACAATTTTTTCTTTTAAGAGCTCTGTAATTTCAAAATCAATTTCTTTTTCTTTTAAAGATTTTTTAAGAGAGTTTAACATTAAGGCTGAAATCTGCAGCAAATTTTCTTTTGTTAACGGATGGAAAATTATTGCAGCGTCAAAGCGATTGATGAATTCCGGCTTAAAAATATTTTTTTTGAAAAGCTCTGCTAAAATTTTATCTTTTTCAAGTTTTTTTCCAGATTCGACTTCCTTAAAAATCATGGCTGAACCCGCGTTGGAAGTGCAAATAATTATTGTATTGGTAAAGACAACTTTCCTTCCTTGGCCGTCTGTGATATGGCCTTCATCTAAAACCTGCAAAAATAAATTTAGAATATCAGGATATGCTTTTTCAATTTCATCTAATAAAATTAGAGTGAAAGGAGTTTCTCTAACCGGCGTTGTCAAAAGACCCTGTATTTCCACAGGAGAAGTTGCTCCAATTAAGCGCGGAATGTCTGAAACTGCCTGGAATTCTGACATATCAAGCCGTATCATTTTTTCCACTCCGCCAAAATAAATTTCAGCCAATGCTTTCGAGGTTTCTGTTTTCCCAACGCCAGTGGGCCCTAAAAATAAAAATGTTCCCATCGGCCTTGATTTCGGCCCTATACCGGCCCGCGCCCTTCGCATCGCAATAGAAACTTGGCTTACCGACTCTTCTTGGTTTACAATTTTCTGGTGGATTAAATTTTCTAAATTAAGCAGGGTTTCTTTTTCTTTTACTTCCATTTTGCCAACTGGAATTTCTGTTTTTTTAGATATGATTTCAGCAACATGATGAGGAAGGACTGTCTTTTCCTGCCTGCCGGCAGGCAGGTCTTTTAGGGTCTGCGCATACACCGCAACTTCATCTAAAATATCAAGCGCTTTTTTGGGAAAAGGCAAACTGGGCATATATTTCGTTGTTAGATTAACAATTTCCCTGATTGAAGGATATAATACAAGCATTTTATTTTTATGCTCCAATTCCAAAGCATAATCTTGCAAAATCCTGATTGTCTCAGCTTCTGACACTTCAGACACCTCTACCTTCCTGAAAAATTCTGCAAAAGATGGGTTGTCTTGTATATTTTTCCAGAGCCCATCATAACTTGTTATCCCGACAAACTGAAAGCTGGGTATGGATAAATATTTAGAAAGTATACCGGAAATATCAACAGCTCCCGGCTTTTGGACTTTTTGGCCCACAAAATTTTCAAGGTCGTCTATGACTAAAATAACGTTTCCTGCCGCCAAAACTTCTCTGAATATCTGGTCTAATGTGGTTTCCAATTTTTCAAAATTTTGTATGCCAGCTGACAATAAAACTACATCTAATTCTACCACTCTTTTATTGTTTAGCTCTGGCAAAGAATTTCCCAAATAACATTTTTGGGCCAAAGCCTCAACTATGCTTTTTCTGCCGGTGCCCGGCTCGCCCACTATTAAAGCATTGCTTAAATTAGACCTGGCTAAAATCATTTCTGTTTCTTCTATTTCTTTTTTATGGCCTATTATTTCTTTAAAAATCCATTTTGAAACAATCTTCCGCCAGTCAGTGGAATATTGGTCCAATGTGATAGTGTATCCCGAGGCCCAGTCTTTTCCCACAGAGCCCTGCCTTGCCAAATTTTCATAAGTCCAGAATTTTTTACTTCTTTCCAGAGAGTCTTTTGCGGAATCCAGCCACAAAGTTATATTTTCAACGTCCGCTGTTTTCAAATCGTAATCCATTAAAACTTTTTTAAAAAACTCGTTATTTTTTGCCAAAGCTACTAAAATCTCTTTCTCGCCTATTGTTTTGTGTCCCCTAAAATTAGAAATATTTGCAGCTTCAATTATTGTTTTTTGAAAATCTTCAGAGAATAATTTTGAATCTTCATTTTTTTGCATTTTCTCTAAATAATTTTTAAGGTCGTCTTGGAGTTTTTTGATATCTAAACCTAATCTAAAAGCAATTATGGCTATGTCCTTGCTGACCTTTGAGGCAGAATAAAAAAGCGAAGCTGAATTAACCGGAATTTTTCTTTTTTTGCAAAAACTTATTGCGTCTCTTGTAATTTTTGCCGAATTAAAACTTAAAAATTCAGCTAAATTGTAATCATTTAAATTAGAAATCGCCTCCGAAAGGTTAAAAGGCAAGTCTGGTTTTTTAATTTTTAAATTTTTAAATAAAGAAATATTCCAAAAAATAAGAAAAGAAACCAGAGACAGAATAACTAGTCTTATTGCTAAATATGAAGAAAAATATCCAAAAAAAGAAAGAAATATAGAGGCCAAAGAGAGAATAAATAAAAATAAAAATAGCTGGCTCAAAAAATCAGTAAGCCCAAAAAGAAAAAATCTTTCTCTTTTTACCGCCTGTAAAACCGCCGTATTTTTAATATCGAAATTAAAGGCCATTTAAAAAAGTAAAACGAATAAAATCCCAAAAATTATAATAAACGGAACCAATATCCATCCAATAAAAATAACCAAACCGGTGATGATAACTAAAATCTGAAATAAAATTCCAATTATAATTAAAACAATCCTTACAAGCGCTCCCAGTATCCTTGAAAAAGTATTTGAAATAAAGGTATTAAAGAATTCTGCTATATCAAATCCTTTTGGGTATCTCCAGTTATATCTCCTCCAAGGAGCAAAAAAAGTTTTTAGAAGCAGGGGCAAGGAAAAAAGATTTGCGGCAAACATTAAATAATTTTTCCAAATTTGCAGCAAAAATCTAGGCGCCTCGTAAAACTGCCAAAAAAACCATAAAGAAAAAATATTTTGTTCTCTGACTGCCTTCATCAATTATTAAACTATTTTAATTAATTTTACACCAATTGAAGCTATCGTTCCGCCGGCAAAAATTAAAATAAATGCGAAAAACGACCATGCTACCAGATTAAAAATTTTAGGCAGTATTTCCGGAGGCAAAACCTGGCCGATTTGCTGATTTACGACATTTTGCATCTGACCTTGCAAATCAAGGGGCTCTGTGCTTTTTTCTAAAGCGCTTTGGAAACTAGATACCTTGAAAATTACTGGAGGCAAAGCTTTGCCTGTAAAAATACTATACGATTGAGAAACCATAAAAACTATCAAAGCCAATCCAGCAATTAATAAAACATATCCTATTATTTTATTTAAAAACGTCATCGTTTAATAGCTCTTGGCGGATGTCCTCAGGAATCGGAATTTCCTCCCCGGGCTTAGAAACTCCCGGATACCGCCAAGCGCTAATTATTTTTCTTAAATCTTTTACATCTTTATACATCAGCCAAATCTCTCCCAAAGCTTTTTTATTTTTTTGTAAACTATTTGAATAGGACTTATTTGTTTTCATCACCGCAGTAGTCCCGGGCACAATCCCCTGCTCCTTTCTTTCAGGCCGGTAAAGTATACCTAGCAGCTTTTGTTTTGAAAGCCCGTACTGCTTCATTTTTATTTTAGAATGCTCGGTCCAAAAAAATTTCATAAAAGAAGCTGCCATAAAATTTATGGGCGTAGAAGGTATCGAACCTTCGACCTCTTCGATGTGAACGAAGCGCTCTGCCACTGAGCTATACGCCCTCCAAATAATTTTTTAATCTCCTTTTTAAATATCCCCTTCCAAAACCTGTTTTCAATTGTTTTTCTCTTTCAGTTGCATCTTTTTTTGATATAGATGCTTCGTAATAAACCAATAATTTATCCGCCATCCTATAAGTAGTATGTGTTTTTCCAAGCTTGTGTTCTAATACTCGACGCTTTAAATCGTTAGTAAAACCGACATAAAATGTTTTTCTATTTTTATCGTAAAAAGCGTAAACGTAAAACATAAAATGCCCATTAAACAATTTTACCATTTTTCGTATAATAAAACAGCCCCGCCATGGCGGGGCTGTTTTAAATATCTCTATTTAATTTCAACTTTGGCTCCTGCTGCTGTAAATTTCTTTGCAATTTCATCTGCTTCCTCTTTTTTTACTCCCTCCTTAATCATCTGGACTGTTCCTGCGGCTGCGGCATCGACTAAATCTTTTGATTCTTTCAGTCCTTTTGCAGTCACATCCCTGACAACTTTAATAACTTCAATTTTCTGGGCTCCGACTTCTTTTAATTCAACATTAAAAGATGTTTTCTCTTCAGCCGGAGCAACTGCGGCTGTGGCAACTGCCACCGGAGCGGCCGCTGAAACACCGAATTTATCTTCTAAAACCTTCACCAGTTCTGCCAATTCTACAATTGGCATCTTCTCTATTTCGGTTACCAGTTTTTGAAATTTTTCTGGAACTCCTGCCTGCGCAGGCAGGTCTGCTTTTGTTTCTTCTGCCATGTTAATTTTATTAATTATTATTTTTTTCTTTATTTTCTCTTATTTTATCTAATACTCTCACAAAGCTTGCCATTGAGCTGGAGAGAGAGCCGACCAATCTGCCCAATAATTCATTTCTTGGCGGTATGCTGGCTAAAAATAATACTCTTTCTTTTTCAATAAATTTATTTTCAAAAATACCGCCTAAAATTTTGAAAGTTTGGTGGGTCTCGCCAAACTTATTTGAAATTCTTGCTGGAGCTACTTCGTCTTCAATGCCTAAAACCAAAGCCATTTGTCCAGGAACATTCTTTTTGATTTTATTCCAGAAAGAAATATTTGACTGGCCGAAAGCAATTCTTAATAATGTTTTTTTTGCAATCTTTAAATTGCATCCTGCATCTTTTAAACTTTTTCTCAAACTAAACATATCCTTTGACGGGACTTTATTAAAATCGACAAAAATCATTGATTTTTGCTTTGAAATCTTATCTTTTAAATCTTTTATCTGTTTTTGTTTTTGCTCCTTTGTTAATGCCATAAAAAAAATCTGCTTGTGCAGACAACGAAATACAAAACAACAGAAAATCTGTTATTAATATGCCTCGGCAGGATTTATTCCCTCCATAAACTCAGGATACCTGCTGTCTGCGGACTTTTTATTAATATTATATATCTTAATCTATCTTGTTTTATATGTCAAGCGGCCGCGGCTAATCTAAGTATTTTGCTTTAGCGCTATTGTGCTCTTCTAGGGTTTTGCTGAATATTGTTGTGCCATCTGACAGATAATACCAATATGGAGAATCTTTCGGATTTAATGCGGCTACCATAGATTCCATTCCGGGATTAGAAATTGGCCCTTTCGGCAGACCCTTATATTTATACGTATTATATGGCGAATCTATTTTTGTGTCTTTTATTAAAACGCCGGGGTCATTTTTATCTGTAATGTAATTCACTGTTGCGTCTATCTGCAATGGCATTCCGGCACCTATCCTCTTCCATAAAATGCCAGAAACAATTTTTTTATCATTTAAAGTCCTTACCTCTTTTTCAATCATTGAGGCCATTGTTATTATATCAAAAACAGATTTTTTTTGCTCTTGAATTTGCGCCTGCAAATCAGCTGTCAGTTTTTTTTCAAAATTTGACAGCATTGTTATTATAATTTCTTCGCAATTCCCGTTTTCTGAAACTTCATAAGTGTCTGGAAAAAGAAACCCATCCAAACCAATATCTTTGGGCTTATCTTTTAAAAAGCCGAACTCGCCGGAATAATCTTTACTTGCTAATTGAATAAAATCATCTTTTCTGCACACTTCTTTAGATTCTAAATATTCTCCTATATCTTCTATGTCCCAACCCTCAAAAATTACGATTTTCTCTTTTGTTACGTCCCCTTGCGCCATCTTTTTTGCGATTTGGTATATTGACATGCGCGAAGAAAGAATATATTCTCCAGCTTTTAACTCTGAATGCCTAAAAGAAGCAACGGCATAAAACCTAAAAAAATGATCACTTCTGATTATGCCCAATTTTTCTAAATCCCTGGCGATTTCTTCATCCCCCCACCCCTTCTGAACTGTATAAGTAATTGTTTCATGAGACACGGGATTTAGCGGCACATAAATTTCAAAAAAAACAAACGATAAAAAGAGCAAAAACAAAACAAGGCCTGCTATTGCAAGCTTGGCAGCTAAGTTAATTGAAATGTTAGACCAGTGGTACAAAAACGAACCCTGGGTATTCTTTTTTTTCAAACTCATAATTTTTCCCGCCCAAAGCTACGGCATTGTGGCGGGCACGTTTAATAAATAGCCAGATTGAATTTTCTATAGGGCAGACTAATCTGCCCTTAATTTTCAACTGCTCTTTTAGAACTTCCGGCGCATCTTTTCTGAATGCCGATACTAATATTTTATCATAAGGAGCTTTTTCTTTAAACCCTTTTGAGCCGTCTTGGCAAATAAACTCAACAATTCCTTTTTGTATAAAACCATACTTTGCAACATTTTTCTCGCCGAACTCTTTAAGTTCTTTAATAACTTCCATAGCGATAACTTTTCCGGAAGAGCCTGCAATTTCGGCGGATAATGCGCTTGTCCAACCAGAACCTGCGCCAACATCTAAAATTTTATCTCCGGGTTTTGGCTGCAAAAGCTCCAACATAAAAGCAACTGTTAACGGCTGCGAAATTGTCTGGCCAAAACCGATCGGCAAAGCTTCATTCAACTCCGCTAAATGCTTAGTATCTTCTGGCAAAAAATCTTCTCTTTCTATCTTTCTAAACGCCTCTATAATTTCCGGCGTCTTCAACCAGTCCTCTTTAATTAAATTGTCTATTAAACTCATTGTTTACAGCAGTTTTCCTTGCCTAAGCGCTTTTTCTATTTCAGCAGCTTTTTTCACGCCCTCTTTTGTAAGCATAAAAATTGTCTTGGGGTCGCCTATTATTAGTTTTTCATTGCGAAGGGCCCTTAAAGGTCTGTCTAATTTTCTTGAATCCGGCCAAATTGGATATCTTGGGAATCTTAAAGTATCCGGAAACAAAGTAAAGCATTCCTTGACCAATCTTTCAAAACTGCACTGCTCTGAATTTAAAATTATTGAATGTATGCAAAAAAGAATCAGGTCGTTAACAGAGAAATTTAAACTTTTACTTTTTTTCTTTTGCATTATATTTTAATTAAATGAGGTGTTTATTGGTAAATGCGCGACCGGAACCAGACTTTAAATATTTTTCAAATTGAAATGCTTTATATTTGTTCTGTAAAATCATACATGCTATCAGTTTCATCGGTAACCTGCCCGAGGTCGCTGGAACTTGTTTGCTTCTGTGTCTTCCCAGCCTTTCTTCCAAATTTTCAGTACACCCAATATAAAGATGATTGTCTGAACATTTTAAAATATAAATATAATACATATTTTCCCGCCTTCGCTCGTCTTTAAGCAGGCTTTGCCTGCCGAAGCCGAGCTACGGCGAGGCGAAGGCAGGGGTGCAAGGATTTGAACCTTGATCAGCGGTTTTGGAGACCGCAATTCTGCCATTGAACTACACCCCCATTTTTCATAAATCTTATTATATAATAATCAAATTTTATCTTTTTGTCAAAGAAAAAACCGGCCTCTAATCCGGTATTTTTCGCGGTTAAAAAATTTATTTGGTTGTCGGCAGTTCGATATAAAACGCGCTTCCCTTGCCTTCGCCTTCGGATTCTGCCCAAACCTTGCCGTTGTGCGCTTTAATAATCTGGCTGGATAGGTTTATTTAACTTTTTTAATTTTTTAAAACTTTTCTCAAAAGACGCCTAAAATTTGGGAAAAGTTTTATATTGTCCAGTTCATCTATGCTAAAAAAACTAATGCCTTTTGACTCGCCATCGTTGTGTTTAATTTCTCTATTATCGTCAGAAATTTTGCATAAGTAAACAATATCATTATGATAATGATCTCCGACTAATTCGCATAAAATCACATACGGATTATTCAAAACAGAGACATCTGCATTAATATCTGCTAAATTGTTATCTTTTTCGCCGATTATTCCAACGTTTAATCCGGTTTCTTCTTTTACCTCTCTTATCACAGTTTGGTCTGGTGTCTCATTTTTTTCCACATGTCCTCCCGGATAGAGCCAAACGCCAAGTTTCTTATGATGCAATAGTAAAACTTTGCCATTATCAACAATCAGCGCGGATGCCGTAAAATGCTTTTCTATCTCATTATTTTTCGGCATATGTTTAAGATAAATTATTAATATTTTCAATTATATATTCTAATTCTTGTTTTACGAGAGCGGGATGGACAGGAATAGTAGTAATATTCTTCACAAGTTTTTCTGAATTGGGACAAACCCTCTTAAACCGCCTAAACGCAGGGTATTCGTATAAAACCTTATAGTTATATCTGATTACGTCAGACGGTATACCGCTGTCTTCTAACGATTTAATTTTTTCCACATTATTACCGAAATTCAATTTTAATATTAAAGAATAATAATTAGGATCGCCGCCATTAACTATTTTTAATTCTTCTACAAATTTACTTTTTATATTACTCACAATATAGTTTGCATTTTTTTGTCTTACTTCTAATTGTTTTTTTATAAAATCAATTCTGCTAATACCAAGTCCTGCTTGTAGCGCTCCCAACTTATAATTTAAACCGAAATCAACCCCATTCATATTGCCAAACTGGATAAAACCAATAGCTTTTTTATGATATTCCTCATTGTTAGTAAGAACAAAACCGCCCTCGCCAGTGGCAATTATCTTTCTGTCATGCGTACTAAAACATGAAATATCCCCATACGAAGATAAATATTTTCCATTAAATTTAGTACCGTGCGCTTGAGCTAAATCCAGTATTAATGGAATGTTTTTTGATTTTGTGAAAGCGTTTAATTTTATAACATCTGTTGGATAGCCCCACATCGGAATCTCCATAATTGCCCTTGTCTTTACGTTTATGTTTTTTTCTATTTCTTCAATTTTTAATCCAAAACTATCAACCGAAGTGTCGCAGAATACCGGCCTTGCACCAATAAAAATTATGGGGAATATGGACATTGACGGGCAAGTTGAGGAAATAATAACCTCGTCACCATTACCAACTCCGGCGGCAAATAGAGCGGTCTGAATAGCTGCTGTCCCAGATGAAAGGGCAATAGCGTATTTAGAATCAAAAAAAGATGCAAGTTTATTCTCATATTCGCCTATAACCTCACTTGTGCCAGAAAACTTTTTAGTTTCAATAACTTTTTTAACATTGCTCAAATCATTGTCGCACAAAAAAGTATATTTGTCAGATATTTTCATACGTTTATTTAAAATTAATATTTTTTAATAAACGTCCCACCGCCTTTTTTCCAATAACAACTCACCAATTCACCCTTTCTATTAATCATAAATATGTTTTTTTGGTCTAAACAGTTTTTATTCTCACAGAAAGGAGTAAAACCAACCAATATAACATCCGAACTATTCAAATATTTTTTCTTAAAATTTATTAATTCTTGATTATATCCTTTTAGTTTGTTGTGCTCACTCAATTTATTATGATAAATTGAGCTAACTACAATTTCTTTAGAAAAACCTTTACAGAAATTTATTGTTTCTTCTATGTGATTAATATTATCTGGATGAATAGTTATATGGATAGATACATTCTTATCATTCAAGTTCAACTTTTTAATAAAAGCAACCGTTTTTAAAAAGGCACCCTTTCTCCCTCTAAATTTATCGTGGACACTTTCTATATGAGAATCGATACTGACTGTATAAGTAGAAAAATTCAATTTAATAATTTCATTTTCAAGCTCACTATCTGAAATTACACCGTTGGTACAAATGCTAATTTTTGCTATCTTTAACATAGCATATTTTGAAATTTCAATAAAATCTGGGTGTAGCGTCGGCTCTCCGCCAGTAAGCACCAACTTATTTATTTTATTTTTTACCATTTTTCTAATCAATACAAAAATTTCTTCTTTTAGTAAAAAATCGGAATAGTCAAATTTATTTGATACTCTATAAAAACAATGAGAACAGTTTAGATTGCAAGACGACAAAAGTTCTAATATCACTTTTTTATCGCCCGTTTTTATATTCATTTTGCAATCTCTGTACATATTTTCAATACTAATCTTTTAAATTTTGCTAACAACCCGCACTTTTTGCTTCAATCATATTCAATTTAATTTAGCGGCATTTTTATCCATGAGAAATTGGTAATTCAATATGGAAGGTAGACCCTTTTCCCTCGCCTTCGGATTCTGCCCAAACCTTGCCGTTGTGCGCTTTAATAATCTGGCTGGATAAGTACAACCCAATGCCCTTTCCAATGGCAGTAGTCCTTTGGGCCTGCTCGGTCCTTTGGAACATATTATCAAACAGATTTTTTATTTTTTCAGGCGGAATTCCAATGCCCGTGTCTTTTACGCTAATAAAAATTGATTTTGAATTTTTAAAATCAGGAATTTGAGCTTCATCAAGAATTGAAGATTGGGAATCAAAAATTTTTATTTCCACTCCGCCTTTCTCTGTATATTTTATTGCGTTATCAACAATATTAGTAATCGCCGCTTTTAATTTCACCACATCCGCCTCAATTGCAAACGATTCATGGGGCCTTTCCAATTTTAAATAAATCCCCTTCTGCTCTGCCTGAGGCTCAAGCTTTTTAACTATTCCGTCCAAAACCGGCAAAAGCTCCACATCCGGCTTTAAAGTCAGCCCGCCTTTACCCATCTGAAATTGGGTTATGTCCAAAAAATTATTTACCTCTTCTATCGAGCTTTCAATTGCAATTTGAACTCTTTTAGCTTCTTCCAAAGTTTTTTTAGTCTGCTTGCCCAAAAGCCCAAGAAACAACGTATCCAAAAACCACTTTACCAATGTCAGAGGCTTTCGCAAATCATGCTGGGTAATCATAAGAAACTGGTCTTTAATTTTATCAATCTGCTGGAGCTCCTCATTCGCCTTCTTCTCCACATCATACGCCTTCTCCAATTCCTTCGCCATCTTTTCAATTTTTTCTCTTTGTTCAACTTCTCTTGTCACGCTTCTAATTAACAATACACCAACAACAACAACCGAAAGCAAGATTCCGAAATTTATTATGAAATCTTGGTATTCAGTAGAAGTAAACAATTTTGCGACAAGAAAAAGCCACATCGTAACGGTAAGTAATTCTGCAGTAATAATCTTCACATCAAATAAGTGTGTCTTTGCCATAGCATAAACTATAGCTAACGGAAATATTGGAAATAAAACCAGTAAATATGGTGGCAATGAAATATTGTATGAAAGTATAAAAGAATTGGCACCACCCAAGAAACCAATTCCAGAAGCAATGAGTATATATTTAATTTGGGTTGCTTTTAATCCTGGGAATCTTTTTAAAGATGCAAATCCTAGATATAATCCACAAATGATTAACGCAAAGAAATAAACTGTATAAATATAATAACCTATACCTGGTTCTATATAATAATTAAAGACATACTTCGGCACCATATCTTTCATAAACCAAGGACTGAAGTTTAGAGCTAAGACTCCCACACCCAATGCTGAAACAAAAGAAAACAATATTTTAATCTTTCTTTGTTTATCAATTTCTAAGAAAATTAGTAAGAAATAAAACCAAAAAAACACTACAAACAGGCCTAGTGTGTGCACAATTTTTATTAAAATTACTGCAGCATCTCTGCTGGTAGCATTAATCGTCAAAAAATAAAAGAGGCCCCACAATCCAGCAGACGCACTCGCGAGAAACCAAATTTTATTAGAAAAAACCCTTTTTTGTCTAGTGTATATAATCAGCCCTACAAATATAGCAGCACAAAACCCAAAAAGAGAAACTGTATCAAAATATAGTTTTATCGAATCCATTTATTTTTTAAATAGTTTAAATGGTATCAATGGTGAAGTTGTTTTTTTATATTCGATATATTCTTTTCCAAATTTTTCGGTTGAAATTTTTTCGTCTTCGAAACAACGCCAGATATAAAAAGGGGTATTAACGAATAAAATAACAAAAATATAGTAATAGGCGTTGGCTATAAGTGCAAAACCTATAAGATCTAGTATCGCACCTAAATAAATTGGATGTCTTATGTATCTATATGGTCCTGATTTAATTAGTTTTTTTTCTTTATCTTTTGGATTGTCGGTTAAATGAATAGACCACTGATTTTTCAAAAGGCCAATTGACCAGGCTCTCAAGGCGATAGCAGATAAATATATTATTATTCCTATTACAAGAACCAAATTATTTTTAGAGTTCGTAGAAAAAAAAGTAAATATTATTAATAAACTAACAATTAGATATAAAAATGAAGTTACAATCAACGACCAATCACCTCGAAATTTTCTTACATCTTTGTCTTTCGGCGTATAAAAAGTTTCCCAAACTCTTTCAACCGCGGCCAAAATAACAAAAATAGAAAATAGCAAACCTCCTTGCACATTTGGATGTGTAATATTTAGGTATATTAGTGAAGCTGGGATTGATAGTGTTACTGCAAAAATAAAAAATCTAATCATAGATTTTCTAACTCTTTAGGAGAATATATTATTTTAACTGTGTCTCGATAGTATCTCGTGTCTAGGGCTTTAGGAATTATTTTTAAATTTTTAAGTAAAGTTCCTAATTCATGGTCTCCCACTTTAAAATCTACAACTTTTGATTTACCCACGATAACATGTGTTCCCATCAAAATTTTAGAAATTTTATTATTTTTTACAAAATATGTGTCATAAACTTCCTTTCTCATTGTCTCATTTTTTGGTTTTTTTATTTTAATATTTAAAATTTCTTTTCCATCTCCATAAACTCTCGCATAAACAAATTCGCTATCATCTTTATAATCTACATCAATTAATTTCTCCGGATTATATCGCGGGTATCCAGTAATTGCCATTCCATGTTCTATGGCAATTTTTGAACTTTGGGCAACTGAAAAAACGAAGAAAGCCACTTTGTTTAGAAGTATTCTTAAAATCAAAGAAAAAAATGGTAAATAAAACTTTGAATTATAGACAACCGGTATAGAGAGAGTCATTTCAGTATATTTTCCAACAGGTCCTTTATAAAAATCGAAAAGTGTTATACATACAAAACTTCTGCCGGGAAATAACTCGAGAGGTTTTATTTTGGTAGTGCCAATAACTTTTTTTGCTTCTTTTGTTGATATCGGAAAAAGAATATTTATAGCGCTGCATTTATATCTCAAAGGAACATCTATTAGAAGATCTCTAACTTTTACTTGCCGTTCCACCTTAATATTTAACAAATTTTCGTCTAAAACAAGCTCCTTTTTCATAGTTATATATCATTCTATTATTATACCACTTTTCTTCAATCTTTAATTTTATCTTTTAATAATTCCATCAAATCTTTTTTATTTCTGCATAAAGAAATATCTACTTTTTCTGACCTTGCCGTCATAAGCAACTTTTCACATTCTTCGCAATATCTTATTCCAAGGGTGCCCTCAATAAATCCAATTTCATTTTTACATCCTGTTATGCAACATTTTTCATTCATATTTTTTGCCTTTTTTGTTTTTAATAAAACATCTAATTAAAGTTGCTAAAATCAGCTTTGTGGTTGTAATCTAGTATAACAGCGACATACACTCTTTTCTTTTTCATTCCGTAGAGCATTTTTTTGACCGCATTCAGCGACCTGCCAAGCCAAATAACATCTTCTGCAAGCAAAACAGTCCCGATATAATCAGATTTTTTGAAATCGCATTTCCAGACAGTCGCTCTGCCGCCAATTATATTTGTCCAAGCTTCGTAATAAGAGGTCTCAATTCCTTCTTGTTTTAAATATTTGTATATTTGTCTGCCCACGATTTGGCCTCCGGAGCAGACGGCTATAACGTGAATTGGGGGTTTCAAATCCTCTGCTTTTTTTGCTAAGTCGTTGATCAATTTGATTGCTTTAGTTTTCATATTTTTTATATCCAGTACAATATTGTATATCGTAAACCTTAAAATACTTCTCCCAAAAATTTTGAGCTAACATTATCTCATTATACCACCTTTATTCGTTTCTACGCAAAAAAAAAGCGGCTCAATTTTTGAACCGCCAGTGGACTCGGCTGGATTTGAACCAGCGACCTTCCCCTCTCAATATCTTATTGTCGTCCCTCGACAAAAGGGAGCACCTTGCAGCACTTAAGATATCAATTAGGAACGCTCTAACCAGTCTGAGCTACGAGCCCTAAACTATAACTTTTCGAAGAGTATATTAAAACTTACTATAAAAAACAATACATGTCAACACTGCTGGCTATGATTGCTATTGACATTTTATCTTTTTAGGTGTAAATTTATAACATGAAAATAAGGAAAGACCTTTGACATTCTTAACAAGAGTTTAGCTCAAACCAAAAAGAAAGGATGGTAAAATGAACCCTCGCGCAACACAAGAAATAGTAAATGCTTTTCTCGACTATCATCAGAAACGAAAGTATAAGATATTTGATTCCTTTCCGCTCGTCTCAGAAGATCCTACCGTAATGTTTGTTAATGCAACCGTCACGCCCTTTAAAAGGTGGTACTCTGATCTAGCTGGACCCAAAGGAAATTTTGCCTTAGTTCAAAAATGCTTTCGTTTGGGAGACACCAGCGGACTGCAACTCATCCAGACAAACCCTTTTTACTTCACATTCTTCCGAATGTGCGGCAGTGGAGTGTTTGGTATTAAGCACACTGAAGCCGTCGGGTATCTTTTTGATTTGCTTCTGGTCGCGTTTGGACTGAACAAAAGGAAGTTGCTGTTTGTGTCTCCTGATGATGATAGATTCCTGGCCGCCCTGACAGCAAACAATATCGATGAAGAAAGAATTTTCATCATCAAGGAGAACGGTTTCTTTTGGCAGGAATGGAGATTTGGCAAACTAGGGCTGATAGGAAACGGCTTGACTGTTGTCTATTCGCAATTTGAAGGGAGAACCTCCCTTCAAACAATGGAACGCAATCCGAATCAGTACATTGACCTTTTGAACCTGATCTACATTTACGGTCAGGAAACAGAAAGTGGCGCTGTCGTTCCGGTCCTCCATCCTGGTTTTGACTTGGGAATGGGCCTGGAAAGGATTGCCAGCGCATTACAAAAAAAAGACGGCTACCACATCGACTCTGTCGAGCCACTGATGGAAGTTGTCTACGGATTCGCGGCAAACTGCGGAGTAGAAATGGAAGAAGGCATAGCAAGATTGTTGACCAATCATCTGAGGTCAATCTTCATGCTAGCCGATGAGGGCGTCTTGCCCTCTAACAAAAAACATGGGTATGCCTTAAGAAAACTTATCAGGCACACCCTAGAATTAGTCTGGAGCAAAACAGGGACGGCAATGCCGATACAGGATCTTGCTTTGAGTTTTGCCAAACATCTTGGCGAATGCGGATTGCCGCTAAGATCTCCTGCATCTCTGACATGCGACATACTCACAAAAGAATACGATGCCCTTCAGAGAGCTGTCGCGTCCGCGAAGAATTTGCTGAAACACCGACCAAACGCCAGCGCAGAGTTTCTTCGAGACACTTATGGGCTTCCGCCTGCGCTACTATCAATCCTGAAAGAGAAAGGAGAATTTTAATGAAGCCTACCAGCAACGAGATAAGAAAGCGTTTTCTGGATTTCTTCTCAGAGAACGGCCACTTGATCATTCCGAGCGCCTCACTGATTCCAGTCGGCGACCCGACGCTTCTGATGGTCAACTCCGGCATGGCGCCGTTGAAACCGTACTTCACCGGCGAAAAGACTCCGCTTTCTACCCGCCTCTGCAACTTGCAGAAGTGCGTGAGGACAAATGATATCGACAGCGTAGGCGACCGGCATCATCTCACTTTTTTTGAGATGATGGGTAACTGGTCAATCGGAGATTACTTCAAAGAAGTCTCTATCCGTCTAGCATGGACGATGATTCACGACATCTTTGAATTTGACACTTCCCGACTCTTTGCTACGATCTACAGCGGGGACCCAAAATTCCCTACGGTTCCTCCCGATGAGGAATCGGAAAAAATCTGGCTGGAATTCCTTCCTCGGGAAAGAATTGTGCGCCTAGGGGCTGACTGTAACCTCTGGGGGCCGGCTGGCGAAACAGGCCCCTGTGGGCCCTGCACTGAAATTTTCATTGACCGTGGCCAACAATACGGCTGCGGCAATCCTGACTGCGGCCCGCACTGTTGGTGCGGACGGTTCCTGGAAATCTGGAACGGCGGAGTCTTCATGCAGTACTACATGCACGAAGACCGCAGTCTCACCGAACTGCCCCTGAAAAGCGTCGATGCCGGAGCAGGACTGGAACGCTTCTGTGTCATACTACAAGGGGTTGATTCGGTGTATGAAATCGACACTCTTTCTCCTATCACGGAAATGCTGACGCCCGCCGGGCAAAGCAGAGATTCTCGTTCGACAAGAATTATGACCGACCACATCCGCTCGGCAGTCTTCATGATAGCTGACGGAGTCAAGCCGGCCAACACCAGAATGGAATACGTCTTGCGCCGAGTTATCAGAAGAGCTGTTTTGCATGCTAATCTCAGCAAGACCGACTTTTCTCATTTGCTCGCCGCGGCCGAAAAAGTTGTGGATATCTTTTCGCCTTACTATCCGGAACTGGAAAGTAATCGCGAGAAAATCATCCTGACTCTCAAGCAGGAAGTTTCGGCTTTCGAACGAGTCCTCAAGCAGGGAATTAAAGAGTTTGCCAAGGTTGCGTCTAGGTCCGTCGGAACGGTCTCGGCTAGCGACGCTTTCAAGCTTCACGACGCGCTTGGATTACCAATCGACATGACAAAAGAACTTGCTTTAGCGCAAGGTCTTTCCATTGACGAAAACGGATTCAAGGCGCTGCTCGAGGCTCAGCGAGAGCGGAGCCGGCAGAAACCGAACAAGAACTGACCGGACAAAATCAAGGATGAGCCAAGCTCAAAGGGAGGTCTTAACGATCTCCCATTTTTTTACGCGTCAAACAATGAGATTTGCTCTTCAATCGGCCTTTTCCGATAAATAAAAACTCCGTAGTTAAGATATTTATTATTCTCGCTAAATAAAGTCATAATGGGCACCAGTCTTTTTAACAATGCACTACGAGCCTGTTCGGGGATAGTTAAATTATCAGTCATAATCGAACAATATTTTTTAATCTCTTCAGCTGTTGTCGTTTTAACACTATTTTTGTAAACAAAATATTTCTCTAAGCCACACTTTTCATAAATATCCAACCAATAATTTTCATCCCATTGCTGGATATTAATTTTCATCAAATTATTAAGTTCGCTAATAAGACCTTTGGGAGCTTGCTTTTTATAAAAAAAGTTTATGTCCGCAACAAATCCCCACGACTTTAAAACCCTTTTGTATTCTCGGATAGCACGCTCTTTGTCGTCTATAAAAGCAGTTGACCCGCCAGAAAAAACAACATCAAAAATGCCGTCTGCAAAGGGCAGTTTCATTCCGTCGGCAACCTTAAATTCCACCAATTTCCCCAATGGATCTGGTTTTTGAAATTCCCTTGCTGTTTCTATCATCGCTGGGCTAATATCTACTCCAACGACCCTGCATTTCACCAAATGTGCGACTTCAAATGTGCAATAACCCGTATTACATCCAACGTCCAAAACGCTAGATTCTTTTGTAATGAAACAATTTTGCACCAGTTGTCGAATTGAATCTTTGCCTCCGGGAGGACGGTTAATCTCCCCTAAAAAAGCCATCAGTTCAACATAAGACATTTTTCTAATTTCTTCGGGAGTTATTTTATTGTTCATCTTTTAATAAGTCTTTTAATCACTTTTATTGGATTAAAAAATTTGCTTATTTCATAAAAAACACTCTTACACGTTTTAGTATTGTCCTTAGAGTAATTGCACAAATAGACATCCAAAGTTAAATACCCAAATTCCGGCCAAGTATGTATAGCCACATGAGATTCTACCAAACTCACGACTCCGGTAAAGCCGCCCTTTGGAAATTGGTAATAAAAACTGCCTAACTCCTTCAAGGAAAATTTTTTAATAACATGAGAAATTTCATTTTTAGCTGACTTGCAAGATTTTAGCCTCGGTTGGTTTTTTGTAGAAATCTCCCCTATTATATGAAGCCCGATGGCGTTTTTCTTTTGTGTTTTTTTTATCATTTTGTTCCTTTTTCAACAAATTCGAAAATATTTTTTGATGAATCAATCAAAACCCTTACTCCCTGCGGTAGTGTGATCATCGGATCTGTGTGCCCGATATCTACGCCAAAAAGTACTAGAAATTTATAGTCTTTTGTATGCGTCTTAATAATTTTAATCAATTCTTCGATTTGTTTTTTACTATATCCAAAAGGACGACCGATAATCATTCCTTTTATTTGTTTAAAAACACCAGAGAGCTCAAGATCGGTTAGACAAGCATCGATATCTTCCGGTTTTTTACCTTTAGTGAAATCGTTGCTGCTTTCTGGAATCTCCCAAAAGAGAATTGATCCGAAAAAATCCGGCCAATATTTAGTTCCCCTTAAATGCATCATAGAAGTAATGCACCCGCCCATTATTGGTCCTTCGGCCTTGCCTTCAAACAACCATTGCCATCCATTATTCTTTCTCATTTTTCTTGCCCGTTTTTGGTCATCTTTTTTAAACCAATCCAGAATTTCATCCGTCCATTTTAACGATGGGCTAACTTTTCCGATTGGCTGATTGCTCATTACCGCTTTTTTGAAATATTCTTCAGTATAAGAAAGCATTTTAGGATTTTCAGCAAATTGATTTAAAGCTGAGGGACCGTAAAAGGTCACCAACCCTGTTTGTGATAAAATTGCGAGCTCTAAAACCGTAGTATCAGAATAACCCATTAAAATTTTCGGGTGGTTTTTAATTAACTCAAAATCCAAATATTCTAAAGTTTGGTTTGAATGATTCCCGCCGATAAAAGAAATTATTGCTTTTATTTCGTTGTTTCTAAAAAATGTATTTATATCTTCTGCGCGTTCTCTACCTGTGCCGGCTATATAACTGTTGACCTTTAAAGCGTTATTACCGATTTTAACATTAAATCCAAGCTCCTCAATCATTTTGACCGCGGCTTTAACTCTATGATTAACAAGCCCGGCCATTGGCGAAGACGTGCTTACAAACCCGATTGTATCCCCTCTTTTTAAAGTGTTCGGTTTGATTAAATCTTTCATAATTTAAGGTTTATTTTGGTTATGAACCCTTGGAAAAACTTTCGCCTCCCAAATAAAAGGTATCTTTAACAACGATTGTATAAATCTCTCTATGCCCATACCCCAACCTGAGTGAATTTTCGGATCTTTTTCACCTCGCGATTCTATGTAAGGGAAATAATCATCCATATCAAGCTTAAAATGTTTTGCCTTTCCTTCGGTTTCTTCTCTGGTGTGGACTCTCTCTCCGCTACCAATAATTTCTCCATATCCAGGAAAAAGTAGATCTGCATTAATTGCTAAATCTTTTTTTTGTGGATGGTTCGCGTGATAAAATGCCACTTCTTCATTTATATAATTCGTCACGAAAACAGGCTTTCCAACTATTTTGCACAACAAAACCTCCTCATACGCAGAAAAATTTTTAATTGTCGGATTATCATACTTGGCTAATCCAGTTTTCTTTTTTAAAAGTTCGAATGCTTTGTGAAATGATATTCTTTCAAAATTTTTCATATGAGCAATACTCTTCAATTCATTGATGTCTTTTTTATGTAAAAAAACTGCAAGCTCCTTTTTGTAATTGTTTATTAGGTATGATATCAAAAATTTCACATACTCCTGCTGAATTATTAAATTTTTTTCAAAACATAAATTACTCTCGAACTCAATATGTGTGAACTCTGGCAGGTGACGAAAATCCGCCTTTTCTCTTCTAAAACTTTTTTCCCAGCAATAAACACTGCTTATTTCCGGATTCGTGATCGCGAATTCTAAATATAGCTGAGATGACTGCGTCAAAAATGTTTTTTTATTAAAGAATTCAATTTTAAAAGGGTCAACATCCGACATAATAGTTCCCGTTAACGCCCCGGGGGAAGATATCATTCTTGTAGTTATTGGCAAATCAAACAGTAAAGCCCCTTGTTTTTCCATAAACTTGTTGCTTGCTTTAAAAGTTCCGTCCCAAATTTTGATTAATGCTTCCCATTTTTTGTGATTTTTTATCTCAATATGTCTCTTATCTAAAATACACGGCTCAATATTGCGAACTTCTTTTATGGGGCTAAATAATTTATTGCCTATATAAGATAAATTATTTTTGTTTGTTCTATATGGGCCGACATTCATGAATTTAATTCTTATATATTAAAATCATATAATTTCTTTATCTATTTGTCAAAATCGGACTTCTTTCTGACTTAAGGGAATTAGCTCAATTACGAAACTTTCTGTATCGAAAACCGCAACTCCATTAACAAAAGACCCCTTAGCAATGCTTGGAATATGAATCCATGTCGGTATATTTTTGTCAATTTTTACTTTTCCGAAGCCCAAACTATCTACCTTGTTGATAGTGAATCTCATTATTCCTTCTTTATGATCGTGCCCCGAAATACCGAATTTACAATTAAATTTTTGCATAAACTCAAAGTGCTCTTTTACGTCTTTTATTGTTTTTGGTTCAAACTTGGTTGCCCCGACTAAATCAGGGTATGCGTAATGAGATAAAAAAATCCTTACTCCGCCAAAATTACCCACAAAAAATTCCGGGAGCTTATCAATAAAATTTTTATCCTCTTTTGTCAAAAGAGCTGACAGTTCATTGTCCTCATATAACCAAATCCTATCTTTGGCGAAAGATTTTCTTTGCCAATAATTTAACCCATACCAATTTTTTGGATATTTAAATTTAGCCTTATATTTGGGCAACTTTTTAATTGCAAATAAGTCATGATTACCCGCAATTGCGATATCGCATTTTTTCCTTAAAAGCTCTATAACTTCCGGAGAATTTCTTGAAGATAAAAAATCATAATAAGGAATACTATATCCCACGATATCACCCAAACATATTATTTTGTCACATTTAAACGATTTTAAAATACTCAATGCTTGTTTGAGCCGTTTAATATCTTCGTGTATGTCTGAAATAAAACCCAATTTCATGTTTTTATATACTTTATCAAAAAACCACTTAGAATAAAAGTCCATCTTGAGGGAAAACTCTCGCCACATATGGAATAGACAAGTTAATAGCTAAGAGGCTTTTCTGATATCTTAATGTGCATAATATTGACAAAATTAGATAAAACATTAATATAAATTCGGCATAGTTCTTTTACTCTTGAATAGGGAGATTTAAATGGATACGCCAAAATTTGCCAATATAGATTTGCTTGATATCGGAAACAGCTGCAACCTAGATTGTAGGCAATGTTTCTACGTCTCTCCCGGTGCCCGTTTTTTTCCAAGCATCGGAGAACAACTTGACCGCGCCAAAGCGGTCGTCGAAAAATTTCCCGGATCGTCGTTGTTTCTGTATCCAAAGGAAATCTGCACGAGCCTTTTTTTGCTTGATATGATCCAAGCTGTTGGCCAGCATTCGGTACTGTCAAATGGCATTTTGCTCTCTGACAGAGTCGTAGAAAAATTGGCAGCTCACGGCATTGAAGAAGTAAAAGTCACTCTTTACGCTTCATACAAAGAGCAAAAAATTTTCTACGGCATAACGGAGGAGCAATATCGGCAGATTATAGAGAACATTGCACGGTGCACGAGAAGAGGGTTGCGCGTGATCGTCAACTCAACTCTCTCTAAAATCACAAAATATTCTCTACACCGCCTGGCCAATCTTTGCCGCGACCTTGAAGTAGAAAGGATAGAATTTCTTAGGCTGATGCCGCTTGGGAAAGCCAAGAATTTAGACCGGACGATATTTCTCGATGAAGCCGACATGATTAAAATCATCGGTATTATCGAGGAATACAAACTACGGCACGCTACACCCCGCTTCAGGTATTACCTGAACTGCGGCCCCGATTTTCACAGAAAAACGCCGGAGGAAATTCGACGTAAGATTGCCAAAGGAAGGAGCATTGGCAATGCACAGCATTTCTATCTGTGCCCTGCAATCAATCGGGATTATCTTTGTGTGTCATTAGTCACGGGAAAAATCAGTGGCTGTCTTTTTGCAAAAATCGAACCTATCTTTGACCAAGGTAGTATAGATTTTACAACAGGACAGCTAAAATTGGAACCACCCGTACTTAGACACAAAATCCTCAGTGAAAAATTGCGTGGCAACTGCCGTGCAGGTAACTGCAAGTACCACAAACAATGCCTCGGCGGATGCCGCAGCACAGCCTTTGCTGTTGCAAAATTCGCAAACGAAAAGAATCCTCTTTACGCCGGCATGGACATTTGCGTAACGAAATGCAAAGAAAAATTAGGCCTATAGGATATGTGGCGTTTCAGCAATATAGTTCTGCAATAACCAGCAGAACTTTTTTCTTTGATACTTTATTCTGTCTTTCCTTAAATAAAAATCCCTCAACATCTACAGCTGAGGGACATTTGTTTTACAGAACCTTTTGGTAGAAACAGCTTTTTTCGCCAGTATGGCAGGCGACGCTGTCGCCTTTTATGTTTACATAGATATCGATTGCATCACGATCGCAATCAAGGAAGGCCTCAACCACTTCCATTTCGTTTCCAGAGGTCGCACCCTTGCGCCATAATTCATCCCGGCTGGTTGACCAAAGGTGGACTATTCTTGTCTTCTTTGCCATTTCCCATGCTGACGGGTCCATATAAGCGGTCATTAAGTGCTCCCTAGTTTTGGCATCAAAAATATTTGCAATGATATACTCAAAATACCTCGTGCCCATTGTCTTATCAAAATAGAATAAAATTCTGCGAAACTTAGGCTCCATGGCAGTTTCTCCGCGCGAATAGTTGTGAAAGAACAATCCTCCCAGGGAATAAAAAATCCCTTGTAAGAAGGGAATGAGCGTGGAGAAACCTTGTTTATAAACGAAAATTAACCACAACCATTCTCTTATCGCAAGAGATGGTTGTTATGGTTGTTTTTAACCAATCCTAATTTCCTTAAAACCAGCCTATACCCGTTTTCACCATTATTCAACCACTTTGAAACACGGGCGACTGTTGTTGAGCTCAATCCTGTTTCTTTTTCAATTTCGACATAAGGAATGTTTTTTGAAAGCATCCTAGCAGCTTTCCACCTTTTGCCAAACTCAATAAGCTCTTTTTCGGTTAATAAATCACGAAAAAATCTTCTCGCCTCATCGCTAGTTTTTAAAGTTAAAACAGCTTTGAACAACTCCATTATTTTTTTATTATCTTTTTTCGAAATCATATTACTTTACTTAACTAAAGTATATCAGATTATAAAACCCTGTCAATTAGCCAGTATTAAGTACGTAATTATAATAAATAATAAAAAGACCGAGGCATTTTTGCTCGACCCTGAAATCTGCTACTATTTTTAGCGTAGTTTAATTAATCTAAAAATCTTGTCCAACGCCTCTTTTGGATTTTTTGCAGGAACGGCCTTCATCCTTTTGCGGCCGTCAAAAATTTACCGGCCATTCTGTCCGACCAGCCACCTGTGCCGGTTATCACAACAATGGGTATGTTCAGCTGATAAGCGACGGCATGGCATTAAAACTAAACGGACTACTATGTAGCCCGCTTTTTTATTATTTTCGTAACTGCTTTAATAAATTCCCTATCAAGTTTTTTGTTGTTTAAAAAATAACATGCCGCCAACGGATAAACAAGCCAATTAAGATAAGCGTCTAATTTCTGGCAATCTGTTTTTTTATTTTTTATAAAATTTTCATAGGCTTTTTTCCCATCTGCCAAATTGTGAAGCAAATACCTTTTTAATGGATTACTGGCTTTTGAATATAGTTGAGAAGGAAAACCGAAAGGAGAAATGCTTTCAATTATCAGCTCTTTTACTAGAGAGAAATTCTTTCCTGACAATCTTTTTGCCACTGCACAATTAGGACTCTCCTCAAACCATATATGGGATAATTCGTGTAGTAAAATACCAGCAGCTAACTCTATATGCTCGTCAGTTAAATTAGATACGGGAACTTCTAATGTTATGTCATTATTTCCTAAATTAGCTCCGCCAGATGCGCTCCACGTCATCGATGGCGACATTAACAAGTGAACATTCAAAACTGAACCTGTTTCATTCGCGTTAAAAAACTTCTTTGCAAAATCAAATAACTTAGAAAATCTTTCTCCAGACAATTCTTTTTCTAGCGCAAGCTTCCAGTTTTTAATTAGGTTTTCATTGTAAATTTTATCAAAACGATTTTCTAATGCGCCAAAGCCGTTAAACATTTTTTCATATTCCGGCATAAGTAAATATTTCTTTAGGCTATTCCATTTATCTTGGTCGTCCAGGCAATAAAAATATCTCCCAAGATAAAGGGATTTATTATTTTTGACGATAAAACCGTATTTCTTAAAAATGGGCTTAATGCCATTTATGGCTCTTTTTTCTTTTTGGCTTAACTGCCCGGTAGTAGAGACCCAATCTTTATTAAAATGCTTGCGGCAGGAAAAATGAAATTCTGTTAAATTGGAAATGAAAAAATATAAATTATCAAGCCGAGATATTTTAAAAACGAATTTCATGATTATATAATAATACGCCCCAACACTTTGTTCAAGTGTTGGGGCTTAGCGGACGTCCGAGTTTTCACCAGCTTACTTGTCGGTGTAGCCGCCGCCAGAACTGTCGTTGTAGCATCCGATCTGTTGCCGTTTGGCTAGATCTTTGATGCGAGCGACAATACGCTTGCCAACGGGCTGTTGAGCCGTTTTGCGTTGCGCATTTGCGGAAGCATTGCAACTCTTCATTTTTTTTACCTCCTTTCTTTATTCGAGGTTAAACTTGTCAAAACCGAGAACCGTTCTCGGCGTGCTAACTTTACATTATAGCGACAATATGGTTTAGTCAAGCTTTTGGGGAAGCCATAAAAAAACCGCGCAACCCACGGATTTTTGTTTAAATCTTAGTTTTAAAATTTTATTTTATTTCTAATTTTTACAAGAGTGTCTACCAAACAATCTATCTGCTCTGAAGTATGGTCGCAGGTCATAGTTGTTCTCAATCGCGCCTGTTTTTGCGGAACAGCAGGCCATCTGGCTACTGGAATAAATATATTATTCTCGAACAAAAACTGGCTCACTTTCATTGCTTTCTTTTCGTCTCCAATGATAATAGGAATTATTTGAGTACTTGAAGCGCCTGTATCAAAATTAAGTTCTTTTAACTTGTTTCTCAAATACTTTGCGTTCTCAAGCAGTTTTTTCCTGCGCCATGTTTCTTTTTCTGCAATTTCAATCGCTTTTATCAGCCCGCATACAACTGGCGGAGCGATAGGCGCTGTAAAAATAAAAGAGTCTGAGGCAATTTTTAAATAATCAATTAAATCCTTGCTTCCAACAACAAATCCGCCAACGCCTCCAAATGATTTTGTAAAAGTTCCCATAACTATATCTACTTTATTTTCAACTCCAAAATAATCTTCCAGTCCCCTGCCGTTCTTTCCTAAAATTCCAGTTGCATGCGCATCATCAAGGTATATAAACGCATTATATTTTTTTGCCAAATCAAGAATTTCAGGCAGTGGAGCTATATCCCCGTCCATGCTAAAGACTCCGTCGGTAATTATCATTTTTCTGGTCTTTACAGGATATTTTTTTAATTTGCTTTCTAAATCGTCAACATTGGTGTGTTTATAAATTTCTTTTTGAGATCCTGAAAGCCTGATACCAGCTATAATGCTCGCGTGATTGTATTCGTCGCTGAATACAACCGTACTTTTGTCTCTCTCAACTCTTCCGCTCAAAAGGCTGGCAAGAGAGGGCTTATAAACATTTATAACTGCCGGTATAGAGCCAACGTTCGCCATATATCCGGAAACAAAAGTAATTCCTGCTTCGCGGTGTTTAAATCCAGCTATTTTTTTATCAAGTTCTTCTTGTATATCAAGATTGGCGGCAGTTAATCTAGAACCGCCATTGCCTATGCCCCATTTTTTTACTCCTTCAATTGCCGCAGAGATAACCCTTTCGTCGTGCATCAAACCAAGATAATTATTTGTTGCAAAAAGCAGAACTTTTTTCCCGCCCACAATAGTCTCAGGAGCGTGCGGCGACGAAACCACCGGCGTTTCCGGATACAAACCATTTTTTCTTATCCAATTTAACGCCTTTGTTATGTTTTCCATTTTTTTATTATACCACTTTTACATTCTTGTTAACAATAATGTAAATAAAAAGCCTTATTGATGTTATCGCAAAAGCTTCTTCAAGGAAATTTATTTTTCTTCTGCTTTTAATAAAATTGATTTTGTGCCATTGGAAATGTTTAGTTTGAAAAATTGCTCATCAGACGGGTTTAATAAAAAATAATTAGAGTGTTCATTTTGATCTAGCTTGATGTCCCCTGCTTCAGTTTCAACAAGGAAATTAAACTGCCTCGTCTTTTTCCCTGAACTGGAAGCATAGTCAAATGCCCCTAAGTAAGCGACAACTGCGGTAACAGAAATATCGGTTTCTTCTTTAACTTCCCGTACTAAGGCCTGCAGAACATCTTCACCTGCATTTGGGGTGCCACTTGGCAATTCCACAAGCCCTCCCATAAAATCGGAGGGGGCTCTTTCAAGAAGCAAAAATTTATCACCCCGTTTAATGGCCGCTCCTACTACTATTTTTTGTATGCCGTCTTCCGCCGCCTGGTCAAGTAATTCCCTGATTACTTTTTTATCTATATTTGCCTTCATATATTATTTTTTAAAAATAACTGATAAATCTCTTCTTAATATCTGAAAATTTTTCTTTCTTAAAGTTAAATCTGAAACCTGGCCTTTTGTTCAAACTCTCGCATAATTTGTAGAAATCTTTGTCGTTGAGAACGCTCAAGTCAAGCTCTTTGCATATAGACATAATTTTCTCGTTCGCCTTTTTGACGGAATCCGAGTCGGTTGAGATCTCGGCTTCAAAGTAGTGACCCCAATTCGGAACTTTCACTAATGCAAACTCAATACCTTTATATAAATAAAGATATGTTTTCGTTGCCTGCAATACTCCGTAATAAAAACCTAAAATTTTTAAAAACTCCGTCATTTCCTCAAATTTGTTAGAGTCTATTGAAAATAAAAACTCTTTTCTTGCGTCGTTACCACTCCATCTTCCGTATTTTAAAACCAGCTCTGTTTTTTTATTTGTAATTCTTAATTTTAAATCTATTGGGCTTCTAATTACTTTTAGTGTTTCTTTGCCGCGAGGCGAATAAATAACAGAAAATCTATCCTTTTCTCCAAGGAATTTTCCATTTTTTTTTAAAAATTTATTTAAATTTTTAAACTTCGCCTCCGTTAAAATCCCACGATGCTCAACTTCAACATTCATATTTTTATAAAAATTTCAGCATTGTTAATGCACTGACTAACTTTCCCTTATGTTGAATCTGTTTCGGTATTCTAGCCACCGCCTTAAACCCCATCTTTTTATAGAGGTTTATCGCTGGTTTATTATTCGCGTAAACTTCCAATTGAATAATTTTGGGAGCTGGCCTTAATTCTTTTTTTGCTAATCTTATGACTTCTCCTACCATATATTTACCCAACCCCATTCCTCTATAACTATCCCTAATTATGATACCAAATCCTCCAATGTGGTTTTTCCTGCCCCTACCCAAATCAATACTCGTGGTACCAACAATTTTTCCGCTATGCTCTGCTATTAAAAAAACCATGGTTTTTTTGTCTGTTGATTCTAAAAACTTTTCCAATTTCTCTTTCTCTTCTTTTAGGGTTAACTCTTTTTTAAGCAAAATCTTTGCCTCCTCTTTAACCAAAGAGTTAATAAAATCTAAAAATTCTTTTGAGTTTTTAAGATCACCTTTTGAAAGCTTCCTTATTGTTATTTTATCTCCGAATGTTTTAGTTTCCATATTCTTATTATTTATATCTTTATATTGCCCTTTCCACGACAAAAATGCAATAAAAGAGGTCTCGTTAGAGACCTCTTTTGACGCGCTATGGGTTTTCCCATTTTTTAACCACCTCTTCCATTTTGCATTTTATGCAAATTTCTACTATTTTGTTTTTACCTATAGAGATAGTCGGGCAAAAATTATGTTGCCCTTTTTCGTTAAATAAGGGCAACTCTACCCAGCATTTAGGACATTTTATTTTTTTATCCATTTTTAATTCCCTGTTAATTCGATAAAATTTCCCCGAATGACACGTACGCGAAGCCGTCTATTTTGTCAATTAACAGCTGTCCGTACTTGAAGCTAAACGTAAGTCTACCCAATTTAGGACAGCTTGAATATTCTGCCTTAAAACTACAGGGACGATCCTTGAATTTCGCTTCGATCCAATCCCCTATGACTATCCACCGACCCTCGCCGGTCTTTTCAATTTTTTTAATATGAAATCTGATATTAAATCCAAGCCACTTATGAGGATGATAGCTTAATTGAAAACATAACTCCTTTTTATAATCTACGCCTAATGTTTTACAAACTAATAAAGCGACTAGCTCGGCTTCTGACGGACCGTTGGCTATTCCAAATGTCCATTCGGCATCAGTTACGGGTTTTTGAACGCGCATAGCACACCTCCTTAATTGTGAAAGAACTACGCGGGAAATAAAAAAACCTCCCATCCTTCAGGCATAAATAAATTATGCTCAAAGGACGAGAGGCTGTCTCGCGGTACCACCTTTGTTTTTGCAAATAAAATTTTGCAAACACTTTCATCGACTCTACCCTTTCGGGCTTCAGCGATTATCCTATGATTACGGAGGAAGCCGGATCCCCACTAACGCAGGAATCACCTCATCATGCCCACCCCAGGATTTTACCTGGGACATGAATCAATGGTTTTGTAATTTTCAATGATTATTTATATTATCATACCAATGGGCCATGTCAATACCATTATACCTATTTAGCAATCCGCCGATTTTTAAAAAAGTCTTCCTGTATAAGCTTCATCAAAACATAAAAAGGAATAAAAAATGCTAATATCGACATAGTGCTAATTGTTAACCAAAAAATCTCCTCTCCCCACACAGGAAGAAATAAAAATAATTTATAAATAATATATATATCAAAGGGTACTAAAATAATCGTCAAATACCCTAGTCGAGGATTTTTATATTGTTGTAGAAATAAAATGATAATAGAAAAAAATAAAAATAACATCATGACAGAAACTGGCAGTAAAATTTGCAATGCCACATCCTCCCCATAATTTGACGGACAACCCGCAGAACATCCCATACCAGAAAGGATAAATAAAAACCATGAATAAAAAATAATTGCACCAATAGTTAAAATATGAAGCAAAATAAATAGACTAAAAAATATTTTTGAATAGTATTTCATATTTTTACTTATTTATTTTTTAACAATTAATTCATTATATCACACAATAAAATAAAAAACCTCTTGCGGATTACCGGAAGAGGTATGTTTTTGAAAAAGAACAAATTAGCACGCTGGTTTTTGGCGTAATAGCATGGCTATCAAGCTGAAAACTACAGCTGCGCAAAGGAGATAGAGAGTTGATGGTTCTGGAATAGACAGCATTGTAAAGTCAAAAACCTGAACACTGGCATTAGCATCGCCGTAATTGTGTAAGGCAACGCTAAGGATGTGCTCTCCATTGGTTAGTCCGAAGATATCGATGTCTGACATCATTATCTCGGTGCCTACAAGGCTGCCGGTGATAATAAACCGAAGTTCATCATCAATCCACAGACCCAATTGGTCGCCATCTCCGGCATTTAAAAACTGATAGCTAAACTCAATCGTGGTGTCGTTGAGATTTTTTGTAAATCCAGTGTGCCAGAAAGCCGGGCTATTCTCGGTAAGGAGCATACCATTTGGAATACCGGTAAGTGACCCCTGTGTCAACAAGGTCGCTAAGTCTAATTTTTCCTGCTTCTCAATAAAAGCAGTTGGTCCTGTGTCTATTTCTTTTAAGATATATTCGCGCGACCAGTCAAAAGTTCCATCGTCTTTTTTCCAGTCCTGTTCATATTCCGAACCTAACGTTTTGTATATGTCGCCAAGCAACGGCGACCAATTAATAGCCACATTATCTGTAAAAATACTTGCGCTACCATACCAAGAAAGCGGATATCCATGTTTATCCCAAGGGAACATATCGGGATTGGGGTTTAGCTTTACATTTACTATATCGTTATCGGCAATATAGTTTCTACCTCAAATCCTTTCAGGATGGGAGTGCGGCCAGACGTTTTAGATGACTCTAACTTTAACGGAACAATGGATGA
>Ga0076297_111_pt1 | contig 39071 bp, 43 predicted proteins | sample RifGroA1_FD_67982 | JGI IMG/M metagenome (GOLD analysis project Ga0076297, IMG submission 67982) | Berkelbacteria bacterium GW2011_GWA1_36_9 | reverse complement strand
ATATGGATTTAGAAATATTGATAATTATATAAGAAAGGCGTTGTTAGCTTTCATCCCAATTGGCTTACTTTTATACCACATTATTTGACATAGAGCCTTTTTACCCTTGACAAAATGGCTCATATATGGTATAGTAATAATTAACAAGACCGAAAAAGGCACACCTGTTGTAAGACAGGGTCGCAAAACCACGGGTCCGAATCAAGAAATTGAAGGATAGCCGGGTTGCCGGAGTGTACTCTTTTGGTTTTGTCACTTTCTAACAGGAGGTGACAATAATGTCACAAAGAAAAATGCCTCTGATTGTGGAGGCAAACGAAAATGCACATTTTAACTACCGAGCTTGGCGGGGAGAAACTATCTTTTTTAGAATCCGCTTTAAAAACGGCAAGTTAAGTAAATTGATTCAAGTTGAGCCGTGCTTTCAGCGTTCAGAAGAAATATCAGCTATATGTCGCCATTGTGGCGAGGAAGTCAAAGCAACTGTCTTTTTCTTCTAGTGGTTTTTGCCCCGTCATCCGGCGGGGCATTTTTTTAATTGATTTTTTAGCACTTTTACCATATAATTAAAATGAAGCCGAGGTGGCGGAATTGGTATACGCGCATCCTTGAGGTGGATGTGGGCGCAAGCCCGTGCAGGTTCAAGTCCTGTTCTCGGCACCAAGGGCGGTTAGCTCAGCGGTAGAGCGCTTCGTTTACATCGAAGATGCCGTAGGTTCGAATCCTTCACCGCCCACCAATAATTATGGAATATAAAATTGTTTATTTTTTAAATCATTTGGGATCGGGGACAGCTGTTGATAGCGTTTCGTTTTACATAAACTGGATACCATTTTTAGTCGTTTTTTGGTTTTTATTGGCGCTTTTGGCGCTTATTTTTGACAAAATCAATGGCAAACGAATATTTTGGGGTACAATTTTGTTGGTGGTAATTTACTTTATTATTAATGATCTAATTTTAAAACAAACTTTAGCCAGTGTCTTTTTTCGTGAGCGACCTTATATTGCTTTTCCAAATTCAATTATTTCTTCCGGCGAACTTTGGGCTGATTCGTCTTTTCCTTCAGGGCATCTGGCGATGACAATCGCGCTTTCAACTTTTTCTCTTTATTTTTATCGCAAATGGTGGGTTTTGGCTTTAGCAATACTCTTTATAATTTTAATGACCTTTTCTAGAATGCATAACGGCATGCACTATCCAACAGACATTTTAGGAGGCACAGTTCTCGGAATTAGTTACGGATTTTTAACAGTATATTTGACTCGCAAAATGAAAAAACAACCTAGTACTATTTGACATCTAACTCAATTGGACTATTTGTTTCAATCCCTAAGGATTTTTTGAGCTGACTGATAATTTGCTCTTTTTCGCTCCCTTCCGAAATATAAGGTCTTAGGTGCAGACTGCCAAGAGGAATTATTTCTAGGGTCAATTTATTTTGATTTATTTTGCCTTTAATCACTAAACCTCTTTGGGTTTCTTTGGAAAAAGTTTGGTCAAAAAGAAAATTACCTAAAGAATAAAAAATTGGTTTTTCTTTATAAATTTCACCGTCTTGAATGACATGTGGATGCGAGCCAATAATTAAATCGGCGCCTTGGTCAATCCATCGGTGAGCAAGTTTTTCTTGATTTGAATTGTGAGTGGCTTGATATTCATTGCCCCAATGAGGAAAAATAATCACAAAAGCGCCATTTTGTTTTTGCTTGCTAATTTCATCTTCTAAATCGGGCGTGTTAGCAAGAACATTTACACCAATAATGCTAATTTTAAGACTTCCTTTTTCAAAAGTTTGGACTAAATTGGTGGAATTTTTGGCATTGCCGATAGTTGTGATTTGATTGGTGTTTAGTAATTCTTTGGTAAAATTAAATACACTTGTTCCTTGATCAAAAGTGTGATTATTGGCAAGACTGACAGTGTTAATTCCAAGCCATTTTAAAGCAGAGGCTGTTTGGGGTGGAAATTTCATGACTAAATTTTCCGGTGTTGTATCAGGGACAAATTCTTGTTGAGTGATTGGTCCTTCAAGATTTAATATTTTAATATCGCCGGAAAAAAAATTCTGATCAAAATCGCGAAAGGCTTTTGTCAGGTCCTTGCCAAATTGATTGTAGACTGCTCGACCAAACATGGCATCGCCGGCAAAAGTAAAAGTTATTTCTTCGTTCTTATTATTTTGTCGGTTTTCGTAGGTTGATAAAACTTTTGGTTCTGGATTAGTTTTTTTATTGGTAATTTTAAAAATATAGCTAAAAGAGGCAAGGACGCAGATACTTAAAAAAATTAAGAGATACTTTGCAGACTTGGTCATAAATCCATTATATCCTGATGTGTATTTTATTGATAATTTACAAAATGTGTGATAAGATAAATTTGGTTTAAATATCAGCCTCCTAATAATCATAAAATAAAAAACTTTTTATGCCTGGGTAGCTCAGTGGTAGAGCACATGACTGAATTTTCGGTCCGTTCAATGGCAACATTGAAATGAAAATTGGGTGAATTCGGGGAAATCCGGCTTAATGCCGAGACAATCCCGAGCCAAGATCACTAGGGTTTAAGTTAGTGATAAGGTGTAGAGACTAATAAGTGAGTCCCAACAATAATCTTATAAAAGCGCCCAACACCCTTTAGGGGTGATGAGATAGTCCACATAATTGGAAAATCATGGTGTCGTGAGTCCGATTCTCACCCCAGGCACCAAGCAAAACTCCTTCCTGCCTATTGAATTACATTCAATTACGCATAAGCGTCGTCGCTTGGCAAGCCATTGCTAGGTTAAGTTTTGCGCAGTCCCGCGATGAGCGAAGCGAATTTTGCGGGACAAACTATATTTATGAACATTAATTTTAACAAATTATTGGCAAAAAGTTATATTTTGGAAACAACGCCGTCAGCTGTTGGATTGTATAGATATTTGGCGATTGCCTTTGGAATATTTATTCTTACAGCCTTTATTTTAATAGTTAAGTCAAAAAATAAAGAAGAGATTTGGAAAAGTTTGTATGCCAAAATTATTAATCTGCTAATATTTAGCGGCGCTTTTGGACTGATGCTTATTTTCTTTCGCTTTGAAGGCATTCCTTATCTTGGCAGTAGACTATTTCTTTTAGTTTTACTTTTGGGGTTAATTATTTGGTCAGCAACAATAATTTGGTATAGATTTAAAATTTTACCTAAAAAAATTAAAGAATATCAAAAGCGCAAAGCTTTTGAAAAATACCTACCGTAAGGTATGAAGGACGGGATAAAGGAAAAATAATGAAAAATTCTCAAACAATGAAAGATCTGGCAACTACTTTAGGCAATAGACTTGTGCCAATTCACAACGGCGAACTTACTGAAGTAAAAATTCTTCAGATTTTAAAGAACAAAATAATTGTTGATGTTGGCGGGCTAACATTAGGAATCATTCCAGAGCAAGAATTTTCACCCGAAGTGGGGGACTTAAAAGTTGGCGATAAAATGCTAGCCTATGTTTTAACTATTGAAAATGATGATGGTTATGTAATTCTATCCCTAAGACGAGCTGATAAAGAAAGAGTCTCAAAAATTCTTCATACCAAATTTGAATCGGGTGAAGTTTTGCCAGTTAAAGTTTTAGATGCCAACAAGGGTGGTCTTCTTTGCCAATTTGGCGATTACGAAGGTTTTTTGCCGGTTTCGCAACTGGCGACTTCGCATTATCCTAAAGTTGCCTCCGGTAATCGTGAAGAAATTTTAAGTCGTTTAAAATCATTAGTTGGTCAGACTTTGCAAGTTAAAGTTTTAAGTTTTGAGCCCGGTTCGGGAAAATTAATATTTTCCGAAAAGGCGGCTGGCGATATTGCTCAATTCGAAAAAATTAAAGGCATTAAAATTGACGATGTTTTAGAGGGCGAAATCACCGGAATTGTTGATTTTGGTCTGTTTGTTAAAATAAAAATTGGCTCCGATGAAGTTGAAGGGTTGGTTCATATTTCTGAAGCTTCTTGGGAACATGTTGACGATTTAAAAAGCCAGTTTAAAATCGGTGACAAAATTAAAGTTAAGGTTATTTCCAAGGAAGATAATCGTTTGTCGCTTTCGTTAAAACGGCTAGAGTCAGATCCTTGGTTAAAATTAGCTTCTTCCCATAAGGTTGGTGATGTGGTTTCTGCCAAAGTGACTAAAAATACGGCTTTTGGCTCTTTTGTAAAATTGGGGGTAATTGATGGTTTAGTTCATATTTCAGAATTAGGCGATAAAGTGACCGATCCTAAAAGTGTGGTTGAAGAAGGAAAGTCTTATAAATTTAAAATCATGTCAATTGAACCGGAACTGCATAAATTAAGTCTTTCACTAAAAGCTGTAACCGAAAAAGAAAAGCCGGCAAAATCAGTTAAAAAAGAAACAAAACCAAAGAAAACTAAAAAAGGAGCAAAATGATTATTACTTGGGATAAAAACGAAAATTTTACTTTAAAAACTAGAAATAAAACTGTTAAAATTGGCGAAGATATTTCTTTGGGGGATTTAAAAATTACCACCCCCGGAGAATATGAATCGGGTGGAATTCAGTTGGAAGTTGTTGATGGCACGATTGAGGTTTTTTCGGAAAAAATGATGATTGGTTGGATGAAAAAAGCCAAAGTTCTCTCTGACAGTGAATTGGAAAAATTAAGCGGGATTGATGTTTTACTAATCGGCGTCGGTGGCGGCGCATTTACGGAGACAAAACAAGCATTGGAAGTTATTAATCAAATTGATCCAAAAGTGGTTATTCCAATGTATGAAAAAGATTTAGAAAGTTTCACGAAGGAAGAGGGTATAAGTTCAGAGGGGCAAGATCAATTTAAATTTACTTTAAATGATTTGCCAGTCGAAGAAAGAAAAGTAATTATCCTCAATGCCAGTTGATAAACTTATCTCTAAAATTAAAAATTACGAAAATATTTTATTGATGGTTCATGTTGAGCCGGACGGCGATACTTTGGCGGCGACAGTCGCCTTTTATATTGCCCTTAAAAGTTTAGGTAAAAAGGTTTCAATGGTCTGTATTGACGAAATTCCGAAACCTTTTTTATTTTTGCCTCAAATTGAACATATTCAAAAAGATATTTTATTTGGTGATTTTGAAATCATTATTGTAATTGACTGTGGTGATTTAAGGCGAACTGGTTTTCCGGAAAGATTGAAAAAATTTGCTAAAGTTTTTAAAAATTTTATTAATATTGACCATCATCCTAAAAATGATTTGTGGAAAATTGCCAATATTAATATTGTTGATCAAAGTGCGTCATCTGCTTCAGAAATTGTTTGGGAGATATTAAAAAAATTGCCGGTGGAATTAAATCGCAATATTGCTACCGCCATTTTGACCGGAATTTATACCGATACAGGCGGTTTTAAACATTCCAATACCAGTCCAAAAACTTTGGAAATTGCGGCCGAACTTTTAGCGCATGGCGCCAGACTTAAAACTATTACCAAAAATGTTTCCTTAAATAAAAGTGTCGCCGCTTTAAAACTTTGGGGGGTGGCACTTTCTAGGCTTCACAAAAATCAGCACTTGCAAATTGTTTCTTCAGTTATTACACATCAAGATTTAGATGATTGTGGCGCCACTTATTATGAATTGGCGGGGGGGGTAAATTTAATGAATTCTATTCCCGACTCCAAGGCGGCTATTTTATTTTTTGAAACACCGGAAGGCGGAATCAGAGCGTCGCTCCGGACTGAAAAAGATAATGTTGATATTGGTAAAATTGCCAAGCTTTTTGGCGGGGGAGGCCATAAAAAAGCAGCCGGTTTTACAATTGAGGCAGAACTAAAACTAAATGGTCAAGATTGGGAAATTGTCTTGAGATAAAATCAGTTTTGGGGTAGAATAAAGGTAAGCCCGGGTGGTGGAATGGCTAGACACGATGGACTTAAAATCCATTGAGAATAAAATCTCATGCGAGTTCGACTCTCGCCTCGGGCACTACGTAAAAAGTCAAAAATGATATATTTTACAAAACATGCTTTGGAGAAATTTGAAATATTAAAACGACATAATTTTTACGTTTCAAAAGAGCAAGTTTTAGAAACAATTACTAATCCTGAAAAAATAGATTATTCTCGATCACCACTTCTAATTGCTCAGAGAAAATTTGACGCAACCCATGTTTTTCGGGTAGTATATAAAAAGGAAGAAGGTTTGATTAAGATCATTACCTTTTATCCGGGCAGGAGAAAAAAGTATGAACAGTAAAAATATTCAACCAAAAATTAATTATGAACCGGAGGCGGATGTTTTAAGTTATGAGATAACTAGTCAACCAATTGATTATGCTAAAGAAGTTGGAAATATTGTTATTCATTTCACTAAAAACAATATGCCAGTATTGGTAGAAATTTTAGAAGCAACGAAATTTTTAAAGAAAGCGGAAAAGTTGACTAGTAAAACTGGTAATTTATCTGTTGCAGGGGCTTAAAAAGAGATTATTAATATGTACACCCAAAGTCAAATATCAGAATTAATTACTGCTATAAAAGGTAGAGGTGAAATTCCTCTTAAGTTTGATTATATTGGCGAGTTAGGTGCAAAGCGGTGGGCAGCTATTGCCAGTAAAAGACACAGTGATAAACATGGTATTAATAAGGTTGAAAGTGATCTATTAAATGCTAAAGTAGACGCTTTTATTGGATCATTTAAAACTTTGAAAAAGTTGAATATTATTGATATTGGTCCAGGCGATGGAAGTGCTGTTTTGCCTTTGCTTTATTCGTTAAAAGAAAAGTCTGTAGATTTTCGTTATGTACCGGTGGATATTAGTCAGGAAATGTTAGATTCGTCCACTAAAAATATTAAAAACTTATTTCAGGATATTGCTATTGAGCCAGTGCAGCTTGATTTTGAACTTGGTAATTTTGCGGAAGTTACTTACAGATTAAAGCAAGGTGGCTATCAGAATTTAATGTTGTTTTTGGGTAGTACACTTGGGAACCAATCGGATCGTCAGCGTGTTCTGACGAATTTTCGTGATTCAATGACATCAGAGGATTTTTTAATTATCGGCGTAGAACTTGTCAACTTAAATAAAATTGAAAAAATTATTGAACAATATCATGTCAAAGAAGCTGAAGACTTGTCTATGACTACTGCCGAAAACATTGGCATTAAGAGAAGCGATGGTAAATACGAAGTTAGGTTTAATAATGAAAGTTCTCAAGTTGAGGGATATTTTACATTTCAGGCTAATACAAGTGTGGAGTATGCTAATGAAAAAATTATTTTTGAAGAAAATGATAAACTTTTACTTTTCAGATCGTTAAAATTTACAGAATGGATTTTTGCAAAGGTATTATCAGAAGTTGGTTTTAGAATGGAAATTTTTACCACTTCTTCCGAAAAAGGATACAGTTTGGTTATGTGCCAACCTCAAAGATTTAATTATTAATATCTCGCCTCGGGCAATCCAAATTATTATAAATTTTGGCTCTTGACTTTTTTAAAGGACTTTATAAAAAGCGTATAATTAAATTGATATAGCTTTTGCTGTAGTAAGCTATATCCATCTTTTCTCCTTCCTTTTAGTGTTGCGTATCAGAATCCTTGGACGGTGTTGAAAAACCCCGTCCCTCTTTTTTATTTTAACCTTGATTCTTATTAAGATAATTGTTAATATAATTTTGATAGTAGAACTTGAAATTATAGATGGAGGTGAATGATGTCTTTCTGGCAATGGATAAAGCTTCTATTTGCTACTTTCACAATGGATGATTTAGCACTTGATCGATTTGATTACGAGGCGAAGAGAGAGCGTCAGAAAAAGAGACTCAAGCACAGGGCTCGTTTAAGAAGACAAGGCATAGAATTAGCACCACTCAATAGGTCTTAGCAGAGCTTCAATTTAATCAGTAGCCACATTGCTGTGGCTACTTTTTTGTATTTGCTTTGAATGGCTCGACAAACTTTTTATTTCTTGATAAGATAGTTTTGAGGAGCAATGAGAAGAATAGTTAATTTTATTATTGTTATTGTTGTCACGGTGGCAATATTAGCCGGTTTTTATTTTTTCTTTCCCCATGTTTGGGGCGAATTGCTTTACCCTTTAGACTATAAAGATACTATTAAGAAATATTCAGAAGAAAGGGGACTCCGGCCTAATTTTGTTGCCGCTATGATTTATACCGAAAGTCGGTTTAACGCTGGTTCAGTTTCAGGCGCTGGCGCCACTGGCTTAATGCAAATTATGCCCGGTACGGGCCAATCAATCTCACAAGAGCTTGGCGAATCGTCAATGGGCAATCTGCGTGATCCCGATACCTCAATTCGCTACGGCACATGGTATATTAAGGGACTAGTGGATAAATATAATGGCGATACCGATCTAGCACTGGCGGCTTACAATGCCGGGTCAGGCCGGGCGGATAAATTTAAAGATAATGTTATGCCATTGCCATACGAGACGGTTTTTTATGTTCAAAAAGTTAAAGGAACCGAGGAAATGTACGACAAAGTTTACGATTCTTGGTATTCGCAAAGTATTTCCGAAAAAAAGAATCCGGTGGCAATCGGCTTTTCCAATATTTCCGACTACGTCAAAAAACTAATTTTGGGAAACAAATAAAAATGGACTCTAAAACATTACGACAAAAGTTTATTCAATTTTTTGTTGAAAAAGGACATAAAGAACTAAAATCAGCCAGTTTGGTTCCTGAAGATGATCCATCGGTTTTATTTACGACGGCGGGGATGCAACAATTTAAAAAATTTTATGTTTCTTCAAAAGAAGCGCCGACCAAAAATGTGGTTACTATTCAACCATGTTTTAGAACTTCCGATATTGAGGAAGTGGGTGATGATACTCATTTAACTTTTTTTGAAATGTTAGGAAATTTTAGTTTTGACGGCTATTTTAAAAAGGAAGCAATTGAATATGCATGGGAATTTTTAACCGAAATTTTAGAAATAGATCAATCAAGAATTTCAGCTACTTATTATGATCAAGAAAAGGCAAAAATTGAGATTAAAACCGACAATGAATCTAAGAAGATACTAGAGCAATTAAAGGGTTTAGAAAAAATTGAAGGTCAGGGCGAAGACAATTTTTGGTCATTGGGCACCGAAAATTCTCCCGGTGGTCCAACAGTTGAGTTCTATATTGATAATGTAGAAATTTGGAATTTAGTTTTCAATGAATTTGTGTGGAAAGGTAATTCTTGGCAAGATTTAGAATCTAAGGGAGTGGATACTGGAATGGGTTTTGAAAGACTTCTGACAGTCCTACAAGAAAAAGACGAAAATTATCAAACCGATTTATTTTGGCCGATTATTGAAAAGATTGAAGAAATTTCTGGCAAAAAATATACCGACAATCAAAAAGAATTTCGGATTATTGCCGACCATCTTAAAGCTTCGGTTTTTGCAGTTTCCGATGATGTTTTGCCATCAAATAAAGAACGCGGTTATATTGTTCGTCGATTAATTCGTCGAGCGATTGTTAAGGGGCAGCAACTAGGAATAACTAATAATTTTACTGCTAAATTAGCCGAGATAGTTTTTAAGATTTACGAAAATAGATATCAATTTAATCAGAATAATATTAAAAATGAAATTCAAAAAGAAGAAACAAAATTTCGTAACACTCTTTCAAACGGTCTTAAAGAATTTGAAAAACAAAAGCAAAATTTAACTGGCGAAATTGCTTTCAATCTTTACCAAACATACGGTTTTCCTTGGGAAATGACGGCAGAACTTGCTGAAGAAAATAAAATTAGTGTTGAAAGAATAGATTTTGAAAATGCCTTTAAGAAACATCAAGAACTTTCACGAACGGCTTCAGCCGGTATGTTTAAAGGCGGACTTGCTGGCGGGGGAAAGATGGAAACAAAATATCACAGCGCCACTCACCTACTACTCGCTTCCCTGCGACAAATTTTGGGAAATGATATTTATCAAAAAGGTTCCAATATTACCGCCGAGCGTTTGCGGTTTGATTTTAATTATCCAGAAAAATTAACTAACGAGCAAATTAAAAAAGTTGAAGAATTGGTGAATGTTAATATTGAAAAAGATTTGCCTGTTGGAATGCAAGAAATGACTTTGGAAGAAGCCAAAAACTCTGGGGCGATGGGTGTTTTTGAAAATAAATATGGCGATAAAGTAAAAGTTTATAGTATCGGTAATTTTTCATGTGAAATCTGTGGCGGTCCGCATGTCAAATCTACTGGTGGACTCAGCCATTTCAAAATCTTAAAAGAAGAATCGTCCTCGGCCGGAGTGCGTCGGATTAAAGCGGTTTTGGAGTAAATTCTATTTTAAATAAAAGGTATTAAAAAAGGGTAAAAAAACTACGACCGTAGAAAAATCACTCTAAAATTATCCCTTATTTCCGCTGGAGCGTAAATTGGGGATAATTTTTTATTTAAACTCTTGACATGCAGAGAGAGAGAGAGAGTTAAATGAAGATAGGAGGGAAAATGCGGAAAAAAATGAAGCTTGCCAAGGTTTTAAGTAGTGGCGGGAAAAAAGGCATGGTACTTTCAATTATAGGTATTATGATGATCTTGGTCGCCGTTGGAATTTTTTATTTTGAAAGCAAAAAACCTGTCAAGGCGTCAAATTTTACCAATTGGTCGGAAACTTGGGGAGTGACAAAATATAGAAATGTTGTCTTACCATCAGGAGATAATTACAGTATAGGACCAGCTGAATGGGAAATTACTGGTTGTTTTAATTCGGTGCCATGTTCACAAATAGAATATAGAGTAAAGTACAGTGCTAGTGACGATAATGCAGATTGGGTATCAGGTGGTCATCGTTCAACTTCATTCGAGCAAGGTGCAGATGAAAGTTTTGCTCCTAATTTTTTCAATGATTCTCGGATTTTAGATATACCAAATGGCTATATTATTTCTCCAAATGGATTGTATGGATTGTTTTATGGGATCATTAATAATAGCTATGGTCGGTCGCAAGAAAATTTTGTTTCCAGTTGGCCAACCAAATGGACAATCGCTGGTTGTGTTGGAGTTAATTGCACACCCTAAACTTTTATCAATGAAAAAACGAAAATTAAAAAAACATTTAGAGTTCTATCCTATTTTTATATTAATTATCGGTTTTTTGGCTTTAGTTTATTCCTTAACTTATATCCCTTATATCCAAACCCACACGCCGGTCGGTCGATACCAAAAGGCCTACGCAGTTTATAAATACGCTAAAACTTTTCCTATTGGTTCAAATGAATATATGAAATTTATGTCTATTGCTTCGGCTTTGTTTCATAACCAACAATCATTTAGTTTAGGTTCATCTGGTCAAGTGCCAATAATGCCACCCCAGCCACCGGCAATTAGTTCAACGCCGTAATTTAATTATAAATTTAGTTACATATTTGAACCTGAATTTATTTCAAACTATTAAAAACTACCACGATCGTTCTACTTTTTGATAGGTTGAATAATTATTGAGATTTAATTATCAAGTCCAAAATGAGCAACCATTTTTTCTTCATTGGGTAATTTTTCGGTAGTCATGACAATTACATAAGGCAAAATATTTAAATTTTTACATATTACTGCTATTTCTTCTTTACACTCATACGGATAGACCCATAAACTTTTTTGAGTCTGATAAAAATTATTTCTTTCTAAAAATTCTCTGAAGTCATCTCGATAATTTCGGTAGATTTCTGGAATATCGTAAGCAATTAAATGCCAATTTCCATCCCATTCTTTTGGCTTAGAAATAGTAATTTCGGAAATATAAATTTTTTGGAGAAGCTCTTTGCCTTTACTGGTCAGTTTAATTTTTTCACTGCCAAGATTGATATATCTTTTCTTTTCCAAATTTTTTAATAATTTTTGCAAACCTTTGTTGCCCCGCATTTTAAAAATTGGCTGTAATGCCATTGGAAGATTAGGTAAAACAATGGATGCAACGACAAATAATCCCAATCCGACACATTTAATAATTTCTTTTTCATTTTCGCCAATAATTGGCTTTTTTCTTTTCATTTATTTATATCTTCTATATTTTTATCATTGAAATTCCGTGACAAACGATAGTTTATCTATATTTCTATTCTATCAAAAACTCATACGATCGTGGTAGTTTTTGATAGGTAGGAAATTCACAAATAAATATTGAGATAGCTTAATAATAGAAAGTTGATGGTTTCTCGTCTGAATAGAGTAATTTTAATCTAACTATTATTTCAAACTCGTCATTTCGTGCGGCTTTTTGGTATCCAGACGAAATTGCGGTATACTATATAATATAAAGGGATTTAGGAATCCGTGTTTTTGGTATTTTGGAATGAAATATCCCGCAAAATTGCTTTCTTTGCAACCTATTACATAGTGTACACAAAGAAGCGCAATCAGCGGGACTTCCTGAGCTTTCTTCCTGTTATTACAGGAACGAAACTCAGGAGCGGGAGGGGTTTTGGGTTTATTTGATTTTCTGGGGACTAAAAAAATTGAAAATCGTTTTGCCGTCGCCATGGACATAGGCACGGAATATGCCAAATGTCTTATTTTTAAGGTTGAAGACGACAAAGGCTTGGTGGTTGGCACCGGTCGTCAGCGGCAGAGGCTTTCGGATATGCAAGGTGGCGCTGTTACCGATATTGGCGGAGTGGTCAAAAATTGTAAAAAAGCTTTGGAACGAGCCGCCGAAATGGCTAAAATTATGCCTACTCAAGTAATTATGGGCATTGCCGGCGAATTGGTAAAGGGTAATACCACGACGATTAAATATACCAGGCCAAACCCAAAGTTGGGGATTACTTTAGAAGAACTAAAAGATATTATCTCGCGCATCCAGCGCCGATCTTTTGACAGAGCTCGCCAAATTTTGGCCTGGGAAACAGGTCATGCCGAAATTGATGTCAAACTGGTGAATGCCGCTATTGTAGATGTTAAAATTGACGGCTATAAAGTGACCAACCCTTTGGGTTTTCAGGGACGGGAGTTGCAGGTTGGCGTTTTTAACGCTTTTGCGCCAATTGTTCATTTAGGCGCCTTGCAAACAATTGCCGCCGAATTAGGTTTAGATTTGCTTTCAATTGTGGCTGATCCTTACGCTTTGGCCCGGTCGGTTGGTCCGAAAGAATCAACTGAATTTAGTGCTATTTTTATTGATATTGGTGGTGGCACAACCGATATTGCAATTGTCAGTTCTGGTGGAGTTGAAGGCACGAAAATGTTTGCTCTAGGAGGGCGATCTTTTACCAAAAGAATTGCTCAAGTTTTTGGTTGTACTTTTGAAGAAGCAGAAACAATGAAAATTAAATATTCCAAAAAAGAGCTACCAGAAGAAGACGTTCAATTTATTAAAAACGCTTTAAAAACCGATTGCCAGGTCTGGCTTTCCGGTGTAGAATTAACTTTGGAGGAGTTTTCTTCGCTTGATTTATTACCGTCAAGAATTCTGCTGTGTGGTGGTGGCACCATACTACCAGATATTGAAGAAGTTTTAAAAGAAGCAGTGTGGAATAAAAATTTGCCTTTTTCGCGTCAGCCGACGGTTCATTTTATTAAACCCTCTGATGTTGAAAATATTGCCGATCAAACTGGGGAATTAAAAAATCCGTGGGACATAACCCCAATGAGTTTAGTTAATTTAGCCATTGATTTGGTAGGCGAAGAAGCGGTGATGGACAATGTTTTAAACAGAATTGTTTCCAGCTTAAGAGAATAGTATAAGTCATTGCGAACGAAGTGAAGCAATCTTTCGTTTGGTAAGATTGCTTTGTCGCTACGCTCTTCGCAATGACATTTAGAGAAAAATATAATGGATGAGATACTTTACCTAGAACCTGATGAAGAAATTACTTCGGTTATTGATAAAATTAAGCACTCAAAAGTTGCTCGATTAGGTTTAGTAGTGCCAAGAGAAGCAACTTTGCTTCAAAGCGTGGTTAATTTAAGATTGCTCGTCAAAGAAGCGGCTAATTTAGGTAAAGAAATTGCTTTAATTACTTCCGATAAAATTGGTAGAAATTTAGCTTCAAAAGTCGGATTGCCGGTTTTTGAATCGGTCAAGAATCAGCAACCAATTTTTCAACCCCCACCGCCAATAATCAATCAGCAAGAAGTAATTGAGATTGATGATACGCCAAATGTTCCAAAAGAAGAAATAAAACCCAGAGGTTTTAGCGTTCATCATTTTCAAGAGAAAGAAAAAGAACTACCTCAACAGACTCGTGTTAAAGTGGCGGTACCTTGGCAACCCCAAAAAACACCAAAAGAACACGACTTAAAAAATATTAAAAAAATTATTTGGCCAATGATTACTCTGGTGATCATTTTAATTTTAATCGGCGCTTTTCTTGTCCTGCCAAAAGTTCAAGTCAAGCTTAAAGTTCAGGCGGAGAATTTTGAGAAAACGACTGATGCCCAAGTTTCCGGTACTGAAGCGACCAGTCTTGAAAGTAAAACTTTTCTAGGGCAATTAATTGATCTAAATCAAGAAAAAGAAGAAAAATTTACGACCACTGGCAAAAAGAACTTGGGTGGTAAAGCCAGTGGTACAATTACAATTTATAATAATTTAGACAATAGTAATCACAATTTTTCCGCTGGGGCAAAACTTTCTTCTTCGTCAAAAACTTTTGTTTTTAAGAGTAATGTGACTGTCCCGGGTGCGGGTGTTCAAAGTGGTCGGGCGGTGCCGGGAACGGCGAACGTAGAGATTGAAGCAGAAAATGCCGGCGAAGAATACAATGTTAAAGCTGGTCGCTTTACAATTGTGGGACTTCCGTCTGGAAATCAGGAATTTATTTATGGGCAGTCGTCCAAAGATTTAACCGGTGGTTTTTCAAAAGTGGCCCAAGTTGTTTCCCAAGATGACTACGACAAAGCTAAAAACAAATTAACAACCGAGCTGACTGATAGTTTGAAAAAAGAATTGCAAGATAAAGCTGGGGGATTGGAAGTTTTAGAAAATGCCATTCAAATAGAAACTGCTTCCGAAACATCTTCGGCTAAGGTTGACAGCGAAGCCCAAGATTTTACTTTAAAAATAAAAATGAGACTTAGAGAAATGGTTTTCGAGCGGAGTGGCTTTGACAAATTTATCATCAGTCTTTTAGAAAAACAAATTCCATCAACTCAAATGATTTCTCTAGGTGCCAATGACACTATCTCGCCACAAGTAAAAGAAAAAAAATACGATTCAAATCTTTTGACCTTTGATGTCAGAGTTTCGGCTAAAACTTCAGCCAAAATTGATACCGAGCAAGTTAAAAATAATTTGCAAGGAAAAAGCAAGCAAGATGCTACTAATTATCTAAATGGGTTGGAAGGTTTATCGGGGTTTGATTTTATTTATTCTCCTTCATGGTGGCCAATTAAAAGAATTCCAAGTTTCGCTCGTAATTTAACTGTTACTTTAGATTATTTAGAACCAATTCTTGCTCCACAACCATCGCCATCGCCATCGCCATCGCCATTGCCGGAGGCAACTAAATGACAAAAATTTTAGGTTTAGATATTGGTGAAAAAAGAATTGGTGTCGCTATAGCTCACGAAAAAACGGTAGCTTCTTTTGGAATTATTGAAAATAATAATTTAGACGAAGCCATGTCGGAAATTGGCAAAATTTGCCGGCAGGAAAATATTTCAAAAATTATTATTGGTATTCCTAAATTTCAAGACAATGTTCAGGCGGATAAAATCTATAAATTTGCCTTGATGCTGGCTCAAAATCTAAATTTATCGGTTGATTTTGTGGACGAAACTTTAACGTCTAAAGAAGCTGAAAGAGAACTTGAAGGCAGTAATTTAAATCCAAAAACAAAAGAATTTAAAGAAGAAGTGGATAAACTTTCAGCCAAATATATTTTGGAACAATATATAAACCAAATCCGAAAAAAATGAAGAAAATTTTATTAATTGCTTTTATTATTATCTTTGCCGGAGTTGCTGGCTTTGGCATATACTTTTATGTAAATTTAAATAAGAAAGGTAATGGCGAAGAGAAGGATTTTATTGTTCGTTCGGGGCAAAGCACTCGTGAAATTGCTGACAGTCTTCAAGAAGAGGGGCTAATAACTTCGGCGACAGTTTTTACTTATTATGCTAAAATGCGAGCCGATCTTATTCAAGTTGGGGTTTATAAAATTTCTGCTTCCCAAAGTATTAAAGAAATATTGGCAGTTTTGAATTCTGGCAAGACTTCTGAAGATATTGCTACTATTCCGGAAGGTTGGCGAGTAACTCAAATTGATGATTTTCTTTATCAAAAGAAAATTATCCAAAAAGGGGCGTTGCTTCAAATTGCCTCGGCTAATGAAGGTTTTCTGTTTCCGGACACTTATCGATTTTTACCTAATACTAAACCGGAAGAAATTCGCCAGGAAATGTTGGACAATTTTAACAAAAAAACCACCGATCTTAAGGTCAAGCGCGAGGATATTATTTTGGCTTCCATCGTGGAAAGAGAGGCTAAATTTGACGAAGACAGGGCTAAAATTGCTCGGGTGTATTTAAATCGTTTAGCGCAAAACATGAAATTGCAAGCTGATCCGACAATTCAATACGCTAAAGGCAGTTGGGATCCGATAACTGTTTCTGATTATAAAAATGTTGATTCACCTTACAACACTTATCTTAATTTTGGTCTGCCACCCGGACCGATCTGTAATCCAGGATTAAAATCAATTGAGGCGGCTTTGCATCCGGCAAACAATGATTATCTCTATTTTTTTCATGGCAGTAATGGTCGGGCTGTTTTTTCCAATACTTTGCAGGAGCATGAGACAAAATTAAAACAAGCGGAGTAAAAAAGCCGAGTGGGTTACACTCGGCACGAAAGGGAGAGAACTAGTCTTCACCATCGTCAATAATAGCTTTAGCATTTTCTGCTCTAATTTGTTCTAGCAGTTCTTTACGATGAACTGGTATCGTCTTTGGGGCATCAATACCAAGGCGTATTTGATCGCCTCTGATTTCAATAACTACTATTTTGATACTATCGCCAATCATAATTGAGTCGCCGACCCTTCTTGCTAAAACAAGCATTTTTCAACGACCTCCTTTTCGTATTTGTAGGATTCAGACTACACTAATTATAGTTATTTTTTTGGTAAAGTCAAGCCCTCGCTATAAGGCGGGTCTTTTAAAATCTATTTTTAGTGTATAATGAAACAGCAAATAAAAAAAGTATTAGGAGGGATTTTGAAGGAAACTTATGCAAATTTTAGATCGTTTTTGGGGAATATTTTCTCATGATATCGGTATTGACTTAGGAACGGCTAATACTCTGGTCTATGTTCGCGATAAAGGCATTGTGATTAACGAACCATCGGTGGTAGCGATTAATCAAAAATCAAAACAAATATTAGCAATTGGTAATGACGCCCGTAAAATGGTCGGACGGACTCCTTCACATATTGTTGCCATCAGACCTTTGGTTGATGGGGTTATTTCTGATTTTGAAGTAACCGAACAAATGCTTAAGTATTTTATTGATAAGGTTCATCGTGAAAAATTTTCTCTATTTCCGCGTCCGCGGATAGTGATTGGTATACCTTATGGAGTAACGGAAGTGGAGCGACGAGCGGTTGAAGAAGCGGCTTTAAATGCCGGCGCTAGACAAGTTTTTCTAATTGAAGAACCGGTAGCGGCAGCAATTGGAGCTAGACTGCCAATTCAGGAAGCCAGTGGTAATATGATTGTGGATATTGGTGGCGGTACAACCGAAGTAGCTGTCATTTCTTTAGGTGGAATTGTAGCATCAAGATCGCTCCGGATTGCTGGTGATGAAATGAATCAAGATATTATTGCTTTTGCTCGCGATAAAATGAATTTACTTTTAGGCGAAAGGACAGCTGAAGAAATAAAATTTACTATTGGTTCTGCTATTTTTAAAGAAAATACCGAAATGCCGATGCGCGGCCGTGATTTAGTGACAGGACTGCCAAAAGAAATTATTGTAAATGCCGAGCAGGTAAATTTAGCTTTAAAAAAATCAGTCACCCAAATTGTTGAAGCCATTCGGGTTACTATTGAAGAAACACCGCCGGAATTGGTGGCTGATATTATGGAAAAAGGAATTGTTCTTTGCGGTGGCGGGGCATTGCTTAAAGGGCTTGACCAATTAATTCTTGAAACAACAAAAACAAGAGTTCATATTGCTAACGATCCATTGACTTCGGTAGTCCGAGGTACAGGTCTAGTTTTAGAAGATCTTGAAACTTTGAAAGGGGTGTTGCTAGGCAATGAAAAAATTTAGAATTTTAATAATCGCCTTTTTTCTAATCATTGCTGGTTTTTTGCTTTATCCAACAGGTTTTTTATCTATTCCAAAAAATATTCTTTTCAGGGCTTTAAAACCTTTTTCAATTGTTTCAAATTTTACGGTTGATAAAGTAGTCTCAATTTTTGGTAATTTTACTAATTTAAATTCATTAGGAAAAGAAAATCAAAATTTAATTAAAGAAAACTTAGAACTTCAGGGACAATTGGCAATATTAAAAGAAGTTCAACACGAAAATGAAATTTTAAAAAAAGAAATTGGTTTTTTAAATACTAAGGGTGATCTAAAGTTAGCGCCAGCCAATATTATAGGTCGTTCAGTTTCCGGTTATTTAAAAACAGTTATAATTGATCGCGGCGAAAAAGATGGTGTGAAACAAAATCAGGCGATTATTTCACAAGGGTTTTTGGTGGGAACAGTCAGACAGGTTTTTCTAAATTCGGCTGAAGTTATTTTAATTACTGACAGTAATTCGTTAGCGCCAGTTGTTTTACAAGATTCGCGCGGGACAGGTATGCTAAGAGGCGGGTTTGGGGGACTTACAGTTGAGGATATTCCTTTAAATATTCCAATTAAAAAAGGAGAGCAGGTAGTAACTTCTGGTCATTTAATTAAAGTTTTATTAATTTTATTACTGGTCATTTTGCAATTTACTTTATTAAGTAAATTTTCAATTTACAATTTTATCCCAAATTTAATTTTTGTAATCAGTATTGTTTTACTTTTTAAAGGATTTTTATCAGATAGTTTATTGGTGGCTGTTTTAGGCGGTTTATTTTTAGATTTAGCTTCGCCACTTAGATTTGGTTTTTATACTTTAATAATAATTCTAGTTTTACTTTTTTTAAATTTTATTATTTTAAAAAATATTCCAACCATAAATCCATTACTAATTTTCTTAATTATTTTTGTAATATTTATTTTTATTGATTTGATGATGTGTTTAGCAATTCATGTAATACCTACTTGGCAAATAATTGTTGACGGACTTCTCAATGGCTTATGGGGAATTATTATTTATTTTGTTCTTGAGAAATTTACAAAACAAGAGGAGATAAAATTTAGTTAAAATGTCAATTTTTGATTTATACGATGATCGTTATCTACCGGGTGATAAATCAGGGCGAAGTTTGCGTCAGGATGTATTAGAATATGATCATTTCAATAAAGATGCTACTGGCGGGGAAATATTTCAAGAAAAAAAGAAGTCTTTTTGGTTGCCGTATTTAATTTCATTTTTAGCTTTCGGTGTTCTTATGACTCAACTATTAAGATTACAAATTACCCAAGGAAGTTTCAATAGAAATTTAGCTGAAGGCAATCGCATTAGGGCTCGAGAAATTGCGGCGCCAAGAGGATTAATTTATGATTCTTCGGGGAAAATTTTAGCTCAAAATAAAGCTTCTTTTAATTTAGAAATTTATCCATTAGATTTCCCCAGAGATGCCACTGGAAAAGAAGAAATATTTCAAAAATTATCAGAGATTACTCAAATACCAAAGACGGAAATAGAAGACAAAGTCGCAAAAAAAGGTTTTTTAACTTACGACCCAATTGTTTTAAAAGAGAATCTTGATCGCGATACGGCGATGATTTTAGAATACAAAACAGTCAATTTACCTGGGGTAGTGATAGCGAAAGATCCAGTGAGGGAGTATCAACCAATTTCTGGACTTGGTCCTGTTCTTGGTTATGTTGGTAAGGTCAATGACAAAGATTTGAAAAATCATCCTGATTATGGTTTGTCGGACGAAATTGGTCAAGAAGGTTTAGAGTTGTTTTATGAGAAATATTTAAGAGGAAAGCCGGGGATTTTGGAAGTTGAAGTTGACTCCCGCGGTCGTCAACAAAGACAACTTTCGGCTACTGCCCCAATGCCGGGCAATAATTTAACTTTAAGTATTGATGGCGCGCTTGAGGCAAAAATGGCAGAATCTTTGGGGGCGCAGGTGAGTGCTGTTTCTTCTCCCGGTGGAGCGATTGTGGCGGTTAATCCTCAAACAGGTCAAATTTTAGGCATGGCGAGCTTTCCTACTTTTGATAATAATATTTTTACATCTATAAATATGAACGAAGAATACAATAAGCTTATTAATGATCCGGCAAAACCAATGTTTAATCGAGTAATTTCTGGCACTTATCCTTCAGGTTCAATTATTAAACCGGTTGTAGCCGCTGCCGGTCTTCAGGAGGGAATTATTACAGCTAATACAACTATCAACGCGCCGGGTGAGATTAAGGTTGGTAATTGGAGTTACCCTGACTGGAAAATTCATGGACTGACCGATGTTCGTAAAGCGATTGCTGAAAGTGTCAATATCTTTTTCTATGCCTTAGCTGGTGGTTGGGATAAAATTAAAGGTTTAGGTATTGCCAAGCTGGATGATTATTTGATTAAATTTGGTTTTCAAGAGAAAACCGGCATTGATTTGCTGGGGGAGGCGAGCGGTCTTGTGCCGACTCCAGAGTGGAAGGAAAAAAATAAAAAAGAAATATGGTATTTAGGCGATACTTATCATTTGGGTATTGGTCAAGGAGATTTCTTAATTACTCCACTACAAATGGCAATGGCAACATCAGTGATTGTCAACGGTGGTGAACTTTTAAGACCACAAATTGTCTCAAAAATTACCGACAAAGATGGTAATGTTATTCAAGATTTTAAAAAAGATGTTAAAAGTAAAAATTTAATTGATGATCAAAATTTGCAAGTAGTTCGTGAAGGCATGCGTCAAGCAGTTACTTCTGGTTCGGCTAAGCTTCTGGGCAGTTTGCCAGTGCCGGTAGCGGCTAAAACAGGGACGGCTCAATTTGGCGCTGAAGGAAAAACTCATGCGTGGATGACTGCTTTTGCACCATACAATAATCCTCAAATTATGATTGTGGCCTTGGTTGAAGAAGGGGGTGAAGGCTATGCAACTGCCGGTCCGGTGGTGTATGATGTTCTTAATTGGTATTTTAACCATTGACATTTAGAGATATTTATTTTAATATAGATAAGAAATATTAGTAAAATTAAAGAAGGACTTATGCAAGAACAGATTCTTTTGACCGTATCCGGTCACGAAAAAATTAAAAAAGAACTTCAAGACCTGAAGAACCGTCGCCTAAAAATCTCTCAAAGAATTAAAACCGCTCGTGAATTTGGAGATTTAAGTGAAAATAGCGAATATGAAGATGCTAAAAATGAGCAGTCTTTTGTGGAAGGAAGAATTCTGGAGTTGGAAGAAATGCTTCGTCGAGCGAAAGTTCTAACAAAAAATGGCACTGACAAAGTAGAACTTGGTTCAACTGTTATTTTAAAGATTGATGGTCAAAGCCCGGAATACACAATTGTCGGCGCTTCGGAGTCAGATCCTGGGACTGGCAAAATTTCAGTTGATTCGCCTTTGGGTCACTCCTTGATGGGTTGTGCTAAAGGAGAAGAAGTAGAAATTCTAACTCCAAATGGCAAAATGGCTTGTGAAGTGGTGGCAATAAAATAATTATTACTTATAAAAAAACGGTTTCTGGTGTAGGGTTGCTCTGAAGCCGTTTTTTTGATATGGTGAATATGGATAACTGAGATAATCAGATAGTTAAGTTTATAAGACATCTTTTCTAGCTCGATTATCTTGGCTATCTAAGGAGATTTATGTTTTGGGTAGATGAAATAATTGAAGATATAGTTAGGAAATATCCTGACAAGGACTCTTTTTTAATAAATGACTCAACAACTCCCTCGGGTCATGCTCATTTTGGGTCGTTGCGCGGGGTTATTGTTCATGACTTAATTCGCCGAGGTCTACAGGATAAACAAAAAAAGGCAGTTTTTCAATTTGGATTTGAAGATTTTGATCCAATGGATGGACTTCCGGTTTATGTTGATCAGACATTTGAAAAATATATGGGTATGCCTCTTTGCAATGTGCCAGCGCCTGACGAAAAACATAAAAGTTTTGCCGAGCAATATCAAGATGAGCTTGAAAATATAATCAAAGAAATAGGTGTTGATTTTAAAATAATAAAAACATCGGATTATTATCACGCTGGAAAGTTTAATGAAGCGATTAAAATAGTTTTAGATAATGCCGTAGCCATTAGAAAAATTTATAAAGAAGTTTCTGGCTCCGAAAAGGGTGATGATTGGTATCCGTTTCAAGCAGTTTGTCCTAAATGTGGCAAGATTGGGACAACTAAAGTAACTGGCTGGGACGGCAAAGAAGTTGATTTTACCTGCGAAGAAAATTTGGTTTCATGGGCTAAAGGTTGTGGGTATAAAGGGAAAATCTCGCCTTATGACGGTAATGGTAAAATGCCTTATAAAGTAGAATGGCCGTCAAAGTGGTATTTAATGGCTATTGATATTGAGGGAGCGGGGAAAGACCATTCAGCCGCTGGCGGTTCGCGCGATATTGCTAATCGTATTTTTAGAGAAGTTTTTAAAAAAGAACCGCCTTATGATATTAGATACGAACATCTGCTTATTGGTGGCGCAAAAATGTCGTCATCTAAAGGTTTGGGCGTCACAGCTAAAGATATGTATGATTTGCTTTTGGCAAACCTTTTAAGATTTTTATTTGTGAGAACTAAATACAAAAAAGCGCTAGAGTTTAACCCAGAAGGCGAAACTATTCCTTTGCTTTACGACGAATACGATCGCTGTGCTTTAGCTTTCTACGAAGATCCAAAATCCGATCTGGCGCGGGTATTTTATTATACGGAAATTGATCCCGTTGGGCAGAGCTCTCTGGGTAGCACCCCTAAATATATTTTACGATTTTCTAAAATTGCATATATGCTCCAAATACCTCGGGTGGATATTTTGGCCTATGCTAAAGAAGAAAAAAGGCAAGATTTGACTGAAATTGAAAAACAAGAAATTGAAGATCGGATTGTAGCCGCCAAAAAGTGGCTTGAAAAATACGCGCCTGAAAATTACAAATTTACGGTTCAAGAGAAAATGCCAGAAGCGGCCAAAAGTTTAAGTAATGAACAAAAAGAGTTTTTGGAGCGGATTTTAAATGTTCTAAAATCAAAAGATTTTACAGGCGAAGATTTGCATAAAGAAATTCACAATATTAAAAAAGAAATCGGAATTCCACCTCGGGATGCTTTTTCAGCTATTTATTTAACCTTTCTAGGTAAAGATTCCGGCCCGCAAGCCGGCTGGCTTCTGGCTAGTTTAGATAAAGAATTTGTGATAGAAAGATTAGAGGAAGTTATTTCTTAACCGAGTATTCACCTCGTAGGTGGACAACAGGTTAAGGAATCCATGGGGCTTGGTTTTTACCGAGCCCCTTTTCTTTTATCCTAAAAATGATATGATAATTTTGAAAGTAAGGAGAATTATGATTATTAAAGAGGATTATCTAATAAAGTTTTTGAATGATAAATCAAAACGGGCGATGATATGTATTGATTGGGCTAATGTGTATAATTGGGAAATAACAAAACGAAAGGAAAGGGTAATTGTTGAAGAACAAAAAATTGATCATTTAAGGCTTTATAATTATCTTAGAAAAATAAATCAAATAAAGGAAATAAAACTTTTTTATGGTTTAGATAAAGCTCGTGAAGATGTTCTGGATAATATTGTTCGTTGGGTAGAAAAAATAACTGGCAAAAAACCTTTAAATATCACAGAATTATACCAAGAAATAGAAAAAATTAGAAAGAAAACAAAACTTAGTGATGCTATGTGGCTTCAAATTAAAGAAGTTTTTGATGAATATTTCTCGGCCAAGCGTTTGGATGAATTTAAAAAGATTGGTTTTGATGTTTCAAATCAAAAAAATGTTAAGTCTTTTAGTAACTCTTTGTATCATCTATCAAAGTTCAAAACGGTTTTAGAAAAGCTTGACAGAATAATTACCAGTATTTTAAATAATCAATCAAATTGTTCAACCAAAATCGAAAAAGAATTGATTGAGCAAACTAAAGAGCTAAGGAATTGTTTAAATCAGAAGATAAAAGATCGTAAATGTGATTTCGACGTAGATATTGTCGTTGAAATAATGAAGCATATTGATAAATATGATACATTTGTAATATTTTCAGGAGATGGTGATTTTGCTCCCGCTATTAAATTTTTCAGGGAAAAATCAAAAAATATCATTGTTGTGTCGCAAAGTAATAAATTAGGCAAAGAGATTGTCGATCTTACAGGTAAAGATAAACCAATAATTATATTATCTGAAAAAATTGATGAAATTTGGGTAAAAAAAATCCCGAGAAGGTAAACCAACCCGGGCGCGATTCATTTATATTATAACATCTGTGGATAACTTTTGTCAAGAATGCGAACTTAAAAATTAATAATAAATGGAGTAAAATGTTAGACCTAAAATACATCCGCGAAAATTTAAAGGAAGTGCAAAAAAACCTTGAAAAAAGAGGAGCTAAAGTTGATTTGGATAAACTTTTAGAATTTAGTGGAAAGAAAAAAGATTTGCAAAGTCAAATTGAATTGTTGCGCTTTGAACAGAAAAAATTAACTGGCAAAAACGACCGGGCGGTGAAAATAAAACAAATGCTCAAAGACCTTGAGCCGCAACTTCAAGAAATTGCTGAAAATCTTAAAACTGAAGCAGTCAAAATGCCTAATATCTTACAAGATGATGTCCCCGAAGGAAAAGATGAAACTCAAAATGTTGTTTTGCGAGAAGTTGGTGAAATAAATCCGCCAGCTGGCGAAAAGAAAGATCCGGATCATATTGAAATTGGTAAAGCTCTTGACCTGATTGATATTGATCGGGCGGTCAAAGTTTCTGGCAACCGTTTTTACTTCCTTAAGAATCAAGCGGTAGAGTTGGAATTTGCTTTAGTAAAATATGTTATAGATTTGGTTAAAGCTGAAAATTTTCAACCAATTTTGCCACCGATTTTAATTAAAGAAGAAATGGCATGGGGTTCGGGTCATTTTGAAGCTATAAACGACGATGCCTATCATATGAAAAATGATCCGCTGGTGGCGATTGGCACATCGGAACAATCAATTTTACCTTATTTTGCCGGTGAAGTAATTGAAAAATTACCTCAACGATTTTTAGGTTTTTCAACTTGTCTCCGGCGTGAAGCCGGCAGTTATGGCAAAGATGTTATATCGGGTAGTGGCATTGTGCGCTGGTGATTTGTCACTTCCTTCCGCCAAAACAATTGATCTTGAAACTTGGATGCCGGGTGAAGGTCGTTATCGCGAAACTCATTCTTCTAGTAACTGTACTGATTTTCAGGCAAGACGCTTGAAAATTCGTTATAAAGATGGGGATAAATTAGACTTTGTTCATACTTTAAATGGCACAGCGGTGGCAATTGGCCGTGTCTTAATTGCAATTTTAGAAAATTATTTTCAAGAAGATGGTTCGGTCAAAGTCCCTGAAGTTTTACAAAAATATTGCGGTTTTAAGGAGATTAAAAAATGAAAATTACAATTAAAGGTCATAAACAGTTAAAAATAAGTCCAGACCTTCGTTCTTATGTTGAAGAAAAAATTAGAAAATACGAGCCATTAATAAAAGAGCCGGCAATTTGCGAAGTTCTTTTGGAAGATGTCAACGGTCCTAAGGGTGGTCTTGATAAAGTGGTAAAAATTACTCTAATATTGCCGGAGCTGAAAAATCCTATTTTTATTTGCGAACGGTCGTCTGATTTTTTTGGCTCAATTGATTTAGCTCAAGATCGTTTAGAACAGCAAGTTTTAAAGTATAAAGAACAAATAAAAATTGGCACCCGATATCCGAAAAAATATTTCCTTGAAAAAGAATTTAATAAAGAAGAAGAACGGTAAAATGTTTAATTTTTTAGGTAAAATGTTTGGTTCAAACGAAGGAGAAGTTAAAAAACTTCGTCCTATTGTAGAAAAAATTGGCAGTTTTGAAGAAAGCATTAAAAAACTTTCCAACCAAGAATTAAAAGAAAAAACGAACGAATTTAAAAAAGAACTCTCCGTTGGAAAAACTCTTGATGATATTTTGCCGGAAGCTTTTGCGTTAGTTCGGGAAGCATCCAAGCGGGTTTTGGGTCAAAGACACTACGATACCCAGCTTTTGGGGGGAATTATTCTTCATCAAGGAAAAATTGCTGAAATGAGAACTGGCGAAGGAAAAACTTTAGTCGCCACTTTGCCTCTTTATTTAAATGCCCTTTCCGGCAAAGGCACGCATTTAATTACCGTTAATGATTATTTGGCCCGAAGAGATGCCGCTTGGATGGGAGCAGTCTACGACAAATTGGGTTTGACAGTGGCGGCAATTAATCACGAAGCATCATATATTTTTACGCCTCAAAAACAGGAAGTTGATCCCAATAACATTGAATATGCCAATTTACTGCCAATTTCTAGAAAAGAAGCTTATGGCGCTGACATAACTTATGGCACTAATAATGAATTTGGTTTTGATTATTTGCGCGATAATATGGTCCAAAATTTAGACCAAATGTCTCAACGCGAACTAAACTTTGCTATTGTGGATGAAGTGGACTCCATCCTAATTGATGAAGCCAGAACTCCTTTAATTATTTCGGCGCCGGCCGAAGAATCGGCCACTCTTTATCGCCAATTTGCTTTAATGGTGCCGAAACTAAAAGAAAAAGAAGACTACGAAATTGATGAGAAAATGCATGCTGTTACTTTGACTGACGAGGGAATGAAAAAAGTTGAAAAAATGTTGGGCTTGGAAAATGTCTACGACACCCGTTCAATTCAATTAGTTCATCATTTGGAAGAAGCTTTGATTGCTCATGCTTTGTATAAAAAAGACAAAGATTATGTTGTTAAAAGTGGCGAAGTAATTATTGTAGATGAATTTACGGGGCGAATGATGCCCGGTCGTAGGTATTCCGAAGGCTTGCATCAAGCGATTGAAGCGAAAGAAGGTGTTGAAGTTCAGCGCGAGTCAGACACATTGGCGACTATTTCATTTCAAAATTTATTTAGACTTTATAAAAAATTGGCGGGCATGACAGGAACTGCCGAAACCGAAGCTGAGGAATTTTTCAAAATTTACAAACTTGATGTGGTGGTGGTGCCAACAAATAAACCAATGATCCGCCAAGATTTACAAGATCAAATTTATAAAAGCGAAGAAGCAAAATTTACAGCGGTTGCTCGTGATATTGAGAAAAGAACGGAAAAAAATCAGCCGGTTTTGGTGGGCACAATTTCTATTGAGCGTTCGGAAAAACTTTCTAGAATTTTAAAAAGAATGGGCGTTAAGCACGAAGTTTTAAATGCTAAACATCATGAACGCGAAGCAAAAATTATTGCTCAAGCGGGTCGTGCCGGTGCCGTTACGGTTGCTACCAATATGGCGGGACGTGGCGTGGATATTATTTTAGGTGGTAGTCCTTTTGAAAAAGACAATTTTGAAAAAGTAGTTAAAGCTGGTGGTTTGCATGTTTTAGGAACTGAACGACACGAAGCTCGGCGAATTGATAATCAGCTTAGAGGGCGAGCCGGTCGTCAAGGCGATCCTGGGTCATCACAATTTTTTGTTTGTATGGACGACGATTTAATGCGTATTTTTGGTGGCGACCGTATGCGAAATTTAATGGACAAACTTAATTTGCCTGACGATGTGCCAATTGAACACGGCTTAATTTCCCGTTCAATTGAATCGGCGCAGAAAAAAGTTGAGGGTCATAACTTTGATATTAGAAAACATTTAGTTGATTACGACGATGTCGCTAACAAACATCGCCAAGCTATTTATACTTTAAGGCGAAATATTTTAGAAGGAAATAAAAATACTCATGATGAAATTTTAAATTTAATGGACGAAGAAACGAAAGCAAAGTACTTAGAAAAATATAATAAAATTGGTCCGCAAACAATGAATCAAATTGAGCAAATGGTTTATCTTCGTTCAATTGATACCATGTGGATTGAGCATTTAAATGCGATGGATCTTTTGCGTGAAGGAATTGGTCTTAGGGGTTACGGTCAGCGCGATCCGTTGGTTGAATACAAAGCCGAAGCCTATAATTTATATCAAAGATTAGTTGGCAGTATTAATTCTCAAGTTGTGGAAATTTTATTAAAGGCTGAAATCAGATCGGAGCCAAAGGGACAGTCCCCTGTGGCTTTGGAGACTGTCCCCGCTGTTCCGCGTAATTTACAAATGCGTGGAGCAGACGAAACATTAGCGGCTGGCACATTTTCCGGGGCGACGGATACTACACCGCAAGTGCCAACGATTGAGCAACAACCAATGCGACAACTATCATCGCAATCAAAAGGAGTAGAAGTTACTGTTAGAACAAAATCCAGTGGTTCATCTGAAAATCAACAATCATCATCAACTGCTACTTATCTTCATGTTGGTCGCAACGACCCTTGTCCGTGCGGGAGTGGAAAGAAATATAAAAAATGCCATGGGAAATGAGAATATTAAAAAACCAATATTTAAAATAAAACCAGGACAGGTTGACTATACTAACGCACGTTGGGCGCCAGTAATAAATTGTGTTTTGAAATATAAAAATAAGTTACTAGTAGTTCAACGGAGTAAAGAATTAAACTTTTATCCTGGCTATTGGAATGGAATTTCAGGGTTTCTTGATGACCAGAGAAGCTTAGATGAAAAAATTTCGGATGAAATTAAAGAAGAACTTGGTATAGCCAAAACCAAAATTAAAAGAATTCAACTCGGTGAAATTTTTGATCAGGAAGAGCTAAAATACAAAAAGACATGGATTGTGCATCCAATATTAGTAGAGGTAGAAACAGATAAAGTTAAACTGGATTGGGAAGCAAAAAATTATAAATGGCTTATGCTTAGAGAAATTAAGAAATTGAAATTGCTACCTGGGTTTGATGAGGTTTTAAAACGGCTAACCAAATGGATACAGAAATAAATATAAAAAATATCATAGGAGGTAAGACAATGACAATTAAAAAGAAAATTTGGCCGGAATATTTTGACGCAGTTGCCTCTGGCAAAAAAAAGTTTGAATTACGACTTAATGATTTTGAAGTAAATGAAGGGGATACATTAAAATTGGAAGAATGGGATCCAAAGACTAAAGTGTATACCGGACGAAAAGTTTTAAAGAAAGTGACTTTTGTGGGAAAGTTTAAAATTAATGAATTGTTTTGGTCAAAAGAAGAAATTGAGGAAAAAGGCATTCAAATTATTTCGCTGGAGTAAGAAAATAAATAAAGGGAGATTGCAATGAACACTTACAATCAATACTTGGATTACAAAAAACCACCTTTGTCGCCACCGGCGTATTTATTTGGCATTGTCTGGCCAATTCTCTATGCGCTAATTATTATTTCTTACGGGTTTATTTTTTACAAAGCCTTTAAAAATGAAATTTCATGGAAATTGACTATTCCCTTTATTATTAATTTAATTGCCAATGTTACTTATACTTATATTCAATTTCGTCTGAAAAATTATACGCTAGCTACAATTGATATTTTAATTGTTCTTGCTACTATTATTATTACCATGATTTTAACTTGGTCGCGGTACCGCTGGGTTTTTTATATGCAAATTCCATATTTAATTTGGGTAACATTTGCAACCTATCTTCAAATTGCAGTGACAATTTTAAATAGATAGATTTATTTTTAAATAATATACTTTTGAAATATAATATATTATAGGAGGAAAAAATGACTAAGAACAATAGTCGAAAGATAGTATTAATTATTATTTTTGTGGTTTTAGGGGTTTTTATTATTGGTGGAATTATTGCTATCTATAAATTTTATAAATTAAAAACGCAAATAAAAACACCTATTCCTGCGGAATCTTTGTTGATAGGAGATTCTTACGTGACGGAAAGCTGGCTACCTTATCAAAATTCAAGGTATGGTTTTTCTTTGAAATATCCTCAAACTTTTTCCAAGCAGGAATCTCAAAATGGCGATGGCATAACTTTAACTTTAAACTCTCCTGCTATTACTATTCGAGCTTATGCCTCTAATAATGCTCTTGCTCAAAATCTTGATGAATATCTTAATTTTAGCCGAGATAATTTATTCCAAGAAACCGAAGGTGCTGAAGAAGTAGCGGCAAATGATATGATTTTAGGTGGAGTATCGGCTCAAGAAAGAAGGTGGCAGTATATTAATTCGGTTGATGGCAGTAAAACAATAATGGATCAAGTAACAACTTTAAAAGGTGATATATTTTATACGGTGCAAATGGTTATCGGCGCAAGTGCCTATTCCGAATACGTGCCAATGTTTGACGAAATTTTAAAAAGTTATAAATTTTAGGATAAGAATTTATGATGATTACAAAACCGATCGCAAAATTTATTTCTAAAAGTGGCAAGGAAATTGAAATACATTTACCATCCTTGGAAAAAGTGCCAGAGTTGCTTACTTTTGTAAATCGCTTGACGAAAGAAGACACTTTTTTGTCGCTGACTGGCGACCCGAAAACTTTAGCCGAAGAGGAAACTTGGATTAAAAACACTATTTTAAATATGAAAGCGAGTCGCAGTTTTGTTTGCTGGGCAATATATAATAGTAAGATAGTTGGCGATTGTAGTATTAATCGCGGTGGCACGCGAGACTGGCACGTTGGAAAAATGGGTTTAATGGTGGACCAAGAATTTCGTCGCGATGGTGTTGGCGGGTATTTATTAGAATATGTTTTAAGTCAGGCAAAAAAGATGGATATAAAAATAGTCTCGTTAGATGTTTTTTCGGACAATACAATTGCAATCAAGCTTTATGAAAAAATGGGATTTAAAAAATATGCTTTACTGCCTAATGGCTTGTATCGCCAAAATAAATATTCTGATGCTATTAAAATGTATAGGCAATTATAAATTGCCGCGGAAATTTCTGACGAAATTATAAGGAATTGTAATAATTGTCATTGCGAGCGAAGCGAAGCAATCTTTTAAATGATAGATTGCCACGTTCCAATATAAAATTGGAACTCGCAATGACTTAAAAGATATTAATTGAATTTATTATGACAAATACGGAAATTTCAAAAATTTTATTTCAAATTGCCAAAATCCTTGAACTTGGTAATGAAAAAGACAGATTTAGAATAGTGGCTTACGAACGAGCGGCGGGGACGATTGAAAATTATGCCGAAGAAATGGTGGAAGTTTATAATAAAAGGGGACTTAAAGCTTTAAACGATGTTCCGGATGTAGGTCAGTCAATCGCTGAAAAAATTGAGGAACTAATAAAAACTGGCAAACTTAAATATTTAAATGAAATTAAAAAAAGTGTCCCGGTTTCCGAAGTGGAGTTTTTAAAAATTCCCGGTGTTGGTCCGAAAATGGCAGTTAAAATTGCCAAAGATTTTAAAGCTAAAAACATCCAAGATTTAGAAAAAAAATTAAAAAAAGGTGAAGGCAAAGATCTATTCAAAGAAAAAACAGCCAATAACATTTTGCGTGGCATTGATATTTTAAAACGTTTGACCGGTTGCATGTTAATCACGGAGGCTTTGCCAATTGCGGAAAATATTGTTTCAATTTTGAAAAAACTACCGGAAGTTGGCAAAGTTGATTTTGTGGGATCTCTCCGGCGGATGAAAGAAACAATTGGCGATATTGATATTGTGGCAACTTCTACAAATCCAGAAAAAGTGATTGATAGATTTACTAAGTTGACGGTCGTCAGTCAAGTTATTACTAAAGGCTCAACTAAGTCAACGGTTATTCACAATCAAGGCGCGCAAATAGATTTAGAAATATTGCCAAAAGACGAATACGGTTCGCTTTTACAACACTTTACCGGTTCTAAAGAACACAATGTCGCTCTTCGGACATACGCTCTGACTAAAAATTATAGTTTTTCCGAACATGGTTTTAAAGTCGGTAAAAAGTTGATAAAAATGGTCAACGAAAAAGATGTCTATGAATTTTTAAAAATGGATTTTATCGTACCAGAACTGCGTGAAAGTCGGGGTGAAATTGCAAGTGCTTTAGAACACCGCTTGCCAAAATTAGTGGAGCTTATTGACATTAAGGGCGATTTGCATGTTCATTCCAATTGGTCGGATGGACAAATGACAATTGAGGAAATTGCAAAGATGGGCGAAAAGCTGGGCTATGAATATATTGTTGTTTCCGATCACACGGTTGGTTTAGGAATTGCTCATGGTCTTGATGAAAAACGGTTGGAAGAACGACAAAAAGAAATCAATGCGGCGCAAGCAAAGCACTCAAAAATTAAAATTCTTTCTTCGGTAGAAGTCAATATTAAAGCCGACGGCGATTTAGATATTAAAGATTGGATGCTGGAAAAATTAGATATTGTGACTGCCTCTATTCACACTAGTTTTTTTCAAGATAAAGACACAATGACAAAAAGATTGCTTTTGGCCATTAATCATCCTCATGTGGATATTATTGGTCATCCGTCAGGCAGAATCATTGGTCAGCGCGAACCTTATGAAGCGGATTGGCCAGCAGTTTTTAAGGCTTGCGCGAAACAAAAAACGGCTTTGGAAATATCTGCTTTTCCTAATAGATTAGATTTACGCGATACGCTTTGTCAGGAGGCAAAGCAATACGGGGTTAAATTTGCCATCAACACCGATGCCCATCAGGCTCAACATCTGGAATTAATCAGGTTTGGAGTTGCTGTCGCTCGTCGCGGTTGGTTGGAAAAAGAAGATATTATCAATACTTACGACCTCAATTCTCTCTGTCACTGGTGTCAAAGGTCCTAATCTTTGTTTATTTCGGAAAACTTTGCTAAACTAAAAACAAGGAGTGCTTTTGATTGAACTTATTGGTGTTTCTAAGGCATACAATATTGTGGGTGTTAAAACTTCCCGGGCTTTAGATAATATAAATATCCATATTGGCAAAGGTGAATTTGTCTCTATTGTTGGTGCTTCCGGTGCTGGAAAATCTACTTTAATTAAACTTTTAATTTGTGAAGAAAAACCAACCGCCGGCAAGATTTTAATTGCCAATAGAAATATTACCCAGTTAAAATCTTCCGAACTACCTTATTTCCGTCGTAAAGTGGGGGTGGTTTTTCAAGATTTTAAACTTTTGCCTCAAAAAACGGTTTATGAAAATGTTGCTTTTGCTCTGGAAGTCTGTGAAGCTTATCCTGAAGAAATTCGCGAGAAAGTGCCCAGGATACTAGATTTAGTCGGCATGCTTAAGTGTAAAGACAAACTTCCGACCGAAATTTCCGGTGGCGAGCGGCAAAGAGTCAGTATTGCCCGCGCTTTGGTTCATTCGCCTAAGATATTAATTGCCGACGAACCAACGGGTAATTTGGATCCGGTGAACGCTTGGGAAATTATTGAACTTTTGGAACGAATTAATAGAAGAGGAACGGTGGTAATTCTTGCTACTCACAACAAAGCAATTGTTGATCGCTTGAAACGGCGGGTGATACTCCTTAAAGGTGGAAAAGTTGTTTCCGACCAAATGAAAGGCGGGTACGTAATATGAACTGGATACCAATAAAACGAATTACAAATTTAGGTTTAACTAATTTTTGGCGCAACAGGTGGCTGTCGCTGGCGTCAACTTTGGTGATGACGCTAACTCTACTGATTATTTCAATGTTTGTGATTATGACCATGGTCATTAATAAAACCACCGATCGCATTAAGTCAAAAATGGATATTACGGTTTATTTTAACGATTCGGCGACAACGGAAGATATTGCCGATTTGCAACAGAGCTTGGCGGCGCGCTCTGATGTTAGTGAAGTAAAATATATTTCTAAAGAAGAAGCTTTGCAGATTTGGGAGCAAACCCAGAAAAATCAGCAAATTAAAGATTTAATTACCGCTGATGAAAATCCTTTGCCTCGGTCGCTGGCGATTAAAGCGACTGAACCGGAAAAACTTAACGATATTGATAACTATCTTTTATCGGCTGATTTGGGCTCAATTATTCATAAAATTTCTTACGAAGAAAACAAAGTTATTATTGATAAACTTTTAGCTATTACCTCTTTTGTTAAGAAAATGGGTTGGCTTTTTTCGGGTATTTTTATTATTGTTTCTATTTTAGTTATTTTAAATACTATACGACTTGCTATTTTTACCAGAAAAAGCGAAATTGAAATTATGCGACTAGTGGGCGCTTCCGACCGATTTATTAAAATGCCTTTTGTAATTGAAGGCGCGCTTTACGGCATTTTTGCCTGTATTTTAGCTTTTATTTTAATGTGGTTAGGTGTTTATGTTGTTATTTCGTCACTTGTAACCCAATATTTGGGTAGCGCTGCGACCGAAAACTTAAAATCATTTTTTACAACTTACGTTTTTTATATTATTTTGTTACAGTTTTTAGTGGGGATTGTCATTGGCATCGGTTGTTCGCTATTTAGTATTAGAAAATATTTGAAAGTTTAATATGAAAAGAAATCAATATCCTAAACTGTTATTGCGAGGAGGTTGTAGACCGACGAAGCAATCTTTAAGTAAATTTATTCAAGATTGCTTCGCTTGCGCTCGCAATGACACACGTTTTTTGATTTTAATTAGTCTGATTGCAGGGTTTATATTTCAACCAGTTGATTTGGCTCGGGCTGATACTTTGAGCGATCTTCAGCAAAGACAAGCCGATTTAAATCGTCAAATTCAGGCAAATCGTAAAGCTCTTTCGCAAAAGAAAATAGATATTAGTAATCTTCAAAGTGCGATAGCCAGTCTTGATGGTCAAATTACGGCAGTACAAAAAGATGTTGATCTTTCGGCTAGTAAAATTGAAATTACAAATCAACAAATCAACAAACTTAAAGATGAAATTGCGCAAAAAGAAAAAGAACTTGAAACACAAAAAGAAAATCTTTACGAAACAATGCGAGTGATTTATGAAACGCCCCAAAAATCAACGGTAGAAATTGTAGTTAGTTCAAACTCTCTTTCGGAAGTGGTTGATAGGGCTCAATACATTGAGTCACTGAACTATCAAATTGAAACAACAATTAATACTATTACTAAACTCAAATCAGATTTAGAAAATGAAAAAAATCAGCAAGAAGTGCAGAAGGCGGATCTGGAAAAACAAAAAGCGGCCTTAGTAGCTCAAAAACAAGGATTGCAAAGTCAACAACAACTTAAAAATGATTTGTTAAATAATACTCAAAGCACTATTGCTAGTTTACAGGGCCAGCAAAATGATGCGCAAGCAAAAATTGCTCAAGTAAATCAACAAATTCAAGCTTTAACCGGAACAAGTAATTGGGGTAGTCAAATTATTTCGCAGGATGATCCGAGTTGGTATTATACTCAAATTGGCAACTACACCTCGTTGGGTAATAGTCCTTATACTGTCAATCAATATGGTTGCTTAATTACTTCGTATGCGATGGTTTCTACTTATTATGGCAACAGAATTACACCGACAGATATTGCTCAGATGTATTGGCATTTTACTAGTGGTGGATATTTTCAAGGTGATACTTCGGATTTTGGGGTTGTGGTGGCATCAAGTGGATCGATTAATTGGGGGGTTGTAGATCAAGAATTAAGTAATAATCATCCGGTGATTGTGAGTATTTACTTGCCTTTAGTGGGAGCAATTAATGGCGATGGGTCTTCTCATTTCATAGTCATAAAAGGTAAATCAGATGATAAATATCTGATGCAAGATCCAATTGGTCATGGTAGAAGCTATGATTTAAATCAAGTTAGATCAATGAAAATAATTCGACCAGTATAATCTTATGTATATATTTTTAATAATTTGGTTTCTTTTTCTTTTTGTCTATATTATTTTTAATATCTATGGTCTTTATAGAGTTTGCGCCATGCGTTTTAAAGGTGATGCTGTCAGTCGCATGGTAATGATTTATTTAGTTGCGATGTTTATTATTATTTTTCTTTCAATATTATTTATTAGTCATCTTGATTGGTCAAAAAGTTTAAAAGATATATTTAAATTTTGAAATTTTATGTCTGAATATAATTTTCCCGTGCCGGGGTCAATTAAAGAAAAAGAAATTGTTGTTTTTGCTCGTCGTCACTTCGTGGCTTTTTTAGGACAATTTTTGTTGGCTTTTTTACTTTTGGTTATTCCGGTGATCATCACTATCGTTATTTTTGTTTTTAATTTTGACACAAAAATATTTCAAGGCCTATTTCTAAATTTTCTAGTTTTAATTTTGTCTGCCTATTATATGGTAGTAACAACTTTTGCTTTTGTTTCGTGGATATCTTTTTATTACAATATCTATATTGTGACAAACACAGAAATTATTGAAATTACTCAAATTGGTTTCTTTGGTCGCAAAATTTCTCAACTTTCATTACTTCGGGTCCAAGATGTTTCCTCGGATATTAAAGGATTTTTACAGACTTTTTTTACTTATGGTGATGTTCTAGTAGAAACAGCTGGCGAGAAGGAAACTTTTCTTTTGCAATCCGTGCCGAATCCACAAGAAATTTCTTCAAAAATTATGGAAATCCACGATGAAATAATTGAAACTGAAGGAAGGCATCATGAAATTTTAGAAGGCGAAGGAGTTTTAGCGCCAGGCAAAATTAATAAAGTTGAGGAAAAGACATCGTATCAAGAATTGCTTGAAAAAGAGAAAGCGCCAGAGGTAGAAAGTTCCAAAGAAGGTGAAATTTCCAAAGATAATTTAGATAAAGGGGGAGAAGTGGATTTGCATAAGGAGTAGTAATGCGATATTTCTATTTTGTTTTAAAATTTGTTTTTGTTTTGGGTTTAGTTTTTGGTCCGCCAGCTGGCGGATTTATCACTGCCAATGCTGCGGTAGCTAAAAAATCGGCGACAGTGGCGGTTGACACTAAAATGGTTTCTGGTGCCAAAACAATACAGTCTAAATCTTTAAGCATAAAACAAACGGCGGCAAATGTTAAAAATGCTGTCAGTAAAAAGAACAAGATTAGTGGTCGTGTTAATCAAGGCGACATTATTGGTTACGAGGGTGGTGTGCCGGGAACTCCCGGTGCGGGTTTATCCACCGGTTCCCATTTGCATTTTGAGACGCGAAAAAGTGGCACAGCCGTAAATCCTCGGGATTATTTGGGAAAGATTTTTCGTTGGCCACTTGATAATTACAGAATAACTCAAGAGTTTGGTCCGGCTGATTGGACGCCATGGTACAGTTTTCATACTGGCATTGATCTGGTGGCGTATTATGGCGCGCCGGTTCGCGCGGTTGCCACTGGTAATATTATTTCCAATCAAATCAGTGGTGGCTACGGCCATTTAGTTATTATTGATCATGGTAGCGGACTGCGAACTTATTATGGCCACTTAATTTATCCGTAATGTATAACCAAAAACAACCCCAGAGGTTGTTTTCACAGGTTAGAAGAAGGAAGAAGGAAAAGGATGAGGAAAGCGAAGTATTTATTATTTATTTTTTTTGGATTATTTTTATTTCTTTTAGGGACTCAAAAAACCGAGGCGGCAGATAGTGATGTGGTAATTAATGAGGTGATGGCGAATGCGCCTAATGACCCTTTAAGTCATACCGAGATATATGGGTTAGAATGGGTGGAACTTTATAATAATGGTATTGTGCCTGTTGATCTTAAAAATTGGACTTTGGATGGTAAAATAATTTCAACAAGTTCTCTTTTTCTACAGCCAGATAATTATCTAATAATTGCACGCGATGATATTTTATTTAAAGCACAATATCCTAATGTTGATTGCCAAATTGTGAAATTAGGAATATCTTTATTAAACCCGAGTGATGAAATTATTCTTATCAATGCTGATACTATTAATATCTATAACGAAAAATTCAAATGGATAACAGATGCGGGGGATAATATCTCTTGGGAGAGAATAGACCCTCTAATGCTAGTAGACGATAGCAATAAACATACAAGTTTGGTTTCTGGTGGTACACCATGTGCTAAAAATTCTGTTTCGGATCTTTCTGTTCCCCTTTCGCCTACTCTTTTATCGCCCCAAGATAATGCAGAATTCGTTAATGTAACAACCCAAGAATTCAATTGGCAAATTCAAAACAATTTAAAATATGAATTTATTTTATCAAAATTTTCTGATTTTAATGATTACGTTTATGATGAGCCGAATTTAACTGTTGGGAAATTTTTGGCAGAGGATTTAGAACCGGGAATATACTATTGGAAAGTAATTGCAACAAATGGACTTTACGAAACTTCGTCGGCAGTATATTCTTTTAAGATACTACCAATAACTTATTCCAACGCGATTATTATCAATGAACTTTATCCTGATCCGACAAGTGGTGAAGAATGGATTGAGCTTTATAATAATTCGGCCGAAGATGTCAATTTGAAAAATTGGATTTTGGAAGATTTACAAGGAAATAGTCGCGAAGTTATAGAAGATTTAATAATTGGAAAAAATAGTTACGGTCTGATTTTAAAAACGAAAAGTGGTATTACATTAAATAATGATGGTGATCTGATAAAATTATTTAATCCGAATGGTGAATTAGTTTCTTCAACGCCTGAATATTCTGGTGGCAAAAAAGGTTGGAGCTTTGCCAGAAATTCTGCCGGTGTCTGGCAATGGACAATAAAAATTACACCGGGATTACAAAATATTATTTCTGCGCCAGTAGTTGAAGATACTGTTGATGACGACGAAGAAGACATTCCCAAAAACACCGTTCCAATTGTAGTAAAAACAGGTGAGGCTAAAAATCACAAAGATTATTTGGTCAAAATTACAGGCACGGTTGTAGAAACTTCCGGCAATACTTTTTATCTTGATGACGGTTCGGGCAAAGTCAAAGTTTATATTCAGGTGGCTACTGGTATAGATAAACCGGAAATGCACACCGGTGATATTTTTGAAATAACCGGCATTGTTAATTTGTATCGCGATGTTTGGCGCATTTTACCTCAAAAACAAGAAGATATTAAGCTTATTAAAGCGAAAAAAGAAGAGGAACAAGAAAGTGTTGCGTCAAGCGCTAAAAAATCTACCGCGAAAT
>Ga0076297_106_pt1 | contig 40540 bp, 43 predicted proteins | sample RifGroA1_FD_67982 | JGI IMG/M metagenome (GOLD analysis project Ga0076297, IMG submission 67982) | Berkelbacteria bacterium GW2011_GWA1_36_9 | reverse complement strand
TTTAGCCTTTTTTGGTTTAATTTTGTATTATTTTTTATCGGTCTTAACCGTGGTGCCAACATTTTGGTTTATTAGGCTTTGGTCATTGCAAGGTTTAATGAGTAGAATAAATCAAGTGATGCGTTATCCTGTCGGAGTTTTTCCGCCGTTTATTAGAACAATTTTAATGACAGTTTTTCCCATTGTAGCAATTTCCTATTTACCGGTTTATACGCTTTTTAATCCACCAAAAATAGAGTATATTATTTATATCCCCTTAATTACTTTAATTTTTGGTTTAATTACAAGTTCCCTTTGGCGAATTGGCAATAAAAGATATTCAAGCGCATCGAGTTAAAATGAGTATAATTACTACCAGTAAAATTACAAAACAATTTACCAAAGTCCAATCCGGCTGGCCGAATTTTTGGTCGCTGAAAAAAGAAACAAAAACTGCGATTGAAGATTTAAATATTGAAATTGAAGAAGGTGAATTGGTGGGGTTTTTGGGTCCTAATGGTGCTGGCAAAACCACTTTTTTAAAAATTCTCGCTGGTATTATGCATCCGACATTTGGTCAAGCCAATATCTTGGGTTTTGTTCCATGGGAAAGAAATTACGAATATCTTCGTCAAATTGCTATTGTAATGGGTCAAAAAAATCAACTTTGGTGGGATTTGCCGGCGATTGATTCGTTCAATATGCTTAAGGAAGTCTATGAAATTTCTGATCAAAAATATCGTCATAATCTTGATAAAATGGTAGAAGTCTTAAATATGAAAGAGTTATTGACGAAAAGACTGCGCAACATGTCGCTAGGCGAAAGAATGAAGTGTGAACTGACAGCTTCGTTTTTACATGATCCAAAAGTCATTTTTTTAGACGAACCGACAATCGGTTTAGATATAGTTTCGGCTAAATCAATTAGGAATTTTCTAAAAGATATTAATAAAACAAAAAAGTGCACTATGATTTTAACGAGTCATTATATGGGAGATATTGAAGAACTGTGCAAAAGAGTCATTATTATTAACCATGGCAAAAAGATTTTTGATGGCGCTTTGGAAGAATTAAAAAATCAATATGCGCCGGAAAAAGAAATTGTGGTTTTTCTTGATAGTTTGGAAGACAAGAAAAAATTTGCTCATTTAAAATTTCCTAAAAAGTTGGTTGAAAATAAAGGGATTTTAAAAGTGGATAAAAAAGATTTAGGCGCGGTTGTGAGTGAGGTTTTTGATAATTTTAAAATAGAAAATGTTTCAATCGCCGATATTGAAACCGAAGAAGTGATTACAAAAATTTTCTTGAAAACAAAAGCTAATCCTGATAAAATACAATCATGATCAAAGGTCATTTACATCCTCTAACTCAAGTTGAAAGAGAATTAGTCAGAATTTTTTCTAAACTCGGTTTTGAAGTGGTTGAAGGACCGCTAATTGAAAGTGAATGGTATAATTTTGATGCTTTAAATATTGCCAAAGATCACCCCGCTCGCGATATGCAAGACACATTTTCTTTAAAAAATCTGCCTGACAAGGTTTTACGGACTCACACTTCGGCAGTTCAGGTAGCTTATATGGAAAAACACCAGCCACCTTTTAGAATTGTAGTTCCAGGCGAAGTTTTTCGCCGTGATGCCCTTGATGCTTCGCACTCGCCGGATTTTTATCAAATTGAAGCTTTAATGGTGGATAAAAATGTAACACTAGCGGACTTAAAAGGGACTCTGTCTTTATTTATTAAGGAATTTTTCGGAGAAAATACCAAAATTCGTTGGCGACCGGGATATTTCTCTTTTGTAGAGCCAGGGATGGAAGTTGATATCAGTTGCACTATTTGTAGTGGCAAAGGTTGTCCAACTTGCAAGAAAACTGGTTGGGTTGAGCTTTTGGGCGCTGGTATGGTCCACCCTAATGTTTTTAAATCAGCTGGTTACGATCTGGATCCGCCAGCTGGCGGAGTTTCTGGTTTTGCTTTTGGTGTCGGTCTAGACAGATTAGTGATGATGAAATATAATATCTCTGACATTCGGCTTCTTTATTCGGGCGATTTGCGATTTTTAAAGCAGTTTTAAATTTGCTTGACATAAAAAAACATTATATAATATAAGTGAAAGGTAGGGGAATATGGCAAATATTACCAAGGTTTTAATGGTTGACGATGACAAGATGCTTCTTGATATGTATAAGGAGCGGATCCAGCTAGCTGGTTTTCAGGTGGAAACCTCAAGCAATGGCGAAGAGTGTCTAGCTAAAATTCATCATGTCAAACCCGATATTGTTCTCTTGGATATTATGATGCCGAAAGTCAATGGCTATGAAACTCTAGCTTCAATTAAAAGCGATCCGCAAACCAAAGATATACCGGTAATTATTTTATCAGCCTTGGTTAGAGATATTAACAAAGGTCGAGCAATTGAAGCTGGTGCCGATGATTATATTATTAAATCGGAAGTCATGCCGGCCGATGTGATTAAAAAAATTGAGAATGTTTTAAGTAAATATCATAAAAAAGTTGTCGCTACACCAGTTACTGAAGCAGTTGATGTTGAACCCGAAGACAAAAATCCCATTCCGCCAGTTGTGCCACCGGTAGCAACATCATCAACCCCTCCACCACCTGCTCCGCCCCAGATTCAATTTGAACCATCGGTGCAAACTGCGACATCTGTGCCATCACTTCGGAAAAAACCTTCGTCTTTGGTTCTCTTTTTTTTAATTTTAATTGTCTTTTTAATTATTTTAAGTGATATCTTCTTTTATCTGCGTTTTCTCAAAATTTGACCGAAAATATTTATGTGATACAATATGGTTGTAACTAGAAAGAATTTTATGGAGCAAACAGGAAAAACAATTTTATTGGTTGATGACGACCTGACACTATTGGAGATGTATGAAGATCGTCTTAAAGCCGAAGGTTATACAATTATTCAGGCTAAAAATGGTGAAGAAGCTCTTAACAAAGCTCGCGAGGTAAAACCAGCCTTGGTTATTTTAGATGTCATGATGCCAAAAGTGAACGGTTTTGACGTACTAAAAAATCTTCGTGGCGATGAAGAATTTAAAAATGTTCCGATTATTATGCTGACCGCCTTAATTCAAGATGTTGACCGAGCCCAAGGCAAAAAATTAGGCGCCACTGACTACATTGTTAAATCAGAAACAATGCCTGGTGAAGTCATTGCCAAGATTAAAAAAGCCCTCGGGGAATAAAAACTAGTAGGTCTCAAATGGATTAGTCCTGCCAAAGCCCGATTCACCGGGCAGGTTAATTGGTTGACCGTAGCTTTTGAGGTCTAGGAATTTATTTAAAGTTTCTTCGGTAATTTTAATGTTGGCTAAATTTTGTTCTAGGTCAACTTTACTTTTGTAATAAGCCGAACCGGCCAATTGAAAATTAAAAGAAGGTGCTTTGCCGGCTTCGGTTTTTGCTTGAATGGAAATATTGTTTATTAAAATTAAGCGCGAACTTGTTTCCAGGGCTTTAAGAAAATTTATAAAATCAACATAGCTACCATTTAAATTTTCAGTAAAATCAACCGTTTTAATTTGCGAAACAGCAGGAGTGCTAGAAGTCGCTGGCGTCGGAGAGGTTGTTGTATCGGTGGTGGTATCTTTGGGGGTATCTTTTGATTTTTCAATTGATGTTTGTTCAACTTTTAAATTATTTCCTTGCGCCATGGCAGTTAATTCAATAATTAATTGACCTGATGCTTCTTCTTTAGGAATATATTGTTCGGCAATATCAGCAACTTTGGTTAAGTCTTGATTGCTTTTTAAAGCTTCAAGGACTTGTTTTTTTTCTTCAACTTTCTTAAGGTTTTCTTTTGTTTGGTTTAAATCTCTCCACGAAACCAAAATTGAAGAAACAACAGGTCTAATTAAAAATATAACAATGCCTAAAATTACGAAAAAAGTAATAGCTATAATTAATATTGGTTTGTTTTTCATTGGACTGCCTCGGCTTTATTTTGTTCTAAATCAAATTCTAAAGTGAATTTTAATTTTTGATTAGTGGTTGTTTGGTCAGTGGAAAGACTGGAACTTTTAAAAGCCACATTTTTGAAAAACGGGGAAGCTTCTAACTTATCTTTAAATTTAATAATTTCTCTTTCGGTGGTGGTGTTGCCGGCAATAATAAAATTAGGCGATTTACTGCTGTTAGCAATCAAACTTTCAAATTGGACATTGGTGGGGGCGCAGTTACTTAACTCTTGAAGAACTTGAGACCAATAAACATGTTTTTTTTCAATATCTTGGGTTGTTTGCCAACGGTCGTTGATAAATAAAGCCATATCTTGAAGATCTTGGTATTGATTAATTTGGTTAGAGTCTTTTTCAATATTATTTTTAGAACTTAAAAGTGTTGTTTCAACAGTGGACTCTAATGAGCGACTAATGATTCCTAAAATCGCTACAACCAAAACTAGCACCACACAAATACTAACAAGAGAAGCATTTCTTTTGGCCGTGATTCTTTGCATTTTTAATTCCGGGGGTAATAAATTAATGTTTATCATATCATATTCTTTTTAAGGCTAAACCAATCACAGTCGCATATTTTGGGTTATAAGTTTTTGTTTTAATAATCGGCCAAGTAATTTCTGTTTTAATTCTTGTGGCATCTTCTAAGGTTTTTCGCAGGCCGTTAGTATTGGCGCCACCGCCAGCCAAGATTATTTTATGAAAAATAGTTGCTTGACCAATGCGATTTTGATAATACTTTACAAAATGAGTTACTTCAGTAGCAACATTTTTTAAATTTGGTTGAAAATCGTTAGTTAAATCATCTCCACCAACAGAAATAGTGGAAGTTAGTTTAACTGTGCCTTGGTCGTAACAGCTAAGACTGGATGTTTTAGCGCCAACATCTAAAATCAAATAAGGTCCCCCGTCATTAGATGAAATTAAAGCTCTGACATCAGCCACTGGTTTGGTTTCTAAGCTCATTAGCTCTAATCCGGTCATTTTAATGGCTTCAGCAAATGAATCAATAATTATTTTAGGGGCGGCGACAACTAAAACATCGGTCGTGTTAGTGCCGGGAAGCGCTCCAACGACTTGCCAGTCCATATAAGTTTCACTCGGGGGAATGGGAAAAAACTCGCCTGCTTGATAAGGAATATTTTTATTTATTTCTTGGGTGGTCATAGTGGGCAAATCAACCGATTTGGTAAAAACTAAAGATTCCGGCAGAGCCGAAGAAACAATCCGAGCGGTAATTGGGTGAGGTTGAGCGCTTCGTATGGCGGCGATAATTGCTTCCGAAAGGGCTTTTTTTTCTTTAATCCCTTCTTTACTTAAAATTTTAGGCGGAATTTGAATTTCAGCCACACCAACAACCTTGGCACCCGGACCGTCGCCACGAAGTTGCATTACTTTTAAAGTTTTATAGCCAATATCTAAACCCATAATGGGCTTTTTTAATCCTAAAACCGATTCGTACATCCCACTCCTTTATATGTATTCATTGTATCATACTAGTATTCTTCTTCCCAATGTTTCAGCTCAATCACCGAGGCATTCGGTGAATTAGTCAAAGTTTCATTCATTACTAAAGGGTCATAATGAATGACAATGGCATCATTATTTAAATAAATATAATGGGCAATAATACCTCCTACCAAATCAAGGGTACCGTTGTTAATATGGGTTTCTTGTCCAGTCCAAATTAAACCTGTGCCAGAAAGAATGGCATTGTTAAGATATAATGTTTTAAGAGTAATGACTCCAGAAGGATTGCTGGCAACTTTATTGATTGTAAGATTGGCATTATTAATACTAATATTACCTGAAGCAGCCAAAACACCATTCATAGTCAAATTGCCACCAATTGATAAATCTCCTTCCATGTAAGCGACGCCAGTCAAAGCTCCACTGGAAGGGAAAGTTTTATTGCAAGGCGCAACAGTGCCGTAACATTGATTAGCGCTAATCGCTTGTTGTTTATAACTTGAAAAATCAATCATCGGCGTCGGATTACTGGCAAGTTGATTCGGTTGAACAACGCAACCGGGGTTAGTGCTACATTGGGGTGTCAACGGATCGCCGTCGTCCACAATTAAACACTGGCAATTTTTAGTGCCTTGAATATCAATGTCGTTTCTGGCTTTTATGTCTTTTTCGGCGGTAATTGTTGTGCCATGTTTAGTTGTAATGTCCCAACCGGAAAAAATTCCGCCACCATAAACAATAAAATCTCCTAACTTGAGTTCAATTGAGGTATCGTCAAGTTCGCTTCCTGCATTTGTAAAAAGAGCCGCGCCAATATCCCAACTGGGCGGTAGAGTTGATTGAGTGATATTTTCGGTAATTCGTCGTTGGGCTTGTCTTGTACCCATTTGGTAAAAACCGGTGGCTGTGATCGTGGCTGAATCTTGAACCGGATTTTGAAAGGTGACGGTGTAAGAACCGTTACCAATAAGGGCTGAACTACGATTTATTGGTGGTATGGCAGTGCCACTCAAAAAAGCATTTCGGGTAGCGGTATCGTACTGAATCTTATAAATCGCCTCTTGAACACCGGCTTCGGCTAAAGAAAAAGCGGCTTGAGAGCTTTTATTATTGCGGGCAATGGACAGATCGGCATAAATAACATCGGCGAAAAGATAAGTAATCGCCATTAAAACCATCATTAGGATCAAGACGGTAATCATAATGTAAGCTGGTTGTTTTTTCATATATTCCTCGCAGTTGTTTTAGTTTCAAATTGATATGTTTTGGCGCCATTGGTTACTTCAATATAGATTGTCACAATTGATTGATTTAAAGGATCTCTGGTAAATTCTACTTTTTGTATTTCTTGAGCAACTATTTGGGGGGTGCCTTCGTATTTTTGCAAAGGTCCATTTGGACTGGTGGCAGTTTCCTCCTCCCAAACATCAGGAGTCAGATCAAAATAATAGTGGTTTAAACGACGGTTAAGATCGGTGCCGGATTGATAATAGTCAATATATTGTATTGGCGTGGTGTTGTGGCCATCTTGAAAGATTATTTCAGCTGAAGACGGACTGGCAATAATTTCTTTTGTCTGACGAATTTCTCTGGATGTTCGTTCAAGAGCAATTCGGGCATTTTGAGTCAGTTCAGCAATTTCAGTATTATTTTTATAAGATTTATAACTTGCTAAATAAACGGCGTAAGAAGCCATAATAATAACGCTTCCCAAAAAAACCACTGTTATAACTTCTACTAATGTAAATCCTTTATTTTTTATAATTTTAGAATTTTGATATTTAGTCATTAATGCTCCGCTTTAATACTAGCTATTTGAAAACTTCGCTCTGTTGTATTGTCCATCCAATAAACAGTTACAACAACTTTTTTCATATGAGCATTGGCGCAAGCCGTGTCAATAAGATTAGCGTCAATACAACTGATAGCAATTTGTTTTTGATAATTTGTAAATGGATTGCCTACCACTGTTGAATAAGGCACTTTTGATCCCGAACTAACAGCTAAATTATCGTAGCTATTTGACAACTGCTCGTCTAAAATGCCAGAAGCTAAATTTGAGGCTGTCGTTTCACTCTGGGCCATTTTGGCAATTTTAAAACTATAAGCATAAAAAGTTGCAATTCCTAGAAGCCCTACTCCTAAAATAAAAACCGCCATAATAAGTTCCACCATGGTAAAACTTTTTTTCTTTTTTTGGAAAATTTTCATTGTAATTTTATTACTCCAGCAGGGGAAATATTAATTATTTTTGAAGTAAAACCAGTGAAACCAATACTAACATTACCGTTCACATCTGGGCTACCATTAGCAGAAAATATAACGCTATTGGCGTGATTGGTATTGCCACTAATCGTTGGGTCTAAGGTTAAAGTTATATTATTTGGTAGTTGAACATTTTCTATAACTGTAATTGTTGGTGGTACTCCGGCTACAAATTTAATAAAATCAATTGATGTTGGATTGGTGGTGTTAAATTGAATACCGTGTCTGATTTGGGTTGTAATAGCTTCTTCTTGGGCTTGGCGCAGTTTTGCCGAAATGACTTTGGCTGAAGAAGAAAATCTTAAGGAAGGAAGGTAATGATTAATTGTTGGAATAGTAATAGCTGTTACTATGGTTATAATACTCATTACAACTAACAATTCCATCAAGGAAATCCCTTTGTATGTTTTTGAAAATATTTTCATAATAATATTTAATTTTTATGTCATTGCGAGTTTTTTGTTGTCATTGCGAGCGTAAGCGAAGCAATCTTTTTGTTAGCGATAGATTGCTTCGTCGCTTTGCTCCTCGCAATGACAGTAAAGAAAATTGCAATGACAGTTTAGATTACATTTACTAATGAATATATTGGCAAAATGACGGAAGCAACAACCAAGCCAACAGCGGCGCCGACGACTAGAATTAAAATTGGTTCAATTAAACTGGCTAAGTTACTGGTTGTGGCTTCCACTTCTCGGTCAAAGAAAGTTGCCATTGTGAGTAGTATTTCGTCTAATTTACCGCTTTTTTCACCAATAGAAACCAAATGATAAATCATCGCCGGAAATATTTTTTGTTTTTTCAAGGCCAATGAAAAAGTAAGGCCATTTTTAACATCTTCACCAGTTTTTTCCAAAGCCACTTGAAAGACGCGGTTTCCTAAAACTTTAGCGGTGATTTTAATAATATCTAAAATCGGCAAGCCCGAAACAACCAACGAACCGGCGGTGCGACAAAATCTAGCCATATAGATTTTGCGAAAAAGATTGCCGATAATTGGCATTTTAATTTTTAAATTGTCAATTACTAATCCGCCTTTAGTAGTTCTATTGTAAGCCCTTATGCCAATAACAAGACCAATCAAGACGAGTAAAAATATATACCAATATTTTACCATCACATCACTAGTACCCAGAATGATTCTGGTGATTAACGGCAACTCTACTCCCATATCGGTAAATATTTTTTTAAGTTGCGGGACAACAAAAATTAACATTAAAATAACAATCCCAATAAGAGCAACAACAATTACAATCGGGTAAGTAATGGCTGCTTTAACTTTGCCAATCAACTCATAATCTTTTTCCAGTTCAATAGAGAGTCTTCCCAAAACTTCGTCTAACTTGCCACTTTTTTCACCGGAAGAAATCATAGCAATGTAAAAATTAGAAAAAATCTTTGGATACTTTAAAAGGCTTTCGGAAAACGTTTTGCCTCCGCGGACATTTTCAGTTAAGTCGCTAATCACCTCGGCAAAATATTTATTTTCGGTTTGTTCCTGCAAAGCGCCAAAAGCATCAATTAAAGGCAAGCCTGACTTGACCATCATGGCTAGTTGTTGAGTGAAAATAATTTTATCTTTTAAGCTGACGCGGTCTGACAAATAGGGAATTTTAATATTTGATTTTTGAATAATGTTATTTTCGCCGGTTTTTTTTAAATTCAAAACAAAAAGTCCTTGACCTTGGAGCATTTTGGTGGCGGCGATTTCGTTTTGGGCTTCAAGATTGCCATTTTGAACTTCCCCTTGAGCATTTTTTGCGTTGTAAGTAAATTTCATTAAAATTCCTTTTTAATCTTTGGTAACGCGCCAAACTTCTTCTAAAGTTGTCAAACCATCCATTATCTTTAAAATACCGTCTTGTTTCATGGAAACCATACCATTTTTAACAGCCTCTTGACCTAGAATTGTACCTGATGCTTTTTTGGCGACTAATTCTTTTAAATTATCTTTCAGATCAAAAACTTCAAAAATACCAAGCCGGCCTTTATAGCCTGAATTACTGCAGTTTTCACAGCCTTTGCCGTGGAAAAACTGAATTTTTTCGGGTCTTTTTTCTTTTTCGGGCATTTTCTTTAATTCTTCCTCAACCAGTTTTTGTTCCGAATCATCTACAGTCATTTCTTCTTTGCAATTATCGCAAATTCTTCGGCAAAGTCGTTGAGCGACAATGCAATTAACCGACGAATTAATTAAAAATGGTTCAATTTTCATATCCATCATTCTGGGAATAGCGCCGGCGGCATCGTTGGTGTGCAGAGTTGATAAAACAACATGACCAGTGAGCGCCGCATGAATAGCCATATCGGCTGTTTCGTAGTCGCGAATTTCCCCAATCATAATGACATCGGGGTCTTGACGGACAATTGAACGAAGACCGTTGGCAAAAGTAAAATTAATTTTAGTATAAACTTGAGATTGATTAATCCGAGGAATGCGGTATTCAACCGGATCTTCCAAGGTAACAATATTAATGCCGACATTTTTAATTTTATCAATCACAGCGTAAAGAGTAGTGGTTTTACCTGAACCGGTTGGACCGGTAACTAGCACCATCCCGTGGGCTTTACGGATATTGTTATCAAGCACTTCAAAAGCGCTTCCCCGCAATCCCAATTGTTCTAGAGTCAAAATGCCACCAGATTTGTCCAAAATTCTCATGACTACTTTTTCGCCGTTGACTGTTGGTAGGGTGGAAACACGAAAATCAACTTCGGCGCCGTCAAGAACGGTTTGAAAACGACCATCTTGAGGCAACCTTGTTTCGTCAATTTTCATATCTGAAAGAATTTTAATTCTGGAGATAATACCGCTTTGAACTTCTTTAGGCAATTTAATAATTTCTTTTAAAATACCGTCTTCGCGAAAGCGAACAACAATTTCCTCTTCTTGAGGCTCAACATGAATATCGGATGCTTTTTCGCGGACGGCTCTTTTAATAAGCGATTGGACAATTTTGGCCGCCGGCGCTGTTTCAGTGATTTCTTCCATTTTTTCTTTATTTGGTGCTTTTTGAATGGGCGTTTCTTCGTCTTCTTCAGCCGATTCAATGATTTTTTTTAGTTCTCCGGAAACAGCCGAATATTGATCTAAAATATGATTTATATCTGATTGAGTACAAAGTCTGATGTCTAAATCCATACCCGTCTTTTTTTTAACAAATTCAATCGCTTCGCGATCTTCGGGGTCAATCATGGCGACAACTAAAGTATTTCCTTTTGCTTCAAGGGGAACAACTTGATAGTGCCGAGCGATATGTTCGGGCAGTAGATTTAAGACTTTTTTAGGAACAGTTGTTTTTACTAGGTCAATATAACGAACATTAATTGTCCTGTCAAAAAGACTGTCATCTTCGCCAGCTGGTGGTGCGGGTTGACTTTGAAGTTCTTTTTTAAAGTCAATACTTGGTCTGAAACGAGCTTTGTTTTTTTCCAGTGAAAGATAAGTTTTAGCGGGATTACGGACATCTTTAATTGTTCGGGGAGGATATTTAATTAAAACAAAATTGCCAAAGCCCGGAAAATTAACGCTTCGACCGGCTGAAAGTTCGGTGCTAATAGTTTTTTGAAAAATATCCAGAGTTTTAGCGACTATTTCTGGCGCTATTGCTGTTTTTTGCGCAATCGCTTTTTTTAAATCTGTTGATGTCAAAACCCCTCCGTCTATTATTATCATAACACAAATTATCCACAATTTGTATTTTCCAGACAATGCAATATAGTAGGAAATGCCAAGAATTTTAAATTTTCAATTCTCAATTACTATTTGATAATTGATACATTGAATCATTGATTGGAAATTAGAAATTGTTAAATTGTAAATTAAGCGACCGAAGGGAGCGTGTATGGTTTACTATAGAAAATTTAGACCGCAAAAATTTGCCGACATCTTGGGACAAGAGCATATTGTTCAAACCTTAACGAACGCCCTTTCTTCGGGTGATTTTTCTCATGGTTATTTATTTGCTGGTCCTCGCGGAACAGGTAAAACCACTTTAGCCAGGGTGATGGCCAAGGCTTTAAATTGCACGGGGCGCTCTTTGGCAAAGGATTCTTTTGAGCCTTGTAACAAATGCTCTTCTTGCAAAGAAATTACTCTTGGCAGATCGCTGGATTTAATTGAAATTGATGCCGCTTCCAACCGTGGAATTGATGAAATTAGAGACCTTCGGGAAAAAATCCGTTTTGCGCCAACAAAATCAAAATATAAAATTTATATTATTGATGAAGTTCATATGCTAACCAAGGAGGCTTTTAATGCTCTTCTGAAAACCTTAGAAGAACCGCCCAAGCATGCCATTTTCATGATGGCGACAACGGAACCGCAGAAAATTTTGCCGACGATTCTTTCTCGCGTTCAAAGATTTGATTTTCGTCGGGCTGAACTGGAAGAGCTTAAAAAATTACTTAAAAAGATTGCTCAAGCAGAAGCAATTAAAATAGATGACGAAGCAATTGGGCTTTTGGCTCAACTTTCAACCGGCTCTTACCGCGATGCTTTGTCTTTGTTTGGTCAGATTTCATCGGTTAGAAAAACAATTGCTTCCAATATTACCCTTGAGCAAATTCAACAAATTCTGGGTTTGGCGCAAGATAAAAGTGTTTTTGATTTTGCTGAAGCGCTAGCCATGGGAAATCGGAAATTAGCTTTTGAACTTATTTCCAAGCTTAATTTACAAGGTATTGATTTTGAAAATTTTACAGTAAAACTAATTGAAACTTTACGAAAAATTGCCTTATGGGAGTTGGGCGAGGACCAACTTTTTGATTTAACCCATGAATATCAAGATAAGGTAAAAAAAATGGCAGAAATTTTTGAAATAAATTTATTAATGAAAATGATTGAAAAATTTGCTTTAGCTTTGCCGCAAATTAAATCAGCCTCAATACCCCAATTACCGTTGGAAATGATAGTTTTTGAGTTCACAAAGTCTTGTCATTCCGAACAAAGTAATGTCACTCTGAGCGAAGCGAAGAGTCTCTCGCGAATGCGAGATGTAACTGAAACAAGTTCAGAGATTCTTCCCCCGCCAAGGCGGGGTCAGAATGACAAAAATAAATCTACAAAAAATCTAAATCAAGATCTTTGGACGGAAATTATTAAAGGCGCCAAAGCTCATAATCATTCACTGGCAGCTTTGCTTAAAGATGCGGTTTTAGCTGAAACTTGCGACAATACTATCACTTTAGCTTTTAAATTCAAATTTCACGCCGATATTATTTCCGGTAAGCGCAATACTCAAGCAATTGAAGGCATAATTTTAAAAAATACCGGAACTGCTTACAAATTAAATTGCATTGTTAATCCGGAACTAGTAGTAAAAAAACCTACCGATAGCGAAGACGAACTCTTGAGTGGCGCCAAAGAGGTTTTTGAGGTAGAGGAATAACTTGTAAAATATGAATAATAATCAATTAATTGGCACAAATGCAAATAAGGAATTAGCAATTGCTTGTCAGAAAAATAATTCCAATTGTTGCAGAAAAGGCAAAATATTTTTACCAAAACAAGAATGGGAGAATATTAAAAATTGGGTCAATAACAACTTGCCTGAAGTTGTGAATGAGTTTAAGGAGCGAACAATACCTTATCCAACTTTTTATTTGTATGATCAACGAAATGGTTGTCAATTTTTATCTAATAATGGATCATGTCAGCTCCATAATGAAGGAGTAAAGCCTACTGAATGTTTTTGGTGGCCTATTCATGTTTATTCTGGTAAAGATGGACAAATGGAAATTCGCATTGCAACTACTTGCTGCGATGGTTGCCAATCCATAAGAAATGATCAAGAATTTCTAGAAATAGTTGAGAAAGATGCCAAAAGAATTGGTTTAGATGTTATTCGTCAATTTAGAACTATTTTTCCAGGCGGTTATCATAAATATGAAACCATAAAAGTAATCAAAGAATAGCTAGATTATTAACTCTAATGATATATTATTATGATGAGATTTTTAAGGTTAGAAACATCGATTTTAAACCATGTTTTAAATTTTACCGCGATCGCGCTTAAATTTATGGATTTTAACTTATCCATATAATCTATAATTTCTATTTCTGTCATTGCGAGTTTAAGCGAAGCAATCTTTTTAATTTATGATAGATTACCACAGCCGCCACGGCGGCTTCGCAATGACAATTATAGAAAAATTATTGATAAAGTTTTTAAAGTTGAGGAATAGTTTACAAACCACCAGAAGCCGATGGCGTCGGAGCCGGCGTCGGCGTAGCTGTTGGCGTTGAAGTCGGTGTCGGAGTAGGTGTTGGGGTTGGAGTCGGAGTTGCTGTTGGTGTAGATGTTGGTGTCGGAGTTGTGGTTTGAGTGACACGAGGTGTTGGGGTTGGCGAGGTTCTTGAAGATGGACTTGGCGTTGGTGTGGCTGTTGGCGACGGCGAAGCTGAAGGAGAAATTGTGGTTGTAGGACTAGAAGTTGTTTTAGCGGAGGCATTAGCTTTGTGGCGATCATTTAGCCATAAAGCGCCAATAGTTAAAATAAACGAGCTGACTAAAACAATTGTAAAGAGCAACCAGTCGGGAAATGGTTTCTTAGCTTTCGCAAGCGGTGATATTGATTGCGTCTTTTTGAAATTATAAATATCCATATTTCTATTATACATACAAAAAGTTATCCCCACAATCCACAGTTTCCACATATTGCATTTGAAAAATCAAAATGCAAAAATCAGAATGCACAAGATAAGGAGGTTTTTTGCCCGACAACATTAAAGTTCCCCCACAAAATATTGAAGCAGAACAATCAGTCTTGGGCTCAATTCTTTTAGATCAAAATGCTATTATTAAAGTGGCCGATTCTTTGCGGAGTGATGATTTTTATCGCGAAGACCACGCTACTATATATAGTTGTATTCTAAAACTTTTTGAAAAACGAAAACCAATTGATGTTATTACTTTAACTAACGAATTGGAAAAAGACAAAAAACTCAAAAGCATTGGCGGGGCATCGTATATTGCTACTTTAGTTAATTCGGTGCCGACGGCGGCCCATATTACCACTTATGCCAATATTGTTCATCAGAAAGCAACTTTAAGACGATTGGTCACGGCAGCGGCGACTATTACCGAGCTTGGTTTTGACGAAAATTCTGAGCTGGAAACAATTTTAGATCGTGCTGAAAGCACTTTATTTAGTGTTTCGCAAAAATATGTTAAACAGTATTTTACGCCGATTAAAGACATTTTGGCTGATTCATTTGACCGGATTGATAAATTGCACAAAGACAAAGGGGCGATTCGGGGTGTGCCGACTGGTTTTAGGGATTTAGATAATCTTTTAGCTGGTCTTCAAAAATCAGATTTAGTGATTTTAGCCGCTCGTCCTTCGGTGGGAAAATCGGCTTTTGCCTTAAACATTGCCGATCATGTTGCCTGCGAGCATAAAAAAGCGGTGGGGATTTTCTCCTTGGAAATGTCAAAAGAGCAAATTATTGACCGGTTATTGTGTCTACGTGGTTCAGTTGACTCTTGGAAATTACGTACTGGTAATTTGGAAGACGAAGATTTTGGCAAATTAAATTACGCCATGGGGATGCTTTCAGAAACGCCCATTTTTATTGATGATTCGCCCTTTTTAAACGTGATGGAAATTAGGACCAAAGGTCGCCGGCTACTTATGGAACAAGATGTTGGTTTGATTGTGATTGATTATTTACAGTTAATGTCGGGAATGAGCAAGCATGGATCTGACAATAGAGTTCAAGAAGTTTCGGAAATTTCCCGTTCGCTTAAAGCTTTAGCTAGAGAATTGAATGTGCCAATCTTAGCCCTGTCCCAGCTCTCGCGGGCGGTGGAACACCGGCCAGACAAAAAACCAATTTTGGCCGATTTAAGGGAGAGTGGCTGTTTGACTGGTGATACCTTAATTTTTAATGCTAAAACAGGTCTTCGTGAACCAATTGAAAGTTTGGTTGGAAAAAAAGAATTTACTGTTTCGGCAGTTGATGACCAAGGTAAATTACTTAAAGAAATGGCTAGTAAAATCTTCTCAACAGGGAGAAAAAAAGTTTTTGAAATTATTTTTAAAAGTGGCAGAAAAATTAAGGCAACGGCCAATCATCAATTTTTGACTATTAATGGTTGGGATAGATTAGATAAATTGGCAAGCGGTAACAGGTTAGCAACTCCTCGGCGTCTTGATTTTGAGAATGTTGTGGCTATGTCAGATGATAAAATTATTGTGCTTGCTCATTTAATTGGTGATGGATGTTATCTTAAACATCAACCACTTCATTATACAAATGCTGATATGGAAAGTATTGATGTTGTAAATCACTCATCTTTGAAAGCATTTGGAACGAAAAACCGTTTAGTCAAACAAAAAACTTGGTATCATCTTTATCTTTCTGCGCCGGCGCCATTGGCTCGTGGCAGGAGGAATCCAATTGTAAAGTGGTTTGATGAAGAATTAGGGATTTTTAATCAACGTTCTGGAGAAAAAGAAATTCCTGAATTTATCTTTACACTGTCTCAAGAAAAACTAGCTCTTTTTATAAAACACCTTTTCTCAACTGATGGGGGTTTGACTTTTTCTTCAGGATTATGGCGTCTTCATTACGCCTCAAAAAGTGAACAATTAATTAGAAGTCTACAACATTTGCTTCTGCGCTTTGAGATACAGTCGAGAATCAAAATCAATAAAAAAAAGAATTATTCTCCAGTTTTTAACCTTGTAATTTCAGGTTCAGAAAATCAATTAAAGTTTATGGAAGCGATCGGAATTTTTGGCCGTAAAGATAAAAATGTCAAAAAAGCAATAAAAGATTTAAGACAAATTAAACCAAACACCAATGTTGATATTATTCCTAAAGATATTTGGCAGAAAATTGTGCAAAAATTTATGGAATTGGGTTGGACGACGAGGCAATTTCATCAAGAAATGCAATGGGCATATTCTGGTACACAACGATATAGTAATGGTATTTCAAGAAATCGCCTTTCTAATATTGCCCAAGTTTTAGGAGACGGAACGCTTGGTAATCTTGCTAATTCAGATATATTTTGGGATGAAATAGCTGAAATTAAGGAAGCTGGTATTGAAGCGGTCTACGATATAACTGTGCCCAAAAATCATAATTTTATAGCCAATGATATAATTGTCCATAATTCCATAGAGCAAGACGCTGACGTGGTGATGTTTATTTATCGTGATGATATGTATGAACAAGATTCGGAAAAGAAAAACATTGCTGAAATTTTAATTAGAAAACATAGACATGGTCCAACCGGCGATGTTCAGCTCTATTGGAAACCCGAATTTATGAAATTCGTCACGGTTGAGAAAAAATTAACCGATCCGAATGACTAACTGTTTTTTAACCTTCATGTCCACCTCCGGGGTGGACAACAGGTTTAGGAGTGTAAAGAGTCCTTGACATTTGGTCAAAAATGAGGTATAATAATGTAATCAATAGAAATATTGATAAGAATAAGGGTGGGGTTATGCAGTTCTTACTATAGGCAATTGCTTATGGTAGGGACAAAGTCCGACGTTTCAGTCGGACTCCGACCAATGCGTCGGAGCCAATTACTTTGCCCATACCATAACCCTATACTACAGCGCAAGCTTGAGTACAGGGCAAGAGGCGCGACGACGGCCAATAATTTAAAATATATTTGGGCCGCTTTCGATTCGCGCCTTTTAATTATCTAAAAAAGCTTAATATTTGCTATCTTGTTGTATAATAAATCGTGCAATGCTAATAGATATTTTAGAAAATTTAAATCCCCAGCAAAAAGAGGCGGTTGTTACCACTGAAGGACCGGTTCTAATTTTGGCTGGAGCGGGGTCCGGCAAAACCAAAGCCTTGACTCATCGTATTGCTTATTTAATATTAGAAAAAAAAATTCATCCGGAAAATATTCTTTCTGTTACTTTTACAAATAAAGCGGCTGAAGAAATGGGATCACGAGTAGTTGCACTACTCGCTCAAAATCAAAATGATGGAAAAACTATTTCAAAACTGCCTTGGCTAGGGACTTTTCATTCAATTTGTGCCAAGATTTTGCGTTTTAACATTCAAAATTTGGGTTATACTCGTTCATTTAATATCTACGACAGCGATGATTCTTTATCGGCCACTAAACATGCCATGGATGTGGTTGGCATTGATAAAAAACAATATAATCCCCGAGCAATTAGAAATTATATTTCGGGAGCAAAAAATGAACTTTTGACTCCTGCAAATTACGCTAAATTTTCCAAAGGTCATTTTGGCGAAATTGTCCTCAAAATTTACGAGCAGTATCAAAAAGATTTAAAACTCGCTAATGCTTTAGATTTTGATGATTTACTTATGAAAACGGTTGAACTTTTTGAGAAGTTTCCGGCAATTTTGGCGCGCTTTCAAGATCAGTTTCGTTATATTTTAATTGACGAATATCAAGATACGAACTTTGCTCAATATCGTTTAACTACCCTTTTAGCGAAAAAATACAAAAATATTTGTGTGGTGGGCGATGATTTCCAGTGCTTAACCGGGAAGACTAAAGTGTTAACTACTAAAGGTCAAAAAGAAATAAGATTGATTAAGCCTAAAGACAGTGTTGTCTGCGCGAATGGGTTTGGCACAACTTCAAAATCAGAAGTATTAAAAGTTGTTAAACGAAATTTTAAAGGCAAAGTTTGGCGAATTGAGACAAAAAGTGGACACACAGTAAAGGCAAGTTCCGAACACATTTTTTTCTCTAAATGGAAACTAATCAAGGATAAATTTTTTGTTTATTTGATGTTTAGAAAAGATAAAGGATTTAGAATTGGTTTTACTAAGAGTATTAGATATGGGAAAAAAGGTCATGAAACAGCTCATGGGTTAGAGGTGCGAGCAAATCAAGAAAGAGCTGATAAAATGTGGATATTAAAAATTTGTCAGAATCTTTCGGAAGCTAAATATTATGAAGCTTTTTTTGCCAGTCAATATGGTATTCCGACCTCTGTTTTTTTTGTAAAAGGTAGAACTATGCAGATTAGGCAAGAGCATATTGATAAGTTGTTTGAAAATATTAATACCGAAAAAAGAGCCAAGAAACTATTTGAGGATTTAGATTTAAAATGGGATTTTCCGCATCATCGTCCGCAAGCAGTTACTTTGGAATTTACAGAAAAATATCAAGGAAGGCAATTTATTACTTTGAATATGTTTGGTGAAGATCGTATTGGTCAGCAAAGACCATGGCATGCCCATCGGGTTAGAATTACTACCACAGATCCTAAACTTAGAAAAAAGTATGAAAACAATGGTTTTGCAACAAGGATGGATAAAAGAAGTTGGCGAATTGAAACCTCCAGAAAAAATTATGGTGAAGCTTTAATTCTGGCCGAGAAATTAGCCAAAGTTAGTAACATAGATATTATAAAATCGGCTAGACTAACAGACAGTAAAGCGAGTTTTGATTTTATGCCGGTTAGTAATTTAAGACCAGGAATGGTTATTCCTGTTTTTTGTGAGGGCAAAATAATTGATGACGAAATTACCAATATCGATTGTCAAATAATTAGCGAAGTTCTTTATGATTTGGATGTTGATAATTTGCATAATTATATTGCCGAAGGAATTGTTGTTCATAACTCAATCTACGGTTTTCGCGGGGCTAATTTTAAAAACATTTTAGATTTTGAAAAAGACTATCCTACGGCTAAAATAATTAAAATGGAGCAAAATTACAGGTCAACTAAAAAAATCATTGCCTCGGCTCAAAATATAATTGAAAAAAATACTACTAGAAGCAAAAAAACACTTTGGACCGACAACGAAGAGGGGATTGCCCCAACTGTTTTTGAGGCTAGAAACGAAAAAGAAGAAGCCGAATTTATTCTTGACGAAGTTGAAGCCCTTAAAATGTCAGGTAGCTACAATCAGTTTGTTATTTTATATCGGACCAATGCCCAATCGCGAATTTTTGAAGAAGCCTTGATGCAAAAAGGTGTTCCTTATAGATTAATTGGCGCTTTGCGGTTTTATGAAAGACGGGAAATTAAAGATATTTTGGCTTATTTGAAACTCATTTCAAATCCAACCGATCGGGTGGCGCAAAAAAGAATTATTAATGTCCCGCCGCGGAGCATTGGTGAAAAATCTCAAGCCGATAAAAACAGCCCCAAAGTATTAAAGTTTTTGGAAATGATGGCAGAATTACATCAAGCTTCAAAAAAAATGAAAGTCTCTGATTTAATTGACTTAGTGGCTAATGTTTCAACTTACAAAAATTGGATTTTAGACGGCACTGAAGAAGGGGAGGGGCGATGGGAAAATATTGAAGAATTAAAATCGGTGGCGGAGGCTCAAGAAAATCTGGAAAGTTTTTTAGAACAAGTTACTCTTGTTTCGGACATTGATAATCTTGACCGCTCAACTGATGCGATTACTTTAATGACTTTGCACAACGCCAAGGGTTTGGAATTTCCAATTGTTTTTATGGTCGGCATGGAAGAAGGCCTATTCCCCCACTCTAATTCTCTAATGGAGCCGGCTGAACTTGAAGAAGAGCGGCGACTCTGTTATGTTGGTATTACCCGTGCTCGAAAAAGGTTGTATTTTAGTTATGCTTGTTCGCGTATGCTTTTCGGCTCTATTCAGGCAAATATGCCTTCCCGTTTTCTTTCGGAAATCCCCGAAGAGCTATTGGAAAGAATTTAAAATAAAGGAGTCACAATTCTTGCAATTTTTTTAGCAATTTGGTTGAGCCTTAAAAGTCATACCCCGCCAGTTCAACCTATGGTTTCTGGTGTGGTTGATGTTTCCGACCCCAATCATCCAAAGGAAGTTTATTTTGGCGGACCGAATTTCTTTACTTTGCAAGAAATGACAAAAGATCTAAATGTTGATATTTATCCGGAAGATAAATCTAGCACTTTTCCTGATCCGTCTTTAGGTATTGGGAGCCGAATTGATATTCAACGGGCTTTGCCAGTGGAAATAACCGATGCTAAAATAACCAAAATTTATCGGACTTGGCAAAAAACAATTGATGAACTTTTTAAGGAAAATAATATTGAGCTTTTAGGACAAGACAGTGTTGACCCATTAGTTTCAACCTCGCTTCGGCCTGACATTAAAATTAAAATCACTCGGGTAGCCGAGGTGGAAGTAACAGAAAAAGAATCAATTAATTATAGCGTGGTAAAAAGAACTAGCGTTGATGTGGAAAAAGGTCAAACTGAAATTGACACCAAAGGCGTTAAAGGTGAAAAAGATGTTATCTATGTTATTAGGCGAGTTGACGGAGTGGAAGTGGCAAAAACTAAAAAATCGGAAACGGTGGTGAAAAAGCCGATCAGTGAAGTGGTGATTATCGGCATTGGACCAAAATATGCTAAAAGCGGACCGTATAAAGATACTATTAATTCAGCGGCCAGAAATTATTTAATTAATGGCACGGCTTTAATGTGTTTAATGCTTCGCGAATCTGGGGGGACGGCTGATACTGGTTATCCTGACGCAATGTATAAAGGACTTTTTCAATACGAAGAAGGTTTTTGGGCTGATATTTCAGCTAAGGCAGGTTATGGCGGTTCCAGTATTTACAACGCTCAAGCTCAAATTTTTACCACCGCTTATGCTTTAACCCATGGCTACGGTGGTCGCTGGCCGCCTTGGGGCGGTTGCGCCAATAAATAAAAAAAGAATAAATGTTTAAACAAAAAAAATCTCTCGGACAAAATTTTTTGATCAATGATAAGATTATTCCTGATATTATTGATGTGTCTAAAATTAAAAAAAGCGATACTGTTATTGAGGTTGGTCCCGGTTTAGGAATTTTAACCAAAGCCCTCATTGATACCGGAGCGAAAATTTATGTGATTGAAAAAGATTTTGAATTGGTGGAAATGCTTCGCAAGGCTTTCGGCAAAAATAAAAACTTAACTATTATTCATCAAGATGCCTTGCTATTTAATATTGATGTAATGATTGCGTCATTGCGAGCGGGGGCGAAGCAATCTAAGAAGATTACTTACAAAGTGGTTGCTAATCTACCCTTCAATATTGCCTCGCCTTTAATTAGAAAATTTTTGGAAAACGAAAATCAACCGGAATTAATGGTGGTTATGGTGCAAAAAGAAGTAGCTGAAAAAATTGTTGCTCAACCGGGCAATTCCGAGCGGGGGATTCTCACTTTGGCGGTCGAGTTTTATGCCAAGGCTGAAATCATTCAAAATGTCTCAAAATCTTCTTTTCGCCCTCAGCCAAAAGTTGACGCCGCTATTTTGAAAATTACACCTTACCCTCATACCGGGTATGCGGATATGGTTGAACAGGTTGACTCGCAGCTATTTTTCAAAATTGTAAAAGCTGGGTTTGCTTCAAAAAGGCGGCAAATTCACAATTCCTTATCGGCAACATTAAGATTGGAAAAAGACAAAGTCGCTGATATTTTAAAACAAGCTAAAATCGAGCCGCAACTTCGAGCGGAAGATTTAACTTTAAAGCAGTGGCTCGCACTATATAATGTTTTAAAAAACATTTTCTAATCAACATTTTGAGATTTGAGATTTGAGATTTGAGATTTTTAAATTTATACTATAATAGATGAACAAAAATGACATTCAAAACGAAGAAAATACTTTTCAAAAAGCCGAAGATATTTTAGTTGAAGTAGAAAAAGAAGGTAAGGAGGGAATTAAGGCTGTTGAAAATGCTGCTCACAAAGTTTCCGAAGTAACTCCGGTTAAACAAGTTAAACAGTTCTGGCATAATCTTGGACCGGGTTTGACAACGGGCGCGGCCGATGATGATCCATCCGGTGTGGGAACTTATTCTCAAACCGGGGCTAAATACGGTTTTCAACTACTTTGGCTAGCCGTTTTTACTTTTCCTTTGATGGCTATTATTCAGGAAATGTGTGCCCGAATTGGGTTAGTTACAGGTCGGGGACTGGCAGCGAATATTAAAAAATATTTTCCTCAATGGGTTCTTTATACGGTGGCAATTTTAGTTTTAATGGCCAATTCTTTTAATATCGGTGCCAATTTGGGGGCAATGGCTAAATCAACTCAACTTTTAGCTCCATATTTACCGTTTTGGTTTTTAATTATTGCTTTCGTATTGATCAGTCTTTTTTTGCAAATTTTTATTTCTTATCAAAAATACGCTCGCTATTTAAAATATCTCGCTTTGATTTTATTGGTTTATGTTGCGACCGCCTTTTTTATCAAAGATTTTGCTTGGAAAGAAGTCCTTATAAGTGGTATTGTGCCTAGCTTGAATTTTAGCAAAGATCAGATTATTTTAATTTGCGGTATATTAGGAACAACAATTTCGCCTTATCTTTTTTTCTGGGAGACTTCGCAAGAAGTAGAAGAGAAAATTTCTGAAGGAAAAACTACCATTGCCGAACGTCAAGAAATAGACAAAAAAGAAATTCGTAAAATGCGAACCGATGTTTGGGTGGGGATGTTTCTTTCAAACTTGGTGATGTTTTTTATTATTGCTGTTACCGCCACAACTTTATTCCGCAATGGTATTATTGATATTACTAGCGCCGCTGACGCGGCCGCTGCTCTTGAGCCATTGGCGGGTCGTTATGCGTCTTTGCTTTTTTCAATTGGTATTATTGGCACCGGTCTTTTGGCAATTCCCATTTTAGCTGGTTCTGCTTCTTATGCGGTGAGTGAAACTTTAGGCTGGAAAGAAGGTTTGTATCTTCGTTTTCGCCAAGGTATTTATTTTTACGGTGTCATTATTTTCTCAATGCTAATTGGCTTACTTCTTAATTTTGTCGGAATTAATCCGATTAAAGCCTTAATCTATGCGGCGGTGGCAAATGGACTGGTGGCGCCGGTCATTTTAATTTTAATTGTGATTATTGCCAATAATCGAAAAATTATGAACTCCCATCACAATTCGCCATTTATTAAATTTTTAGGTTGGGTAGTTGTCGCTTTAATGGTTGTTGCCGGGATTGCTACAATCATTTCATTTTTTTAAAGAAAGGATTAAATGGGAACTCTTTATATTGTAGCCACCCCGATTGGTAATTTGGAAGATATTACTTTAAGGGCGCTACGACTTCTAAAAGAAGTTGATTTAATTGCTTGTGAAGATACTCGTCATACGGGTATTCTTTTAAAACATTTCAATATCCATTCGCCAGCTGGCGGATTAGTTTCTTTTCATCAGCATTCCAAACTTCAAAAAATACAATTTTTAGTCTCTGAATTACAAAATGGCAAAGATATTGCCTTAGTCACTGATGCCGGCACGCCCGGGATTAGCGATCCGGCGGGTGCATTGATAGATAGTGCTATTCAAAGTAAAATAGAAGTAGTTCCGGTTTCCGGCGTGTCGGCTTTAACAACTCTAGTTTCAGTCAGTAATAAGCCGATGGATAAGTTTTTATTTTTAGGATTTTTGCCTAAGAAAAAGGGCCGTCAAACATTGCTTAAAAATATTTCAAAATACGACTTTCCAGTTATTATTTTTGAGTCGCCAAACAGAGTTTTAAAAACTTTAGCTGAATTTAAAGAAGTGCTGGGAGACCGCTTTGTTATTGTTGGCAGAGAATTGACTAAAAAATTTGAAGAAATTTATCGAGGTAAAATTTCAGAAGTTTTGCCGAAAATTAGACCCCAAGGTGAATTTGTTATTTTAATTAATCACTATTCACGGGCTAAAGCCCATGATATGTAAGCGAAAAATAAAATATGATAGAAAAAACACAAAAAAATCTAATAAAAAAACCGAAAGTTGAGGTGGTAAAAGATGTATCTTTAGAAGAGACTTTTTTTATTACCACCGCCATTCATTATGTAACTGATATTCCCCATATTGGTCATGCTTACGAAATGATTGCCGCCGATATTTTGGCTCGTTATTGGCGACGGCGTGGACGAGATATTTTTTATTTGGCGGGGACTGATGAACATGGTCAAAAAATCATGCAAGCGGCTCAAAAAAAAGGTGTGCCACCAAAAGAGTTTGTTGATGAAATTTCTTTGCATTACAAAGCGGCATGGGCGGCGTTAGAAATACGCTACGATAATTTTATACGAACAACCGATCCAGCTCATGAAAAATATGTTCAGGAATTTGTTCAAAAATTATACGATCTTGGTGAAATTTACAAAGATCGTTACGAAGGTTTATATTGCATTGGTTGTGAGGAATACAAAACAAAAAACGAACTTTCGGTGAGTAATATTTGTAAAATACACAAGACAAAATGTGAAGGCGTCTTTGAAGATATTTATTTTTTCAAACTTTCAAAATATCAAAAGCAATTGATTGAGGTAATTGAAAAGAAAAAAATTGAGATTGAGCCAATTGAAAGAAGAAATGAAATTCTAAGTTTCTTAAAAAAAGAACCTTTGCGTGATTTGGCAATTTCTCGCAGTAAAGTAAGTTGGGGTGTACCACTGCCTTGGGACAAAACGCAAACTATTTACGTTTGGGTTGATGCTCTTCTAAATTATATTACGGGCGCGCGAGGCCATTGGCCGCCGTCATTGCAACTTATTGGTAAAGATATTTTTCGTTTTCATTGTATTATTTGGCCGGCACTACTTTTGGCTACCGGTTTAGAATTGCCTAGAAAAATATTTATTCATGGTTTTTTAACAGTTGACGGCGAAAAAATTTCTAAGTCGCGGGGCAATATTATTGATCCTTTGCAGATTGCTCGAATTTACGGCGTAGATGCTTTACGCTATTTTCTTTTTAGTGAAATGCCTTTTGGCCAAGATGGCGATTTTACTATTGATCGTTTTGAAAAACGTTATTGTTCCGATTTAGCTAATGATTTGGGCAATTTAGTTCAACGGGTGATTATAATGGCTAATCGTTATAAGATTTCATGGCAATATAAAACAGTCACAAAATCTTACTTTCAAATTGATCGCGCCATTGAAAATTTAGAATTTCATAAAGCTTTAAATTTAATTTGGGATATTGTTGTAGAAGCAAATAAAAAGGTTGATACGGAAAAACCTTGGGAACTCTTTGAAAAAGATCCTAAAAAACTGGAAGAAGTTATTAGTCAATTATTGGGGGCAATTTCACAAATTGCTTTTCAAATTGATCCATTTTTGCCAGAAACTTCGTGGTTAATTGTTGAACAACTTAAATCAATGAAACCGGATCATTTATTTCCCAGACAACATAAGTAAGGAGGGCAATTGTTTCCTTTTATTGCGGCTTTAACTCAAGTCGGAGGCATTCTTGTTGACAAAATAACTCTGACTCGTCGGCAAGTTTCGGTCCATGTTTTTGTGCCGATTTTATTTTTATTTATTTTTTTATTGACGGCCGTCTTATTTCCATTTTTGGGTAAAATTTCAATAGAATTTTTTTCGTCTTACTATTTATTAATATTTTTAGCGATGCTAATTGCTGGTGTCGTTTGGAATTTTTTTTATTATCAAGGTGTTCAAGCAGAAAAAGTTTATGAATTTCAATTGATTATGATGCTCCAGCCTTTGCTGACGATTCTTTTGGCCACCATTTTTCTTAAGGGTGAACGAAATTTACAAATTGAAATTATTGCCATTGTGGCGGCAATTTTCTTAATTGTATCTCATATTAATCAAGCTCATTTGGAAATTACACTTGGAGGTTATAAATTACTTTTGGCGGTCATTTTTATGTCGGTGGAATTAATTTTAATTAAAATTTTGTTAGCCGTTTTATCACCAGTTGCTTTGTATTGCATAAGGACGGGTATACTCTTTGTTTTTTTTGTTTTGTTTTACCGGCCACAAATTAAAAAAGTGGCGAAGGAAAATACAGTTTTGATTTTGATCAGCGCCACTTTAGGCACAGTCCAAATGATTAGTAAATTTTATGGTTTTGAGCAATTTGGGGTTGTTTATACTTCTTTAGTTCTTATTTTATCACCAATTCTTGTTTATATTTTGTCAATAATTTTTTTACATGAAAAACTGAAATTAAAAACAGTTTTATCAGGGATTGTTATTTTAGGTTGCATTATCTATGCTACATTAATAGGAAAATAAATGTTTATTGATACTCATGCTCATTTGAATTTTAAAGATTTTGATCTTGACTATATTCAAGTGATTGAGCGAGCCAAAAAAGCTGGCGTTGAAAAAGTTATTATTCCAAGCTCAAATTTAAAAACATCTTTGAAAGCAATTGAGATTGCAGAGGAAATTGATGGTGTTTTTACAGCGGTGGGTTTGCACCCAATTCATGTTAAAGATGAAGATTTTAACGAAACAGAGTTTCTTCGTTTGGCAAAAAATAAAAAAGTTGTTGCCATTGGCGAGATTGGCTTGGATTATTATTACGATAAATCTAATTTACTAAGTCAAAAAGAAGTTTTTGCCAAATCACTTAGATTAGCGCAAGTAGTTTCCAAGCCGGTGATTGTTCACTCGCGAGAAGCGGGGATGGATATTTTGCCATTACTTTTAGCCGAAAGTCCAATGCCTCGTGGGGTAATGCACTGTTTTCAGGAAGATTGGCAGTTTGCCCAGACAATTTTAGAAATGGGTTTTTATCTTTCTTTTACGGGTCTTATAACTTTTAGTAAAAACCAAAAGACAGTGGAAGTGATTAAAAAAACGCCTTTAGAAAGAATTTTAATTGAAACCGATTGTCCATATATGACACCGGAGCCTTATCGGGGCAAGCGCAACGAACCAGCTTATATTGTGGAGGTAGCGCGAAAAATCGCCGAAATTAAAAAAATCCCTTTGGAAAAAGTCGCCACCCAAACTTCTAAAAACGCAATAGAACTCTTTAAATTGGATAAGTAAAGTTTTTCTTTTTTGTTATAATATAAATACCATGGAAAAAGAAAAGCCAAAAAAGAAATACACTGGTTTAATTATTGCTACTATTATAATAGTGCTTTTAGCGAGTGTTGCAGTCCTTGTTTATTGGAAAGTGGAAAGAATCGTTAAAAGTTTTTCCGATTCGGCGCAAAAAGCCAGTTCTCACAATACACCGTTAAGCGACTAATTTTAGCATTTACTAAATATTAATTATATGATACAATTTATTATCCAAACATAAGATTAATGAAAGTTAAATAATGAAAGTCTATTTAGACTACGTCGCTACCAGCCCTGTCAAAGACGAAGTTAAGAAGGCGATGATGCCGTATTTGACGGAGATTTTTGGTAATCCTTCAAGTATTCATCGTTGGGGTCAAGAGGCGAAATCGGCAATTGAAAAGGCGCGAGGTGAAGTCGCTTTATTTTTAGGCGCAAAACCACAAGAAATTATTTTTACTTCCGGCGGGACGGAAGCGGATAATCTTGCTGTGCGAGGAATTTCAAATTCTAAAGTTCATATTATTACAACTCAAATTGAACATCATGCCATTTTAAAAACATGCGAAGATTTAGAGAAAAATAATATAGCTGAAGTTACTTACCTGAAGCCCAATCGCGAGGGCTTAATTAGTGCTTTGCAAGTTAAAAAAGCCCTCAAAAAAAATACAGTTTTGGTTTCAGTAATGTATGTTAATAATGAAATTGGTACGGTCCAGCCCATTCGTGAAATTGGCAAAATGATTGAAAAAGAAAATAAAAATCGCCTAAGTAAAGAACGGATTTATTTTCATACCGATGCGGTTCAGGCGGTTGAATATCTAAATGTTAATGTCGATTTTCTCCATGTTGATCTTTTGACTCTTTCAGGACATAAAATCGGCGCCACCAAAGGAATTGGCGCTTTATATCTTCGTTCCGGCACGCCTTTTGAAAAAATAATTTTTGGCGGTGAACAAGAAATGAACCTTCGCGCTGGGACAGAAAATGTTAGCGGGATTGTTTCTTTAGGGAAAGCTATAGAACTAATTCAAATCAAAAATCAAAAGTCAAATCTCAAAATTAAGGAATTAAGAGACTATTTTATTAAAAAGATTATAACCGAAATACCAGAAGTGGAATTAAATGGTTCAAGGCAGTTTCGCTTCTTCTGGTTCGGCTTGCACCTCGCTTTCTTTAAAACCGTCCCATGTTTTAATGGCTACCTATGATGATGCCGAACGTTCACACGGTTCAATTCGTTTTACTTTAGGACAAGAAACCACCAAAGAAGAAATTGATTATACGATTTCAAATTTAAAAACAATTATTAAAAGATTAAGGGAAATTAGCCCTTTAGGAAGTACAAAATGAAAAAAAATATATCTTCGCTCTATTCAAAAAAAGTGATGGAGCATTTTACCCATCCTCACAACATGGGGACAATCAAAAATCCGTCCGGCAAAGGTCGGGTTGGCAATCCTGTTTGTGGCGATTTAATGGAACTTCAAATTAAAGTTGAAAAAAAAGCCGGCAAAGAATATATCAAAGAAGCAAAATTTCAGACTTTTGGTTGCGGGGCGGCGATTGCAACATCATCAATGTTGACCGATATGATTGTGGGCAAAGATTTAGCAAAATTGGGAGAGGTTAGCAATAAATCCATTGTTAAGTCCTTAGATGGTTTGCCGCCAGTCAAACGACATTGTTCGGTGCTGGCTGAAGAAGCGCTTATCAAAGCGGTGGCGGATTATCGGAAAAAAGATAAACAGAAGTAAAAATTTTGGTATAATGAATTTATGATTTATATTGAAATCTTAATTATTTTAATTATTTTACTTCATGGCTGGATGGGGTTGCGTCGGGGTTTTTTGTCTCAAACCCTTGATCTAATTGGAATTGTCATTTCATTTATTTTGTCTTTGCGCTATTTTGCTGTTGCGGCGACAATTTTTACAAATTGGGGTATAAGTTCTAATTTAGCTAAACCAGTTGGTTTCTTGACTTTATGGGTTTTATTTCAGCTTGTTTTTTATTTAATTACTCTTTTAGTTTTTCACTATGTGCCAGAGTGGGTTAATGACAACAAATTCAATCGTTTCTTTGGAATTATTCCGGGGCTTTTGAAGGGAATCGTAGTGGCGGCAATTATTTTAATGATTTGTTTTATCTTGCCTGTTTCACCGGCGTTTAAAGATAATTTGGTTAAGTATCCTATTTCAGGTTTTTTTATTAAATCATCGGCCATGGCTGAATTACAAATGGAAAAAGTTTTTGATGGTGTTAAATCTTTGAACTTTTTTGGCACAGTTTCGCAAAATGAAGAAATGACCAAACTTGATTTCAAAGTGGATAAATTTAGTGTTGACGAAAATTCAGAAAATAAAATGATTAATTTAGTCAATAGTGAAAGGGCAAAAGCGGGTCTTCAACCTTTAATGTTAGATCCGACAATTCGGACAGTGGCTCGATTTCATTCAATTGATATGGCTAAAAATGGCTATTTCTCTCATGTTAATTTAGCGGGTAAAACACCGGCAGACAGAATGACTGCCGGCGGTGTTACTTATTGGCTAGCGGGTGAAAATATTGCTCTGGCGCCCAATGTTGATTTGGCCGAGATTGGTTTTATGAATTCGCCAAAACATCGTGATAATATCTTGGATCCAAAATATGGTCGGATTGGTGTTGGTATTATTGATATGGGTGTTTATGGCAAAATGGTAACGCAGAATTTTGCTGATTAAGGAGTTTAAAATGGTTTTATTAGGCAAACCAGTGGCGGAAAATATTTATCTTAAATTAAAAAAAGATATTGAAGTTCTTCAAAAAAAACACATTATGCCGACGATGGGGGTTATTTTAGTCGGCGAAGATCCGGCCAGTCTTTCTTATGTTAAAATTAAAGAAAAAATAGCTAAAAATTTAGGGATTGGTTTTAAACTTTTTCATTTGCCCGGTATTGTCTCGGAAAAAGAAGTAGAGAAATTAATTTGTGAACTAAATATAAATAAATATATTAGTGGTATTATTGTTCAATTACCACTGCCAACTGACTTTCAAACAGAGAAAATTTTAAAGCAAATCAAATCGGAAAAAGATGTTGATGGTTTTTATGGAGCATATCCTGCGCCGACTGTTCAAGCGATTTTAGAAATTTTAAAGTTTTATAAAATAAATATTAATGATAAAAAAATAGTCATTGTTGGGTATGGTAGATTAGTGGGTCAACCTTTGGAAAAAATGCTTTTAAAGCTTGGTCTAAAACCAGTTGTTTGCGATTCCAAAACTGCTGGCTTAAAAGCTAAAATTTTAGAGGCTGATATTATTGTCACGGCTGTTGGAGTACAATCTTTAATTAAGTCTGATATGGTCAAGGCTGGGACAATTATTATTGATGCCGGCAATTCTGAAGTGGCTGGTAAAATGGTCGGGGATGTGGACCCGAAAGTTTATTTTAAAATCAAAGCTTACTCGCCGGTACCCGGTGGCGTTGGCCCGGTTACAGTGGCATGTCTAATGAAAAATGTTGTTGATGCAACCAAAATGTCCACCTCGTAGGTGGACAATAGGTTTGGGGATGTAAAGAATTATTGACAGTATGATTTATGAAGAGTTTGCAACTAAATTTATAATTAAAATAGTGTAATAAAACTACGGTCGTAGAAATATCGCACTATTTTATTTTTAAATCATTACTTTGTAGAATATTTTCTTTTAAAAAATACTCAATAATTCTGTCTTCTCCTTGTATAATTTCCGAGATCATTGTGGTAACATATTTTTTAATATTAAGTATTTCTGATAAAAAGGTAATTTCTTTAGTGCACTCAAATGGATAAGCGTAAACACTTTTCTGTATTTGAATGAATCCCATTCTTTTCAAACTGTCTCGGAATAAATCTCGGTTATAATGTAACTTTTCTGGCACATCAAAAATTACTACTCGCCATTTCTGGTCCCATTTTGCTATTCTTTTAATAATTAAAGTGTTAATTTTTAAAATATTGGAATGCTTTATACCCTTTGGCGTCAATTCTATATACTTTTCTTTGTTTTCAACAACTATTTGGATGTATTTTTTTCTTTGTAAATATTTTAAATGATAAAGAAAATTAGATCGATCAATTTCTCTTTGCTCAAGATATTTATTAATTGATTTTCTATAGATTCGGCTGGCTAAGAAAAAAGGGGTTGTTATGTCAAAAAGTGAAAGCAGAATCTCCTTTGAAGTAAGTTTAACAATTTCCAAATCTTGTTTGTAAATTTTCATACATCTAAATTATATCAAAAAGAAAGAAATAGTGTAAGATTTCTACGACCGTAGGAAAATCGCACTCTTGACAAGCAGAGAAAGAGAGTTAAATGAAAATTAGGAAGGCAAAAAGCTTTCTAAAAGTTTAAAAATTTGAGGAGGAAAATGAATACTTTATTTTATTAGCATGCATATTTCTTGTTTTAGGACTTATAAAGAGAAACAAGAGTTTAATTTGGATTTCAGTTAGAATATTTATAGTATGGTTTATCTACAGGATGTTAACTGGTGATTGGGTTTTATTATTTTATGGTCCTTTTGTATTAGCAATAATATTAATGATTATTGGGGTTGTTAATAAGAACATAACCTTGAAGTTGATTTCAATCGGATTATTTATTGTTTGGATTATGTTTTTGTTTTTTCTCTAAATCTCTCGTATTACCAAAAGTAACACCTACGCGGTGCTACCTTTCTGGTTTTAAGGGAAAAAATATGGTAAGATATTGCTACTATGAAAAAGACAGTTGTTTGCGCCATGAGTGGCGGAGTGGATTCGTCAGTGACGGCGGCCTTGCTCCGAAAACAAGGTTATAATGTCATCGGTGTTTTTATGAAACTTTGGTCCGATTATCAAGATGACGAACCAATTAAAAAGCCCACTTCCAAGGTGGGCTATAATCGGTCAAAGGAAAATATTTGTTGTTCGCTGGAAGCTTCAATCGCGGCGCGGGCGGTGGCGGCAAAACTAAAGATTCCTTTTTATGTTGTCAATTTTGAAGATGAATTTAAAAAAACTGTCGTGGACTACTATATTTTAGAACACGAAGCGGGGCGCACTCCCAATCCGTGCGTTATTTGTAATCGCGATATTAAGGGAGAGATTTTGCTTAAAAAAGCAATTGAATTAAAGGCAGATTATCTTGCTACCGGTCATTACGCTAGAATTGAAAGTAAAAATGACAAAATCCAAATGTCAAATGACAAACAAAAATCTAAATGTCAAAATCCTAATGTCAAATATCAACTACTACAAGCCAAGGATAAGACCAAGGACCAAACTTATTTTTTGTGGATGCTTAAGCAAGAACATTTAAAACATATTCTTTTTCCAATTGGCGACTACGAAAAATCGGAAGTTCGTAAAATGGCAAAGAAAATGGGGCTACCGACGGCCGAGAGAAAAGAATCTCAAGGAATTTGCTTTATTCCAAGCCGGGATATTGGGACATTTCTGCGTCGGCAGACTAAAAAATTGACTAAAGTTGGAAATATTATTGATATGAAGGGAAATATCCTTGGCCAACACCATGGTCTGATTGATTATACTATTGGCCAGCGGGAGCGTTTAGGGCTGGGTGGTCCAAAAGCTTATTTTGTGGTAAAATTAAATAGTCAGACAAATACGCTTCTTGTCGGTGATGAAAAAGATTTATTTCAAAAAGAATTGATCGCCACTGACTTGAATTGGCTTGGCGAAGTTCAAGGCAAAATTCAAGCAAAGATTCGCTATGGTCACTCGGCTGAAAATTGCCAGATAGAAAAAATTTCGGAAGACAAAATTAAAGTCATTTTTGAAAAATCCCAACGAGCAATTACTCCCGGCCAATCAATTGTTTTTTATAGGAATGAACAAGTTTTAGGCGGGGGTGTAATAAATCCGCCAGCTGGCGAAAAAGGAGAGCTTTGAAAAATTTTAAAAAAGTTTCTATCATTGTTGTTATTCTTTGGGTAGCAATTATTTTTTATTTTGTTGGCTATTTAATTGGCCACAAAAATATTGTTTTTGAAACAAATTACAAACCTAAGATTACTAATTTGGAACTTAAAAAACCGGAAAGTGTTGATTTTGGTGTTTTTTGGAAAGCTTGGAATGCGATTTCCGATAAATATGTCGGCACTCTTTCTCCTCAAAAAATGGTCAACGGCGCCATTAAAGGTATGGTAGAGGCTTTAGGCGATCCTTACTCCAGCTTTCTAGACCAGACTGAGAATGGTCAATTGCAACAAGATTTGGCGGGTAAATTTGAAGGAATCGGGGCGGAACTTTCTAAAAAAGATGGCAAAATAATTGTCATTGCGCCACTTGCTGATTCGCCAGCTGAAAAAGCGGGCATTAAAGCTCAAGATCAAATTTTAGCCATTGACGGCAAGGACACTTCAAATTATTCTCTTGACGAGGCGGTTTCTAAAATTCGCGGGGCAAAAGGCACAGATGTAACTTTATTGATTAATCGTGAAGGCTTTCCATCGCCGCGGGAATACAAAATAACCAGACAAACGATTACGGTAAATTCGGTCAAATGGGAAATGAAAGGCGAGATTGGCTATATTGAAATTTCTCAATTTGGTGACGAGACGTCGTCTCTAGCCAAAAAAGCGGCGGAGGAGCTAGCGCAAAAAAAACCGAAAGCGATTGTTTTGGACTTGCGCAATAACCCGGGTGGTTATTTGGATTCGGCTGTTGATGTCGCCTCGCTTTTTGTGTCGTCTGGTTCGGTTGTGGTCAAAGAGCAATACAAAGATGGTCATAAAGATGAATTAAAAACAACTTTTGAACCAATTTTGGGTGGTTATAAAGTGATTGTTTTGGTCAATGAAGGTTCGGCTTCCGCTTCGGAAATTGTTGCCGGCGCTTTGCAAGATTTGCGTGGCGCCACTTTAATTGGCAAAAAAACTTTTGGCAAGGGTTCGGTTCAGGAAATTCAAAATCTTGATACTTTGTCGGTTTTAAAACTAACTATTGCCAAATGGCTGACGCCCAACGACAGAACTATTGACAAAGAAGGAATTAAGCCTAATATTGAAGTTGACTTAACTGAAACCGATCAAGCGCAAAATAAAGATCCACAGCTAGATAAAGCATTAGAAGAGGCAGGAAAATAATGGCACAAGTTCAAGTAGTTTTACTCAAAGATGTTCCCGGTTTAGGACAAGAAGGGGAATTAGTCAGAGTAAAATTGGGTTATTTTCGCAATTTTTTACTTCCTAAGAAATTGGTAGCTCTGCCCGGGTCAGCCCCGGCGCGAGAAATACTTTCAAAATTGAAGGAGAAAAAAACAGAAAAATCAAAAAAAGTGGAAGTAAAACGTGAAAAGAAAGTAGTACAAGAGAAGAAACAGCAAGTGATGAAAGAGAAAAAAGCAAAATTATTGTCAAAAAAAGTTAAAAAAGTGGTATAATGTAATTAGACTAATGTAATACGGAGGGGAAAAATGGATCAACCAACTATTAACAATTCTACACCTCAAGGTGGACCTAATTCTTTTGAAATGCCACCCAATGTCGCGCCACCGGAACCAATGGGTCAAAAACCGGGCGAGCAAAATCCAGTTTCACAGCCACCAGTGTCAGCGCCGACATCAGCGCCGGAACAAATGCCCGGACCGCCTCATAAGCCAGCTTTGTCTTATGTTATGATTGTTATTTTAGTAATTATATTAATTTTAGGCACTTTGCTTTTTGCTTCTTGGCGAGGTTGGATTGGCAGTCAGCCCAAATCATCGCCGACAGCATCTACTTCACCCAAAATATCACCGGCTATTTCTTCGGTTTTGCCTACCGCCAGTCCGGAAGCCAGCTCGTCGTCTGTTACGACAACCAATGTGAACGACGAAACCCGTAAAAAAGATTTGGCAAATATTAAATCTGCCTTGAAAAAATATTATGCGGTTAAAGCGGAATATCCAGCTAGCGACAGTGTAATTAAAACTTCCGATGCGAATAGTGTTTTGGCGCAGGCGATTGTGCCAACTTACCTTCAAAGTTTGCCGAACGATCCTTTAGCGCCAAATTTCTACTACGGTTATAAATCAGACGGTCAAACCTTTGAAATAACAACTGTTTTGGAAGACAAATCTGACTCCAGTGGCACCATGACGGGAAATTTAAATATTTATAAAGTTACCGATTCATCAACAGAATAAATAGTCATTGTTTAATGCAGGGTGTCATCGCGAGCGAAGCGTGGCGATCTTTCATAGATTGCTTCGTCGCTTTGCTCCTCGCAATGACATAAAATAGTTTCATAGAATAGGAGTATTATTATGATCGTATTATGGATAACCTTGGGGATCGTAGGTATTTTAATTATTTGGTTTATTGCCGTCTTTAACGGCATTGTTACTTTGAAAAACAGGACCAAAGAGGCGTGGTCGGACATTGATGTTCAGCTGAAACGTCGTCACGATTTAATTCCCAATTTGATTGAAACGGTTAAAGGTTACGCTACTCACGAAAAAGAAGTTTTTCAAAAAGTAACCGAAGCGCGTTCGCAAGCGATGCAAGCCAAAGGTGCTGAAGAAACAGGGAAAGCGGAAAATATTTTAACTGATACTCTAAAATCGCTTTTTGCCGTTTCGGAAAATTATCCGCAACTTCGGGCGACAGAAAATTTTCAAAAGCTTCAAGATGAGCTAACTGATACGGAAAATAAAATTGAAGCTTCTCGTCGTTTTTATAACGGCAATGTCCGCGACTTTAATACAATGATTCAAGTTTTTCCCAATAGTATGGTTGCCGGTATGACCGGTTCAAAAGAATTTGAGCTTTTTGGAATGGACGAAGCGGAAAAAGAAACACCACAGGTTAAGTTTTAAAACATGTATAAAAATATAGATTCAAACAAGAGGAGGACGGTTTTATTAATTTTTGTCTTTCTTATTTTTGTAATTGGTCTCGGCTACTTACTTTCTTGGTATTTTGACAATCAATTTATTTTGGTTTTAGCGGTTTTAATTGCCACCATTCAAGCTTTGGTCTCTTATTATTACTCCGATTCCATTACTTTGGCTATTTCCGGGGCAAAAGAAGTGCCTCATCAGGAACCATTTTTAAATCTACATCGCGCGGTTGAAAATTTGGCTTTAACGGCTGGTCTGCCAAAACCAAAGATATTTTTAATCCAAGATTCGGCGCCCAATGCTTTTGCCACTGGTCGCGATCCCCAGCATGCATCATTGGCGGTAACTACCGGTCTTTTAGAAAAGCTCAATAAAACTGAACTTGAAGGAGTGGTGGCTCACGAAATGTCCCATATTGGCAATTACGACATACGACTCATGACCCTGATTGTTGTTTTAGTGGGAGTAGTGGCGCTACTTTCCGATTTTTTCTTACGGTGGACTTGGTTTGGCAGTCGCCGTCGTTCCGATGGCGAAAGCGGTCAAATTCAATTAATTCTTTTTATTGTGGCTATTGTTTTAGCTATTTTGGCGCCACTGGTGGCAACTGTTATTCAGTTGGCAATTTCCCGCAAACGAGAATTTTTAGCCGATGCTTCCGGGGCGTTACTTACCCGTTATCCTGAAGGTTTAGCCTCGGCTTTGGAAAAAATTGCGCAAGATAGGGAACCGCTGGAGGTGGCTAATAAAGCCACGGCTCATCTTTATATTGAAAGTCCTTTTAAAAAAAGTACCGCCCAAGGCAAAGGTTGGCTAGTTGGGCTTTTTACCACTCACCCACCGGTTGAGGAAAGAATCCGTCGCCTAAAGGCAATGATTAAATAGTAATTGAAAATTAAATCATTGAGAATTGATTGAAAATTGAAAATTAGAAATTGAAAATTAATTTTGACATTTGCATTTTGATTTTATTGTTTTATAATTAAACTAAATATAAATAGGAGGTTTTTATGAAAAAAGGTTTCACTCTCATTGAACTTTTGGTGGTAATGTTTATTATTGCTATTTTAGCGTCTTTGGTGATTGTCAATGTCAACAGCGCTCGCAAAACTGCGCGGGACGCCAAAAGAATGTCTGACTTAAAATCAATCCAAGGCGCTTTGGAGATGTATAACAATAAAAGTGGCAGTTATCCAAAGACGTTTTATACAAAAGGTAGTGCTGGTTGCGATACAGGATTTGTTTTATCAGGTTCTATATGCAAACTTGACCACTCCGCCACCGATGGTACGACTGGGATGAATGGTATTTACAATCCAGACAGCTATTTTTCGAATACCGATTTAACTAAGGCATGGATACCCGGTTTAATTCCGGATTATCTTCCTTTATTACCACAAGACCCAAAAAAGACTGTTAATGATAGTGGTTATCAGTATAAAAGTAATGGGACTGATTATATGGTTATGGCGTGGATGACAATGGAAACTCTTTGTCAGCAACCTGTTGGACAAACGTACCCTGATCCTTCTGATACTTGTAATCCTGTTTCAATACAAGAGATGGATAGACCAACTGGTTTACAACCTACTATTGCTGTCTATTCCTCCGGTGCCAGAACTTGGTAGAATTTCTTAAGTTAAAATCTTGAAGAAATATCTTAAAGAAAAACAGTCCTTCAAAATTCAAAAGGGCTGTTTTTTTGTTTTGTAAAGGAGTAAAATAGAGAAAGAAAGAGAAAAATGACCAAAGAACAAACAAAATTACGAATTGAAAAATTAAGAGATTTGATTGAAAAATATCGCTACGCTTATCATGTTTTAGACAAATCTTTGGTTTCCGATGCCGTCAATGATTCTTTAAAAAACGAACTGGAAGAACTGGAAAATAAATTTCCCGAATTTGTTACTCCCGACTCGCCGACTCAACGGGTGGGTGGCGAACCTTTGGATAAATTTCAAAAAGTCAGCCACACTCAACCAATGCTTTCGCTTACAGACGCTTTTTCATTTGAAGAGATGAATGATTGGCAAACAAGAAACAAGAAGATTTCAAATGTTGATTTTGACTATTTCTGCGAGTTAAAAATGGATGGTTTGGCTGTTTCTTTAATTTATGAAAATGGTCTTTTTGCGCGGGGCGCTACCCGCGGTGATGGCAAAGTGGGGGAAGATGTGACGGGGAATCTGAAGACAATTGAAGCAATACCGCTAAAGCTAAATCCGAAACAAATTGACACTTGTGGTGTCATCCCGGACTTGATCCGGGATCCAGAACTAGATTCCAGCTTCCAAAATTTCCGCCTCGCGAAAACTTGATTTTATCGCCTGGGACCTTCTAACCTTCAATTTCCACCCCGCGGGTGGAAAATATATGGTTAAAACACATCAGGAAGCCCATGAAATTTTAAAAGATTTGGGTTTTAAGACTTTGCCTCAAAACAGATTTTGTCGGAATTTGGAAGAAGTGGAGAAATTTAAAGTTGAAATTGAAAAAAAACGGGAAAAACTGCCGTACCAGATTGATGGCGTGGTGGCAGTCGTAAATGACAATGCGACAAGAGAAAAATTGGGTGTGGTTGGCAAGGCGCCTCGGGGAATGATTGCTTACAAATTTGCGCCGGAAGAAATGACCACTATTGTAGAAGATATTGTTGTTCAAGTTGGTCGCACTGGCACACTGACGCCAGTGGCGGTTTTAAAACCGGTTTTGGTCGCTGGCTCGGTTGTCTCCAGAGCCACTTTGCACAACGAGGACGAAATTAGAAAAAAGGATATAAGAATTGGCGATACGGTTGTTATTCACAAAGCCGGTGATGTTATTCCGGAAGTCGCCAAAGTAATTAAGCAGTTGCGTACCGGGAAAGTTGAGGAATTTCATTTTCCTAAAACTTGTCCCCAGTGTGGTGGCAAAATTGTCCGCGAAGAAGGTAAAGTTGCTTATCGCTGTCTAAATAAAAACTGTTTTACAATTAAACTTCGGGCACTGGGGCATTTTGTTTCGCGTCTTGCTTTTGACATACCGGGACTGGGTCCGAAAATTTTAAATAAACTTATGGAAACGGGGCTGGTCAAAGACGCCGCCGATTTATTTGAGCTTAAAACCGGCGATCTTGAACCATTGGAAAGATTTGCCCAAAAATCGGCTCAAAATATTATTTCTGCCATTGGGTCGCGCAAAGAAATTGAACTGCCTCGTTTTATTTACGCTTTAGGAATTTCTAATGTGGGGGAAGAAACTTCTCACGACATTGCCAATGTCGTAATTCCAAAATCCAAATTCCAAAATCCAAATGAAATTATAAATATTTTAAAGTTAAAAAAGCTAGAAGACTGGCAAGAGATACCAGATATTGGACCGATTGTGGCGAAATCTATCTATGATTATTTTCAGGATGAAAAAAATCAAGAGTTTATTGAGCGGTTGTTTAAGGCTGGTGTCAAAATCAAATTCGTGCCAATTCGTGAAAAAAAATTGAACGATTTAACTTTTGTTTTTACTGGCAGTCTGGAAACTCTGACAAGAGATGAGGCTAAAAAAATGGTCCGCAATTTGGGCGGTGAAATTTCCGAATCGGTTTCCAAAGAAACTTCATACTTAGTTTCAGGAGCCGAATCGGGTGAAAAATTAGTTAAAGCGCAAAAACTAGGTGTAAAAATAATTTTCGAAGAAGAATTTTTAAAATTAACAAGAAAGGACTAAATGGATAACATTGCAAAATTGGCAAGATTAAATCTTAATGAGATGGAAAAAGAGCAATCTGACAAAGAGCTGGAGAAAATTTTAAATTATGTGGCAGAGTGCGAAAAAGCGCCGACAAGCGATACTCTGGCAATCTCGCAAATTTCTAATTTAAAAAATGTTGCCAGAGAAGATGAACCGACTCCCAGCCTGACGGTAGAAAAAGTCATCCAAAATGCGCCTGAATCCGCCAGATGGCGGAAGAATAATTTTATTAAAACCAAGCAAGTTTTTGAGTCATAAAGAAAATCCCAACACGAGGTCGGGATTGCTGGGATAGTTGGTCCGCCAATTGGCGGAGGCGGAGTTAGCTGTTAGTGTATTCAATATGAAATACACGATTAATTTCCAGGACAGTAAATGCCCTACGAATTGGTCCTTCCGGCAGGGCAATGACCTCGCATTGAGTCAGCTAAAATATAACTATGGGACAGCCATTTAGTCATTTAAAAATATAAGCGAAAATAAATTTCAATTGTGAATATAGCCCTCAACAA
>Ga0076297_101_pt1 | contig 76042 bp, 75 predicted proteins | sample RifGroA1_FD_67982 | JGI IMG/M metagenome (GOLD analysis project Ga0076297, IMG submission 67982) | Berkelbacteria bacterium GW2011_GWA1_36_9 | reverse complement strand
GAATGGCATAACGGTCTGAAAACTGTCTCTGGGAAAGGCTCGGTGAAATTACAATGCCGGTAAAGATGCCGGTTACCCGCAGCAAGACGGAAAGACCCCATGAAGCTTTACTATAGCTTGATATTGAATTAAATTTTTAATTGTATAGAGTAGGTGGGAGCCTTCGGGCAGAAGTGTAACACCACCCTGTTGGAAATTTGATTCTAACCCTCCCTAAAGGGAAGGGACAGTGTCAGGTGGGTAGTTTAACTGGGGCGGTTTTCTCCCAAATTGTAACGGAGAAGTTCAAAGGTTGGCTAGTCCCGTATGGAAATCGGGATGGTAGTGTAAACGCATAAGCCAGCTTGACTGCAAGAGGGACACCTCGCGCAGATGCGAAAGCAGGAGTTAGTGATCCTCTGGCACAGTACGAAGCGGCTCATCCTATCCTGGGGCGGAAGTACGTCCCAAGGGTTTGGCTGTTCGCCAATTAAAAGGGTACGCGAGCTGGGTTCAGAACGTCGTAAGACAGTTAAATAGAACAAGCTGTCTATAAATTCTTCTATATGCTGGGAACCCTGTAGTCCTAATAGGACTTGTAGAATCTAGCGGTACGTTTTATACTAAGGGTATGAATCGTAAAAAATCGACTAGTGCAGACAACCAGCAGGAAAGATCAAGGCAGTATCTTTGCGGGTACGTCGTTGGTTTAGTTGACGGTGAAGGAAGTTTCCATATAGCATTTCCAAAAAGAGATGATTTAAGTGCGAGTATTTCAGTGATGCCAGAATTTCACCTCTCACAACATCGTGAGAGCAAACAAGTTTTAGAACTTGCTCAAAAACTTTTTGGTTGTGGTTATATAAAAGAAAATCATCCCAAGTCTGAAGACAAAACATTAGTTTATGTCGTCAGAAATAGGGAAGACTTACTTTTAAGAGTTATTCCGTTTTTTGAAACTTATTCACTTAAAACTAAGAAGCAAAAAGATTTTAAAATTTTTGCTCAAATTGTCAGATTAGTTCATCAAGGTCAGCATCAAAATCTTGAAGGTTTATTAAAGATTGTTGGTCTGGCTTATACAATGAATCAATCTGGTCAACGACGTATTCGCAAAAAGGAAGACTTAATTACTACTTTGAAATCCTCAGAGACTATACGAAGAAACCACTTGAAAAAAGTGGCTAAGATATAGTCCGAGCTGAATAGCGATATTCAGACCCTGCAGAAATGGCAGGGCGCCATAGATATAATTCAGTTATTGACGTGGTCCAAAAGTAACAGACTGTCGGTCCTAATCTGCTGTGGGCGTTTGAAGTTTGAGGGAGGCTACTCCTAGTAAATTTTTGCTACTTCACGGAGTAATCTGTGATGACAATTCGGCTAATAACGGTGGAATCTTGAATTTTTTTGGTTTGTTGATAGCCATTATTTCATTGGTCTGAAAATAATGGTACAATTTACTTGAGGACCAAAAATGGTTCAAGACAATACCGTGGGAAGTCGGGGTGTAAATCTTACACCCTTGACCCCGTAACGACTGAGTCCGATATTATATTGGACAAGATATCAATTTCGCAAGTAATTGAATTACATTGATATAATACGCCGACCCCCGCTTGGCGGGGTGAAGATATAGTCTGAGCACGTAGTGATACGTGGTAAATTGACGAGAGGACCGGAGTGGACGAACCTCTGGTGTACCAGTTGTTCTACCAAGGGCATTGCTGGGTAGCTACGTTCGGTTGGGATAACCGCTGAAAGCATATAAGCGGGAAGCCCATCCTAAGATTAGACTTCGTTTGAGATCCCCGGTAGACTACCGGGTTGATAGGCTCTAGGTGTAAGTTTCGTAAGGAATTTAGCCAAGGAGTACTAATAGATCGAGAAAAACTTTTTATTCTGGTAGAATAACTATCAAGACACTGATAAAATAACTTAATCCTTCGCAGTTTGTGTGCTGGTGTTTTGGCGTGGTGGCAACACTTCTTCCCATTCCGAACAGAGCCGTTAAGCACCATAGCGTTGATGATACTTGGACCGCAAGGTCCTGGGAAAGTAAATCGACGCCAGCACAGAAATTACGAGGGATTTTTTTGTATCTTTTTTTCACACTATTGACAAGCAGAGAGAGAGAGAGAGTTAAATGAAAGTTAGGAAGGCAAAAAGCTTTCTTAAGAGAAATTTGAGGAGGTAAAAATGGGAACTGAACACGAAGGGGTTATTCCATCAGAGGGGACGAATACCGAACGATCTCCGGAAGAGAAAATAGCAGAATTGCAAGAAGTCAAAAAATTGCGTGACGAAGAGAGTGTGATATGGGAAGAACTTGGAAAAATAGAAGATGAATACGTCACATCAAGGGAAAATAAATATCATGAACTTGTAGAATTGTTTGTAAATTTTGACAAAACACTTCTTCCTGAACTAATGTCCAGATATTCGTTACTGTATGAAGAAATTAGGCAAAAATCAGAGAGTGAAAATCAGTCAAAATGGCAAGATCACACTCTGGCAATCTTTGAAGATCACCATTGTAAGATAGCTGCGGTTGAAGAGGCCGTTGACGAAATGTCTTGTGTTTCATGTCCTACGATAATAAAAAGAGTTCTTCCTTCCGAAACAGATCAAGAAAAATTTAATAATTTATCTGCCAAACAGCAAACATCTAGGAAGGATATGGGGAATGTGTTTGCTATGTATAAGTCTCAAAGTGGTTTAGAAGAGTTACAGGAATTTTTTCTAAGTAAGATGACCTCGGGCGAACAAACACAGGATGAGCAATAACAATTTTCTTTTCAAATAATGCGCTAATTTTCGCCACCACCTAATCGGTGGTGGTTTTGATTAAAAGAAAATATTACTGGCTTTTAGTTGGTGGTTATCATTCTTCAATATTTAAATCACAAGGGATTTTTGGTACCTTTGACAGAAAATTTGAAATACTGATATACTGAATTTATAGAAAGGAATAGAAATGTTAAAAATAAATGAAATTGACAAAATTAAAGTTTGGGAGCGGGGTCAGATTACACTTCCAAAGAATTTAAGGGAAGAATTAGAAATTAAAGAAAATGATATTCTTTATGTTGAAAAGCTTGGAAAAGGAATTTTTTTACGACCAACTGAAAGTATAATTGAGCAAATTCAGAAAAAAGGCGAAGAATTAATGAGAGAAAAGGGCTTAAAAATAGAAGACCTTATAGAAGATCTTATCAATGAAGAAGATTAAGGTATTTTTAGATAGCAATGTTTTCATTGCTGGTGTGGCCTCAACCACTGGTGCATCAGCTGTCGTATTAAGATTGACGAAAACCAGAGTTGTAGATTCTTATATAAGTCAGCAAATTCTTGATGAGTCGGAGAGAAATCTTAAGAAAAAACTACCCAAATTTTTACCATATTTTTATTATGCTTTAAAACATTTACCATTTACGATTGTCAAAGATTCAATAAATATTGATAAAAAATTGTCAAAACATTTTCCTAAAAGGTCCGATCAGCAAATTTTTGAAACAGTCCAAAAATTAAAGCCCGATTATTTTTTAACATTAAATCGCAAACATTTTCATCAAGACGCTATTCAAAAAATTGCCAATTTCAAAATTAAAATTCCGGCGCAATTTTTAGATGAATGGGAAACATTATAATAAATTGGTAGTTTTATTAATTTTTTGTTAATATATAAAAAAAGAGGGTTTATGACTCAAAAGACCAAAGTAATAATTTTAGTTATTATTCTTTTCGTTGGACTCGGCTTTGGTGTCTATTATTATCTTAAATTGACAGGTATTATTAAAACCGGAGCTGAAGCTGTAATTGGTTGCCAAAATTCCAGTCAAATCTCCAATTTTTTTGGAAAGCCTGGTTCCAACTTGGTCAGTTATAATTTATTTGGTTCGGATATTATGGTCCATGAATTATTGCCGCCATATCTTGACGAAATTCAAAAAGAAGTCAATGAAGCTAAAACTGGTTATAATTTTACTAATATTACTAGTTACAATAATCGTCAAAAAGTAGGTGGGAGTGGTAAATCCCTGCACTCTTGGGGAATTGCAATTGATATTAACCCCGATACTAATCCTTATCAGCCGGGTAATTATGGTCCGCCGGAGTCCGATATTCCTATTCAAATTGTTAATATTTTTAAAAAATATGGTTTTGCTTGGGGCGGTGATTGGCCTGGCGAGCGCGACTCAATGCATTTTGAATGGTATGGGGCAGAAATTTCCGGGAGTATTTTAGATAAATTGAGTAATCAAAAAATTCTCATCGTTGCCACCGATGTTGACGGCGCTGGTTCGCCTAATACTAATGGTGATTATAAATGGATTGTGCCGTTTGGCTCGCATACAATTACTACTAAAACTCGCGGTTACAAAGACTCAAGTTTTTCCGCTTCATTGGCTTGTTTTTCCAGTAACAATATTGATATTACTATGGAGGCCTTGCCTTCCAATTTAGCTGGTTCAATTGCTGGAAAAGTTCAAGTATCCGGAAATTATCCCATGCTAATGCCGGCGACTATTTCCTTAGACGGTCGCACAATCGGCGTCTCAAGTGTTACTGGTAATTTTAATATTCCTAATGTTCACGAAGGAAAGCATAAAGTTGAAGCTAAAGTTCTCTTTTTTCCCGGTGGTGCGACAAATGTTGAATTGGTCCCGGGCGAAAATATTAAAAATGTTAATATTGTAATTGGCAAGTAAAAAATCTTTTTAAGGTATCACTATTGACAGATAACTCACTACAGTGAGATATTTGTTCTAAATGAATAAGAATATAAGAATTGTAGTTATTGGTGGTGGGACAGGTTTAGCAAGCTTGCTTAGAGGTTTAAAAGCAGATTTTGAAAAATTAACCGCCATTGTCACCATGGCCGACGATGGTCATTCAACTGGAAACTTAAGAAGAGATTTTAATGTTTTACCGCCGGGAGATATTAGAAGTTGTATTGTTGCTTTAGCCGACGAGGAACATCTTTATCACAAATTATTAAATTATCGTTTTCCGCATGGTAGGGGGTTAAAAGGCCACAATATAGGCAATTTACTCCTTGTAGCTTTGGAAGATATTACCGGCAGTTTTAAAAAAGCGATTCAAGAATTTTCACGTATTTTGGCAATTAAAGGTCAAGTAATGCCGTCAACTTACGAAGATGCGATTATTTCCGCTAAATTGCAAAATGGCCGAGTTGTTTGGGGCGAATCGGTTATTACTATTGCAGGACACCGATCGCCGATTAAAAAAATTAGCCTTCATCCAGAAAGCGCTTCGGCTAATCTCGATGCTGTTCGCGCAATTTTAAAAGCCGATGTAATTTTAATTGGACCGGGCAGTTTGTATACCAGTATTATTCCTAATTTTTTATTGAAAGAAATTTGCCAGGCAGTCGCATCTTCCCGGGCAAAAAAAATATTTATTTGCAATGTTTCCACCGAGCGAGGCGAAACAGAAGGCTACACAGTTAGTGATCACATTAAAACATTAATTAACCACAGCAATCCTCAAATATTTGATATTTGTTTAGTCAACTCCCGTCTAATTTTAAAATCCAGCGGTAAAAGATTGGGCGAAGTAAAAAATATTACAACTGATGAAGAAAAAGTGGGGCGATATAAAATTGAAAAAGCCGATTTGATTGATGAAAAAAATCCGCTCTATCATGATTCAAAAAAACTAGCCAAAGAGGTTTTAAAATTAGTCTCATAAAAAGGAGTGTAAAATGTGCGGGATTGTTGGTTACATTGGTAAAGGAAATGCCAAAGACTTTGTCGTTGGAGCTTTAAAAAAACTGGAATACCGCGGTTACGATTCGTGGGGAATTAGTTTAATAGAAAACAATAATCTTAAAGTTATTAAAGAAACTGGAAAAATTAGTAAAGTTGTTTCAAAAAATATCACATCGAACTCACATTTAGCCATCGGTCATACCCGTTGGGCAACTCATGGCGGGGTAACAAAAGAAAATGCTCATCCCCACACAGATTGCGCTCAAAATTTAGCCGTTGTCCACAACGGCATTATTAATAATTTTGAAATTTTAAAAAATAACTTGATTAAAAAAGGTCATAAATTTACATCAGAGACTGATACTGAAGTTATTCCGCATTTGGTGGAAGAAAACCTTAAAAAAAATCAATCGATTGTCGAAGCTTTTAGGATTTCTTTAAATGCACTTCAAGGCGATTATGCAATTTGTTTAATTAGTCAAAACGAAAATAAAATTTATATTGCTGTTAATGGTTGTCCTTTGGCTATTGGAATCGGCAAAGATGTCAAATATATTTCTTCTGATCTTTTAGCTTTCGCTGATTTTACTTCGGATGTTATTTTAATGCGCGATGGCACTTTAGCCGAAGTGGGGACTGAAATAAAAATTTACGATATTAAAACGGGCACTCTAAAAAAAGTAAACTCTCAAAAAATTTCAACCGAATTTTTCCAAGCAAAACTCGGCACTTTTAAGCATTTTCTATTTAAAGAAATTAATGAACAGCCAAAAATTTTGGAAAAAATTGTGGCGATGGACAAAAAGGAAATTGAAACAAATGCCGCTTTAATTCGTAATTCTTTTGGCACCTTTTTTGTCGCTTGCGGAACGGCCTATCATGCGGCGCTTTCGGCCGAATACTTTTTTGCCCGTTTTGCAAAAATTCATGTAAACACCGCAATAGCTAGTGAATTTCCAGCTTTCGGCAATTTTATCACCGATAAAACTTTGCTTTTTGCCATCTCGCAATCAGGCGAAACAGCCGATGTTATTGATGCGGTCAAAACCGCTCGCGCTAAAAAAGCAAAAATATTTTCCCTTTTAAATAATCCAAATTCAACATTAGGCAGGCTTTCGGATGTGGTAATGCTCACCCCGGCGGGCAAAGAAATCGCTGTTTTGTCAACTAAAGCTTTTACTTCGCAATTGGCGATTTTGTATTTATTAAGTTGCGCCACCGCCAGTGATTTAGTAAAAGCCGAAAGGAATTTAAAAATTACAGCATATGAGGTTTTGGAAATTTTAAAAAATTCTAATATTGATCACATTAAAAAGCTGGCAAAAATATTAAAAAATTCAAAAAATATTTTTACTATCGGCCGGGGTTTAAATTTTCCCACGGCATTGGAGGCGGCTTTAAAAATAAAAGAAGTTTCCTACATTCATGCCGAAGGTTTTGCCGGTGGGGAATTAAAACACGGCACCATTGCGCTAATCGAAAAAGATGTCCCGTGCATTGTTTTTGTTTCCAATGACGAAACAAAAGATGTTATTTTATCAAACGCTCAAGAAATTAAAGCGCGAGGTGGTTATATCATTGGCGTGGCGCCGGAAGCAAATAAAGTTTTTGATTACTTCCTTAAAGTGGCCGACTTGCCGGACCTTTCGCCAATTTTAAACATTGTGCCGATTCAAGTTTTGGCTTATTTTTTGGCACTGGAAAAGGGTCTGGATCCCGACAAACCTCGCAATCTGGCTAAATCAGTTACAGTCAAGTAAAATTAAAATAGACCATATAAATTTGTCATTGCGAGCTTCAGCGAAGCAATCTATTAAATTAGAAAAAGGAGATTTTATGCCCGAATTACCAGAAGTTGAGACAATACGACAAGGTTTAATTCAAAAAGTTAAAGGCAAGGTTATTAAAGACATTGAAATTAAAGTGCCGAAACTTTTTGTCGGAAATATTAGTGATATTTGCGGCGCTAAAATTATTGATGCCAAAAGGGTGGCTAAAATTTTGGAAATTGTTTTGGACAACAATTATTCTATTTTAATTCATTTAAAAATGACCGGTCAATTAATTTACAAAGATGAAAAATCAAAAGCGGTTGGCGGTCATACGCAAAAACTTTACGATGCCGAACCGCCCCATGCTTACACATATATTATTTATACTTTTTCCGACGGTTCGCATCTCTACTATAATGACTTTAGAAAATTTGGCTGGAATAAAATTTATAAAAGCGATCAAATTGAAAAAATTATTGGTCCCGACAAATTTGGTCCCGAGCCTTTAAATCCTGATTTTAATATTGAATATTTAAAAAAAATATTTTCAAAATCAGGTAAAGCGGTTAAATTGGTTTTGATGGATCAGCAGAAAATCGCCGGTGTGGGAAATATCTACGCCAATGATGCTTTGTATTGGGCAGGGATTTTCCCCACGCGGTCGGCTAAAACATTATCGGATGAAGAAATATCAAAATTAAAATCTGCGATTGAAAAAGTTATTAATTTAGGTTTAAAATATGGTGGGTCATCAGAAAATACTTATGTTAATATTGAAGGGCAAAAAGGTCATTATATGGAAATAACCGCAGTTTATCAAAAGAAAAAAGATCCCAAGGGTCATGAAATAAAAAAAATAAAAATTGGTGGCAGAGGTTCTTTTTATTGTCCAATTTGCCAATGATAACCTTAAATCGCACATCCGTTGTGCGATTATACGGTTTACGTGTGATATACTATATTTATGAGGAAAGATCCATTAATTACTGGGGAAGTTTATCATGTTTTTTCACGAAGTATTGCTGATTATATAATATTTAATAATAATTTTGACTACGAAAGAATGTGGCAATTAATACAATATTATAAAATTAACAATAATAACATCAGATATTCTGATTTTATTAATTTTCAAATTGTTAACAATGATGGTTTTTATAATGCTTTTAATTTGATTAAAAAAGATAAAAAAAATTCCGTTCAAATTATAGCTTATTGTTTTATGCCGACACATATTCATTTAGTTCTTAAGCAGTTGCAAGATAAAGGAATTTCTCAATACATGAAACATATTTTAGATAGCTATTCAAAGTATTTTAATTTTCAACATAAAAGAAGAGGTCCTTTGTGGGAAAGTAGATTTAAAAGTATCTTAGTAAAAAAAGATGAATATTTAATGCATTTAACCAGATATATTCATTTAAATCCGGTAACGGCAAAAATAATTGATAAACCTAAAGAATGGCAATATTCCTCTTTTAATGAATATCTTGGAACAAATAGTAATATTGCGATTTGCCAATTTAATGATATTTTGGAAATTAACTCGTCTCAATATCGTAAATTCACCAATGATCGAATTTCTTATCAAAGAGATTTAGCCAAAATTAAAAAATTAATATTAGATTAACTTTAACCATACGATCGCACATCCGACGTGCGATTAGTGCGATTAGAATGGTCATTGTCGGTCATGGTACCCATTATTGCCCAATTTGCCAAAAGTAAGATATAATAATATCACTAAAATAAATTTATAAGGGAGGAAAAATGAATCAAGAATCTCAAAAAAGAACAATTGCACCGTGGTTATTGGTGGTTTTTATCGTTGTAATTTTGGCAGGTGGCGCTTATTTGGTGTGGTATTATTTTGACTCAAAATCGGAAATAATTGTGCCAATCCTAACTCCGACGGCTTCTACCGAAAGTGCTAATGGCTGGAAAATATATAAAAATAAATCTTTTAAGTATTCAATTAGTATTCCAAAAGATTGGACAGCATCGCCAATTGCGTTATTAGATGATCCTAATAAAGCATTTAATGAGGGAACCGTTAATTTAATCGATGGCCAGAAGCAAAATCAACTGAGAATTATTGTTTGCGAAACATGTAAAAAAGGTAATCAATATGGTTCCCTAAAAAATTATGCTAGTGACATTGGTCCAGTTGGTAGAGAATCAGTAATTACCAATCAAGAGCAATTTAAAATCGGTCAATTAGATGGTTACAAACAAAATGATAAATCATCTTTTTATACTCCAAGCGATACTACGCAGTATTTTGCGGAAAGTAAAGATTTTTATATTACATTTATAAGTTTAAATCAAGATAGTTTAAATCAAGTAGAAGAAATACTGGCCACTTTTAAGCTAGATATATAATTAACTTTGTAATCATCGCGACGATATAGATTGATGTTAAAAATCAAATAATACAAGGAGATCGTATGGTAAAATACGCAGCCATTATTTTAGGAGCGGGAAAAGGCACAAGAATGAATGAAGGCAAGGCTTCGCCAATTCCCAAAGTGATGTTTGAGCTTAATGGCGAGCCGATTATTAAACATTCCGTTAGATTAATTCAAAATGCCGGCATTAAAAAAATTATTATTGTTGTTGGTTACAAAAAAGAAATGGTGATGGACTATCTGAAATCAGAAGTTGAGTATGCCCTGCAAGTGGAACAACTTGGCACTGGCCATGCCGTTATGATGGCGGAAAAAATATTAAAGGACCAAGCCGAATCAATTATAATTTTTTACGGCGATAGCCCTTTGTATAAAAGTGAATCAATTAAAAAATTAATCGCACTTTACGAGGGAGAAAAACCAATGGTAGCTATGTTGACAGTCATATTTCAAGACCCGATTTTCTGGGCTTTTGGGCGAATTATTCGTGATAAAAATAAAAATGTTATTGGTATTGTTGAACAAAAAGATTGCACCGCTGAACAATTAAAAATTAAAGAAAGTAATCCCGGTTTTTATATTTTTGATTCAATGTGGCTTTGGCAAAATCTTTCGCAGTTAGAATCTAACAATAATCAAAAAGAATATTATTTAACCGATATGATTAAAATTGCCTGCGAGCAAGGCAAAAAGGTGGTCGCCATACCCGTTACGGAAGAAGAAGAGGCGCTGGGTATCAACACGCCCGAGCAATTAAAACAAGCCGAAGAGGTTTTAAAAAACGTTGAACTATAGCTTGTAAACAAGCGCGGAAATTCACTTTATGAATTATAAAACCAAAGGTATAGTCCTAAAGAGAATGAATCTTGGTGAGGCTGACCGGATTTTAACAATTTTTACTTTAAAAAATGGTAAAATCAAAGCTATCGCCAAAGGAGTCAGAAAAACTTTGTCAAAATTGGCAGGGCATTTAGAACCATTTTGTCTTGTTAATTTAGGCATTGCCGAAGGTAGAAATCTGGATATTGTTACCGATGCCGAAATGACAAAGTGTTTTATAAAACTCCATAGTAATTTAGAAGCTACTAATACGGCTTATTATTTGGCCGAAATTGTTGAAAGAATGACGGCGGAAAATCAAGCCCATCCGGAAATTTATGAACTATTAGACGAAGTTTTAGAGCATTTAAATAATAACCAAAATAAATTATTGCTTTCTTATTTTGAAATAAATTTTTTAAATCTTTCCGGATTTTTGCCGGAGTTATATAAATGTGTTGCTTGTGGCGTAAAATTGCAATTTGAAAATAATTATTTTAGTTTTGAAAGTGGTGGGGTGGTTTGTGAAAAATGTGCCAGTAGCGGAAGTATTGCAATAAGCGCTGAAGCAATTAAAATTTTGCGATTATTTTTAACTAATCATATTTCTTTGGTTCAAAAAGTCAGTATCAGCGAAGACTTATCTAAAAAAATCTTAAGCATTGCTAGCTTGTATATTGATTTTATCGCCCAAAAAGAATTTAAATCAAAAAGGTTTTTGAAAAACAGTTGCGAGAAAAGTAAAAAAAATATATGATAAATACAAGAGGTAAAAATGAGATTATTTAAAATTTTATCATTGAGTTGTCTGTTTCTGGTATTGGGTTTTTCGTCAATGAATGTAAAAGCTCTGACTGGGAACGAAACTTCCCAGTATTATTCAGTTGTATATGATAAGGAACAAGAATCAGCGGTTGTCGCCAAGCTTATTTATTTAAATCGTGGTAAAGATGAAATTAAAAATCTTAAATTGGAGATTCATGGGACAACAGTAAGAGTAATCAGTGCCGTTCAGGAACAAGCTCAAACTAAAACACAGGCAAATTGTAGCAGATATGATTACAATAGTCCTATTGATCAAAGCGGAGAAAGAAGATGTTTGGAATATAGCGAAAGCCAAACTATCCCTTCTTATACTTATGCTTTACTTGATACCGACTCTTTAAAAATAGTCAATAATGGATTAAGTATTACTCTGGATTTGGCTTTAAAACAACCGATTGCCTCTCAAAAAACCGGAACAGTGATTTTGTATTACAAAACTCAAGGAATGGCAAACAAAGTTTGGAATGGGTATCAATACAGTTTTGAGACCATAAAATCTCCTTATGATATTGATAATGTAAGAGTGGCAATAGATGTTGCCGACGATCTTTATATTAAGGAAACAGCGGAAGGAACCACAAACTATCAATCGAATATAACCTCGGCTTTGCCAGCGTTAAGTTCAAAATCATTTAGCGAAAGTGCTTCATTTAAAGATGTTTCAAGCCGTATTATTTCTGCGCCGGGCGTAACCAAAGAAACTTCTTCTTTAGATCCGAATGAAAATTTTCGTGTTGAAGGAAAATACTATAATAATAATTGGATGGGTGAACTGCCAACAATTATTGGTGTTGGGCTAACTTTTGTCGTTATTTTGGTTGTTCTTTTGGTTATATTAAAAAGTGAAAAAAAGAAAAATTAAGGAGGCAAACTATGGAATATCTCATTTACCCACTGATGTATTTTCTCGTTATTGGTGGCATAATTTTCGTTATTGTTAAGGCGACCGCAAAAAGAAAACCGGGTGCGCCACCAATTGATTGGCGGCAATTTGGAGTAGGGACAGCGATTATGTTTGTTCTACCGTTTTTTATTGGTTTTTCAACCAGCGCGGTTTTTAATGAATTAGCTAAAACCGAATCTTTGATTATGATGCTAGTGATGGCGGTAATTTTCTTAATTGTTGGTTTTACTATCTCGCATCATACCGTAATATCAACAAGCCTAATTGCCGGTTCAATTATTGCGATTATCTATGCGATTGGAATAAATCTTGAAAGTATTTCGCCGTCGGTAATGGCAATACTAGCTGGGTTAGGGGTGGCAATATTAATTTATATTGCATATAAAAAATTTCAAGAACAGGAGGCAAAATGAAATTTAAAAAAATTGCGATTGGTTTTGCGATTTTTATCTTGACAGTGGTTTTTATCGTTTTTGTCAATAAAGCGATTAATCCTACAACAAAATACCAGACATGTCAACCAAGTTATAATAACAATAATTACAATAACTATAATTATAGTTATCAAGATGATTATGTTTATCAGACATGTCAGAAAAATTTTGAAAATACTTTAAAAACTAATAAAGAAAAAGGATTTTTTATTGTAACGATGTTAAGCGTTTTAGCTATTATTGCTGGAGTTTTAGTAAGGTCTGTAGCGCCGGTTAGTTGGGGTTTGGTCATGGCTGGTTTAACCACTTTGCTGTATATTTTTATTGCCAATTACGAGGAAGTTGGTAAGCCTTATCGAGCAATTGTCAGTGGTGTAGCTTTGGCGTTTTTAATTTGGCTTGCTTATGCTAAATTAGGAGATAAAGAAAAAATAAAAGAGCAAGTGCCAACACCAATACCACCAGTAGCTTCTCCTCCAGTATCAATACCACCTATAAATTAAATTGAAAATTATGGCAGATAAATTAGAAAAAATTGTTTCATGGGCAAAAAGACGCGGTTTTGTGTTACCCGGAAGCGAAATTTATGGGGGACTTGGTGGAATTTACGATTTTGGACCTTATGGATTAGCTTTAAAAAACAATATTAAAAAACTCTGGTGGCAAACTTTTGTCCAAAATCGTGACGATATTGTTGGCATAGAGTCGGCTATTTTAATGAATAAAAAAGTTTGGCAGGCGAGCGGTCATGAAAAAGGTTTTATTGACGAATTAGTGGAATGTAAAAAATGTAATCAAAGATTTCGTTTAGACGAAATTGAAAATCAGATTGCCGCGTCGGCTACGCCTCCTCGCAATGACGTCATTGCGAGCGAAGCGCCTTTAGCTATGGAGCAATCTTTCAAATGCTCAGAAGGTGGCAAGCATGAATTAACTGATCCAAAAGCATTTAATACCATGTTCAAAACCGATGAAACTTATCTTCGACCCGAAACCGCTCAAGGAATGTTTGTAGATTTTAAGCAGGTAGCAGAAACATCACGCCAAAAAATTCCTTTTGGAATTGCTCAAATGGGTAAATCTTTTCGTAATGAAATTAATACCAAAGATTTTTTATTTCGCGTTCGTGAATTTGAAATTGCCGAAATTGAGTATTTTGTAAAGCCCGGCGATGACGAAAAATCTTTTGATGAGTGGCTAAAAGCTTGGGAAGATTTTGTTTTGAGCTTGGGAATTAAAAAAGAAGATCTTAAGCACTATAAACATCCCAAAGAATCATTATCGCATTATTCAAAACGAACCGTGGATATTCAGTATAATTATCCATTTGGTTTTAAAGAACTAACAGGATTAGCTAACCGCACTGATTTTGATTTGAAATCACACGAAGAAGCAAGTGGTAAATATCTAAAATATTTTGATCAAGAATCGGGTGAAAAATATTGGCCGTATGTAATTGAGCCGACGGTGGGGATTGAGCGTTTAATGTTGGCAGTTATCTGTGATGCTTTTGAAGAGGTGGAAGGTGGTAGGGGAGAAAAAACCGCTGATGTCATTCCTGCGAAAGCAGGAATCCAGTCTGTATCCCAGATCAAGTCTGGGATGACGGGAGATATTGAAACCGTCCTTCATTTTTCTCCGGCAATCGCACCGGTCAAAGTGGCAGTCTTGCCATTGGTAAAGAAGTTATCAGCAGATACTAAAAAGATATATCAAGATCTAAAAACATGTTGGGGAGCGGTAGAATTTGACGAATCCGGCTCAATCGGCCGTCGTTATCGTCGGCAAGACGAAATCGGCACGCCGTATTGTGTTACTTTTGATTTTGAGTCACTGGAAGATAAAAAAGTCACCGTCCGCGACCGCGATACCATGAAGCAGGAACGGATTGAAATTAAGGAATTAAAAAATTATTTGTTTGGGAAGTTAGGAAATTTTTAGAAAGGATAAAGTTATGTCTGTACCGTTATTAATATTTCTATTAACAATAGTGATAATACTAGCGATCGTTTTAATCTTTGAGAGAGATAATATACATGTTATTTTGAAACCGAATCTACTAAAAGTAATTATATGTTTTGTGATACTCTTCTTGCTACATTTTTATTTTATCAGTACTGTCAAAATCTCATATATTTCACCCTGTTACCCAGATATGAATGAGGAATGCAAAAATCAGGAGAGCCAGAGATTGACAATTATAAAACATAGAAATGCTTTATCAGTTGATTTAATAGTTGGATTGCCTATAGTCTTGCTTATTTATGTTTTTATTGGCGTTTATCAAAGTAAAAAGTATAATGAACCCAACAGCTGATCAAAGCATGAATCATATAAAGGATAGTTAGGTGAAAAAATATCAAAAAGAACTTGATAAGTGGTTTAAAGAAAATAAATGGAAATATTGGAGTCAACTTTCGATTTTGGCTCGTTTAATGGAGGAAACAGGAGAATTTGCTCGATTGGTTAATCATCTTTACGGCGAAAAACCAAAGCGTTCAGACGAAGCGGAGCAAGAACTTCAAGAAGAAATCGGCGATATTATTTACACTCTGATTTGTTTTGCCAATTCCAATAATATTAATCTTGACAAAGCAATCAAGAAAAGTTTTTCCAAAGTTATAAAACGCGATAAAAATCGCTATTAATTAAAATTTTTTATCTAACCTCCAAAGTTACATTACATCCCAGAGGTGTTGCTTTTTTATATGGTTTAGAATTCTTCAATTAATAAACCTTATTACCACACCAACACCCCAGAGGTGTCGGAGTGTCGAAAATTAGATTAAGATTGATCAATTAAACATTTCTTAATAATTGATAGTTCTTTTTGGTAAGCAATTCTATCTTGGACGAAATTTTGATATTGTTTGGGATGAATTTCGAGTAAATCATTAAACTGGCAAATAGGATGATCAATTTGGCCAAGATATTCTTTATAAGAAGAAAATTGCCAATCTTGAGGCTTTTTGACTAAAGAAGCACTTGTTGGATTTAAATGAATATATCGTGTTAAGTGTAATAATTGTTCGTCTTTATTGACTAACACATTTTGGAATTTACTCTCCCACAAAGGACCTTTGCGGTGATGTTTGGTATTAAAATAACGAGTATAACTATTTAAAACATTGCTCATAAATATTGATATTCCATTTGGTGATAGCTGTTTTAAAACAAGATGTATATGCGTGGGCATTAAACAGTAGGCTATAATTTGAATAATTTTTAGTTCATCTTTGCTGATAAAGTTAAAATAATTATTAAAGCCATTTTGTTGAACTTGTTTGAGATCCATGAAATAAGAGAATTTAGTTGGCTGATTTTGTATCTGGAAATATCTAAATAAATATAACATTCTTATAAAATCATTATCATGATTAAATATACAAAAATTAGCAATACTCCTGTTAAATATATGATATGTTTGGTTTTCGGTTAATATACATTTTCTTTTCATAATATTATTTTACCACAAATCCAACACCCCAGAGGTGTCGGAAATGGTTTTAGGAATTAAAAGTTATCCACAGGCCAAACACCTGTGGATTTTGTTATACCTGTAATACTAGGGTGTTGACAGATAAAACAGAAGTGGCTTATACTGTGATGGATGTGGATAAACATGGGTAAAAGTGGGGAAAACTAAGAATAACTGTGGATAAGTATATGTTTATAGGTGAATATACACACTCAATTGATGAAAAAGGACGGATGGCTGTTCCTTCTAAAATGCGAAGGGATATTTCCAGTGGCGCTGTGGTCACTCGTGGGATTGACAATTGTCTTTGGCTCTTTCCCAAGAAAGAATGGCAAACCTTAGCCGAGAAACTGGCTTCTCTACCGCTGACAGACGCTAATTCACGAGCTTTTTCTCGTTTAATGCTTGCCGGCGCAATGGAAGTAGAATTTGACACCCAAGGTAGAATTCTTTTGCCGGGGTATCTACGAACATTTGCCGGTTTAAAGAAAAATGCAATTGTAGCCGGTTTGTATAATCGCTTGGAAATCTGGGATTTGCAGAAATGGAATAGTTACAAAGAAAAGACTGAAAAAGAAACCGACCAAATTGCCAAACATATGGCCGATTTGGGCATTTAAATTAAAAACTAGCAGCCGGGCAAAAACAAAAAGTGGCTGCACGAGGATATATTTTTTTAGACCCTACCCGTCCCATACTGGGCCGTGGCGGGGCAAAACAAAATTGGGCAACTTAAGGAGGGGCACTGGCTGCTAGTTCAAAACAAAAAAACTATGATCAAACACATTCCTGTTTTACCAGATGAAACAATTCAATATCTTGCCCCTTCAAAAAACCAAAATTTCATTGATGCCACTTGCGGTTTTGGTGGACATTCAGGGTTAATTTTAAAAAAGAATGGTCCAAAAGGTCGTCTGCTGGCAATTGATCAAGATAAAGTGGCGCTTTATGTTGCGCAAAAGAATCTTAAAAATTTTTCTAGTAGAGTAGATTTTGTCCAGAGTAATTTTACTAAATTGGGCTTAATTATTCGTTCTTGGCATGTCCCTCGCATTGACGGCATTCTCTTTGATCTGGGGGTTTCAACTTATCAACTAAAAAGCCCTGGTAGAGGTTTCTCATTTTCTGAAGATTCAGAACTTGATATGCGAATGGCGCCAGAAGCGCAAACCTTGTCAGCCAAAGAAATTGTTAACTCTTGGAGCGAAAAAAAACTTAAAGAAATTTTTCAAAAATACGGTGAAGAACAATATGCGGGGAAAATCGCCCAAGTGATTGTCAAGACTCGGACGCAAAAACCAATTTCTACTACCAGTGAGTTAGTTGAAATAATTAAAAAAGCAACCCCGCCAAAGTATCGGACAGAGATGGATAAGCATTTTGCCACTAAGATTTTTCAGGCATTAAGAATTGCAGTAAATGATGAGTTAAAAGCTCTGGAAAGTGGTTTAAAACAAGCTTTGCAAATTTTATCACATGGTGGACGATTGGTTGTTATTTCCTTTCATTCGCTTGAAGACAGAATTGTTAAAAATTTCTTTCGGGAAAACAACTTAGAAATTTTAACACCAAAACCAATCGTAGCATCACAAAAAGAAATTATTCAAAATCCATCGGCGCGTTCAGCAAAATTACGCGTTGCTATAAAAAATATTTAAGGAGGATTTTATGCTTATCCCTCGTAATAATTCATGGGAACAAGGGTTTCGTAAAAAAACAATCAAAAGCGAATTTAAAGTTGGTCCGGTTTCGTTGAAATTTATTACAGTTGCCTTATTGGCAATTGCTGCTCTTTTTTATTTAGCTCAAAGTGCGCAAAGTTCAACTTTTAAATATAAAATTATGGAGCTGGAGGATCAAAAATCAAAAGTTCAAACCGATGTTAACCAATTAGAAGTTGAATCAGCTCGACTCAAATCTCTAAACGAAATTAAAAACAGCGCCCAAGCAATGAATCTTGAATCGGCGCAGTAAAAATTATGTCACACAATACATGGGTTTCAAGACTAAATATTGTTGTTATATTTATAGTTATTTTGGCTTCTTGCCTTTTGTTTCGTTTATTTCAAAAACAAGTTCTTGAACATGAAACTTATCTGGCCCAAGCCGAAGGTCAATATATTGTAAAAAAAGCACTCATAGCGGAACGAGGTAAAATTTATACCTCCGATATGTTTCCAGTTGCCACAAATCGTCAGTATTATCAAGCTTTGGCGGTGCCGAGAAATATTAAAAATCCAGATGAAACGGCTGTACAATTGGCGACAATTCTAGGAATGGGAAAGAATGAAATTTTTTCTTTAATTAACAATGATAAAAGCTATGTTCCGCCTTTAAAACATGGTTTAACTGAAGAAGAAGGTGACAAAATTGCTAATTTAAAGATTAGGGGGGTAATTGTTCTGCCTGAATCAAAAAGATTTTATCCGGAAGGAGAGCTTGGTAGTCAAGTCCTTGGTTTTACTAATAATTTAGGCGAGGGCCAGTATGGAATTGAGGGTTATTTTAATGAGCAATTGAAGGGTTTTGGGGGAGAAATTTCCGCCGAAAAGGACACTAAAGGTCGTTTTTTTAGTATTGGTGAAAAAGTGGACGCCAAAAATGGCTCGGACTATGTTTTGACCCTAGATCACAGTATTCAGTACGAAGCAGAACAGGTTTTGCAAGAAGCAATTAAAACTTATCAAGCAGACTCTGGTTTTATTGGGGTAATGGATCCTAAAACCGGTGCCGTTTTGGCAATGGCGGGTTCGCCTTCTTATGATCCGAATAAATATAACGAAGTGCCTCAAGATCAGCAAGATGTTTTTAATAATATAGGAATCACGGGCGCATACGAACCGGGTTCGGTTTTTAAGCCCTTGATTATGGCCGCCGCCATCAATGAAGGCAAAGTTCAGCCGGATACCGAAGAAGTTTTTTCTAATCAAGTGACGGTTGACAGCTACGAAATTCACACCTCTACCGATGAAGCTTATGGTAAGGAAACAATGAAACAGGTTTTGGAAAATTCCGACAATGTGGCAATGGTTTGGATTTCAGAACTAATGGGTAAAGATTTGGAATATAAGTATGTTAAAGATTTTGGTTTTGGCCGAAAATCGGGAATTGAACTTGATATCGAAGCAACAGGTTCGGTTTTAGATGTGAAAAAATGGTCCAATACTCAACGAGCGACTATTTCTTTTGGTCAGGGTATTTCCATGACTCCGATTCAACTGATGACGGCTTATTCGGCGCTGGCAAATGGCGGTAAATTAATGAAACCATATATTGTTGGCGAGATTCGCAGTCCCGATGGTCGCATTGACAAAACTCAATCCCAAGAAATTAAAAGGGTAATTAATACTGATACGGCAGATAAATTAAAAGATATGTTGGTAGGGGTGGTGGATTTTGGTCATGGTAAAAAAGCCGGCGTTTCTGGCTACAAAGTGGCTGGGAAAACCGGCACGGCTCAAATTCCCAAACCTTCCGGTGGTTATTACGATGACCGTCATATTGGTTCGTTTGCCGGTTTTGCCCCGGCCAAAGATCCAAAATTTGTAATGTTGGTCAGATTAGATCAGCCTAAAAATGTCAAATGGGCCGAAGAATCAGCGGCGCCAACTTTTGGCACCATGGCAAAATGGCTTCTGGACTATTATCGTATCCCACCATCGGAATAAAGTTGTACTAATTTATTTTAGACAGTCAATGAGAGCAATGTTTAAATTTTTAATATTTAAACTGACAGAAAAATTATCATAAATATCACCGTGAATTTGAAAATCCAATTTTTTCTTGGCTATTTTTTGTAAAGCTTTATTTAGGGGAATAAAAATTTTACTTTGCAAATCATAGCGATTTTGACCGTAAGAATGATTATTAAAAGATTTGTTTTTAATGGTAAGTTGAGGGTTTTCAATAATTTTCATAATAATTTCAATTGTTGCTTTAGCCGAGGGAATTTCTTTAGATGAAAGCACTTTTCCTTTAATATAGATTTTATGTTCCGAAATAAGAAAAGCTAGGTCGCTTTCTTTTATAATTTTCTTTAAATTTTCCGGTTCAATTAATTTAGTCTGGCAATTACCATTTTTGTAGAAACTAAGATGGCAACATTGAGGCGAAATAAATGACGAATACTTCCGTTCGGGCAAGAATTGATCTACTTTTAGACCACTCTCGCCAAAACCGTCCGACCACGAAGCCCAATCCAAAAAAATATCTTTCTTTGCCTCTTCCGATAACTTTTCAGTTTCCTTAGTGAATTTATCGGTCATAGTACCGTTTGGACCAATGATTAAAACATGACCACCTTTACCGATGCCCTCAATTTTGGCGCCGGCGACATTTAGTTCGTTTTCTTTAGCAATGACATCAACATATTGCCGACATATTTTATCTAAAAGCGGAGTAGAGTGTCCCAGGAAATGATTAAAATCTTGTTTCTGGTTAATGACATTAATAAATTGACGAAGTAATTCTTCACTTGAACCGACAGTGAACAGATTTTTCAAAGCAAGCAATAATTTAACGGTTGTCACATTCATAATATCCAGATAATGATGATAAGAAAATTTTTGATTGTGTTCATTTTCCAAGTCAAGCAGATTTTTTAAACTCAAATCTTTATTTTTGATTTGCAAGACCAGTTCTTTATTAATTGTTTCTTCCAGTTTTTCAATATCGGTATTGAGCTTGGAGAGCGATTTGAAAATATGTTCCGTGTTAATTAAGTTGCCCGAATAAATACGGGCAATATCAATTGGCCAAGGTTGAGGTGTTCTAAAAGGGAAGATTTCTTCCAATGTACTGCCCCAAAAAGGAATTTCTTCAATTATTTGACAATTTTCTAGATTTTCGCGAGGAGAACGGATGGTCGGGTGATTGAGAAAATTATTGATATTTTTTGAAAAAAAGATAATCGGATAAGAACTATGCATTAAAGCGCCAAAACTGGTAGCGCCGGAAGAGTTGCCGTCACGGCAAATTGCTGTTAAGCGCCAACCGAGGCGGAAAACTTTTTTAAAATCCAGATAATCATCATTGTGGAGTAAATCGTCAACTGTAGCTGTTTCCCATTTTTCAATTTCATCGGTGGATATTTTTCCGGCTAATACTAGTAAAGTTGCGGCTAAGCAAGCCATTACCACACCGGTGCTACCCAAACCGCCGCCGCAATGAGACTCACTTAAAATATGAATACGCAAACCTTTAATTTTACCTGTCGGATCTAAAGTCGGCCAAAAATCTTTTAAAAAATTAATCAAACGAATTTCTTTAGCCGGTTCGTAAGGAATTTTTTCAAAAGAATCGTTTGAAGGGTTGTAGCCCAATAAAGTATTATTAAAACAAAATTTTTTTTCATCCAACACTTCTAAACCAACAAAATTTTTAGTCGGTAATTTTTGAAAAATAGTTAAACCGCCAAAAAATCTGGCGTATTCACCAGCCCAAAAGAAACTGTCGGCAGAGGAAATTACAATTTGACAACTTGAAAATAAGTCCTGATAAATTTCGGGAAATTTTTGTCTAAGGTTAGTTGAATTAACAATATCTCGTTGAATCATCTTGCACCTTTAAAGTATCACTTATTTTAATACATTTATATAAAAATAACAAGTCTTTGGTTGAATTGGTGAATTCTAGACCCAGAGCAACACTTAAGATAAAATATCCAGTTAGATAGAAAGGTGTTGCCAATGTCAAATTTAACTTTGTATGATCGTCAAAGAATTGAATTTTATGTTAATTTCAAACGATTAAGTCTGCGCGATATTGCTAAGATAGTGAATCGAAATGTCTCGATTATTTCGCGAGAGATTAGACGGAACAAACCACAGTTAGGTTCATATAATGCTGAACTAGCCCAAAAGGCAGCTGAACGAAAAGGAAGATTTACTAACACTAAAAAGTTAGAAAAATGTGAACCGTTAAAGAATTATGTCCGCGAGAAATTAAAAGAAGATTGGAGCCCAGAACAGATCGCTGGCAGACTAAAAACTAACGCGCCACCAGAGCTTAAAAGAAACAATGTTAGAACTGTTTGTATGGAAACCATCTACCAGCATATTTACAGTCAAAACGATGCCGAAGATCGCTTATATCACCACTTGAGAAGAAATAAACCCAAAAGACAAAAGCAGGGTCAAAGAAAAGAACAAAGAGTTTTTATACCTGATAGAACACCGATAATTCAAAGAGATGAACTGATTAACCAGAAAAAAAGATATGGCGATTTGGAAACTGACTTATTCTTTGGTAAGCGCTCTAAAGAAGCTGTTTCCGTTTCCTACGAGCGAAAATCAATGTATGCTATTTTACAAAAACTTGCTTCTAAAAAAGCTGATGTTGCCAAAGATGCGCTGGTAAAAACCATTGAAACTTTTCCGCCAGAATTTGTCAAATCATTTACTTATGATAACGGCTCGGAAAACTTTAAACACTACGAATTAAAGCGAGATTACAAGTTGGAAACATTTTTCTGTGATACTTATTCTGCTTGGCAAAAAGGCGGTGTGGAAAATCTAAATGGGCTTATCCGCCAATATTTACCAAAGAAAATTGATCTTCAAATTGATGAAGAGCGATTAAAATTCATCGAACAAAGACTCAATAATCGCCCCAGAAAATCACTTAATTATTTGACACCCCAAGAGGTTATGAGTAATGTATTAAATACAGAGTGTTGCTCTAAATTCTAGAACTTACTGTTTTTCCAAGTTTTTCTATTTTTTTCAAATACCAATTTGTTTAAATTAAAGATGTTATTATTGAACCTTGAAAATTGATATGTGCTGGGAGGGTACTTCAATGAGGCTAAATTCAAAAAGTTGGCTAGGCGGTTTAACTTACGAGAAGCTTTGGGGAGTCAAAAAACCCGACACTCCAAAACCCGTAGAAACTTCTTCTGAACGAAAGCGTCGTTTAGGCGACGAACATCGTGCGCGTGAACGCGAGAGACGAGAGCGCGAAAGGGCAGAAGTAATTGCTCAAAGAACAAGTCGTATTCGTGAGTACACTGATTTGACAAGATCGCATGTTCAAGCAACCCTTGATAGATTTTTAAGTACTGCTCGTATTTCTCATCAAGAAAGCGATGAAAGCGATCAAGTGGCAACAAGTTTGCCGAGCGATGTCCAGATCAAGGAAAACATTAGCGACGATTTTCGCATTAGGCGTCTGCCGGAAGCTTTGCAACCTTATGCTACAGACTGCGTCTTCAATATTGTTAAACAATCAATTGACAGATGCCAAAGCAAATTACAACTCGCCCGCTTTCGTTTTAGCGCGGCTGTAAGTGATTTAGACAGTATTGTCAAATCATCAATCCATTTAAATAAAGAAACCAGACCAAGAATGTTCCGGGCTTTGGAAAAAATATCACAACCGCCTCCTGTAAGCGTATCACCAACCTTAGTTATTGACCAGAAAGTACAAGAAGCTTTTGCTTTACAAGCAGAAGTTAGTGTTGGTTGTGATCAAGCCAAAACCGAATTCAATGGTCTTAAATGCAGGCTGACTTGGTATTTTGTCTGCGGTGTCTTTGCTGCTTTTCTTGACTTGCCAATTGTTTATCTTTCGGTTTATCCGCGTTACGAAGGAACTTCTATGGATATTCCGGGTTTGATTCCGCTTTTGGCAATGACAATTACTATTATGGCTGTTTTCTTGGCTCACTTGGTCTTAAATAAGCATTGGTGGGCTATGCCACTCCTTGCTGTTGGTTCTTTATTCATTGGTGCTTTAAGAATGCCAGACATTAAGGAAGCATTTTCTGGAGATCTTGGTGTCGCTATTACTAACACCGCTTTGATTTCTGTTAATATCTTGGCAATTCCAATGATGGCAATTGTTGCAGGAATTTGTTTTCACAAGACTCAAGAAATTAACCAACGTTACAAAAAAGTCGGTAGGTGTTTAAAAATCTTGAGTCGTAAAAGAGATATTTCTGTGCAGACTCAAAACCTAATCAACAGTGCTTTAGCCAATGTTCGCAATACTTTTGAACAGGCGAGTCGCCGTTATCGCGAAATGACAGAAACATATCGTAGCCAGTTGCAAATAACAATCAATGAAATTTATGAAATGATTGATGTTCAGCTTGAGCAAAATAATGCTGAGATGGAAGCTATTTTCACCGGTATTAGAAGGCAAGTTCTTGACGAAATGGGACCAGTCATTGAATCTTGTGGTCGGGAATTGACTGTTCTGAGTGGGTTAAAAATTGAAAAAACAAGCCTGAAAATCAAACCCCAGGGGTTTGATTTTGATGGTTTAGGAGGAGGTAATGGCGAAGAAAACAGAAGTCATGACTCGTTGGTTTAGGAGCAAAATAAAAACAAGGAGGATACGAAAATGGCTGCTACGGGATTAGTCTATGCGGAGTATGGCGCCAATCGTGGTGGTAGAGCCAATCTTGAGGCGATCAAGGAGAAACCAGGACTTGTGGAAAATTTATCCTTGGTCCATATTATTGATCCGGAGCCAGGGAGAGCCTTTGCCTTGGCTAAAGAGTACGAAAAGCTGGGGATTCAGGCTGAACCACATCAGTGCCTGGCTTTGGATGCTCTTGATCTTACGGCAACGGTTCGGACAATGGCGATTGATGATTCGGCAACTTTGGGCAAAATTATGGGCAACGGTTCAAAGCAGGCGGTACTTCAAGGAGCTATTATGTTGTCGTCTGGTCAGTCGGGGTTTGGTGGTGGTGTTCTTGGTTTTGGCAGTAGCGTGCTGGAAGGGGACACTGAAATCAAGCGAGATGCTGCCGCTCTCTTTGGTCAAGTAGCTGACTTAGCGCCAGAGAGAACTACCAGCAGGATCATTAGATCCAAGCCAATAGAGGCTTCTCAGTTAGCCAACACCCGTGATGCTGCCCATCATCACTTGGTAGAAACAATGGATCATTTTCTTGAGGGAGAAAAAGTGTATTCGGATGTTTTTGTGACAGAAACAATTAATCCTGATTCACCTTTTATCTACCCGGCTGTAATGATGCCATACGAGGGCGAAACCAGTCGCAAGCGTGCTTTGAAGGATTTAGCCATGGATTTGGCAAAGACTTCTGGCTACGACGAACTGGCGGTTGTTTTCTACCAGCCTGGAAAACCGTGGCTTTACACTACTTTCTTAATTAAGAGAGGACGGCAGTGGAATCTTCAACCGATTGATGTTGAAATACCAATGCCGACCGAAACCAAGGAAGTGTTCCGCGAAGCCGAGATTAGAAAGGCTAAGAAAATTGCTGATGCTGAAGCGCAAGCCGCCGCCATAGCCGCGGCCGCTGCCGCGGCCGCCCAGCGAAACAATGACGCTTACGCAACAGACTAGCTAGATTCCTTCCTTCGTCCCCGACGCAATCATGCGTCGGGGTTTTTTTCTAAAATTTTCCATTTTCTTCAAGAGCTGTAAAGTTTAAAATAAATTAAGAAAGTTCAGGAATTCATTGCAGAAGGGAGCTGATTTGGATGCACGGGAAAATATTGATGTGCTGTTTGACTGTTTTTCTTCTGACTGGTTGTAGCAAAAAAATTCCCGAAAATTGGTTGATTATTGCTGACAACTCAAAAAGTCTGAAGTCACAGACGAACCTTATCAAAAAAGGAATTGACAAAGTCGGCGAGAGCTTTGTCAGAAGAGCTTGTACGGGGTCAAATTTAAAACTGGTTGGCTTTAGTCAGGTTGACTCAGCTTATAGACATCTTGTTCTAGCCAAACATAATTTTATTTTGACAGTGCCAGCCGATATCAGTCGTAAGGAGCAAGCAACCAAAATTGTCAATGAATTTGGTCAGGCTGTTAGCAATGTTCCTTTAGTTGACAATTCTTCTTTGCTGGAAGTTATTAGGATTCAATCGGAATTAATGCCCAATGATTGCCAATGGCGTTTAATTATTATTTCCGATTTTATTCAAAGCACTTCAGCTTTGCTCTTTACGCCGAAATATCTTGTAAGTAGAGGAAACAGAGAAATTGTTAAGGACATGCTGGCAATTTCTCCCAAACCGGCTAATCCGCCAATAAGTGTTACGCTTTATTGGTATCCGGGTCTTTGGGACAAAAATCAGGCTATTGATCCAAAAACCCATGCTCGTGTCCGCCGAATTTTTAAGCAGTTCTTCCAAAGTTGGGCTGGCAAAGATTGTCCAATTGAAATTGAGCCTTTGCAGGAATAAAGAAACTAATTTACTACTATTTTTATGAGGTCGGAAATCTTTTTCCGACCTCTTTTTATTTTAACCAACAAAAGATATACTTAAATTAAGATGTCTAAATTATTGCAAATTTACTTGCGTTTTTGGGTGAAATTTTATTTAAAACGCACGAAACCTAAAATTGTTGCTATCACCGGTTCAATTAGCAAGACCTCAACCAAAGAGGCGATTTTTGAAGTTTTGAAAATTAAGTTTGGTAAGGATTTAAGAAAATCAGAAGGCAATTTAAATAATGAAACAGGCGTGCCTTTGGCAATTTTCGGGTTTAAAAAATCGCCGACAAAATCTTGGCAGTGGTTACCAATTATTATTGGTGTCAAATGGAGAGCCTTATTTGGCCAAAAATTTAAAGTCTTGGTCTTAGAAATGGCCGCTGACAAACCGGGGGATATTAAATATTTAACTGATTTTATTAAACCCGATATTTCCTGCATCACCAGCATTGCGCCGGCGCATTTATCTGCTTTTGGGAGTATTGAAAAAATTGTCCAAGAAAAAACCGATCTTATCAGGGCTTTACCTTGTGGCGGTTGGACTGTTTTGAATTATGACGACGAAAATTTAAGAAAATTATCTTCTACGGACCCGCAGACATTAACTTATGCTATAGAAGAAAAAGCCGATATTACGGCTAAAAATATTACCACCGAAATTATCAATTTTAAACCTAAAACACTTTTCCAAGTTTCAAGCGAAAATTTAAAGTTTAGAGCAACGGTGCCGACTTTGGGTAGAGTTTGGAATGTTTATTCCGCTTTGGCGGCGGTGGCGGTCGGGAGTATTTTTGAAATGTCGTCAGCCGATATTATTAAAGGTCTGGAAAATATCAGATCAGAGGCACACAGAATGTCAGTTTTAAAAGGTAAAAACAATACTTTACTCATTGACGATTCTTACAACGCAAATCCGCTTTCAATGAAAGTGGCGTTGGATGTTTTAAAATTTTTACCTCAGCCGTCACAAGGCGCAAGAAAAATTGCTGTTTTAGGCGACATGTTAGAAATTGGGCAAATTTCAGCCGAAGCCCACCGGCTTATTGGTCAATCTGCAAAAGAAATTGCCGATCTTGTAATTTCAGTAGGTAAAGAGGCGCGAAAATATAATGGTCAAGTTCATTTTGAAACGGCACAGGAAGCAGGCGACTTCCTTTTGGCTAACTTACAGAAAAATGATATAATTTTAGTAAAGGCTTCCCGAGCGATTGGCTTGGATAAAGTTGTTGAAAGATTGAAAGAATAATGGAACAAATTCAAATTTATTTACCCAATTTGGTCAAGATTTTTTGGCTAACTGGCATTTCTTTTATTATTGCCATTATTTGGACGCCAATTTTTACCGATTTTTTGTATCGCAATCGTTTTGGCAAAAGAATTCGCAAAACCGGTTATGACGAACAAAAGGCGCCTATTTTTTATGCCTTGCATAAACATAAAGCCGATACGCCGACAATGGGAGGACTGGTTGTTTGGGTCACAACAGCCGTAATTACCGTTCTTTTTAATTTTTCGCGATCTGGCACTTGGTTGCCACTCTTTGCTTTAGTTGCCTCTGGTATTATTGGGGCGATTGATGACATTTACAATATCCGAGGCATTGGACCGCATGGCGGGGGACTTCGTTTTAGGTTTAAACTTTTAATTTATTTGGCGATCGCCACCGTCGGCGCTTGGTGGTTTTATTTTAAACTTGGCTGGGATATTTTTCACATTCCGGGAGTGGGTGATTTGTCTTTAGGTTTTTGGTATGTGCCCTTATTTATTTTGGTTATTGTTGCCGTTGCTTTTGCTGTCAATGAAACCGATGGACTCGATGGTTTAGCTGGTGGTACTTTGGCAATTTCCTACGGCGCATATTGTATTATTGCTTTAGTTGAAGGAAAATCGGCACTGGCGGCATTTTGTGGCACAATTATGGGCGCGCTCTTAGCTTTTTTGTGGTTTAATATTTATCCGGCAAGATTTATTATGGGCGATACTGGTTCTATGGCATTGGGGGCGACTTTAGGAGTGATTGCCTTTTTGACTAATACCGTGGCAGTTTTGCCAATTATCGGTTTTATTTTTTTACTTGAAGCTTTGTCAGTTATGATTCAAATTGCTTCAAAGAAATTATTTAAACGGAAGGTTTTTCTTTCGGCTCCTATTCATCATCACCTTGAAGCGTTGGGTTGGCCCGAGCCGAAAGTAGTGATGCGTTTTTGGGTCATTTCGGCGGTAATGGCTATTATTGGGGTGATGATTGCCTTAGTTGGTCGGGGAATCTAAAATTTCAGGAGGGATATAAAGTGAATAAACGAAAAATAATTACAAGCGCGCTGGCGATAATTTTTGTTCTTGCTATCAGTTTTTTTGTTTTTCGGGGGAGCATTTTTAAAGCCGACACCGGGCCGTATGTTCTTTCAGGTAGAATATTTGCGGAGGATTCAAAAGCACCCCTTTCTGATGTCAATATTATTCTTACTTCCACTGATACAAATATTCCACCGATAACAGCAAAATCCAATCTCGATGGTTCGTATTCCATTTCGGCGTCGGCAAATACTTTTACTAGTATTAGCTTTCTCAAAGACGGTTATTGGGACTTAACTGGCAGTGTTATTAACTCTGGTAATCTTTCTAATATGAATTTAAGTCTGGCAATGAAATCCGGTTTTGGTCAGGAAGATATTGAAATAGCGACAGTCAAGAAAGGTCGTCCTTGGGAGACAACTAGGTTCGGTCTATCAATTCAGCCAACCGACAATTCTCCTAGCGGTCTCAAAACGATCGTGCCGGACGGAAGCACTTATCAAGAGCAATCTTTAGGAACATCATCATTTGAAGGTTACGATCTAGTAAAACACGGCTTTGCTCCCATGCAAAGCACCGTCCTATTCGCTGGCGAGACTCTTAAAGTTGGTTCCTCTAAAGATCTAACCATTCTTTTTAGAGGCAAAGCAAAAACTGATAACTTCTCCTTCTTAAATAAAAAGATTGACGAAGGAAACTGGCAAAACTCTCCGCCGACCTATTTTGCCAACCCATACCTTAAAGAAATCCCGCTTTCCAGTATTGCCATCAGATACCAAGACAAAGACTATTCCGTAAAAGATGCGGTCAGCGCCAATATCATCAATTCCACTATCTTTATCAGTAATTATCCTAATCAAAAACAACTGGATTTTAACAATCCCGACCTACCAATTCCGACTGGGGCATACTTTGCTTTTTGGAGTAAGAAAGATGGGGTAAGTATCGCAATTTCTAGCAATACTAATAATAATACTGTTGAACTGCCAACCGATATTTCTTATGACGAATTTGTTCAAATTGCTCAACACGACCAGATTTTGCCGGCTGACCAACAAGCTGATCTTGAAAATAAAGAAAATTATATTATTGCTAATACGTATGCCCAAATGGCAAAAAATAATATATCCATTACGGCCGATATGGATATTTTGTTGACCAAAAATGAAAAGGTGATCAACCCCAATCAGCTCAACTCTCATTATATGGATTTGCTTCAACAACAATCAAATAAGGGTATAAATATCGCTCATGCAGACACAAACACAAAAGCCAGTATTGACTTTTTAATTAACCGAGCTAGTTTTGGAGCAGACATTGCAACTTACAATCAAGTTAACGATTTTAAAAATACCCAGCTTAATAATATCAAAGCTATTATGGGTGAGCCGATTTTTTCAAGAACAGTTAAAGTCTACAATCTTGATAAGGTTTTAGTATGTAATAGTTTGCCAAGTTATGCATTCGGAGACTTATCTAAAGGTGCCATTTTTACGACTAAAAGTGAATGTTTGGAATATATGAATAGTTTTAAAGATAATGGTGCTTCAATCTCAAATTTAAATGTCATTATAATTGATTTTAACGGTCAATCTATTTCTAAGTCCAGAGAAGAAACTCTGGAGCACGAGATGAGCCATAGCTGGAGATCTGTATTCAAAATGGTTTATTCACATAGTTTTGAAGAAGGGCTGGCAGAAAGTCTGCCTTTTGTTATGAAACAGGTTTATAATCCAAACTATTCAGCTGTAGGAGATAAGGAAACCCCGGTTAATAATTTTGATTATTGGGCTAATAATGTTCCCGAGGCTTATAGAACTTATACTGGAGACAAATATCTTGGTTATTATTATGATGGTTATGATTTCTTGAGTGAGTATGGTATTCAAGACGACTTTTTTTGGACACGCAAAATGCATGCCAGCGCGATCTTAAAATTTTTCATTCAAGATTATGAACCAGGTTCCCCAACTTTTTATCAAAAATTTGACGATAATTTATTTTTAGAGGTGGTTAAAAACATGGGTTATCCAGTTAATCTTCAAATGTCTGATCAATATCAAATTAATATGTATAATTTAGTGTGGAAAAATGGAAAGCTTATGAGTGATATGGACCTTTATAACATTTTTTCTAACTCTGGTAATAACGAAGATTTAAAGCAAGTTGAAAATATTGATCTAGCACAATGGTTTAAAACAAAATCAGTTTTTCATTTATCGGGTATTTACAATACTCCGGCTGTTGTAGCTAGCGCAGTTATTCAATATCCAGAAGCTCAAACTATCTGTACTAATAACGATCTTAAGTGTCTTGCTTATCAAAACAAAAGTATGATTTTTTATACCAATTCATTTCAATCAAATGGTGGTCGCGGAGTAAGTTATTTAACTGGTACATTTAATAATAAGATTTATTATTTTACTCCTGAAGGTAATGCGTTAAGAATTGTTGACAGTACCGATACAACTGATGAACAAGGAGCTCTTGATATTACTCCAACAATCAGCTTGGCTAAAACTGTTAATAGTCAATATACTGGTTCATGGCATTTTGTCTCTGTCGCTAAAGAAGACAATGGACATGGGTCTCGGGGGATTTATGCCGGTAATCTGTTCACTAAGGCGGGCAGTGGAGTAGGGAGTGGCATTTATGGCACTGCAGATCTTCCTGATGGTACTGTGATTACCCTTAACCATGTAAAAGATGACGGTTCTCTTGAACAAGTTGCTCAAACAACTATTTCCAATTATGCTTATGAATTTCCGCAAGTTAATGACAATTATGGTCAGTATGTTCTTAACACAACTGGCTACACAAAAAATATAGATAAATGGAAAGGTCATTATGAACAAGACATTAAAACCGATACCACCAATCCAATTATTACCTCCAAAGGCTCATCTGGTTCAAAGATTAATTATTCTTTAAGCGAACCGGCTTCTGCTTTTATAGAATACGGTCTGGAAAAAGATAAATATGACAATATCTCTTTTGGTAAAGCCATAGATGCCAGTAAATTTGAAGGCGATGAAATAAAAGACGGCGATAGGGAATTAACTATTGAAAATTTAGACAAAACCAAAGAATATCACTATCGCATTTGGGCGATAGATAAATCCGGCAACATTTCGCATACCGACGACCAAGTTTTAAATCCAATTGACATTTCTAACATTCAAATCAAAGACATTACTGATACTTCAGCCACTATCACTTGGACCGCCGATCCGGCAACTCAAGCTGTCATTGAATATGGCACAACAACTAATTATGGACAAACCAAAGCCGATACTGAAGTAAAAACCAATCATTCCGTCAATCTGACCGGTCTTACAAAAGGGACAACTTATCATTTTAGAATTAAAGCTTTTATAACTGACGCTAACAAATCAAACTACAGTTCCGACCAAACATTCCAAGCGATTACTTTTGCAATTAGCAATATTACGACCGGTTACGGCACTGGTAATTTACCTAAAATTACTTGGAATACAAGTGTCTCCGCCTTTGGCTTGGTTGAATATGGCGAAACTGCCAGCTATGGTTCTACTTTAGCTTCTGGTAATCCTACTTTCAAAGAAACCACAAAAATCGCTCTCTTTCCCAATAATTTGCCAGTTGGCAAAACTTATCATTTCCGGATAAAAGCGTATGTAAGTGAGACGGCGCCGATTTACTCCAGCGACCAAACTATAACCTATAATCCTTGTTCGGAAATAAGAAATGCTTGGGTAGGCGAGACCGGGGCTCAAATCTATATGCCGTATTCGGACAAAACTTTAACCATCAGTGGTCAAACCTATCCTTATCAAACCGGTGGCTATATCGTTTTGTCTGGACTTACTCCAGCTACTCAATATAATTACGAAGTTTCCGGCTGTGGTGTTGGCAGAGGTTTTCAAACCGATATAATTCTTAAATATATCCAGCAACAAATGGCGCTTGGTCAAGCGACGGTTCAATGGGACACTAATTTTCCGGTTGACCAAAGTTTGCGTCTTGTTAAAGGCAGTTCGTCTATGGTGGTTGGGGTGACTAATGTCGGTAATCATCATACGGCTGCTAATTTCACCGCCCCGACTGGTGTTTATGCTATGTATGTCAAAACAAATAATCTTGAAAAAAGCATTGGCACTATTAATTTTTCAGGTCTTTATGTTACGAGCAAGTATTTGGATAGTGGTTCATATCTTCTTCATTTTACCTATAACAAATCAGCTAATCTGACCGTAACAAGATGGTATTATCGTAGTGGTTGGTACTCTAGTGTCTTGGAGGTTTCTAGTGGTTCTAGTTTCCAGTTTGATACCTTTGTCTGCAGTACTAGAACTGGTGAAGGTGGTGCTTATTGCGCCTTTGATGCTAAAAGCCAAGATAACCCAACGGAAACAGCATACTTTAGTGCCAGTGGTACTTCTCCAGGAAGTGATAGTGCTAATGCTTACAATATCCCCGCGGTTGCTCTTGAACTGCCGACCACTCTAGAGACTGATGCTTCTTCTTCCGGCTTAGTTCAAACTAATCTTCCCGCCGAAGTTTCTGACAGTAAGATGGTTCAATCAATCACCTTGCAATATGGCACTCAAAAAGGCATCTATGCCAATTCTCAAGAAATGAAATCACAAGATCGTTTCTATGCTTCTCAAATTCCTAATTTAAAGAGTCGAACTTACTATTACCGTTTGGCCATTACTGATCCTGCCGGTCAAATAACCTATACTCCTGAACAAACTTTTCAATCTGGCAATAAATATCTTCGTTTCTTTAACGATTTCTTTGGCAATGCTTGGAGTTGGGTTAAGGGAAAGTTCAGGAAATAATTTTTAAAATCATACAGTTTTTGCTATAATATCTATATGGAAGAGCATTTCTTTAAATTTGCTATTTTTTCAGCTTTTTCAGAATTAACTTGCGGTATCTCAAATCGTAACTTCGGTGATATGAGATTCGGTTACCAAAAACAAGCTGATATTGTTAAAAATAGGGCACAGTTTTTAGGGCAATTAAATATAAATATCTCTGATCTTGTTGTGCCGGTTTTGGCTCATGGCGCTCAAATTGCAATTGTTGGTCAGCATGACAAAGGCAAAGGCGCTACTGATCATAAAACAGCCATAACGGCAACCGATGGACTAATCACTTGTGAAAGTGGCGTTTATTTAATGGTTACTGTTGCCGACTGTTTGCCCGTTTTAATTTATGATCCAATTCTAAAAATTACTGGTGTCATCCATGCTGGTTGGCGGGGGATTATTGCTCAAATTGTGCCTAAGGCAATTAATAAATTTAAAACTCTAGGAAGTGTTCCACAAAATTTAGTTGTTGGTGTTGGTCCCGGTATTTGTCAAAAACATTTTATTGTTAAAAAAGATGTTCTTGATTTATTTTTAAATCAATATCCTTCATCAACTTTTGTTAGAAATAATGATGGTTATGTTGATTTAAAAAAAGCTGTTTTAACAGATTTAAAAAATATGGGAGTGTTGTCATCAAATATTGAAATATCAAATATCTGTACTGTTTGTGAAAATGGTATTTATGGCAGTTATCGTAAAGAAAATGATGCTGTCAAAGCTTCGGCGGCGGTTATTGGAATAAAAAATAAATGAAAAATCTAAAATTAAAAAATTTACAAAATCAAAAAGTTGGAATATTAGGATTAGGTGAGGAAAATATTGCTCTGGCTTATTTTTTGGTAGCTCAAGGGATTGATATTACTATTTGTGATCAAAAGAGTAGGGAAGAGTTGGGGCAGTATTATGAAAAAATGAAGAATTTATCCAGTCAAGTTCAGTTTCAGTTGGGAGCAAATTATCTTGAAAATTTAGAAAAATTTAATATTATTTTTCGCACACCCGGTCTCCCCTACCTAAATTCAAAAATTCAAAAAGCTAAGAACGTTGGGGTAATTATTTCTTCCGAAATAAAATTATTTTTTGATTTATGCCCCTGCCCTGTTGTGGGCGTTACGGGGACTAAAGGCAAAGGAACAACGACCACTTTAATTGCAGAGATATTAAAGTGGAAATCCGAAATCCGAAATCCGAAATCCGAAATTTATCTTGGGGGCAATATCGGCACGTCGCCGATTAGTTTTTTGGAAAAATTGACCAGTGATGATATTGTTGTTTTAGAACTTTCCAGTTTTCAACTGCAAGATATGGAAAGATCACCTCACATTGCTGTTGTTTTAGATATTAAAATTGATCACTTGGACTATCATCAAAGTCGGACTGAATATATTGAATCTAAAATAAATATTGTCAAATATCAAACCAAAAATGATTTTACGGTAGTAAATGCCGATTATTTAACTAGCTTTGAATTTGGCGCGGAGTCGCTTTCTAAAACTTATTGGTTTTCGCGTCGAAAATCTGTAGACGAAGGTTGTTTTGTCAAAGAAAATCAAATTGTTTTAAGAATTAATAATGAAGATATTCCCATTTGTAAAACTGATGAAATAATTTTAAAAGGGGAGCATAATTTAGAAAATATTTGCGCTGCGGTTACGGCCTCAAAACTAGCGGGAGCAGATTCAGAGTCAATTAAAACTGTCGTCAAATCTTTTAAAGGATTGGAACATCGTTTGGAATTTGTCAGAAACTTTAATGAAATTAATTTTTATAATGATTCATTTTCAACGACACCAGACACTACTATTGCGGCTATTAAATCTTTCAAGACGCCTATTATTCTTTTAGTGGGCGGATCAGAAAAAAATGCCGATTACAGCGAACTTGGACAAACAATTAAAAATAGTACTGTTAAAAATATTATTAGTATTGGTCAGACAGCGCCAAAAATAATTAAAGCAATTGGTGAAAATCACGTTATCAAAATTACGGACAATATCTTATCTATGGAAGAAGCGGTTAAGCTTGCATTAGAACTTGGTCAAAAAAATGATGTTGTTATTCTCTCGCCGGCTTCGGCCTCTTTTGATCGTTATAAAAATTACAAAGAAAGAGGTGAAATCTTTAAAAAAGTAGTCTTGGATTTGTGATATGAATAAAAGTCGCTCAAAACCAGATTTAGTTTTTGCTCTCGTAGTTTTTCTTTTATGTCTTTTTGGGGTGGTAATGATTTCTTCGGCGTCAATTGTGACTTCGCAAGAACGTTTTGGCACAAATTATTACTATGCCACTCATCAACTTATTTCATTAATAGTCGGGTTAATCATGATGATTGGAGCTTATTTTATTGATTATCGTTTTTGGAAAAAAATTTCTTTAACCATGTTTTTAGCTACCTTAGTTTTACTTATTGCTGTTTTTTTGCCGGGTATTGGTAAAGAGTTTGGCGGCGCTCACAGGTGGTTGGGAGTTGGCAGTGCTCTTTTTCAACCTTCAGAAATTGTAAAATTGACTTTTATTATTTATCTGGCTTCGTGGCTTGAAAAAAAAGGCAATCAAATTGGTAACTTTGCGACCGGTTTTGTCCCTTTTGCTTTTTTGATGTTGGTTTTAGGTTTTTTGATTATGAGTCAACCGGATTTAGGCACTTTCTCGGTTATCATTGGCACGGCCGTGGTAGTTTTTTTTGTCGCTGGCGCCCGTTGGACTCATTTGACTATTGGTGGTGTTTCACTTCTGATTTTAATTGGAATTCTAATTAGAATTGAGCCCTATCGGCTTCAACGTTTCTTGGTATTTTTAAATCCCAGCGCTCAATCTTTGGGTGCGGCTTACCACATTAATCAAGCTTTAATTGCTATAGGTTCGGGTGGACTTTGGGGTTTAGGTTTTGGTCAAAGTAAGCAAAAATATCTCTATTTGCCTCAAGCTTATTCCGATTCAATTTTTGCGATTATTGCCGAAGAGTTAGGTTTTATCCGATCATCTTTAGTTATTGCTGTTTTTGTTTTTTTGGCTTTTCGTGGTCGACGGATTATTCAAAATGCGCCCGATACTTTTTCAAGATTATTGGCGACTGGTATTGTGGCATGGATAATTTTACAAATGTTTATTAATATTGCTGCAATGTTAAGTTTAATACCTTTGACCGGCGTGCCTTTGCCATTTATCAGTTATGGCGGTTCGTCTTTAATTGTGACATTAATGGCGGTCGGCATTTTACTTAATATCTCAAAATATTCAAATCATTCATCGAGGATTTAAATTATGAAAATACTTTTAACTGGCGGGGGTACGGCTGGGCATACTTGGCCCGTCATTATGGTAGGGCAATCTCTCCAAAAAAATAAGCGAGTCAAGCTTTTGTATGTCGGTTCCAGACAAGGGATTGAAAGAAAACTTTCCAAAGATTTTCAAATTCCTTTTCAAGCCATTATTACTGGCAAAAGACGAAACTATTTTTCTTTATCAAATATTTGGGATATTTTTAAAATCTTTTGTGGCATAATTCAGGCATTCTTTATTCTATTTTTCTTTAGACCAAATGTTGTTTTTGCCAAAGGTGGCTATGTGACAGTGCCAATTATATTTTGGTTAAAACTTTTTAAAATACCTTTAGTTATTCACGAATCGGATGTAATGGTGGGGCGAGCTAATCTATGGGCTTTAAAGTATGCGGAAAAAGTTTGTTTGGGTTTTCCTTTGGAATATTACTCTCAAAAATTACCCCTTGAAAAATTAATTTATACTGGTATTCCGGTAAGTCCAGAATTTAAGCAAACATCAATTAAAGAAGAGGGACGACCAAAAATATTAATCACAGGCGGGTCGCAAGGCTCGTCAAAAATAAATGATTTAATTTCCGAAATACTGCCGGAACTAATTAACCGTTTTGAAATTTATCATTTATCAGGGCATCGTGATTTTGAAAAACTTCAGAAATTTAAAAACCCTAATTATCACTTGTTTGATTTTTCTCTAGAGATGCCTAAATTTATGCGCGATGCTGATTTAATTATTACTCGCGCTGGCGCTTCAACTTTGACCGAAATTGCTGCGGTAGGAAAACCATCAATTATTATTCCACTGGAAACTGCAGCCAATGAACATCAGGTTGGAAATGCTCAAGTTTTTCAAAAAATAAATGCCGCGGTAGTTTGCTCGGAAAAAAACTTAACCGCTAATTCGTTAAAAACAATCATTAATCATTTAATGGCTGACGAAAAAACTAGAGACTTGCTTGGCCATCATGCCAAAAGTTTCTTCCGTCCAGACGCTGCTGAAGAAATTATCAATACTATATTTGAAGTAGTAAGAAAATGAAAATAGTAATTGGTTCTAGTATGAAATTTAGATCGTTAGTTAAAGAAACTCTTAAAAAATTAAAAACAATAGGTGTAGATGCCGAATTTCCAAATATAGATTATAGTCACAAGTCCTCTGACGAAGCAAATACTATAGAAGAGAAAAAAAGATTAGCTTTAGAGCATTATGAATCAATTAAAAATGCTGATGCTATTTATTTTATAATGCCTGATGGTTATATGGGCACAAGCTGTAAAATTGAACTTGGTTATGCTCTTGCTTTGGGAAAACTGATTTATTTTTCAGAACCAACAAATGATTTAGCTTTAGATTGTTATGTTAAAAAATTTATCCCACTTGATAAATTAATATTATTTAAAGAGTAAAAACATTGATCAATTGACAGGAGGAAATATTCGTGTATATTTCGCGATCGCGGAAAAGAGGGTATAAATAGAACCTGTAAATTGATTGATAATTTTATACTCTTATGTTTTTAACGGGGGAAATTTGATATACTAACATTACATGACTATTAAAACATTTTTCCAGAAATATTGGATAAATATTACCCTTACTTTCATCATTATTGCCAGTTTATTGCTTCGTCTTTGGCATTTGGGTAGAATTGGCGATCAAATTTTTGATGAAGTCTATTTTGTTAAATTTGCTCAAAATTATCTGACCGGGACTTCTTTTTTTGATATTCATCCACCTTTGGGCAAATTGATTATTGCTTTTGGTCTTAAGCTATTTGGCGATACTTCCTTTACATGGCGGTTGATGCCGGCGATTTTTGGCACCTTGTTAATAATTTTGGGCTATTTTACCGGCAAGGAACTTTCTTCCAAAAGAGTTGGTCTTTTTACGGCTAGCATTATGGGTTTAGACGGAATGTTATTGGTTTATTCACGAACGGGTTTAATTGACATATTTTTAGTCTTTTTTATTCTCTTTGCTTTCTATATATTTTTAAAATATATCAATACTCAAAAACTAATTTATTTAATTCTTGCCGGTATTGCTGTTGGGCTAGCGGCTTCGGTTAAGTACATTGGGGCTTTAATTCTAATTGTATTTTTAGTAATGATTTTTACTAGACATTTATCTTTGCGGAAAAACTTTTGGAAATATTTTATTTTTCTTATTTTAGTGCCACTTGGTATTTATTTAGCTTTCTTTCTTTTTAATTTTGGGACAAATAATTTATTTGCTCAAGTCTGGGATTGGCAAATGCAGAGTTTAAATTATAATATTGGTCTTAAAGACACTCATCCATATGGTTCAAAATGGTGGAGTTGGTTTTTACTTTTAAGACCTATTTGGCTTTATTTTAAAGAGACAAACGGACAAATTACTGGGGTTGACGGGATCGGGAATCCTTTATCTTGGTGGTCATCAATTATTGTTGTACCCTTATTAATTTGGGGAGTATCCCAAAAATACAAAAATCAGTTAATTGTTTTAGCAGGCTTTTTGGTTTTTCTGCTTTTTTGGGCGCCTTTTAATAGAGTTTTATTTTTCTATCACGCTATGCCGTCTTTTGTCTTTTTAACCTTGGGGACATCATTATGGCTTGAAAGACTTGTTTTAAAATATCCGTATGGTAAATATTATGTAGCCATATATTTTTGTATTTTGTTCTTACTTTTCGTTTATTTTCTACCAATTTGGATTGGTATGCCTTTTGGTTCAGAGCAATTTTATCAAAGAATGTGGCTCAAGGGCTGGATTTAAGGGAAAAAATCATTTAAGATAACTGTAGAGTATAAATTTTATAGACAAGCAAGCTTGTCGCGGAATTTTTAAGAAAAATATGAATACACAAAAAATACATTTTATTGGTATTAAAGGTGTGGGAATGACCGCTTTGGCGATTTTAGCTTTAGAAAAAGGCTATGAAGTTACCGGTTCAGATGTTGAAGATACGTTTGTTACAGATATTGCTTTAGAAAAAACTGGAATTGTTGTTACCTCATTTGACGCAAAAAATCTTCAAAATAAACCGGATATAGTGGTGCTTTCAGCCGCCTACAATAAAGATAATATTGAAGTCAAAGAAGCTCGAAAAAAAAGATTAAACATTAAAGCTTACTCGGAAATATTAGCCCTTTTTTCTTCAGAGTCCCAAGTTATTGCTGTTTCGGGTATCCACGGCAAAACCACTACTACGGCATTGATAAGTTTTCTTTTAACTAAAGCTAATTTGAATCCAAGCTATGTTATTGGGTCAGGGGAGATTGCCGATTTACCAGCCTCTGGTCATTTGGGAAGTGGTGATTATTTTGTTTTAGAAGCAGATGAGTATAGAAAAAGTCCTGACGATAATAATTCTAAATTTTTTGATTTAAATCCTCAAATTGAAATAATTACCAGTATTGAAATGGATCATCCGGATATGTTTTTGACTGACGAAAAAGTCTACGAAGCTTTTTACAAATTCGCTTGTCGCATTCCGCGTAAAGGTTTTATTGTTTTATGTCTAGACTATCCAAAAGCTAAAAAGCTCCTTCGTTCTTTAGCCGATAGAAACTTTGAAACTTATGGTTTTAGTGAAGATGTTGCTTGGCAAATTATTGATTATTTGGAGTCAGTCGATTCAACAAGTTTTAGTCTAATAAATGAAGGAAAAAATATTGGACCTTTTGTAATTAAAATCCCGGGCGAAGGAAATGTCTTAAATGCCACTGCCGCCGTTATTGTTGCTTTGAAATTAGGCATTCAAGAAAAATCAATTATAAAATATCTAGCAGAATTTCAGGGTGTAAAAAGACGTTTTGAAAAGATTGGTCAATTTAATGACATTACTGTGATTGATGATTATGCTCATCACCCGCATTCAGTTGCTTTAACGCTTGAAGCGGTTAAAAAAAGATTTCCCGATGCAAAAATTTGGTGTATTTTTCAACCCCATACTTATTCAAGGACAAAAGAATTATTAAGCAGTTTTGCGACCGCTTTTAACTGCGCTGACAAAGTAATTATTACCGATATCTACGCTTCAGCTCGTGAAAAAGAAGCCACCATTACGGCCGAAGATTTAACTCAAGCAATACATATAAATCAAAAACAAGTTAAGTATGTTAGTTCTTGGGACAAAATTACACAAGAATTAATTGATAATGTCGGTGGAAAAACAGTTATTATTACCATGGGGGCGGGCGATATTTATAAACTTGGACAAAATATTTTAAAAGAACTTAAAAAATGAAAAATAAAAAAATAACCGATATTTTAAAAGGGGTGCGTGAACATGTAGTTATGAGAGATTATACCACTTTGCATATTGGCGGTGTGGCTGATTACTTTTTTGAAGCCAAAACAATTGATGATCTTATTAAAGCGGTAAGAACAGCTGTTGATTTAAAAATACCTTATTTTATTTTAGGCAATGGCTCAAATATCTTATTTTCTGACTATGGTTTTGCTGGGTTAGTAATTAAAAATGCCACTACAAATATTTCTATTATGAAAGAAAAAAGTCAAGTAATTGTTGACGCAGGAGTAATGTTACCAAGACTTATTATGGCACTCGCTTCCGATGATTTAGCCGGGCTTGAATTTCTTTACGGTGTGCCGGGAACAGTTGGTGGCGCATTGTATGGTAATGCCGGTGCTTGGGGTAATGCTATTAGCGATTATTTAAAAAACTTAACGGTACTTGAAAAAGATTCGGAAAGCGGTATTCCAAAAGTGAGTCAATATTCTGCGAGCTGGTTGGATTTTACTTACAGAAGCTCAAAATTAAAAAGATTAAAATCAAAAGAAAAACCAGTTATTCTAACGGCTCAATTTCAATTAGCCCGAAGCCAAAAAGAAGAAATTATCCGTCGTTTAAATGTTATTCAAAAAAAGCGTCAAGCGACACAGCCAATTGGATTGTCCGCTGGTTCTATTTTTCGTAATCCTATTCCTAAAGAATTGAAAAACATTTCCGGAACAGGCACAAAAAATATGCCTGAATTTGCAAAAGAAAGAACCGCTGGTTTTATGTTGGAGCAAGTGGGGGCAAAAAAACTTAAAGTTGGTTCAGCTGAAGTTTCCGGTCTTCATGCTAATTTTATTCTTAATAAAAATGGCGCTAAAGGAGCGGAAATAAGGTCTTTAATTGAAGAAATACGTGATAAAGTAAATGAAAAGTTTGGTATTGTTTTAGAAGAGGAAATTGAATACATTGGTCAGTGGTAAACATTGACCGCGGAAATTTCTGACGAAATTATAGGTCAATGGTAAGGAGGTTTTTTTGGAGTTTCGTAATCCAAAAGTCTATAATCCATCTTATACAGTAGAAAAAAAGAAGTTTTCTAAAATATATATCTATATATTATTTATTTTAATAATACTTTGTGGTCTTATATATTTTATATTTTATTCGTCCTTTTTTAAAATAAAAAATATTATTATTGAAAATACAACTAATACAGAAATTGCTAAAATATTTCAGCAGTTAAATGGTCTTAATATATTTCGTTTTAGCACCTCTAAAACTCAAACTGAAATTACACAGAAATATCCAGAAATAAAAGGTGTTAAAATCACTAGAGGTTTGCCGGACACTTTAAAAATTCAATTTACACAGGAAACGGCCAAAGTGATTTGGCAAACAAATGGAAAAAATTATCTTGTTGATTCTGCTGGTGTAATATATCAGGAAAATGTGTTGATGGAAAATTTGCCACAGAATTTACTAACTATTAAAGATAATAATAATGTGACGGTGACTATTGGTCAGAAAATACTGTCGGAAAATTTTCTAAATTTTATTACCGAACTAAATTCTAAATTTAATCAAGCCATTGGTTTTAAAATAAATCAATTTGAAATTGATGAAACACTTTTTCAAATGACAGCCGTAACCGATCAAAATTGGAAAGTGATTTTTGATACCACTAGAAGTGTTTCCGATCAACTTTCTGATTTAACAAGATTCTTAGCCGATCATAAAAGTGAAGTTACCGATTATGTTGATGTAAGAATTGAAGGCAGAGTCTATTTTAAATAGTGGTTGGAAATTATTATGAAGAAAAAAACTAAAATTATTAAAGAAAATAGTTTTACAGAGTTTCTGTTGTATACTACACCAAATGGAAAAATAAAAGTGGAGATATTTTTGCGTAATGAAAATATTTGGCTAACACAAGAAAAAATAGCTCTTTTGTTTGGCGTACAAAGACCGGCTATCACCAAGCATCTCAAAAATATCTTTAAAAGTATGGAATTAAATGAAGATTCAGTTAGTTCCATTTTGGAACATACTGCAGACGATAGTAAATCATATAAGACAAGGTTTTACAATCTCGATGCGATTCTTTCTGTTGGCTATCGAGTAAATAGTATCCAAGCAACCCAATTTCGTATTTGGGCAACTGAAAGATTGAAAGAATATATTATAAAAGGTTTTACGATGGATGACGAGCGGCTAAAAGATCCTTATAATATTTTTGGCAAAGATTATTTTGAAGAGCAACTGGCAAGGATCAGAAATATCCGCTCCAGTGAACGAAGGTTTTATCAAAAGATTACTGATATCTACGCTCAGTGCAGTGCTGATTATGATCCAAATGAAGAAATAACAAAACAATTTTTCGCGACTGTCCAAAATAAACTTCATTTTGCCATCAGTGGCCAAACTGCAGCGGAAATTATTCATCAAAGAGTCGGTAGTAAAAAACCGAATATGGGTTTGACTACATGGAAAAACGCACCTAAAGGAGCAATTCGAAAAATCGATGTTAGTATCGCTAAAAACTATCTTAATGAAAAAGAGTTGGATGGACTAAACAGAATTGTCACAATGTATCTTGATTACGCCGAAACGCAAGCGCAAAAAGGCGTGTTGATGCGTATGGAAGACTGGGTGAAAAAATTAAATGCATTTTTGCAGTTTAATGAAAGAGAGATTTTACAAGATAATGGCAAGATTAGTCACGAAGTCTCTTTAACTTTGGCGGAACGCGAGTATGAAAAATATCAGATTATTCAGGACAAAAGCTATATTTCCGATTTTGACCGCGAGGTCAAAAAACTTTTAGATGTTAAAAAGAAAAAGAAAAAATAATTATGCTCGAAATTTTCTTTCAGGTAACCAAATAGTAGTATCATCCAATCCCAGATCGGAATAGTTAGCACCATCGTCACTGAATTGAACATAAAGTCCGTACACAAGACCGCCAATGTACAATTTGTGCACTCCGACTGACATGATAACCGATGAGGGGCTCCTTATCTGGGATCTAGATTCCCGATGTCGGATTAGCATTCAGCTCGAGAATGACAGTATAAACTACGTAAATCCTATAATTATCGATTGCCCATTTTCATGCTCGTATGATGATTGGAATATACTGCCAAGCTTTAAATTGGTCTCAACTTCAGAATTCTGATACAATCCAAAGTAGAATGAAAAAGTGGATTATAAGCCCAAAAAAAAGCAATGATATAATTGAGCAACTGCTCATTAATAGAAAAATTAAAAAGGAAGAATGGTCCTCTTTTTTAAATCCCGATTTTAGTAATCTTTTTGATCCGTTTAAAATCGGCGGCATGAAAGAGGCAGTTTTAAGAATAGAAAAAGCCTATTTAAAAAAAGAGGTGATTGGTATTTTTGGCGACTACGACGCTGATGGCATTCCGGGCTCGGCTTTACTATATCAATATTTAACTAAAATTGGTTTTAAAACTCATGTATATATTCCGCGGCGCGAACAAGGCTACGGTTTAAATAAAGAGGGGATTGAAGTTCTAAAAAAAGAAGGCGTCAGTCTTTTAATCACCATTGATTTAGGTGTTAGAAATAGTGATGAAATTGAGTATGCTAAAAAAATTGGAATAAATGTCATTATTTTAGATCATCACGAAATGGCTAAAGAAAAACCAAATTGTATTGTTGTTGACTTAAAACAAGCTGGCGAGAAATATCCTTTTACAGAACTTGCCGCCACCGGTGTCGTCTTTAAATTTATCCAAGCAATTAATTTAAAATTAAAAAAAGTTCCTACTAATCATCTCAAATGGATGTTAGATTTGGTGGCAATCTCAACTATTTGTGATATGGTACCGCTTGTTTCTGAAAATCGGATATTTGCTAAATTTGGTTTAATTGTTTTACAAAAAACTCGTAATTTGGGTCTTAAAGAACTTTATAAAAAAGCTGAAATTGTCGTAGAGAACATTGATACTTATACGGTTGGTTTTCAGATTGGTCCGCGGATCAATGCACCTGGCCGGATGGATCATACAAATGAAAGTTTTTATTTATTAATATCTGCTGATCAAAAAGAAGCCAGTGTTTTGGCTGAAAAACTTGATACTATTAATCGTCAGCGTCAAAAAGAACTCCAAAGAGTGTTGCTGGAAGCAAGAGAAAAAGTTGTCCGTAAAAAATTAGATCAGAAAAAACTTATTTTAGTGGAGGGTGAAAATTGGCCGCAGGGAATTGTGGGATTAGTGGCAGGTAAATTAATGGAAGAATATTCTCGTCCGGTGATTGTTTGTGAAAGAAAAGAAGGAAAACTTAAAGGCTCGGCTCGTTCAATTTCTGCTTACAACATGGTGGAAGCTTTAGAGCAAGCTAAAGACTATTTGTTAAAATACGGCGGACATAAAAAAGCGGCTGGGCTAAGTTTAGATTTAAAGCAATGGTCTAATCTATATAACAAATTATTAGAAGTAGCTGATGTAAAATTAAGCGACAAAGACTTAATGCCGAAAATAAAAATTGATTTGAAACTTAAAAAAGAAGATTTAAAATTAGCTTTATTTGATAAAATTAAAAAGCTTGAACCTTTTGGTTTAGGTAATAATCGTCCAATATTTCAATTAGAACAAGCGCAGATTACCGATGTCAAAACGGTTGGTAAAAAAAAGGAGCATCTTAAATTTAAAGCCGACGACATTTCGGCGATTGGTTTTGGTATGGGCGATTTAGAAAAAACTTTGAAGAATGGCAAAGCAGATATTGTCTTTACTTTAGACGAAGATAATTGGTCAATACGAAAATTACAATTAAAAGTTTTGGACTTAAAAGTTGCGTGAAGGAGGATTAATTTGACTGGAAAAACACATCAAATTTTAGGTCTCACCGCAGGGCTTACTTATTATTTCGCGAGCTCCGAGCCAACCTATGCCCCGGCCACTTTTGGAGCGGTTTTAGTTTTTTCTTATTTAGCTTCATTATTACCGGACATTGATCAGCCAACTGGCAAACTTTGGCATATGCTACCTTTTGGTCACACTTTGGGTAAAATTTCCGATCCGTTTTTGGAACATCGCAACATTACACATTCTTTATTGGGTATTGTGTTAGTGGGAGTGGGATTTTATTATTTATTTAAAACTTTTCCGCCATATTGGGGAATTGATACTCAAATAGTTTTTACCTCTAGTATTATTGCTTATTTGAGTCATCTTTTAGCTGATATGTTCACGAATATTGGTATTCCTGTCTTTTTCCCTTATCATCGTTTTTTTGGAATTCCGCCTAAGCCATTTGATGGCGCAAGAGTAGCGACTGGTAAATGGTTTGAGAATATGATTATTTTTCCAATTGTGACTATCTTATTTTTAATTATTGTTTTTTCTAATATTAATTTAATAAAAGTTATTTTGCTAAAATAGACATTGATTTCATATCCTTTAAGAACAAGGGCTTGGTTTTTTTAATCCGAGCCCTTTTAAATAAAGAAAACTTTAAGGTATAATAAAGATACTATGTCAAGTGAACAAATTATTTTTAATTGTGCCGATTGTGGTCAAGAATATTTCAAATGGCAAGGTAGATGCGACAGATGCGGCGCTTGGAATACTTTAAAAGAAATGCGCTTTTCTAAAGAAAGTGTCAGAACTAATTTTTTGGGAGCAAATCAAACTGAACCAACTGAAATTTCAAAAATTAATATTAAAAATATTACCAGAATTAAGACTGGTTTAAATGAATTTGATAGAGTTTTAGGCGGAGGAATTGTCCCGGGTTCTATTTTTATTTTGGGTGGCGATCCGGGTATTGGTAAGTCAACTTTGCTTTTACAAATTTCCGCGCTTGTAAAAAATGTTTTATATATTTCCGGCGAAGAATCATTAGAACAAATAAAGTTGCGTTTTGAACGGCTTGGTCTTCACTCGTCAGTTGGCGGAATAAAACTTAAGCTTTATAACGAAACAAATATTGATGTTATCGCTAAAAAAATACAAGCCGAAAAACCGGAGCTAGCAATTATTGATTCTATTCAAACCGTTTATTTAGAAAATATACCAGCTGCCGCCGGTTCAATTGCTCAAGTAAAAGAATGCGCTATGAAGTTGCAACAACTCGCCAAAAGTACCCAGACGGCCGTCGCGTTAGTAGGTCATGTGACAAAAGATGGCGCGGTGGCAGGACCTCGAACTTTGGAACATTTAGTTGATGCCGTTTTATACTTAGAAGGGGAACGATTTCATGAGCATCGCATTTTACGCGGAGTTAAAAATAGATTTGGGACAACTGATGAAATTGGTATTTTTGAAATGACCGAAAAAGGATTGATGGAAGTTAAAAATCCTTCAAAACTTTTTTTGGCCGAACGTCTTTCTAATACAGCAGGCACGGTAGTCACGGCGACAATTGAAGGTAGTCGGTCTTTATTAGTTGAAGTTCAAGCCTTGACGGCTACTACCGTTTTTGGTTATCCCCAACGGAGAACTTCCGGCTTTGATTTAAATCGTTTGCAATTATTAGTGGCGGTACTACAAAAAAAAGCGGGGATTAATATTGCTAATCAAGATATTTTTGTAAATATTGTTGGTGGTGTTAAAATTATTGAGCCGGCAGTTGATTTAGCCGTGGTTTTAGCTATAGCTAGCGCTTCTCGTGGTAAGGTCATTGATCCGAAACTTTGTGTTTTTGGTGAGTTGGGACTTTCAGGTGAAATACGAAGAGTTTCACGGGAGGAAAAACGAAAAGCTGAAGCCGAAAGATTAGGTTTTAATAAATTTATTAAGGAAAAAACAATTTTAGAAGCCGTTAGGAGGTATTGTGTTTAGTGTTAATAATGTTGAACAGACTAATGTAACAATTTTTTTAATCGTTTTAGTAGTGGCGATACTTTTGCTTTTTTTAACACGAAGATTGCTAAAAATTTCTTTTCCCTATTTTTTTATGGGATTACTTGGGATAATTATTGGACTACTAATTGGCTCTCAAGTAGCGATACCTTTATCAAAATTGCCCGGTCCGTATGGGACTTGGGTGCCAATGATTGTTGATGTTTTTATTACAGTGGCAACTTTAGATTTATTTATTGCTCAAGCTAAACCGGCCGCCGATTTTTTTCATAAAATAATGTCAAAAATATTTGGCACAACTCAAGACATATGTGAAAATCAAATTGTTGTAGATACCTCGTCTTTAATTGACGGCCGTTTGGAGCAAATTGCTCAAAGTGGTTTTATTTTGGGCAAAATCTTAATCCCCCAATTTGTATTAGCAGAACTTCAAAATATTGCTGATTCCGATGATTCCATTCGTCGAGCCAAAGGTCGTCGCGGGATGGAGTCGCTTGACAAGATGCAGAACAGTTCAAAAATTACTGTAGAAATTATTGATGATTTTGAAGGTGGCAAAGAACCAGTTGACTTAAGATTAATTAAAGTCGCTAAAAAAAGGAAAGCCAAAATTATTACTGTTGATTACAATTTAAATCGTATTGCCAAAATTCAAAATGTAGAAGTTTTAAATGTTAATGAACTAGCCGAAAGTTTAAAACCGTCTTTGATTCCCGGTGAGGAAATTTTAGTTAAAATTATTCAAAAAGGCAAAGAAGCAGGCCAAGGTGTTGGTTATTTGCCAGATGGCACAATGATTGTTGTTGAGGGCGGTGAAAATTTAGTTGGCAAAGAAATACGCTCCGAAGTCGTTCGTATTTATCATACAGTGGCGGGAAAAATGATTTTTGTTCAACCGCGACGTCCTTTAAGGCATCAACTAAAAAATTAATGCGGACTAGATGTTGGCAGTGGAGTTGATTTTATTGGTACGGCTTCTTTGGAGATAGTTATTGAACTTGAAGAAGTAATATTGCTTTCGTCGGTTGCAATGACAGAAATGCGATGTTTTCCAACAGAAAGACTATCGGCACTGTAAGTTATTGAATAAGGTTTGCTTGTGTCTGTGTCAACTGTTACATCATCAATCAGAAAATCAACTTTTTTAATATTAATATTTGAAGAGACATTGGCAGAAATAGTAAAAGTACCGGAAACAGATTTATTATTTGATGGACTAGTAATTTCAATTGATATTTTACTGTCAAGGGCGGCGCAAGTTTTATCTCCTTCGGGTATGGATCCGGAGAGTAAGCCCATTGAGGCGGCCCAAGCGCGCACCGGTCGTTCCCATGATGGATTATCTGGTTGTTCAGAATGGACATCGGCGACAATTTTTTCTTCAACAAATTGGTCGGGGCAATCGTCTGTAGCCAAGTGTCCTGTATATTTATCAATTCTAATTTTACCAACACTGTTTGAATGTTCTGTTGGTATTTGCCAAGAAGCAAAAATATCGGTGATAGTTTCTCCGCCGGAAGGCAATTTATTTGTGTATTTATCAACTGTCATTTCTTGAATGCCTTGAGGAACATTAAAATCTTCAGCTGGTTTATCGGCTAAAGCTTTAGCCATAAAATCATGCCAAATTGGCGCGGCTGCCATGGCGCCGGCGGCGCCTGCAGTCATTGGACTATTGTCGTTATTTCCAACCCAGACACCAGCAACAATCTGGGGAGTGTAACCAACTGTCCATGCATCGCGATATTCGGAGGTTGTCCCGGTTTTAACCGCTACCATTCTATCGCTGAAATTTAAAGCGGAGTTAGAACCAAAAACATACGAACGAGCGCTGTTGTCAGATAAAATTGAAGATATTTCATAAGCAATTTGGGGGTCTAGAACATTATTTTTTTCTTCTTTATATTCTTCCAGAACTTTGCCTTTTGAGTCAACAATTTTTAAAAATGGTGTAGTGGGAGCCAGCGTTCCTGAATTGGCAAAAACACTGTAAGCAGTTGTTAAATCTAAAAGTTTGACTTCACCACCACCTAAGACCAAAGAAAGACCATAGCGATTTTTATCATTTAAAGTTGTAATACCCATTTGATGAGCCTGATCTAAAACATTATCCATACCGGCAAGATAGAGAGTTTTGACGGCTGGAATATTGAGTGAGCCAGCCAATGCTTTTCGCATAGTTACTGGACCATGAGTAGTGCCATCGTAGTTTTTAGGAGTGTAATTGCCAAAGTCAGTTGTTACATCCCAAATAGGGTAGGCGGGATCATATTCTTTTTTGAAAGCGGTCGCATAAACTACTGGTTTAAAAGCAGAACCCGGTTGTCTTTCGGCAATGGCGACGTTGACTTGACCGTCAATGGAATTATTAAAATAGTCAACCGAACCAACCATTGCTAAAATTTGACCATTTTTTGGATCAATCGCTACAAGTGAGGCGTTAGAAGCATTAATAGAGTCAAATCGACGATCGGCGCCAGAGGCGACAGCTTCTTCGGCTTTTTTTTGAGTCTCGCCATCAAGAGTGGTAGTCACTTGAAAACCACCTTCTTCCACTGCTTGTTCACCGTATTTTTCAACCAATAAATCTTTAATATACATCACAAAATGGGGTGCGCTAATATCTTCTCTTTTGGGAACGAATTTAATTTCTTTAACATCTTTTTTGGCTTTATTAGCCTCGTCGCGAGAAATATAGCCAAGATCGGCCATAGAGTCTAATATCCAGCTTGCGCGAGCCTCGCGTTTGTCGGGATGAATACCATAAGGAGAATAATAGCTTGGTCTTTGTGGCAGTGCAGCCAAAGTTGCCGCTTCGGCTAAATTCAAATCTTTAGCATTTTTACCTAGAAAAGATTCGGAAGCGGCTTCAATGCCGTAAGCATTTGAACCATAAGGAATTTCATTAAGGTACATTGTCATAATTTCATCTTTATTATACATAATCTCAATTTCAATCGTTAAAATTAATTCTTTAATTTTACGAGTGATGGTTTTTCGTGGATCAAGCAAAGCATTTTTGACATATTGTTGAGTAATAGTTGAACCACCGGAAAGGTAATTATTTTTATGGATAATATTATAGTACATTGCTCTGGCAATGCCTTTTATATTCAAACCATGATGAGAATAAAAAGTCCGGTCTTCAGCTGTAATAGTGGTTTGTTTAATTACGGTTGGTATATCGGCAGAACCAATAAGAATTCTTTTAGTGTCGCCGTGAATAGCGTATAATTGTTTGCCATTTCTGTCATAAATTTGAGTTGCCGCGGCGGATTGTCGTTGCTTAATTTTTCCCGGTGTGGGTAAATCTTTAGCGTACCAAGCAAAAAGAACCAAAATAAGTAAAACAAAGCCTAAAGTAATTCTTAAAGACCAAATTTTAATTTTTTTCTTGGTAAATCGTTCTTTGTTAAAAATTTGTTTAATACGAAGCGGATTGTGGTGCAATGTGAAAAATTGTTTTAAATTCATAAAATCCTTTCTTATCCTTTACATTTTACCACTAAACAAGTTAGAATAGTAGATGTAAAGGAGAAATATGACTATTGACGAACTATTATCACGGGGAGTAGAGGAAATTATTGTTGAATCTTCTCTTGAGTCTAGATTAAAATCAGGAAAACTAAGAATCAAGATGGGTTTTGATCCGACCAAACCAGATCTTCATTTGGGTCATGTGGTGGGACTTAAAATATTGAAACAACTCCAAGAAATGGGGCATAAGATTATATTTTTAATTGGTGATTATACTGTTAGAATTGGTGATCCTTCGGGTCGTAATGTCAGTCGGCCGATTATTAGTGAAGAAGAAATTAAGGAAAATACCAATACTTATTTTAAGCAAGTAAGTCTCATCCTTGATACTAAAAAGGTTGAAATACGTCGTAATTCTGAATGGTTTGAGAAAATAAATTTAGCTGAACTTATTAATCTTGCCGGCAAATTAACAGTTGCCCAAATAATTGAAAGAGATGATTTCCAAAAACGGATGAAAAGTGGTCATGATATTGGTCTGCATGAAATGCTATATCCATTAATGCAGGCCTATGATTCAGTCATTCTAAAAGCTGATGTTGAATTTGGTGGTACTGATCAAAAATTCAATATGCTTGCTGGTCGTGCTTTGCAAAAAAAGATGGATCAAAAACCTCAAGATATTGTAATGGTGAAACTTCTCATTGGTCTTGATGGTAAAGACAAGATGTCCAAGTCGCTGGGTAATTATATTGCGATTTCTGATGCGCCTTCAGAAATGTATGGCAAAATAATGTCCATTCCTGATGATTTAATTTTGCATTATTATGAACTTTGTACCGATGTTTCAGTGGAGGCGATAAAAATTATCAAAAAAGAATTGAATCCGCCAGCTGGCGGAGGCAAAAACCCGCGTGATGTAAAAGCAGAATTGGCGAAAGTAATTGTGGAAACTTATTATACTGCCGATGACGCTGAAAAAGCATCTTTAGAATTTGATCAAGTTTTTTCCAAACGCGGAAAACCATCGGAAATTAAAACTAAAAAGATTACGAAGAATAATATCGCTTTGGAAGATTTACTTATGGATATTGAACTAGCTTCTTCAAAATCCGAAGCCAGACGTTTGATTGAGCAGGGTGGGGTAGAGCTTGACGAAGAAAAAATCACCGATCCCAAAAAGACAATTGAAATTAAAGAGGGGATGGTGATAAAAGTTGGTAAAAGAAATTTTGTAAAATTAAAAAGATAAAAAAACCGGCAATAAAGCCGGCGAATAAATCCATTAGAGATGTGTAAGTTTTATACTCCTGCTAGTTTCTTGACTAGACATGAAAAACCGTAGCTTAGTAGAAGAAACAAATCTATTAACAATGCTGGTAGCCAGAATAATACTAGCAGGCAAATCGCAATGTCTTCTTCGTTTAGAAATGGCGTATATGTAGCTGATCTTGAAAAAGTGAATAAGGTTGGCGGAGCATATTGCCCTTCTGACTCCGACAATGTTCCGAGTCGTAAAACTATGATGGTATAGATAACTCCTGCAACAAGATACACTGCTAATCCTACCTAAAACAACATTTCTCTTGACATTTTCTTTTCCTCCTCTATCTGAATTGACGATCTTTATCCGATTTAACTATATCCTACACAGGAAAACCTCTAATGTCAACATTCTACTTGCTTAATATAATATCTATTACAACAATATCGCGATCGCGGAAAAGTGGTAATAAAAATAAGGAGAGAATTATTGAATGCGCAGAAAGTCAATGGCAGAGAAAATTTTAGGTGTTGTTGATGGTTTTATTAAGGAAAATGCGGCTATTTGGTATCCTTATAAAGGATTCGGGAAATCATTTAAGAAATACAGAGGCAGTTTTTATCGTTCATTAATAGAATTAAAAAATAGGGGATATCTTGAGGAAATTGAAATAAATGGTGAAAGATTTTTAAGAACAACTCCAAAAGGTAAATTAAAACTTATTAAAAAAAGAGTATTTAAAAAATGGGATGGTTTTTGGCGAATTATTGCTTTTGATATTTCAGAAACAAAGAAAAAAACAAGAGATTTATTTAGAACAAAATTGCGATTATCAGGATGTAAGCCAATCCAAAAATCAGTTTGGATTACACCTAGTGATATTTCGGCCGACTTAGAAGAACTATTATCAATTTTAAATATCAAAGAAAATGTAGATTATTTTATTTCTAAGGCGTTAACAAATGAAGAAAAATATCTTAAAATGTTTGACTTGAAATCTATCGATTAAAACTATTTAATTTCATTATCAAATTAACAGATTTGTTTTGTTGTGATAATTCCGCGATCGCGGAAAAGTGGTAATAAATTTTTATTTTAGCAATAAGGGATGTATAATAAAAAAAGTCAGATAAAAATACCAAATAATTAAATTTTAAGCAAGATGAATGAAATAAAAGAAATTATTCAAAAAGCGATAAGAGAGGCATATCCAGATATTGAAATGCCGGATTTTGATATAGTAGAAGCGCCGGAGAAATTTGGTGATTTTTCTACCAATGTGGCGATGATTTTAGGAAAAAGGTTAGGGGAGAGTCCGGGGGAAATTGCTAATAAGATAGCTAAGATAGTTGAGCAAACTAAAGATAATCAGAAAGTTGAGAAAGTAGAAGTGGTTAAACCCGGTTTTATTAATTTTAAAATGCAAATCCCCTACTGGACGGAAAAAATTTCAGAGATATTAGAAACTGACAATAAATATGGTCAAAATAATTTCGGGCAAAATCGTAAAGTAGATGTGGAGTTTATCTCGGCCAATCCCACTGGTCCTTTGACTGTTGGCAATGCCCGCGGGGGAGTTATTGGCGATTGTATTGCTTCTGTTTTGGAAAAAAGCGGTTGGCAAGTAACACGCGAGTACTATTTTAATGATGCCGGCGGGCAAATTGATATTTTAGGTCATTCAATTTTAGCTGACGACAAGGCAGAATATAAAGGCGATTACATTGAAGAACTGCGCGGGCAAATTGAAACTAAAGATTACAAAGAAGCGGGGAAACTTGCCGCGAAGATTTTAATTGAAAAAATTAAAAAAACAGCCGAAGAAATGGGAATTAAATTTGATGTTTTCTTTGCTGAAGGAAAAGATCTTAGAGATAAAAATAAAGTGAAGGAAACAATTGAATGGTTAAAAAGTAAAGATTTAATTTACGAAAAAGACGGCGCGGTTTGGTTTTTGTCAACCAAGTTTGGCGATGATAAAGATAGAGTTTTAATCAAAACTTCTGGCGAGCCGACTTATTTTGGGGTTGATGCTAGCTATCACAGAAATAAATTTCAAGAGCGAAATTTTGATCGCGTTATTGACATTTGGGGCGCCGATCACCACGGCGATGTCAGCCGGATTAAAGGTTTTGTTAAAGCTTTGGGTTATGAAGATAAATTTGAAATCGTTTTACACCAATTTGTTCGAATTGTGGTTTCCGGTAAGGAAGTTCGAATGTCAAAAAGAACAGGCAATTTTATTGCCGTTGAAGACTTGCTTAAAGAAGTGGGCAAAGATGCCTATCGGTTTTTTATGCTGGCTTACGATTTAAATAGTCACATGACTTTTGATTTGAATTTAGCCAAAGAACAATCGCAGAAAAATCCGGTCTATTATGTTCAATACGCCTACGCCAGAATCGCCTCAATTCTTGCTAAAATCAAAAATCAAAATGCAAAAATAATATCAAATGATCAAATTACTAAATTACTAAAAGAACCAGAGGAAATTGCCTTAATCAAACAACTAGCAAAACTTCCAAATTTAGTTGAAGAAATTGGACAAAGTTATCAAATTCAAAAATTGCCATTTTATGCCACAGAACTGGCTAACGCTTTTCATGGTTTTTACGAAAAATGCCCAGTTTTACAGGCAGAAGCAGAGGTAAAATTGGCTCGTTTGCAATTACTTAAAGCCACTCAAATAGTTCTCAAAAATACCTTAGATATAATGGGCATCTCTGCTCCTGAAAAAATGTAAAGAAAACTCCGGTGTAACCCGGAGCTGATATTTATTAAATTAAGATGGTGTAATGGCGCGCTGGCCGATGTCGGAACGACATCGCATACCATTGAAGTGGATTTTGCCGACAGCTTTGTAAGCGTTGTCTATGGCAGTATGATAATCTTCTGCTACCGCTGTTATACTAAGAACACGACCACCGGAAGTGACAAGGACGCCATCCTCTCTAAGCGCAGTGCCGGCGTGGAAGATATTAACTCCGGTTATTTTTTCGGCTTCAGCTAAACCGTTAATGACTTTCTCTTTTTCGTATTTGCCCGGGTAGCCACCGGAGGCAAGAATAACACAGACGGAGCTTTTGTCTTGCCATTTAATTTTCATGTTAGTGAGAGAGCCATCGAGTGAAGCTTGAATAATATCTATCAGATCTGTCTCAAGCAGCGGAAGAGCTACTTGTGTTTCCGGATCACCAAAGCGACAATTGTATTCTAGAACTTTTGGTCCATCATCGGTAAGCATAATTCCTGTATAAAGAACACCGGTGAATGGGCATCCTTCTATAAACATGGCGCGGAGAGTGGGCTCGATAATGGTATCCATTATTTGACCACATATTTCCGGTGTAATAATGGGAACTGGTGCGTAACCGCCCATACCACCGGTATTTGGACCCAGATCATTATCCCAAACCCGTTTGTAATCTTGGACCGGGATAAGCGGGACGATACTTCTACTGTCAGTGATGACGATAAACGAAGCTTCCGGTCCTTTTAATTCCTCCTCAACAATGATTCTGTCCCCGGCTTTGGGGAAGGCGTGGTCAATCATGATGGTTTGAATGGCTTGCAATGCTTCCTCGAGGGTTTTGCAGATAAAAACGCCTTTACCATAAGCTTCGCCGTCGGCTTTGATAACTAGATTAAACACGCGAGGGCCGGGGCTATAGATGATTTCGGCATACTCACGCGCCTCTACTGGATTATCAAAGACGCGAAAGAGAGCGTGTGGTATTTTGTATTTCCGAGTCAGAAGACGACCATATATTTTACTTCCCTCAATAGCGGCGGCTTTTCTACTAGGGCCGAAGGTTTGGATCCCAACGCTACGAAAAAAATCGGCTAAACCGTCGATCAGTGGTGCTTCAGGTCCTATAATCGCCAGATCAATGTTATAATCTTTAGCGAAGGCGGTTACCTCATAGCGATTAAATATTTCAATATCTACGCACTCTGCCACTTGAGCCATGCCCGGGTTTCCCGGGAAGCAGAAGATGTCAGTTACCAAGGGGCTTTGAGAAATTTTCCATGCCAGAGCATGTTCTCGGCCACCTTCTCCTACAATTAAGACACGCATTTACCCGTTACCTCCTTTAAAGATTTGTGTCCATTTGCATTATACATTTTTTATATCTGATGTCAAGATAGCCCAACCGAGTGTCCACCTACGAGGTGGACATTTTGGTTAACCCATAAAAAATCAAACTTACCAATAAGCATTCAAATAGTATAAAGATAACAATGTTTAAGATGGGTGATAATCCAATAAAAATAAAATTTAGATACGAAAAATTTATTGAAGTAAAAGAAATTAATAGATAAAAAAGAACTGATAAAAATATAATGGGAATAGTAATATTGAGCAAATCTTGGCGACTCGGTGTCATAGTAACGGCAATTGAAAGCAGGAGATAGACAACCAAAAGATTTTGCCAATGACTAAAGTTAACAACAGAAAAAATCATTTTAAAATTAGAAACGATCGCCGTTAAATTTAAAGAACTTTCCAGCTTAATGTACTGTGCTAAAAAATAAAAAATCAAAATACTTACAACCAGTGGGGCAATGGAAATAAAAATTGGTCCAAAAATGGGAATAATTGGTTTTTGATGATGAACCGAACCGCCTTCTTTATCAAAAAACGAAATTTTCACAATTTTAGCGCCACAAATTAAACAGGCAAAAGCATGGGAAAGTTCGTGAATAATCACTCCGGGGGCGACAAAAAAACGCCATTTATAACCAAAAAAAGAGCGAACTAAAAAATAGTTTATCAAATATGCCAAAACTAGAAGTATTAAGGTTAATATTAAAAAATTAATCATTGTTTTAGAACTCTAAATGGTTATCTCATAGACATTATTGTTATTTAGGACCCAAATCTTTTTGGATTTAACCGAAACAATAAAATCGGTAATTTTGTCAAAATTATCCGGCAGGGCATATTGTCTAATGAATACCCCATCTTTATCCAATTCTAAAATTCTCTTTTGACCGGTGTCTAAAATATACAAGGAAGGAGTATCGGAATCAGTGTAAATTTTTCGAGGTTCAGTGATTTTATCCCAAGGCGTCGGAATATTTTTTAAAGAAAAATCTTGTAATTTTGATCGTTGAAATTTTGAAACCGTGCCGTCGCCTTTAAGGACATAAACCGAACCATCAATTGTCAAAGAAAGAGATTGTTTTAAACCATTTGTGCTGGCGATATATTCTTCGCCTTTTTGAAAAATATCCTTACTAGAGGAATGCCGATAAATTTGACCAGAAACACCGTCTAAAAGGTAAAGACTGCCGACATAGTTGGAGATAGCATTAGCTGTTTCCCATCTGCCATCATCGGCAATTTGAGTTTGAGTTAATTTATCTGTGCGGGGGTCAAATTCAAAGACATTTTGATTGCTGGTGTAAAAATACAAAATTGTGCCAAAATTTGTGCCAGAAACAAAATTACCCTTATTTTTTGGCAATGTTGCCACCTTCTGTGGTTTGCCACCCAAGAGGCTCGCTTTGTAAATATCGGTATCTGTTGTCAAGTAGGCTTCACCTGAAGAAATATATAAATTTTTAATATTATCCGAAACTGTAATAATTGGTTCTAGCGCACTAAATCTGGTGGTGGAGGTTAACTTATCAAGTTCCTGATATGAAATTACAATGACTGCTTGCGAATCTTTACTGACAAGAGAATTAGTTTTAATAGTCTCGGCTTTACTGATAGCGTTAATAAAATTTTGCTTGGCTTTTTCGGAATCGCCCAGACTTAAAGCATTTTTGCCATCTTTTTGGGCAGCAATGGCTTGGTCAAGAATTTTTTGACTATCTAAATTACCAAGACTGCTTTTACCTTTTCCCTTAAAACCAATCACTAGACCAATAATAATAATTAAAATGGCGGCTACAATAATATAGAAAAATTTTCGTTTATCTTTGTTGGTGTAAAGTCCTAAAAACCAAGTGAAGGAATTTTTTAAAAAACTAAAAATGGATTTAAAAATAGTAATAAACTTTTTTCCGGATTTGTTTTCTTTGAGGGCTTTCTTTTCCTGATAATAATGGACATATAGTTCAGGCGAATAGTTAATTTCTTCATCTTTAAGAAGATGATCATCACGAGAATCTTTACTCATAAATTCTTTTTGAAAATTGTCGGTAGTCGGTTTTTCTTCTGAATTTTCAGCAGGTAAAGTAGTTATTTTTTTTGGCTTTTTGACTTTATTTTTAAGCTTGCTAATTGATTTTACGGATTTTAATGCATTTGAGCTAATAGTTGCAATAATTTTTCCCAGTGGTGTCAGAATAGTTTGCCAAAATGATTTTATTTTTGTAAGAACAGACTCACTGGATTTATCAAGATAAAAAACATTTTCAAGACTCTCTTTTAGTGGTTTATCGGCTAAACTTTCTTTTGATAAGAGGTTAATAATAAAGAAATTAACATTTTTAACTTTAGCTTTCCGAAGCAATTTAGCAATTTGCGAAGCTGCCTCCGGCGGATCATTTAAAGTAATAATTTGACGCAAAGATTCAAGGGAAATGTTTTCAAAAAGACTTTTATTGGTAATCAGAACCTTATCTTTTGTCTTTAAAGTGCCGGAGATGACATCGGAAAAAGTTTTTAAAGGGTGGACTTCAACCTTGTCTGTCATTCCTTCGGTTAGGTGATTTATTTTTCCGTCGCGAAAAAGATAAGCCTCGGTTTTGCCAGCGGTGGATAAAATTAAACTATCGCCAACAATGGTGGCTAAAATACCCGAAAGATTGCCAATCCATTCAGTTTCGCCATTTTGAGTGATTTGAGCTAAGTTTTCGTTAATTTTTTTTAAAGCCAGTTCAAAATTTTGAAGATCGGAAGTACTGCCACCGTCATAGTAAGTATTAGAGAAATTATTAATAATCATTTGACCAATCTGAGCCGAGTTGTACCAAGGAGAAAGAATTTCTACCAATGAAAAAGTCTCACCCATAGGGGATTTAGTTAAATCGGGCGATTTGCTGTGTTGCGAACTTAAAAATCGGTCAGCGAGCTTTCCTGAACAAGTAACTTTGCTAAATTGAATTTCATAATTCATAATTTTAAAATTGAGCTTTAATTTATTGTAACAAAGTTAAAGTTTAAACTCCAGTGCCAGAAAAAGCTTGATTTTATAATGGTTAACTGGTAAAATACATCTTGACTCTAAAAAGTCATTATCTTACGGCTATGAGAGAGGGGTGAGAGAGATAGCAGAGATAGTATTTTTAGTTAAACCTGCGGGAATGGAATTTTTGCAGATAATCGGTATGATGCTCAAGAGGACTTGTGAACGGAACGATAAGAGGGCTCTTTGCTGAAGGCGATATGGTTGAACTTGCTGTTCTGAAGTTGGTCGTCGACAACGGTGGGCATGGAACATCAAGACTAAAGGATTCCAAGCGTGAAGTAAGAATCATAAAAGGGGCATTGGATAGATGGAGATCATCGGGCGACGCAGATGAACTATGGAGGTCTGGTCCACCATTGACACTAATCGAACCTGTAGGTTGATAACACATGGGTTTGTGACTTATATATGGTCGCAAACCCCTTTTTTATTCAAAATATTTTAATAAAGGATATATTCCACCAAATTAGGGGACGGTTCTCTTTTAACCTGACGATTTGCTATTATCTATTTATTGCTTAAGTTGTAACGAGTTTTTCTTGCTTCATGATATCTTTGATAATTTGATCCCCAGATAGGTTTTAGATAATTTTTAACCACTATTTCATCTATTATCATTTTTTGGTAATTCTGTTGACGAGTTAAGTCATTAAAACCGAATTCATTGTAAAAAATATCCTCAGTGATTAAACTGTTTTTCTTTCCTTCGGTGTAATATTTGTAGCTTGAATAACTATACTCTTGAGGTTCACTGATAATATTTGCTCTAACGGGATTCAACTCTATATATTTACCGCATTGGATAAAATATGCGTCTTTGCCAACCGGCTGACTCTTGAATCTGCCTTGCCAAAAATGACCAACCCAATCATATTGCTGACGATAATGATGGAAGTAGGCTAGCTCTAACTTTTTCATAAATGTTGAGAAATCACTGGCTTTAAAGGTTTTTAAAAGCATGTGAATATGGTTGGGCATTAGGCAGTAGTGGTACAGGTCAAAAGGGTGTTCTGTCTTATATCTTCCGATGAGTTCTAAAAAATAGAGATAATCGTTGTTTGACTTAAAAACCGAGTGGCGATTGTTGCCACGGATCATAACATGGTAATAGCTTTGTGATAAAAGTAGTCGTGGAGGTCTTGGCATACTTAAATTATATTATGCCAAAAATATTTTAGCAAATTTACTGGGCAAAAGAGAACCGTCCCCTAGGTTCTAGGTTCCCTAGGTTCGTAGGTCTTCTTTTTATTTAAGTATCTGATTATAAAATTCGTATTTTTGGCACTGGTATTCGCGATACGAGTCGTTTGCGACGGATTCTTTTAAGAGTTCGTACTTCTTTAAAAGATTTGGATTACTACTTAATATTTTATGAACTCTTATTTGTCTGGCGGTACTTTCTTCTATTGGGTCGGCAAGATAAATTTCTATATCATGGCTATCTTCTTCAAAATGCCATTGTGTCAAACTAATTCCCGAGATAGGTTTGCCTAATTCTTTTATTAAACTTAACCTGTATTTAGAAAAACTGTTTCTCGGGCACAAAATAAATAAATCAATATCTCCTTGACCGGAAATTCCAAGGGCCGAAGCTCCAATATGGATTACTTCCAGATTCGGTTCGGCATTATTAATTTTTTTGACATATTTCTCTGTAATATTTGGAGTTTTTGGATCGTAGGGCTCAAGAATCACTTTTTTATCCGCTGGAATTTGTGCTAAATATTTTTCTTCATCTTCTGTAAGCATTGTTTACTCCTAAAACTAACTAGAACACTAACTAGGGGACGGTTCTCTTTTAACCTGATGTTTGATATTTTTAATTTGGTCGGGGCGACCTGACTCGGACAGGCGATCTCCAGACCCCCAGCCTGGCGCTTTACCAACTAAGCTACACCCCGAAGATTAAATAAACAAAAGCATATTCAATAATGCCGGTTTATTGGTTAAAATGTTGAAAAAGTTAATAATGACTTTAGCTTCAATTAGTGGAATTAGACCGGTAAAAAAGACAACAAAAAGTAAAATAAACATTCCAAATTGTTGCAAAAACATAAATGTTTGCTCGGAAACAAATAAAGCCAAAATTTTAGAGCCGTCAAGCGGGGGAATTGGCAGGAAATTAAAAATCATTAAAATTAGGTTGAAGAAGACCAAAGCCGTCACAAATAATCCGATCGGGTCGGGAAGAGGTAAAAATCTAAGAATCAGACCAAATACAATCGCCAATAGTAAATTACTCATCGGTCCTGCTAAGGAAACAGTCAAATTATCCAATTTCGGATTTTTAAAGTTACTGGAATTAACCATTACCGGTTTTCCCCAACCAAAACCAACCAAAACTAAGAAAATAGAACCATATAAATCTAAGTGAGCCAAGGGATTAAGCGAAACCCTGCCCATTAATTTAGCTGTCGGATCGCCGTATAAATTAGCCACCCAAGCATGAGTAAATTCATGGAAAGTGATTGCCACTAACAATGCCAGAATTATTGCGACAAAATGTAATGGTGATTGGAAAAGAAGTAAAATAATCATAATTTTATTGATTTAATTTCTTTTATATGATAACATAAAACTTGAATCTTTTAAAGTCAAGAATAGGAGCAAAATGAATATTTGTCAAATATGCGGTAAAAAACCAACCAGTGGTTTTAATAAACCTCACTCACTCCACAGAACCAAGAGAGTTGTCAAACCTAATTTACAAAAAAGCGAAGGCAAAATTATTTGCACTCGATGCATCAGGTCTAAACATAAGGTCTAAGTATAAGCGTTAATTACAAAAAGAGAGCTTCCAAGGAAGCTTATCTCTTTTTGTAATAATTAATAATTAACTATTAATTTACGATTCAATATTGTCTGAATCGTTACCTGCAGTTTTTGACTTTGCGAAGCAATCAGCACAAAGGACATCGTTAGCATTTCTTGGTTCAAACGGTACCTGTCCTTCTTTTCCACAGCTTTTACAAATGATTGAATACATTTGTCGGTTAGCTTTTTTGTCTTTCTGATTCTTACGACAATCAGGGCAACGCCCTGGAGGATTTTGGAGGCCTTTATCCTGATAGAATTTTTGTTCACCAGCTGACCAAACAAATTCCTTAGAGCAATCCTTGCAAGTCATGTTTTTGTCTTGAAAATCCATTTAATTTAATTTTTCCATTAGTTAGATTGTTAGCTCGACCCATGCAATTATTATGCATACCACATACATCATATAAGAAAAACTTTCGTTTGTCAAGACTCTGTGGTAGTTTTAGAGTATGGATTCATCTGAAGATAAATTTTCTAATCTCATCAAATCTCAAACAAAAACGGATGATTTGGGCCACGCCTATATAGTTTTTGGTGATTTGGACTTGACGGTATTTCTTGAAACTTACGAAATAAAAACTCCCGATGTTTTAAAGTTAGATGAAAATCCTATTAAAATTGATCATGTTCGCGCTCTGATATCTTGGATGTATTTAAAACCCCATAGTTCGGCTTTAAAATTGGCGGTTTTATCCGGCGTGGAAAATATGACCACCCAAGCGGCAAATTCGCTCCTGAAAATTTTGGAAGAACCGCCAACTTACGCGGTTTTAATTTTGCAAAGCGCCAGAAAAGAAAAAATTTTGCCCACGATTCTTTCTCGTTGTCAGGTTATTCGTCAAGTAAATAATCAAAATAAAACAACTCCTTCAAATTTCCTTGAAAGCAGTAAAATTGCTCAACTTTCAATTAAAGAGCGTTTTGACTATGTGGCAAAAATCATCACTGATGAAAATTTAGGCGAAATTATTAATCTTTGGGAAGAAGAAATTCGCTCCCAGCTTCTTTCCGGCGAAGATACGAGAGAGAAATTAAAAAGTATTATTAAGACCAGACATTTACTTTTTACCAATACTTCTGTAAAATTACTATTAGAAAATCTATTATTAGAAATGTAGAATGAAAAAAATAAATTTACGAATTAATTCAACCGGAAAAATATATTCCTACGAGGCTCAAGATATTAAGCCAAACGAGGCGGTTTTAGTTGAAACCGATCAAATTGTTGAAGAGGCAAGAGTATTAGATAAACCCAGTTCCACTGCCGAGGCGGAGGAGGGGACTGGTAAAATTTTAAGAACCATTAATGCTGAAGATCGTCGTTGGTGTTGCACTCTTAAAAATCAAGCTCGCGAATATGTTGCTGAAGCGCAAAAGAAAGTCATCCGTCATGGTCTGGACATGAAAATTTTAGACGCTGATCTTTCTTTTGATCAAAAGAAATTAACCTTTTATTTTAGCGCCAAGGGTCGGGTGGATTTTCGGGGACTTGTCTTAGACATGGCAAAAACTTTTTATAAACTTATACGCCTTCAGCAAGTAAGTAGTCGCGATGAAGCAAAATATTTTGGCGGCATTGGCAAATGTGGCCGGGAGCTTTGTTGTAGTAAGTTTTTACAAGATACGGAGGCAATTGCAACAGAAATAGCTCAATCTCCAGAATTAACAACAGGCAATATGAACAAATCAACTGGTTGTTGTGGCAAACCAATGTGCTGTCTTTCGTTTGAGGAAGGAAAAAGCGCCTGTCCTAAACGAGTTGAAAGGAAAAAATGATTTGGAATTTATTAATTATTGCCGCCGTGGTGGTAGTTTTGGTCATTATTGCTCGCCGACTACCTGATGCCAGAAAAATTAAAAAAAAAGTTAGCAATACAACCGATGAAGAAATCAGTCTTTACGGTTTAATTGCGCAGGCAGATGACGCTTTTGAGTCAAAAAAATATGAAAAAGCAGAAAACTTATATATTAAAGCCGCCGCCTCTTCGCCGGACAATGCTAAAATCTATTCGCGACTGGGGGCAATTTATCTGGAACAAAAGAATTTTTACGATGCCAAAGACGCCTTTTCGCAAGCGGCCAAACTGGAGCCGGATTTAGCTTCCCGCTATATCAATTTAGGTTTGGCATATATGGGTCTTAAAGATTATTTTAAAGCAACAGAATCATTTAAAAAAGCTTTAAATATTGACAGTAAAAATAGCAAGTACAAAAAACTTTTAGATCGGTCCTCAAAATTATACGAAAAAGAAAAAGGTAAAAGTACCCCAAAATAGGGTTGAGAAATTTTAAAAAAGATGATAAGATTAATTTATGCCGGGATACGGGAAGTGGACAAACCCAGCGGTCTGTAAAACCGACGTCTTTAAGGCTTCGTAGGTTCGAATCCTACTCCCGGCACCACTTTTAGTGCCCAGGTAGCTCTCCGACGTTACCAGTCGGAGCTCCGACAGAATCGTCGGAGCAGTGGTTGTATGCCCAGGTAGCTCAGTGGTAGAGCAATTCCATGGTAAGGAATAGGCCGTCGGTTCAAATCCGATCCTGGGCTCCAGTGAGTTTTGCCCCCATAGCTTAGTGGCAGAGCAGTAGTTTTGTAAACTATAGACGCTGGTTCGATTCCTGCTGGGGGCTCCAAAATAGAAAGGACAAAATGGCCAAGACAAAATCAATTTTATTCCAATTAGAATGTACCGAGTGTAAAGAAAGAAATTACACTACTTCTAAAAATCCTCAAGAAAACAAAGAAAAAATGCAACTTTCCAAGTATTGCAAAGGTTGTCGCAAGCACACTGCTCACAAAGAAGTGAAAATTTCCAAAGCCAAGAAATAATATTATAAATCCAAAATCCAAATATCAAATAACAAATGAAAATTTAAATGTCAAAATTAAAATGATAAAATTATTTAGACATTAGAAATTTGGATTTAGAAATTGGTTGTGATGGGCCCTTAGTTAAGTGGCATAATAGCGGTCTCCAAAACCGCGGTCAGAGGTTCAACTCCTCTAGGGCCTGCCAAGATTAATGAATAATTAGGGTATAATACCCCGCAACGGCGGGGCAATTCCTACAGCTCCTGCCAAACCTGTTAAATTGAATACATATCAATTTTGGAGTATAATACAATCAAATGAGAAATAGTTACAAAAAAGGTAATATTACTGTGTTTGTGTATCCAGAAAATAGCAAATTTATTGGTGTCTGTTTGGAGTTAGATATTGTCGAAGAGGGTAATAATTTAGAACAAGTAAAAAACATTCTTTCTGATGCAGTGAAAACTCATGTCGAGATAGTTATCAAAAATAAATTATCAAAAAATCTTCTTAATAGACCAGCACCAAAAGAATACTGGGATAGATTTTTTAGTTATCTTGCAACCATTAAGCAAATGAAAAAGAATGTTATGCAACAGGAAGTTCAACCAACTTTAGTTTCTACTATACCTTTTGGATCATTAACCCCTTGTTAAAGATTTTATTTGATGAGTAAAAAGTTACTTCCACATAAAAATAAAGAAATTGTTGCTAAATTAAAAAAGAATGGCTTTTTGCTTAAAATGGGTGCTAAAAATTGTAAGCACTTTTTTTGTTGGAAAAAGGACAAAAATGGTCAGGAATGGTCGGCTCTTGTTTCCAAAAATCCTTCTGCTTTAATGCCCAATGGAACGCTTGGAAATATTATAAGAACATCTGGTAAACCGAAGGAAGAATTTTGCAGAAGAAAAATTTGAAAGGAAATTACTCTTATTCTTTATAATTTTAACTACAATAATACTTATGGTAACAGATAAACTGACTTTATTAATGTAGCCGTGATTACATATTTTAGTACAACTTCAAAATTCTGATATACTTTAAAATAGACAGGAAATAGGTTCTAACAACCTTCACGGTGTCCTGCCAAATTGACAAAAAAACCATTATTGATATATTAAAAACAGGTAAAAAAATGACTTTAGATAAAAATGATTTAAAACAAATTAGAGAAATTGTTCGCGAAGAAGTAAGAGAGGTTGTTCGTGAAGAAGTTCATGATCAAATAATTACTGAAGTTCCTCCAATTATTGAAGCAAAGATTTTACCGCTAAAACAAAAAATTGATCAAATTTGGGACAGTCTAAATGAAGATTTGATCAGTAATTTGACGATGATTGAAAAGTTATCAAAGAAAGTTAAAGAAATGGATTCAAGAATTAAAAAACTAGAACTATCTAAATAAAAAACACTTGACAATCAAAAATACTTTCTGCATAATTAATACAGAGTATTAATTTTATATGGAGGTAAAAATGTCCAGAACTACAGAGGTGTTAAGTATTTCACTTTCACCAAAAGAATTTAATCTAATTTCAAAGTTAGCTCAAAAAGAAGGCAGGTCTCGAAGTCAATTAATTAGGGAAGCTCTGCGGCAATATCAAATCAGTTGTGATTGGCATTATCTTCAAGGAATAGGCGAGCGGGTCGCGATCCGTTTAGGAATTGAAACGGAGGAAGATGTTGAAAGAATTGCCGGCTAAAAATGTTCTCAAAATTGTTTTTGACACCAATATCTACATTTCAGCTTTTTTAAAAAGTGGTTTTTCTAGAGAACTTTTCAATTTAGCCATTGAAAAGAAAATTGAATTATTTAGTTCTGCCGATATTCTTTTAGAACTAGAAAATAAACTGCAAAAGAAATTTAAAGTTAAAGATAGTGATATTCAAGTTTTTACATCCACAATTTCTCAAGTTGCCAAGATTGTCAAATCAGAAGAAAAATTAAAAATTATCAAAACTGATCCAAAAGATAATATTATTTTAGAATGCGCAGTTGCATCCGGGGCGTATTTGATTATTACTTTTGATAACCATCTTCTGAAATTAAAAAAATATCAAAAAATCGGAATTATTCATCCAAAAACTCTTCGTTGGATTATTCCGGGTATATTGGAAAAATGATAAATTAATTTTATACTGGTCTCAACTTTGGTTTTTTGATATAATTAATCTAAATAAACAGAAAGTTTAAATGATCGGGCTTTTAGCAAAAATTATTCCTTTGGATTTTGCCTCAACTTTAAATTGACACCGCTACTATTATTAATATATATTATAATAGGATTGCAATAACTAGTTTATATTAATTATTTAATGTCATCCTGAACCGTCAGGTGAAGGATCTGTCGCGAATGCGACATCCGACATTCGTCGGAGATTCCTCACTGCGTTCGGAATGACAATCTTAAAAATTAGATATTGTTTCGGATTTAGAACTTAGAATTTCGGATTTCCCCGCCTACGGCGGGATAGGGAGGGAGTTTTGGCAGTAGCCGTTAAAAAACAACTAATTGATGTTCTGCTTCAGCAAGGAAAGATAAAAAACGAAACCGCTCAAAGTTTTCGTCATCTTTCCAATTTTGAGGTAGAAAATAAATTAATAACCGAAAATATGCTGGAGCCAACCGATATTGCTCGCGCTTATGCCGGACTTTACAATTTACCTTTTGTTAGTTTAGCTAATCGTCAAATTTCCAAAGAAACTTTAGAGTTAATTCCCGAAGGTCTTACTCGGCAGTACAATATTATTGCTTACGAGATTCAAAAAGAGCCGGTAAAAACTGTCCGGATTGCCATTGCCAAGCCAGCCAAATTAGCTGGTAATTTACAAGAGACAATCGCCACCTTAGAAAAAGGAAAAGGTTTCAAAATTGAATTAGCAATCACAACACTGGCCGATTTTTTGACGGCTGTTTCTCAATATCAGGCATCAACTCCTCCAGTTGAAAAAGTTAATTTTAAAACTTTAAATTTAGATCAAATCACTATTCCTTATGAAGTTATAACCAAATTTCCGGAAAATATTGCTTTAAAATATCAAATGGTTGTCTTTTCAGCACCTCATTCGTCTTTTATCAAAGTAGCTGTTGCTGATCCAGATAGCAAAAAAGTCCGTGAAATTTTAGATTTTGTCAAAACTAAAAACAATATTGCCATTGAAGAATATCGGGTTACACCGGCAGAAATTGAGCGGGCAATCCGTTTTTATCATCCGGAAAAATTACCTCCAAAACCGGTAACTGTTTCACCACCTCCACCTCCCCAGAAACAAGAAGAGCATAAAGTGGAAGAAAAGAAAGAAGAAAAGAAAGAAGAGCCAACGGCTCCTCTGCCACCAGAAAAAGAAAAAGAAAAAGAAAAAGTGACTGAAGCGGTGCCGGAAATTAGTGGATCAATGAGCGCTCAACTGGTTATACCGGTTGAAAATGATCTGGACAAATTTGTCGGCAAACCAATTAAAGAAGTTTCCGACTTGCAAGCAGTGGTGGAAACCGGCAATGTCCCCAAAATTGTCGCCGCCTCGGTTATTTTAGCTGTCTCTAAAAAAGCTTCCGACATTCACATTGAAGCGGCTGAAAAAAATGTTAGAATTCGTTTTCGGGTTGATGGCCTTTTAAAAGATATTGTCAGACTGCCTCTGGAAGTCCAACCGGCAGTTGTTTCTCGGGTTAAAATTTTATCTAAATTAAAAATTGACGAAAGTCGTATTCCCCAAGACGGTCGGTTTGATTGTATTGCCATGGGCCATGCGGTGGACCTTCGTATTTCCACTTTGCCCACTGTTCACGGCGAAAAAATTGCTATGCGGCTTTTGGACAAATCAGCCCATCTTTATACTTTGGAAGAATTAGGTCTGGTGGACCGAAATTTAAAAGTTCTGTTAGAAAATATGAACAAACCTTATGGATTAATTCTTTCAACCGGGCCAACCGGTTCTGGTAAAACTACTACTTTATATGCAGTTTTAACTAGAATTTCCAATGCTTCAGTCAATATTGTTACTTTGGAGGATCCGGTTGAATACGAAATGGCGGGTGTTAACCAATGCCAAATTCGGCCAAAAATTGGTTTTACTTTTGCCAATGGTCTTCGGTCAATTCTACGTCAAGACCCTAATATTATTATGGTAGGGGAGATTCGAGACTCAGAAACTGCTTCCTTAGCCACTCAAGCCGCTTTAACTGGTCATTTGGTCCTTTCAACTCTCCACACCAACGATGCTTCCGGCACTTTGCCCAGATTGGCTGATATGGGGGTTGAACCATTTTTTATTACTTCGCTTATCAATGCCATTATTGGTCAAAGATTGGTCAGAAAACTTTGTCCCAAATGTAAAAGGCAAGCCCATATTCCGGCGCCGATTGCTAAAGAAATTGAAGCCGAGCTTGAAAAGTTTAATTTACCCAAACCTTATCAATTTTTTGAAGGCGCGGGTTGCGATGAGTGCGAATTGGGTTATAAGGGCAGAATTGGTATTTTTGAAGTTTTGACTATGTCGCATGAGCTTGAAAATTTAATTTTAGAGCGAAAACCGGCATCAGATATTAAAAGAGCGGCAATTAAAGAGGGGATGATCACCATGAAACAAGATGGTTTAGTAAAGGCTTTAAAGGGTTTAACTACTGTTAATGAAGTGATGAGAGTGATAACGGTATAAAATAATGCAAAATTAAGGAGGTATTATGCAACAAACTTTAGATCCTGGGATGAAGAAACTTTTAGATGTGGCAATTGAACACAAAGCGTCCGATCTCCATTTGACCATCGGTGTTCCGCCAATTCTACGAATTGACGGCCGGCTTTCACCAGTGCCGGGCGAAGGTCCTTTAACAGCTGAAAGTGTTACACGGCTCATTCAATCTTTTATGACCCCGGAACAACTGGAGCACATAAAAACTCAAAAAGAACTTGATTTTTCCTTTGGCTATCACGATACTCGTTTTAGAACCAATGTCTATTTTCAAAAAGGCAATTACGCCGCTTCCTTACGTTTCATTCCTAAATTGATTAAAAGTCTGACCGAATTAAATTTGCCTCCAATTTTGGAAAAATTCACTGTCCCAAGCCAGGGATTTTTAATTATCACCGGTCCAACTGGGCACGGCAAGTCAACCACACTGGCGGCAATGGTTGATTCTATCAACGAGTCAAGAAGCGAACATATTGTTACCATTGAAGACCCGATTGAATATGTTTTTGAACATAAAAAATCAATTATTTCTCAAAGAGAAGTTGGTTCGGACACGAATTCTTTTTCGCATGCTCTTCGCTCTGCCCTTCGTGAGGACCCCAATGTTATTCTGATCGGCGAAATGCGCGATCTGGAAACTATTGACGCCGCTTTGACTTTGGCGGAAACGGGGCATTTAGTTTTTACCACTTTGCATACCAATTCAGCGGCGCAAACGGCCGATAGAATTATTAATGTTTTTCCGCCTCATCAACAACAGCAAGTCAGAATGCAATTAGCCAATGTCTTGTTGGGGGTTGTTTCTCAAAGACTTCTTCCTAAAACTTCCGGTGGCAGAACCGTTGCTTGCGAAATTATGATTGCCAATTCGGCTGTCAGATCGGTAATTAGAGAAGGAAAAACCCACCAACTGCCGAACATTATCCAAACTTCGGCATCAGAAGGGATGATTTCCATGGATAAAGTTTTAGCCGAATTAGTTTCTAAAGGTGAAATTACGATTGACAATGCTTTAGCTTGGGCCATGGATCCTAAAGCGTTTAAAATGATGGTGTATTAAAAAATGACCAATTTCTAATTAACCTAATTTCTAAATAAATTCTAATTCATAAAATCCCAAATTTTTAGTCATTAGGTAATTAGACATTATTTAGGTTAATTAGTATAATTAGAATAATTAGAAATTTATTTTATATTGTGTTATTATTAAACTAAGCAATAATTTAAGGAGGATTTATGACAAAAACTATTCGCAGGGGTTTTACTCTTATTGAACTTTTGGTCGTCATCGCCATCATTGGTATTTTAGCGGCAATGATCTTGGTTGCCTTAGGTAGCGCTCGTCAAAAGGCAAGGGCGGCTTCCGGCAAAGCTTCACTTTCCAGCGTCGCCGGCGCTTTAACTTTGTGCTTAAACGATGGGGGATTAGTCCAAATTCCTACTGGAGCAACAAGCTTTCCTCAATTGGGAACAGAAGGTGGCTCTATCTGTAGAAAAAATCTGGTGGATGGGACTGAAAGATATCCTAAATTACCTATTGGTAATCCTGGTTGGGTTTGGACCGGGTTAGAAGGTGCAAATAATAGTGATTCCGTTGTTATTACGGCTTCGTGTTCAGATACATTCTGCGGGTCAAATATTTTTTCCTCTACTAAAGTTAGTGGTTCTACTTTTTCGTCTACTCAATCGTCTGCGCTATCTATGAATTATTTTTCACCAAATCGAAACATAAATAATGCTCCCGGTGGTAATGTTTCTCCAGTAACTTTTATTCTTAAGTTTAATACTACTCCTAATACACCACCGACCTGTCCAGCTAGTATTGGTAGTACTCCATTACCCACGGTTACATTTTCTAAAGATCCTATGACGCCTACTTATACTTGTAGCTACGCTGCTGATTTTACTACTGTTCCTGATGGTGACTATACTGTTACAATGTCTGGCTCAACTGCTTCTTCAACTGCTTCCTATTCGTGGAATTTACATATTCAATAAAACTAATCAAATCACAAGGAGAGGGATTGAAAAATATTAACATTACAATTTTTACAAAGGTTAAAAATAAAGAAAAAGTTTTCTTTACTCGTCAACTAGCCGTCATGATCTCGGCTGGGCTGGCTTTAGACAACTGTATCCGTTTGCTACGAATGCAGACCAAAAATCCGGTTTTTCAGAAAATTTTAGACAAAATTTATCAAGACATCTTGGCTGGCAAAACTCTCTCGGAATCTTTGGCGCAATTTCCAAAAACTTTTGACAACTTTTTTGTTGCCGTTGTTCGCTCCGGTGAAACTTTAGGCAAACTTGATATGGTCCTAAACCATTTAGCCGAACAAATGGAGCTTTTTCAAAGTTTTTCCAGCAAAATAAAATCCGCTTTAGCTTATCCAATCTTTATTATTGTGGCGATGGTGGCAACGGTAGTGGTGATGATGGTCAAAGTTGTCCCGACTCTGAAGACTGTTTTTGCCGATGCCGGCGCCGAATTGCCATTTGCTACCCGGGTAGTAATGGCTTCTTCTGACTTTCTGGTTCTCTATTGGTGGTTGCTTTTAATTATTTTGGTAGTTTTAAGTATGGGTATTTACTTATTTTTTCGTTATGTTGAGAAAGGTCGTCTTTGGTGGGACACCATTAGACTTAAAACTCCTCTTGTTAATTTTGTTTCCTACGATGTCTATATGGCTCGTTTTTCCCGCACCATGGGCATGCTCATTCAATCCGGCGTGCCGGTTATTGAGTCCATCAGAATTACCATGGCGGTAATGAACAACCGTATTTACACAAAAATCTTGAAAAATGTTATACTGCAAGTAGAGCGGGGAATTCCCATGTCTGTGCCTCTGGAAAAGGAAAAAGATTTTACCATCTTGACCACTCAGATGATTATGATTGGCGAGCAAACCGGCAAACTGGAAATGCTTCTTAACAAAGTCGCCGAGTATTATGAACAAGAAACCGATATTAAAATTAAAACCATCGCCAGCCTTATAGAGCCTGTCACAATCGTCATAATCGGTATCGGCGTTGGCTTTATTCTGTATTCCATTCTGTATCCAATCTACAGTTTGACGAGTGTTATTAAATAGCAAAGCTATTTGAAAATTTCTAATTATACTAATTAACCTAATTTCTAATTAAGCACCAATTAAGAAAAATCCTAAAAATTAGTCATTAGAAGTTTAGACATTATTTAGATCAATTAGAGTAATTAGGATAATTAGGTTAATTTAAAAAATTACTTCGTAATTTTGATAGGATTAGTCTTTCTTCCGTTCACGCGGAAGCGGTCGATCTAATCTAGAAATAATTATTTAAAAAAGGAGATTTTTATGCGAAATGAAATGAAGTCCACCGTAGCTTTACGCGAAGGTGGAAGAATGAAAAAAGGTTTCACCCTTATTGAGCTTTTGGTCGTCATCGCCATCATCGGTATTTTGGCAGCAATGATTTTGGTAGCCTTAGGTAGCGCGAGAATAAAAGCTCGTGACGCAGCTTTTAAGGGGTCAGTATCATCTGTCTCAGCGGGGTTTGCGATGTGTCTAGACGAAGATACCCCTTCAGTAAGCGTTCCAACGGCGGCAATTGGAGGCACTGCGATTTGTTCTACCCAAACCACTCTTTACCCAACATCAACATCAGCATCTATATGGTCATGGGCAACAACAGTTTGGGGTACTGCTGGTAATCCTGGGTCAGCCACTAATCCAAAAGTTATCGCAACCTGTCAAACAGGTCAGTGTGTTTCGGGGACCACACGGGTTGCAACTTGTGATTCGTCTGGATGTACCTTCCTGTAATTTCAAGCAGATCACCTCTCGTGGAATTTTCAGTTCTGTATGTTTGGATGGTTGACAAAGTGGCTGTGGCGTACGCCCCGCTTTGTCTAAGGTATCTCTGGTATCTCTAATTATCCATTCATCTATTCTTCTATTCATCAGATTCCGAGGGGTGATTCCTTGAGGAAAATTGATTAAATTATCAAAATGAGGTATAATTAAGATATGAATACATTACCCGTATCATTAAAACCAATGTTTTGGTCTTATGATTTTACTAAATTGAATTCCGATAAGGACAAGCAAAGAATTATTATAAATATTATAAATTATGGCAAGTGGAAAGATTGGCAATGGCTGGTTGATTGTTATGGAAAAGATGAAGTCAAGAAAAACATAGAAACAATCCAAGCTACCGAATTCCGGCCGGAAGCATTAAAACTAATTTCCCTTTTGCTTGACATTAGGAAATTTAATTATGCACTTAGAGGTTCTGGGCGATAAAGCCAAAGAAATTTTTAAAAAACTGAAACATTTTCCGAATTTCTATTTAGTTGGAGGTACTGCTTTAGCGCTACAAATAGGTCATCGTATTTCAGTTGATTTTGATTTATTTAATAGTGAAAATATTCCAAGGAGTTTGTATCTCAAAGTAGAGAAAATTTTTAAAGAAAATAAAATTGATATTATTGTTAATAATGCTGAAAATTTAACAATTTTAGTTGATGGTGTACAATTAACTTTTTTCAATTATCCATTTGAGGTAATTTCACCATTTATTATTTTCCAAGATGTGAAAATTTTACCGGTTGTGGAGCTTGGAGCTTTAAAAGTGTACGCTTTAGGTCGCCGGGCAACTTTTAAAGACTATGTTGATTTGTATTATATTTTAAATAAAAAACTAGTTTCTTTAGTTGAAATCACTGACTTAGCAGAAAGGAAATATAAAGATAAATTTGATAAGCGTCTTTTTTTAGAGCAACTAATTTATTTAGAAGATATTAAAGACACTGAAATTAAATTTTTAGGAAGTACAATCACTAAAAAAGAAATGATAGAATTTTTTACTGGGTTGGTAAAAGAAGTAAAGTTGTACTAAAATTAAAAAATTTCAAAAAGAAAACTTCAAGCAATCTGACACGAATGTCATTGCGAGCTCCGCCAGCTGGCGGAGAAGCAATCTTTCGTCCTGTAGACGGAAAACTTCAAGCAGATCACCTCTCTACACTAATGGCATATGCCTAGAGGGGTGATCCCTTGATTATTTTTCTCTTATTTACTTGTCATTGCGAGTGTCAGCGAAGCAATCTTTCTAATAGATTGCCACGGCTACCCAGCCTCGCAATGACAAACCCCTCTAACCATCTACATCCCACTTCCAAGGTGGGCTTTTCTGCAGGTTAATTTCTTAAGAGTTCTATGAGTTCTTGATTGGTAATTCCCACCTTTTTTAAAATATTATTTAAAGTTCCGGGACGAATAATTTTATGGTTTGGAATAATAATAGTTTGTTTTATGGGTGATAATTTCCTTAGTTTAATATGGCTACCTTTTTGACTAATAAAAATAAATCCTCGTTTATTAAGGAATTTAATGAGGTCTTTAGCTGATACGCGAGGTATTTTAGTCATTAAAATCTTTCATTTTCTTACTTCCATAGGAACAAAAAATTCTTTTACTGATTCATTAGGTAAATCCTCGTCTTCTAAATACAATTCAACGGCTTCATGAATGTTTTTTGAAGCTTCTTCAAAATTATCACCTTGAGAGAAACAACCGGGAAGAGATGGCACAGAAACTGAATATCCGCCATCTTGCTCTTGTTCAAAGAGAACCGCTAAATTTTTGACTTTCATATTTTTCTCCAATCTATCTCTATTATATTCCAAAATTAATAAATGTCAAAACTCAGTCTGAGGCCGTTGAATAATAAGGCATTTTATTTGTCCTGATGACAAGGTATAATGGTAGTGGAGGGTAAATGAATAAAGTTAGATTTAAAAAGCATA
>Ga0076297_102_pt1 | contig 126820 bp, 126 predicted proteins | sample RifGroA1_FD_67982 | JGI IMG/M metagenome (GOLD analysis project Ga0076297, IMG submission 67982) | Berkelbacteria bacterium GW2011_GWA1_36_9 | reverse complement strand
TTGAAATATCTCCATTTATCCTCCTGCCATTAATTTGGCAGAAGAAAGAGGATATTTCTACTTTGCTTACAATAGGATATTACTACTTTGCTTTAACATGGGGTTGTTTTAAGGTTGACATATCTGTGTATTTTATGCTATATTAATAAGCTCTTCTTGAAAAAAGAGTTACTTTGAAAATCTAATCAAAATCATAATTGATAAACAGGGGGACGGATAAATGCCAAGACCGATGCTGGCGTTGCCGATGGGAAGGAAAGATTGGATAAGAGGTATAAGATGGAATTTTCTAAAATCCTGCGCGCCGATTCTTGATAAATTGGGCTGGTGTATTGGTGTTGAAGTCAAGGGTTTGGTTTTAGAAGGTTGGGCGGAAGATTGTTTTAACAAGATTAAAGCTTTAGGCGGTCGTGTGACTTGGCATCCGCCGACTGATGCGATTGAAAATATGGATAAAATGGAATTTGTTGCCAGCCAAGCCAACAATCTTATAGATTTTGGTTTGGAGGCAGTTACGATTCATTTACCGCCTCTGTTTCTAACAAGTCAACCATTGATAGAAACGAGTCTAAAGCGCTATAATTCATCGGTAGATGCGGGCATTATGCTTGAGCATATTAAATCGCAGGTTAAGATACTGGTTAAATTAAATAAAAAGATGGGTGGTATTCTCCAAATAGAGAATGTGTCGTTGATAAGTTGGAGCAAGGACGAAAATCATCGGCTGACATATCTTGCTTTGCGCGCCGGTAGTTGGCTGGACATTGCTTGGATTAGTAAAGAAGTTGGGGTAAAAACTACCTTTGACAGCGAGCATTATAATTCTGCTCGGAATTTATTAATGGGTATGATGGAAGACGATCTTTGTCGTTTGTCCCGTTGGCGAGTGCCAAGTTCAGCCAAGGTTGGCGAAGATGCTTATAAATTGCATTCAATCACTGGTTATTGGCTGAAAAAAGGACTGCCACCAGTTGCCTATCGGCAGATTGGTTTGATTGATTATATTGAATTAACTCAACCGACTCTTTTTCATTTGGGTGGAGGGACCCATGATGTGAACGAAAAGGGTGAATATACTAGTCATTTGCCAATTGATTTGTGTGATCCATATCAGATCAATACTTTAGATCTGATTTTGAGAAAAATTCGTGAAACTAACGCCATCGGGGCAGTGGTAGAAGTTTGCGGTCGTTCCGAGGAGGAATGGTTTGGTTATTGGTCGCCACGGATAGAAAACGATGAAGTGGCTAAAATGCACACATATTTGACAGTTATGAATGAAATAAGCAGGGTAGGCTAAAATAGTCTGCCCTTTTTTAATATCCTATCAATTGTCATTGCGAGGCCGGATGGCCGTGGCAATCTTTAAAATAGATTGCTTCGCTATCGCTCGCAATGACAAATAAGAGAAGCAAAAGCATTGGTGTCGGCTCTTGACAAAAGTTGACGAATGGGTAAAATTTGCTAAATTGAAAATAGATAAAAAATAGATAAATTTAAAGCAAAACAAGGCGGAGGAAAAATATGAACGCAGGTGTTATTGGTGTAGGCAATATGGGGCGACATCATACTAGAAACTATGCTGAAATTTCCGGTGTTAATCTGGTAGCTATTTCAGATATTAATCCTAAAATCGGCAAAGAAATTGCCGAAAAATTTAAATGTCAATACTATGAAAACTATAAAGATCTCTTAAAAAATGAAAAACTTGATTTAGTCACCATTGCCGTGCCAACCAAATTACACAAAAAGATTGCTCTAGATTGTATTACCGCTGGCGTTCATATTTTAATTGAAAAACCGATTGCTCTAAATGTTAAGGATGCAAAAGAAGTGGTTGAAAAAGCTCGGCAAAAAGGGGTTAAATTTACAGTTGGTCATATTGAAAGATTTAATCCGGCTGTTTTAAAGCTTAAGGAAATGATTGATTCGGGCAAGTTGGGTGAAATTATTTCGGTGGCGACTTTTCGTTTGGGACCACTACCTCCTCAAATTAAAGATGTCAATGTTGTGGTTGATATTGGCGTTCACGATATTGATATTATGAATTGGTTTTTCTCTCGCCTACCCCGTAAAATTGTCGCTCAAGGCGGCAAAGCACTGCTGAAAAATCATGAAGATCATGTGGAGGCTTTTTTGGATTATGGTAATGGTTCAGGTATTATGATGGCAAATTGGATTACACCTTTAAAAGTCAGAAAACTGACAGTTTCCGGCAAAAAGGCTTATGTTGAACTCAACTATATTACTCAAGAGCTGAATTTTTACGAAAGCAAGGTAATGGAGTCTTACGACGATTTTGGCGATTTTTTAATTAAATTCGGTGACGGTCAAGATAAAAAAACCATTGCCGTTAATAATATTGAACCTTTGAAAGCGGAAATTAAGTCGTTTATTAAAGCAATTAAAGAAAACGGCCGGCCGGCAGTAACAGCGAGAGAAGCGATTGACGCTTTGGACATTGCCTGCAGGATTGATAGAATGATCCGCCGAGCATAGCTCGACGGGGAATGACCAATTAATCTAATTATTCTAATTTCTAATAGTTATTGTCATTCTGAGCGAAGCGAAGAATCTCCGACAAATGTCGGATGTTGCATTCGCGACAGATCCTTCACTGCGTTCAGGATGACATTAGGTTAATTAGAATAATTAGAAATTAAACAATGCCTAAAATAAAAAAACAACAAAAGAAGGATTATTTCATCCATCCCACCGCTATTATTGAAGATGATGTTCAAATTGGCACTGGCACTAAAGTTTGGCATTATTCGCATATTCGCCAAAATACTAAAATCGGTCAAAACTGTATTGTTGGTAGCGGGGTTTTTATTGATGTTGAGTCAAAGATTGGCGACAATGTTAAAATTCAAAACAGGGCAATTATTTATCACGAGGCGATTATTGAAAATGGAGTTTTTATTGGTCCCAATGTTTGTTTTACCAACGACAAAATTCCTCGGGCGGTTAATCCTGACGGTTCTTTAAAATTGGCTGATGATTGGGAAGTTTCAACCATTAAAATTGGCGAGGGTTCGGCAATTGGAGCTCACTCGGTTATTACTCCCGGAGTAACAATCGGCAAATGGGCGTTGGTTGGTTCTGGTTCGGTGGTGACTAAAGATTTGCCCGATTTTGCCATGGCTTTTGGTAATCCGGCCAGAATTCGGGATTTTGTTTGTAAATGCGGACAGAAGCTGAAAGAGGAAATTAGTCGTGATGAAGAAAATATCAAATTTCGTTGTAATTGCGGTTTGGAAATTACTATTCCTAAAAAAGATTATAAATTAAAAAGTGAACCGCCAACTGAAGAGAAGTTAAAAGTTTGGTTAAGATAAAATATACAAAATCCAAATGACAAATGAAAATACATCCAGATTGGAAAATTAAAGAAGAAGTGATCAATGAAAATATCAAGACAATGTTTAAGAATCCGCCTTCTTATTTTCGAAAAAGACTTGAAAAAATTGGTTTTTTTGGCAAAGACAAAATTATGCTAGACGCTGGTTGCGGCGCTGGTTATTGGTCAATTGCCGGTACTTATTTGAATAAAAAAGTTTATGGTATTGATATCACGCCAAAATATTTGGCCTACGCTAAGATTTTGAAAAGTAGATTTAAAAAAAGAAATTTAGGATTAATTCTGGGTAAAATTGAAAAATTACCATATGAAAATAATTTTTTCGATTACATTATATCTTATAGCGTTTGGATGTTTACTGATAAAAATCAGTCATTGAAGGAATTTTATCGAGTTTTAAAACCTGGTGGTAAGCTATATCTTGGTAGTATTACTGGTCCTGCTTGGTATCCTGGTTTAATAATAAAAGGATTAAAACTTGGTCGTAGAGAACTTATTATTTCTGGGTTTATATCAATATTTCGCGGATTGCCACTTTCGACAAAAAAAACGGGTCAAATTTTAGAAAGAAATAATTTCCAAGTTTTAGAAATTGCTGGCGATGGTGAAATCGGGGAGCAAAAAATTAAGGTCAAACCGATTTTGCCTGCCAAATTTTTAGGTTTTTGGAATATTTATGAAATATTAGCAATAAAAAAATTAGATAATTAGATAAATAGATGAATAGATGAATAGATGAATAGAAAAATAGGGATACTGGTTACCCCTATTTATCCATTAGTCTATTAATCTAAAAACTGGAGGTTTTTATGCGTGTGAACATTGCTTCTCCTCAAATTGGGAAAGAGGAAATCAAGGCTGTTACGGATGTGATGAAGTCGGGAATGTTGGCTCAAGGGCCAAAAGTCAAGGAATTTGAAGAAAAATTTGCCAAGTTCATCGGCACAAAGTATGCCGTCGCCACTTCTTCAGGGACAACGGCATTAGAGGTTGCTCTTCGCGCCCACGGCATCGGGACAGATGACGAGGTCATCACTACATCCTTTACATTCATAGCCAGCGCTAATTCTATTCTTTACACGGGCGCACGACCGGTTTTTACCGATATTAATGAGACAACTTTTAATCTTGATCCGGAAAAAATAGAAAAAGCCATCACCAAGAAAACAAAGGCAATTCTGCCGGTTCATCTTTATGGACAAGCTTGCGATATGACTAAAATTATGGCGATTGCGCGAAAGCATAAATTAATAGTGATTGAAGATGCTTGCCAATCTCACGGTGCGGAATATAGAAATAAAAAAGTTGGTTCTTTTGGTACGAGCGCTTTTTCTCTTTATCCGACTAAAAATATGACTACTGGCGAAGGCGGCATGATAACCACGAATTCTAAAGAAATTTACGATCAAGCTAACTTAATTCGAGCCCATGGTTCAAAAATTAAGTATTATCACGATATTTTGGGTTATAATTACAGAATGACCGATATTGAGGGAGCAATTGGTATTGAGCAACTTAAAAAGCTGAATAAATTTAACTCTTTAAGAATTAAAAATGCTAAATTTTTAAATAAAAATTTAGGTAAAATTGCGGGGATTATTGTGCCGGAGGAGGCTATGGGTGCAAAGCACGTTTATCATCAATACACTATTAGGGTGATTGGGGATTTTGGAGGAAGCCGCGATAATGTCTTAAAAAAATTAACCGAAGCAGGTATTGGCACGGCCGTTTTTTATCCTTTGCCTTTGAACGAGCAGAAAGTTTATCAAGATTTGGGATACAAATCAAACACGCCGATTGCCAAGAAAGTTTCTGAAGAAGTCTTGTCTTTACCGGTCCATCCGGAATTAAAAACAAGCGACTTAAATTACATTGTTAAAGCATTTCAAAAGATGGCACAGCGCTCATGAAGGAAGTCATGGACACTAAAAATTATTGGCAAAAACGGCATTCACGGACGGATATTAGCACAGTTGGATTTATCGGTTTTGGAATAACGTATAATTTTTGGATGTATAAAATCAAATCGATAGTTTTTAAATCAACTATAAAAATTCAAAAAGTTTTTTTTGCTATTCCCTTAATGCTTACAAAAATGTTTTTTTGGCGACTTAAGGAAAAATATATTATTCGCGACTTTCATCCTTTGGTTTTATTTTATTTTTTTGGGATTTTGATGGGTTTAATTTCTATTTTTTTGTTTGTTCGGATAATCTATCTTTGGCCTATTTATGGTTTTGTGCCCAGCACCAGTTTTTTAGCTTGGATGTTGAGTATTATCACTTCTTTGCAATTTACGATGTTTGCCATGTGGTTTGATATGGATTATAACAAAGACTTGAAAGGAAAATAAATGGGAAAATATATTGTTACCGGCGGCGCCGGTTTTATCGGTTCAAATATTGTCAAAGAATTAGTTCGCCGCCATCAAAAAGTAAAGGTTATTGATAATTTATTAACTGGTAAAAAGCAAAATATCAAGGATATTATCAAAGAGATAGATTTTGTTAAAGGAGACATTTGCAATCTCAAATTACTCCAAAAAGAATTTCAGGGATATGATTATGTTTTGCATCAAGCCGCTTTAGTTTCTGTGCCCCGCTCTATTGCCGAGCCTGAAAGAAGTAATAAAAATAACATAGATGGTACCTTAAACGTTCTGATTGCCAGCCGGGATCAAAAAATTAAAAGAGTGGTTTGCGCTTCTTCCAGTTCGGTTTATGGAGATATCAAAAGCGATTTTAAAATAGAAGGCAAAACCGGCCAGTTACTTTCTCCTTATGCTTTAACCAAATATGCCAGCGAAGTTTATTGTCGGCTTTTTTATCAAATTTATGGTTTAGAGACGATTTGTTTAAGATATTTTAATGTTTTTGGCCCCAATCAGAATCCGGAAAGCCAATATGCGGCTGTTATCCCAAAATTCATTACCGGCATTTTTAAGGGTATAAGACCAGTCATTTTTGGTGATGGTCGCCAATCACGAGATTTTACTTTTGTCAAAAATAATGTTGAAGCCAATATCTTAGCCGCTCATTCAACAAGAGGGGCTGGAGAAGTTTTTAATATCGCTTGTGGTCAAAGCTATAGCTTGAATGATTTAGTGAGCTTAATTAATCAAGAGTTAGGAACTAAAATCAAACCAGTTTATCAAAAACCGAGGCATGGCGACATTAAAGACTCCAAAGCTGATATTAATAAAGCTAAAAAAATACTTGGTTATAAACCTGTAATAAATTTTGAAGAAGGTTTAAAGAAAACACTTAAATGGTACCAAGAAAAATTGAAATACTAATACAATACTAATACGAACTAACTCAAATTATGATTGCACATTTTAAACGTTTAACAGGTCAAATATTTTATTATGGTTTAGGTGATATAGCGACAAAACTTATTACTGTTTTAATTTTACCTATTTTTGCTCGTTATTTAACACCGGCTGATTTTGGTGTGGCTTCTATTTTAATAGTGAGTACTATTTTAGTTTCTGGTTTAGCTGATTTAGGTCTTTCGGTTAGCACTTACCGTTTTTATTATGAAGGAAAAGATCAAAATAAATTTCGCTTAATTTCAACTGTTCAAATTTTTTCAACTTTAATAACAATTATTATTGCTTTTGTAGTAATATTTTTCTCTCAATCTTTGTCGCAAATATTCTTTAAAACTTCTGATTATAATTATATTATTATTTTGGCATTTTTAAGCATTCCTCTTAACAATCTGACTGTTGCTCAAATCAATCGTTTGAAATTGGAAAATAAGGCCAAAGTTTGTGCCAATATCCAAATTACAAAAGCCTTAACGGATATTATTTTTAAGGTTATTTTAATTATTTTTTTAAAACATGGCATAAATGGGTTATTTGAAGGTCAAATAATCAATGCTACTATCTATGCGATTATTTTTATAATTTATTCATTGAGGATTACTGGATTCGGATTTTCCTATACACTTTTAAAAAAAATGCTTAGATTTGGTTTGCCTTTTGCCTTTAGTCCTATTTTTTTTTGGATTTTAAATTGGGCTGATCGACTAATTTTAGGTAGAATGACTAATATGACCGAGGTTGGACTCTATACACTTGGCTATACTGTTGGGATGGCGGTGATGCTACCCGTAGGTGCTTTTACGACGGCATGGCCAACTTTTTATATGTCGGTTATTAAAGAGCCAAAGGCTAAAAAATTTTTCTCTCTTGTGTTGACTTATTTTTCTCTTATTATTGGCTATTTTGCCTTATTGATTATTATTTTGTCACCCGATTATTTTTATTTTTTGACTCCGGTCCAATTTCATAGCGCTTATACAATTGTTCCAATGGTTGCTTTTTCTTATATTTTCTTAGGTCATTATTCTATTATGATTACCGGTACTTATTTAAAACGTAAAACATTTTATATTTTTATAACTGAAGTTTTGGCTATAATCATTAACTTAGGGCTATTATTTCTTCTTGTTCCTCGCTTCGGTAGAATAGGTGCGGCTTGGGCGACCCTTGGGTCTTATTTTGCCTTACCGGTTATAATCTATGCCTTGACTTTTAAAGTCTTCCCGATAAAATATGAATACAAAAGGTTAATTCAAATTTTAATAGCCATACTAATTGTTTTGTGGATTAATCAGTTTTTATATGCACCTAATATTTGGAATTTGTTTTTAAGATTGCTCATTTCCTTATTTTATCCTCTCATTTTATTATTAATGGGATTTTTTGAAAAAACAGAAATTAAATTATTAAAATTAAATTTTGCTAAATATTCATCAAAAATTATTAAAAAATAAAAAAAACAGCTCTAAACTTAGAAAAACATGAAAATAACCATAATTTGTAAAAAAATAAAAAAAATTATTTCATCTCTAAATAAACCCTTGAGTCGTCTTGAGCAAAGAATTGCTAACAAGGGAGAGAGATTGGTGCCAAAGTCGCCTAGCGATCCGGAAGTTATTCGTCACCAGAGTTCTTATAATTTTTTTAAAAAAATTATTCTCAAAGATCAAAAATATCTAAAATTTAAAAAGATAGGTATTATTGATTTGGGTTGTGGTGTTGGATATGGATGTAAAATATTGTCAGAACTTAAAAATGTCAAGATAACTGGTGTGGATATATCGGCTGAAGCTATTGAATATTCTAAAAAAAATTACAAAGCGTCAAATATTAATTATTGTCAAACTGATTTGAAAAAATTTATCCCTAACATGCCAAAATATGACTATGTAGTATCTCGGGGGGTATTTGAGCATATGCAGAAGGGGTTAGAATTAGCTCATAAAAGCGCATGGCACTATCGGCTAATCTTTGATGTCCCTTATAATGAACCGCCCAAGATCAACCAGTTCCATTTAATTACTAGAATAACTGAAAAAAATTTTTTAAAATTCTCCAATGTAGAATTATTTTATCAAGATTTAGATGGTGTAATTTATGATCAAGATACCAAACCGACTCGACCCAATATGATTATTTGTGTTGCTAGTTCTTCTAAAATGAAGAAGATTAAACAAAATAAAATAAAATTTCCTTTATCGTCTTGGCAAGGAAAAAAACTTATATGAATATTTATTGGATGCCTAGAAAAAAGTTAGATTTAATTATTAAGCAGAAAATAAAACCGTCGGCTATTGTCTTAGATATTGGGTGTGGTATCCGACCGCAAAAATTTCAAAAACCTCTTATTCATATTTGTTGTGAACCATTTGGCCAATATGTTGAAGAATTACAAAAAATCATTTATCGGAAAAAATGGACCGACAGGTTTGTGGTTATTCAAGCTGATTGGTCTATGGCTGTCAAAATATTTCCTCCTTTTTCGGTAGATGTAATTTTTTTAATTGATGTGATTGAGCATCTTCCTAAGACAGAAGCGCTGGCCTTACTTAAAAAAACAGAAAAAATTGCTCGTAAGCAAATAATTATTTTTACTCCTTTAGGATTTTTAGTGCAAAAACATCCTGATGGCAAAGATGCATGGGGGATGGAAGGTGGTAAGATGCAAGAGCATCGATCTGGTTGGGAATTATCGGATTTTGATGACACATGGGAAATTTATGCCACCGATAAATATCATACGACTGACAATCTTGGTCATTTCTATCATAAACCCCATGGTGCTTTCTATGCTGTTAAAGATATAATTTTGCCCAAAAAAAAGATTAGTATTTGGGAAAGCAATTTTTTTCAGGACTTAACTGAATTCGGCCAAAAATATTTTAGGAAAATAAAAAGGATAATCCATCTAAAAAATATTAAGGAACGCAATGAATAATAACGGCCAAGAAAAAATTACCTACGAAATAAAACCGCCCAGAGGTTTGATTAAAATTGATTTTAAAGAAATTTGGCAATATCGCGATCTCCTATATATTCTCATTTGGCGTAATATTAAAATCCGCTATAAGCAGACGGTTGTTGGTGTTGGTTGGGCAATCTTCCAGCCATTGGTGACAATGGCAATTTTTACTGTTTTCTTTGGTCGACTAGCCAAAATTCCATCAGATGGTATCCCTTATCCTATCTTTGTTTATGCCGGTCTTTTGTATTGGAATTATTTTTCTTCTGCCTTAACAACGGCGAGTGATTCTTTGATTGAAGATGAAAGTATTATTAAAAAGGTCTATTTTCCAAGAATTATTGTGCCTATTTCAACAGCGGCGACTCCTATTATTGATTTTTTCTTTTCAATGTTAGTGCTTTTTATCTTAATGTTAGTTTTCCATTTTACACCCAATTTCTGGGGGATTCTTTTAATTCCAGTTTTAATCTTGATTACCTTTGTAGCTGCTAGTGGCTTAGGTTTGTTCTTGGCTTCTTTAAATGTTAAATATAGAGACGTTCGTTATATTTTAGGATTTTTTATCCAAATTTTATTTTTTGTTTCACCAATTATTTATCCAGCTAGCATTGTTCCGGCTAAATTCAAATTAATTTTTTATTTAAATCCAATGTCTGGAGTTATTACTTTAGCTAGAGACACATTATTGCATCATTTTTCACCCAATTGGCTTTTGTTGCTGATAAGTTTTGGTACTAGTCTAATTTTTATTATTGGTGGTACTATTTATTTTAGAAAAACCGAAAGATTCATAGCGGATATTTTGTGAGGTTTAGATGACTAAAAGTGTGATTAAAGTTCAAAATTTAGGTAAAAAGTACAAAATTGGTTTAAGAGAACCTTATTATTCTCTCCGTGATTCGGTTGCTAATTTATTTAAAAAGAAAAAGCCTAGAGATGAATTCTGCGCGCTTCAAGGTATTAATTTTGAAGTTAAAGAAGGGGAAGTGTTGGGGATAATCGGACCAAACGGTGCTGGGAAAAGTACTTTGCTAAAAGTAATTTCACGCATTACTCCTCCTACCACTGGTCGTGTGTTGATTCAAGGAAAAATCGCCTCGCTTTTAGAGGTAGGGACTGGTTTTCATCCGGAATTAACAGGAAGAGAGAATATTTATTTAAGTGGAGCAGTTTTAGGTATGAGTCGAGCTGAAATTAGCAAAAAATTTAATCAAATTGTTGAGTTCTCGGGAATAAGCCAGTTTATAGATACACCAGTGAAGCGTTATTCAAGTGGGATGTATGTTCGTTTAGCATTTTCAGTTGCGGCTCACCTTGAACCAGATATTTTAATCATTGATGAGGTTTTGGCTGTAGGAGATGCTAATTTTCAAAAAAAATGTCTTGGGAAAATGGGAGAAGTAAGTCAAGGTGGTCGAACGGTCTTATTAGTTAGTCATAACATGCATTCAATTTTAAGTTTAAGTTCACGTTGCTTATTTCTTTCTAAAGGAAAGCTTATCCAGAGTGGAGAACCCGAGAAGGTAGTTAAGGCCTATCGGGAAAGTGCCAGTGGCAATTCTCAAGGGAAAACTAATTTAACTAAAGCAGCTCATTATGGTGATGGTTCAGCTTGCTTTACTCATATTAGTCTTCGTGATCCGGAAGGAAATCCGATTTTTGTGACCGGTTGTAATATTGAGGTAGAATTAACGATTAAGGCCTACGAGAATATCAGTAATGCTAATGTGGCTATTGTTATTTCTGACGAACAAGAAAACCGCCTAATTGATGTTAATACCTTAATTAAAGGTTATAGTTTAGATTTAAAAAAGAAACAGCAGGCCAAAGTGATTTTTTTATTAAAAAATGTTCGTTTGCAACCCGGCGTTTATACTGTTGCTGTTTGGATGGGTGCTTTTGCTAGTCATGAAATTGATGCAGCAAAATATGCGAGTTCTTTTGAAATGGAGGCACGACGAGAAGATGTTTTGTATACAAGTCCTTTTCCCGGTGTCTATGCTTGCGAATTTGATTACAAAATAAAAAAAGATAGAGGCAAAGGAATTTAATGGCGATTTTTACTTTTCTTAAATTAATGATCAAAAAATTTATTTATCTCTTTTCTCTTCCTGGGAAAGTGCAAAAATTAGAATATCACAATTTTAACCGGCGTTATTACACGATTGAGCAGGTGGCAGCCTATTTAGTTGGCGCGAAAATTCATGGCGATTATTTAGAGTTTGGCGTCTATCAAGGAGCAATTTTTATCCATGCTTATAAATGGTTAACTTCTCAATTTGACAAGATGCGTTTTTTTGCTTTTGACTCATTTGAGGGTCTGCCGGAACCAAAAGGTATAGACAATCTGAATGATTATTCCAGTAATTATCATTTCCATGAATTTGCTTGTTCAAAGGAGAGTTTTTTAAGAAATTTAAAAAAGGCCAAGCTTAATTTGGAGCGGGTAAAAGTGGTTAAAGGCTGGTTTAACAAAACTTTAAAATCAAATAAATTAAAAAATTATGGAATTAAGAAAATTTCTGTTGCTTGGATTGATTGCGATTTATACGAATCTACTGTGCCTGTGCTAAAATTTATTACGCCATATTTAGAACGTGGGTCAGTGATTGTTTTTGATGATTGGCATGCCTTCAGAAATAATCCTAATTATGGTGAGCAGAGAGCTTGTCGAGAATGGTTAAAACAGAATCCAAAGATTAAATTAGCTGAATTATTTACTTATGGATATGGAGGCATTGTTTTCACGGTAACCTCTTGTTAAAAATATGAAAAAAAAGAATTTAAAAAATAAACAACAATATTTCAACAGCTTTGATTATTTGAAAGTTTTTTTTGCTATTTCTATTGTGGCTTGGCATACCAAAGCATTAGGTCCGACAAGTTTGGTTAATAGTCAATTAAATCTCAATCTTAAAGAGATTATTTATGGTAATCTTTTTTTGGTCGCAGTTCCTATTTTTGCTCAAATCTCCTTGTTTTTATATATTTACAATCGAGAAATTAAAAAAAATTATTTTTGGGGAAGAATATTTTATCTTATCATATTGTATTTATTTTGGATGGCCTTGCTAATTATTTTATTTTATGCTGGTAATCGGGCTAAGCTTCAAACTCTGGAGTTTTGGCTTTCTGGTGGAGCATCACCCTTATATTTTCTTTTGGTGCTTGTAGTAACAACAATTGTGATGGAAGTATTTTTTCTACTTAAAAAACTTTTAAATGAACGAATTTTTATATCTATCTCTGTATTATTACTGCTGATTTCAACTTTAGTTTTGGTATTTAAAGTTAATTTGGTAAATTTCATGATTCCTAAATATTTGCCACTCCTTATGTCTCATTGGAGCCCAATTAATTTTTTACCATATGTTTTTTCTGCTCTTCTTTTTTTCTATTTATATCAAAAGAATTATTTTAGAAATAAAAATATACAGGTTATGGCTCTTATAACCTGTTTTATAATTATTTTAATTGCCTATTTTGAATATAGATTTATACCAAATCCGATTTATTTGCAGTATGACGGTATGATTATCCCCCCATATAGTCGTTTATCAATTATTTTAAGCACGATGTTAATTTTATATATTTTTTTAAATCGGGAAGACCGGCCGTCAATAATTGTCAAAAAAATGTCCGAGCTAACACTGGGAATTTATATTTTACATGTTTTTGTAATGAACCTTCTTGCCGGTTTTTCGTCAGCTTATTATCAAATAATTAAAAACAGTGTTGTCTACTTTGGATTAGTTTTGTTAATTTCTTTAATCTTAACTTATTTAATTAAACAGAAAAAAATAATTTAAAAAATGACACCTAAAAAAAAGAAAATTCTAATTATTGCTTTAGCTCAAAGCACACATACTCATGCTTGGATTGATCTAATTTCTAAGGAAAAGTTTGAGGTGCGCCTTTTTGGGGTCAAAAATACTAGTCCCAGCATTAAGATCAGCTCATTTTACTATTGTTTGCAAGAAAATTACCCGTTTATTAACCAGAAACCAAGTAACAATCGTTTGTTGAAAATGCTAAGAAAATTATTATTTGTTTTTGACTATTTTAAAGGGTATCGTTTAGAAAAGAAGTGGTTGAGTCGGATTATTCAAAATTGGCAACCCGATATTATCCATACGCTTGGTATTGATCCGGCCGCATTGCACTTTATGGATGTTCGGTCTAAATTTAAACTTGGACCAAATTATCGTTGGGTTGTGACTATTAGAGGCGGTTCGGACATAGAGTTAGAAAGATTTAGTCTGACTAACAAAAAAATATTCAAAAAAATCTTTCAAGAATGTGATCTTGTCATTGCTGATAATAAAATTACTTATTCATACGCTTTTGAGTTAGGTCTTAATAAAAACAAAAAACCGAGCCTAGAATTTATTCCCGGTACTGGCGGAATGGATATCGAAAAATTATCTAGTTTAAGGAAACAAAAAACATCCCAGAGCCGAATTATCCTTTGGCCAAAAGCTTGCGAAGCAACTTACTCAAGAGGTTTGCCGGTTCTTGTGATCAAGATTTTATTAAATGGCTTAATACTTTGGACGAAGAAATTCGTCAAAATATTCAAACTTATAATCGAATTCCTCGAGCAGATTTACTAAGGATTATGGCCAAATCAAGAGTAATACTATTACCATCATTAATTGACGGTGTACCTAACAGTTTGTATGAAGCGATGGCTTGCAGGACTTTACCCATAGTTTCTCCTCTTAAAACAATTAAAACCGTTGTTAACCAAAAGAATGTTTTATTCGCCAGGAATTTATATCCAAATGAAATTGCCAACGCTTTAATTAAGGCAATGAATAACGATCAAATGCTTGAAAAAATAGTGGAAAATAATTTAATTTTAGTCGAAAAAATCGCTAATCGTAAAAAAATCGCTGCAGAAGTTAATGATTTTTATTGGAAATTATCTGAAGATAAAAAGATTATAAAAAATAAATGAACCGAAAAAAACTAATTAATTTTTATTTAAAAATCCGTCGTGGATTATTTTTAATTATCAATTTTTTCTTTTTGAATCCCGTAAACCTAGAGGTTTTTAAAAGAGTGGCGATGTATGGGTATGGGAGTGACAAATGTCTTAAAAAAGGTTTTTTACCTCTGCCAGTCCATTTTTATTCACCTATACCAGATATTGAAGATCTTGAAAAAAGAAAAATTTGGGATAAAAAAAGTGAACTTAAGGGAATTGATTTTAATCAAAAAAAACAATTGATTCTTCTAAAAATATTAGGTCGTAAATATTATCAAGAGTGTCGTTGGCCACTTAATCCAACTAAAAATCCGGCCGATTTTTTTATTGACAATTCTGGTTTTAGCTTTGGTTGCGCCGCAATTTTATATACGATGATTCGGGAATTTAAACCTCATCGTATTTTTGAAATTGGTTCGGGTAATTCGTCACAAGTGATTTTTCAAGCCATTAGAACTAATCAAAAAGAAAACCAAATTAATAAAACATCCTATACTATTATTGATCCATATCCAGGCAGATATGTAATTAATAGAGAAGTTAAATATAATAGATTAATTAAGAAAAGGGTTGAATTAATGAACCCTGTAATATTTAATGAACTAGGTAAAAATGATATTTTATTTATTGATTCCAGTCACACCTCGAAAATTGGCAGTGATGTTAATTTTCTCTATCTTGACATTTTGCCAAGATTGAGACCGGGTGTAATTATCCATATTCATGATATAAATTTACCTTATGAGTATTCCAAAAATTATGCTACAAGCGAATGTTTTCGTCAATTTTGGAATGAACAATATTTACTCCAAAGTTTCCTGACTTATAACCATAACTTTGAAATTTTATTAGCCATGGGATATATTATGGTCGATCACCTAAAAGATTTTAAATTAGCTTTTCCGACTTATGATAGTAAAATTCATGAATTATCTAGTGGTAGTTTTTGGATGAGAAAAAGTAGGTAAGTAATGAAAATATTGTTTATTGTAAAATCTGAAAGTATTCAAACAGCGCGTTGGATTTCTCAAATCAATGATCAGGGTTGGGAAATTCATCTTTTTCTCAGCACATACGAAAGTGATAGTATCCTAGAGATAAAAAACGTGACTATTCATCGTTCAGTTTTTCCTCGGGTAGGGGAAATTGATCAGTTAATTATATTTAAAAGCGGACGGCTCCAACTCAATAGGATAATAACATTTTTTAAAAAAATCCGTGATAAAATCAATCCAAATTTCCGCGCTACTCAACTCAAAAAAATAATCGAAAAAATAAAACCTGATATTATCCATTCCTTAGGATTTCAATCTTCGGGATATTTGACCTTGCAAGCAAAACAAATTTTTCAAGGTAAATTTCCTATTTGGATTGCATCAAATTGGAACAATGATATCTATCAATTTAGCAGTTCTCAAACAGAAAAATTTGAAATAAAAAAACAAGTAAAAGAATGCGATTATTATTCTTGCGAATGCAAAAGAGATTTTTCTTTGGCAAAAGAAATTGGTTTTGAAGGTAAAATTTTGCCAATTTTTCTAAATTCTGACGGATTTAACTTAAAGGAAATATCTTCTTGGCGTAAACCTTTGTCACAGAGAGATATAATTATGATAAAAGGAGAATTTGATCTTTATGATCGTATTATGGTGCCATTTGATGCTTTAAATTTTTGCATGCCTGATATAAAAAAATATAAAGTTGTGATATATTCAATCTCTGATCATTCTCTTATTGCCAAGGAAGCGGAAAAATTTCAGAAGAATACAGGTGTCAGGGTTAAGGTGTTGAGTCAAGATATTTCGCCTCAACAAATTTTGAAACTACACGGCAAAGCTCGTATTTCAATTGATTTAAGTTTAAATGATGCAATGAGTCAATCATTTTTGGAAGCGTTGACGATGGGTTCTTTCCCAATTCAATCGAGTGCGACTTGCGCTCATGAATGGATTAAAAATGGCGAGACTGGGATAATTGTGCCACCGGAAGATTCCAGAGCCATTGCTAAAGCAATTAAAAGAGCAATCCAAGAAGACAAAATGATCAAAGAAGCAATTAAACTCAATTGGCAAACCGCCCAAAAAAAATTGGACTGTCAATTAATAAAACAAAAAACTTTGGATTTTTATCAAATGGTTTTTAAAAATTGTTCTACTCCAAAATTAAAGATTAATTGGTTTAAACGAGGTCAAAATATTGTGATTGAAATGTTTTTGATAATTTGGATTATTTTTTTTATGTTAGCATCATTGGTGAAATTTGGTATCCAAGGGTTTCAAGTGTTGAGGCCGACTGGCAAGATTTCTTCCAAAATTGAAATCATTGTTTGGCAAGCAAATCAATGGCTAGAACAACATATCTGGAGAACATTTTGAATATAACTTTTTTAGCATCATTAATTTATACTTTATTTTATGTTCTTGCTAATCTTTTATTGGGTTTAATTTTGTTAAAAGTGCTATTTCGGCGCCAATGGGGGCAATATTCATTCTTAGTCATTTTAACAACCAGTTTTCTTCTTGGACAAGGTATTCTTGCCGCTATTTGGCAGTTATTGGGTTTGGTAGGGCAATTTAAAGTTGGCATTATTTGGGGAATTTTAGCATTGGTTAGTGTGGTGAGCATTTTCATCTGGTATGATTTATTTCAGCTTATTAAAAGAACAATCAAAAATACATGGGTAGCCTTTATTAACATATCATTTTTATGGAAATTGCTTTTATCAATGATATTTTTATTAATGTTCTTTTTTGCCGCTGGTTCAATTATTTTACCTCCATCAGGTGATGCCGAAGCTTTTTATATGGTTTTGCCAAAAATCATGGCCCACACTGGTATTTTAAAACCTCAACCCAATTACTATGAATTTTCTAAAATTGGTTTATTGGGAGAGATGCATTTCGCAGCTTTAATGGCCATTGCTAATTTAGTCGCGACTAAATTTTTTGTTTGGTTTACAATGCTGGCAGTAGCTAGTTTTTTAATATCAATTGGAACAAAAACTAATCTTAAAACCAAAGGTCAAATTATTGCTTTGGCAATTTTATTTACTTCTACGACTTTTACTAGTTACATTACTGATGGAAAAACAGATATTTTTAGCGCGGCTTTTGGTTTGGCTACTTATTATTGGGTGCTGGAAACAAGAAGAAAAGGCTGGCTACCTCTTGTTTTAACAGGGTTATTTATGGGCTTTGCGATTGTGGCTAAATTATCTAACGCCATAGTAATCGTCCCGGGTGTTTTATTAATACTTGGCTGGAATCGTTATAATGATTTTAAGGATGATCGGCAAGCAATAAAAATCTTTTTTAAGCAATTAATAATATCATTATTAATCTTAGGCCTGTTTGTAGGTGTAGCTTTGATACCCCATTTTATTAAAAATAAAGTTCTTTTTAATGATCCATTAGGTGTTTCTGAAAAATATGAGAATTTTCAATGGATTTATCCAATTTGGGCTTCAACTCGAATTTTATATTCTTTTTCTTTGTCAACTCCTAGACCGACATCTACCCCAACTCCTACCCCTATCCCAACTCCTGCACTAACTCCTGCACTAACATTAACACCTATACCAATTACCGAGCCGACCGTCATACCATCTTCCCCAGCTGTTATCAATAAAAAACGTAACATAATTTTTACTTTTTTAACCTATCCTTTAGCTTTTGTTTTTGGTAATCGTCCAGGACAGGGAGGCAGTCTATCAGTCTTAATTATTGCATTTTTACCGTTCTTATTATTTTTACGACCAATTAAACTCGTCCAGAAACAGATTTTAGCGATGGCCTTGCTGGGCTTGGCAATTTGGCTAGTTGTCCGTGCTTCAGCCACGACCCCTCGTTATATCCTGCCAACTTTATTGCTTTTTATACCAGCTGTTGCCGCTGGCACAGAATATATTTTTCAAAAAATGAATTATTTTTTATTAAAATTGACCATTATTGGCAGTATGTTTCTCATTCTCTTGGTTTTTTTGACAATTCATTTTAATATATTTATGCGGTTTGGCTTGATTGCTCTGGGTCGATCAGATCCGACAGTGCTTTATGGACCACATTATCCGGCATTACAATTTATTAATCAAAAAGCGTCTGACGGGGACAGAGTCTTCTTGGTCGGCTATTATGGCTTTTTTCTTAGACCAGATCTTTTAGCCAAGATGGATGACAATCAAGAAAAACTAGATATAATTCTAACCATACAAGCAACCCCTTGGGAATATATGTATAATCATAATTTTAAATATGTCGTTGTGCAAAAAGCTCCCCATCTTCAGGCCGAGGACAGTTTAAATCTTAGTCCCAGACCAGATTGGCTAAATATTCAAAAAATATATTCAGACACAATGACAGATATATATTCATTGGAGAAAAAATGAAAAAAAAAGTTTTAATTGTTGGTGCGACTGGTATGTTAGGCAATGGGATACTTTACGAACTTTTAAAATACAAAGACCTTGAGGTTTTTGGTACAACTCGGTTTGACGAGGCAAAGAAATATTTTAATTTTAAAACCGTCCAGAAAATTATTAGTTTTGTTGACATTGAAAATACAGAGTGTTTAATAAAAGTATTTAAAGAAGTTAAACCCGATGTTGTTTTAAACTGTGTTGGATTAATTAAACAAGTGATGAGTGATAATGATAAAGCTTTAGCCATCTCGATGAATGCTTTGTTCCCACATCGCTTAGCTGCTCTTTGTGGTCTTTCTGGAGCACGATTAATTCATTTTAGCACTGATTGTGTCTTCAGTGGCAAAAAAGGCTTCTACCAAGAATCTGATGTCTCTGACGCTGAAGATATTTATGGTAGGACCAAGTATTTAGGTGAAGTTATTTACGATCATTGCGTAACGGTACGGACTTCGATTATTGGTCATGGTTTAGAAAGTCACGTTTCTCTTATTGATTGGTTCTTGACTCAAAAGGGAAAAATCAGGGGTTATAATCAAGTGATTTACTCTGGATTACCCACGATTGAGCATGCCCGCATTATTGCCAAGTATATTTTGCCAAATGAAAAACTTAAAGGTTTATATCATATTTCTGGCCGGCCGATTGCCAAATACGACTTACTTAAAATTATTGCGGAAGTATATGGCAAAAAAATTACTATTGATCCTTATGATGGTGTTAAACATGATTTGTCATTGGACTCAACCCGTTTTATGCGAGCGACCCAATACAATCAGCCAAGCTGGTTAAATTTAATCAAAAAGATGTATCGGTATTATCAGTCAAATTCTAATTTTATCAAGTATTAAGGAGCAAAATGGGTCTTTTTTCACGTAAGAGAATTTTAATTACCGGGGGGACAGGATCGCTCGGTAAGATATTAGTCAAACGTTTGCTTTCGGGCGAAGAAGGGTGTCCCGAAAAAATTATTATTTTTTCAAGGGACGAAGCTAAGCAACATGAGATGCGTTTGACATATCAGCATAAAAAAAATCCGACTGATGAGGTGATTTACAATAACTTTCAGCAAATGGTTGAATTTCGAATCGGCGATGTTAGAAACTATGATTCAATTTGCCCAGTTCTTAAAAATGTGGATATAGTGATCAATACGGCGGCATTAAAACAAGTTCCATCGTGCGAATATTTTCCCTTTGAAGCCGTTCGCACCAATATTATCGGGGCGGAAAATATCATTCGAGCGCTTCGTGAGAATGATTTTCCAGTGTCAACGGTCGTTGGTGTTTCAACCGATAAGGCTTGCAAGCCGGTCAATGTAATGGGAATGACCAAAGCACTCCAAGAACGACTATTTATTTCGGCCAATATTTTTGTGCCTAAAACAAGGTTTATCTGTGTCCGTTACGGCAATGTTTTGGCTTCTCGTGGTTCGGTCATACCGATGTTTCATGAGCAGATTAAAAATAATCTGCCGTTGACGGTAACTACTCAAGATATGACACGTTTTCTTTTGCCTTTAAATCAAGCAGTAGATACGGTTTTTGTCGCCATTGCTAATGCCGGTGCTGGCGAAACCTATATTCCCAAGGTTAGATCTTCTTCTGTAATGAATCTAGCCGAGGCCTTGATTGAAAAACGTTCCTTAGAAATTAAAATTACTGGTATCAGACCAGGTGAAAAAATTCACGAAATCTTAATTTCCGAGGAAGAAGTTTGGCATACGGTTGAACGTGGTAATTATTATGTGATCAAACCAATTCTACCTGAATTAATGGAGATTGATCACGAGCCATTTGTGGTTAAAATCGGAGAATACAGTTCGGCGCAAAATCCGATGGATTTAAAGGAAACCAGCGCCATGCTAGAACAACATCATCTTTTTTACAGTAATAAGCAAGAAGAAGGAGAATTACTTAAATGAAAATAATGACTATATTAGGTACGCGGCCGGAAATTATTCGTCTATCCAGAGTCATTCCTTTACTTGATCAGTATTCTGAACACATTGTGGTTCATACCGATCAAAATTATGACAAACGGTTGAAAGATATATTTTTTCAAGAATTAAATTTACGGCAACCAAATATCGGCTTTGTTTCAAAATCATCAACTGCAATGGAGCAAATCGGGAAAATTATTGTCGGTTCGGAAAAGATCCTTAATCAATTTAAACCTGATCGCCTTCTAATTTTAGGCGATACCAATAGCGCTATCTCGGCTTTTGTTGCTAAAAGAATGGGTATCAAAGTTTTTCATATGGAAGCAGGTAATCGTTGCTTTGATAATCGCGTGCCCGAAGAGGTGAACAGGCGGGTTATTGACCATGCGACAGATATTGCGATGCCTTACACCGAAAGAAGTCGAGCAAATTTGCTACGAGAAGGCATTGCTTCCGATAATATCTTTGTGACGGGCAATCCTATTAAAGAAGTGCTTGATTTCTATGAGTCCCAAATTAGCGCCAGCCCAATTTTAAAAAAGTTTAAATTGGAGTCAAAAAAATATTTTTTAGTCACCTTACATCGTGAAGAAAACGTGGATATTGAGAGCCGATTGATTAGTTTTGTTCAGGCCTTTAATTTATTGGTAAAAGAATATAAATTGTCGCTTATTTGGAGTGTTCATCCTCGAACGGCTCGAAGGCTTGAGGGGTTAAAAATTAAAATTGATTCGCGAATTCAATTATCTAAACCATTTGGACTCTTTGATTTTGTTCGTTTAGAAAAAAATGCTTTTGGTGTTTTATCAGACAGCGGTACGGTTCAAGAAGAATGTTGTATTTTTAAAGTGCCAACAGTTACCTTGCGTGATGTTACCGAACGGCCGGAAACAATTGAAGTTGGTAGTAATTTTCTAGCCGGCTGCGATCCTAAAATGATTTTAAATGGCGTTAAACTTGTTACTCAAAGACAATTATGGCAACCGCCATCAGAATATCTGGTCAAAAATGTCAGTCAAACAATCGCAAATATTGTCCTAGGGTATTATTGTGAACAAAAAAAATGAAAACGAATCCCAAAGTCTCAATTATTGTTCCAGTCTATAATGGCTCTAATTATCTAAAAGAAGCGATTGAGTCTGCTTTGACCCAGACTTACAAAAATGTTGAAATTATTGTGATCAATGATGGCTCAAATGATCAAGGAGCAACTGAAAAAATTGCTTTAAACTTTGGTCGTAAAGTCCGTTACTATAAAAAGAAAAATGGTGGTGTCGCTTCAGCGCTTAATTTTGGTATTCGAAAAATGACTGGGAAGTATTTTTCTTGGCTAAGCCATGACGATATTTATTTTCCACAAAAATTAGAAAAACAGATTGCTTTTTTACAAAAGAAGTCAAAAGATACCATTATTTATAGTAATTTTGTTATTATTGATCAATTTGGTCATTTAGGTAAAACAATCAAGATTCATCCTCCAATTAAATCCAGATTAATCCATACTATTATAACTAATCGTTTCATTCACGGGTGCACTCTTTTAATTCATAAATCGGCTTTTGATAAAGCTGGTTTTTTCAACGAAAATTTGCGAAATACTCAAGACTATGAACTTTGGTTTCGCTTTATTGCTTTAGACTTTAATTTCGTTCATCAAAATGAAGTTTTAGTGAAAGCTCGACATCATGCTAAACAAACTTCATTATTGACTAATGACGTTCAGATTAATGAAGAAGATAATTTATATTATTGGGCTATAAATAGATTTCTGCCTAAACAAATTTTTCCAAAAACAAAAAATTTATCTTTAGATTACTTAAATTTATCCTTATTTTTGAAAATTCATGGTTGTACCAAAGCATCTCAATTAGCTAAACATTTGAGCTTCCGTCGTATGACTTATCAGAATTTCTTTTTTAATTTTTTATTTTATCTTTACTACCTTTTATGGCCGAAAAATTTGATCAATACTTTACAGTTTATAAATTGTGCTTTACGTAGATTAAAAAGAAGAACTTGCAAAATATCTTATTCTAATGTGAAGGAGGGACAACCGCTTAAAATTTGTATTATAGGTAATATTACTTCTATACACAATCAAAAATTGATTGATTTTTTAAAGAAACAAAATTATGATATTCATTTTATCTCTACTCATAAAGGCAGGGTGTCGGGCATCAATAACTATGATCTTTCCAGACGACATTTTGAGCCGAAATTTTGGTGGTTTTTGAGATCAATTTTTTTGAGTCGGAAACTAATCCGAAAAATTAACCCTCATCTTGTCCAAGGGCAATATTTAGCACTTGGTGGCATCTTTGCCTATCTTTCAGGTTTTCGTCCTTATGTTGCTGGTGTTTGGGGGACCGAAGTTTTAGAGTTTGAGCAATTCGGGATTTTAAAATATTTGATAAAAAAAACTCTTTTAAATGCTGATTTAATGATCGGTAGCTCTTACGTTTTAAAGGAAGCGGCAGTTTCTATCGGTGCTGATCCGACAAAATTTCATTTAGTGCGTTTTGGTGTTGACTTAGACATTTTTAAACCTGTTTCTACTAAATATTTGCGGCAAAAGATAGGGTTAAAAGACGAAAAAGTGATTTTTTCGCCAAGGACAATAGATACTATTTACAATACTAAAACTTTAGTGAAAGCTTTTGAACTTATAGTTCAAAAAGGCAGATTCAAATTAGCGCTTTTAAATCAACCGTTTAATCAATCTTATTCCAAAGAAATTAAAGATTATATTATCAATTATCAACTTGAGAATAAAGTAATCTTTCTGCCCTCAGTTGAAAATTCAAAAATGGCTGATTATTACAATTTGGCCGAAGTAGTGGTTTCAATCCCTAAGTCTGATAGCGCCGCCGTATCATTTTTAGAAGCAATGGCCTGTGAAAAAAAAATTGTAGTTTCTGATTTACCTTATCTTAAAGAATGGCAACATGGTCAAAATTTTTGGCGGAGTGAAATTAGAGTAGATAAATTAAGTAAAGTTTTACTTATGGCATTAAATAAACCAGTTACAGAGTTTGCGTCGACAGGTCGTCTTAATAGACAATTGGTGCGACAGAAAGCAGACTTGAAAACTTGTTTTGACGAACTTGATAGTCTTTACCGACAAATTGTCAAGGCTGTTTAATTAAATATTAACCTTTTTATCAAAATTTAGACTAATAGTTTTTTATAAAAATCAATTAATTTAGCTTCTTCAAGATTCCAATTATACTTTTTACGAATCCAAAATAGACCGTTTTTTTTCTTTTGTAAAATATTTTTTGGTTTTTTTATAATTTCTTTGATAATATTTTTAATTGACTGCTGACTTGAAAACTCATCTAATAAGTAACCAGCCTTAGTTTCATTAATAATTTGACCAATGGCTGGATAATTTGGGGCTATCACCGCTACACCAGAAATCATATAATCAAATAATTTATTAGGTAGGGAATAATAATTATTAAGACAACGGCGATCCGTGGCCACAATCCCCAGATCGAATTTAGACAATTCTTTAAAAAATTTCGTTTGGTCTATAATTATTTGACGGATGGTCACTTGAGGGTTATTTAACAAAACCGGATTTCGTTCCAGTTCTTCAATATTACACAGAATATCTAAGTGCCAAAGCTTAGAATTGTATTGATTTAATTCTTTGACGATTGTTTCAATAATTTCATTCCGACCTTTTTTCAAACTGCCTTGATAAATAAACCGTAAAGGATAGTGGATTTTAGGTTGTACCAAAGTATATGAATTGAAAGGAACATTTTTTAATATTAAAGGCATTTTCTTGAATCGGGGATATTGTTTTAATAAAAAAATTTCCGCGAACTTGTTAATCGTAATAAAACCATCAACCCAAAAAGAAGCAAATTTTTCAGTCAGTAAAATAAAAGGACGAAAGGGTTTAAAACTAGCCATTTCGGTGGCTATCTCATGAGAATCGTAAATTAATTTAACGCGACCAAATTTTAGCATTTTAATCAATAATCCGGCGATCAGAGTGTCAACATCGTGACAGTGAATTATTTTGAAATTAAGATTATTAGCCACACGAACAATATTGATCAAATTGCTGATTAAACCCCAAATTATTCTGGGCATTGCGGAAGAGATTTTTTTATCCTTAAACCCAGGTAAATAAACCCGATCTTTAAGAGATAATAATTGAATTTGATCAAATTTGGTAATTTTGCTTTGATTATTAATGAGGTAGATAATAGTTACTTCAAAACCGATGCTTATAAGGGTTTTTGCTTCCTTGTAAACTCTTGGATCAATTTTGGGAATCAAGAAATCATGCCCCAAAAGCATCAAGACTGGAAATTGTTTTAACTTCAGCTTTGACATAGATTTGATTTTATGCTAATTATTTGTTTAATTCAAGGTAAGGGAAAAATGTATAAAGAAAAAAAAGTCGGTGTGGTTGTGCCGGCACACAATGAAGAAAAAATGATTACCAATGTCATTAAAACGATGCCTGATTTTGTTGATCAAATTATCATTATTGATGATTTTAGTCAGGATCGGATGGTAACAATGATTCAAGCTGCGGTTAAAATATATCACAAGAAAGTCAAAATTATCAGACATGCTCGAAATGAAGGTGTAGGGGCGAGTATCGTGTCTGGATATGCTTATGCCCTTACACAAAAACTTGATGTTATTGCGGTGATGGCCGGTGATGCCCAGATGGATCCAAAAGAGTTAAAAGATATTATAAATCCTATTATTAATGGACGGGCTGATTATGTTAAAGGCAATCGTTTGATTTATGGCCAAGCTTGGAAAAAGATACCAAAAGTTCGTTATTTAGGTAATTCTGTTTTATCACTTTTGACAAAAATTGCTTCGGGTTACTGGCATGTGTCTGATTCTCAAACTGGTTATACCGCTATTTCTCTGCAAATGCTTAGAAAGATACCGATCAATAATCTTTATAAGCGATATGGTTTTCCTAACGATCTTTTAGTGCATCTTAATATTTTTCATGGTCGAATCAAAGAAATTCCGATTAAACCAATTTATAATATGGGTGGTAAATCAGGTATTAGATTATGGAAAGTTATTCCGACAATATCTTGGTTGCTTTATCGAAGGTTTTTCTGGCGGCTTAAGATCAAATATATTATAGAAGATTTTCATCCTTTAGTTTTTTTCTATTTTTTTTCTATTCTATTAGGATTGGCCAGTTTAATTTTATTGATACGATTGATTTATATTTTAATACAAGTTGGGAGAATCCCGCCAATCAACGCTCTTGCTTTATTCTTTTGCGCAATTATGGCCAGTCAATTTTTATTTTTTGCGATGTGGTTTGATATGGATAACAATAAGGATTTGAGAGTTAAATAGAAATGTAATGAACATATTTTTTATTCCTTCATGGTATCCTTCGCGGGAAAATCCAACAGCTGGCAATTTTATTAGAAACCAGGCGGTTGCCCTTGGGAAGTATTATCAGAATGTCCAAGTTATTATCAGTCTTTGGGGCAATGAAGGGACTAAATTAAATTTTGAGCATCCTTTAAAAGTATTGCCTTATTTAATAAATAATATTTTAGATAAACCATATATTTGTGAAATCTCGTCGCGCGTTTTTGAATTCAATCAGCCGGCGCTGGAATGGTCTGCGAGATTATTTCGGGGAAATATTAATTCTATTTTAAAAGCTAACGAAAAGAATTTCCAAAAAACCCAAAAAAAGTTTGGTCAAATCGATCTCATTCACGCCCATGTCAGTTTCCCGGCGGGCTTTGTGGCAATGAAATTAGCAAAGCAGTATAATCTGCCATATATTATTACCGAACATATGGGCCCTTTTCCGTTACTGCCTTTTTTAGGAAACTCCCGTTTAATGCCGTTGGTTTTAGAACCTCTTAAAAAAGCCAATCTTGTCATTGCTGTCAGTTCTAAATTACAAGCGGAACTATGGAAATTTAAGATCAAATCAACGGTGGTGCCAAATCTTATTAACGAAAATTATTTTAAATATTTCCCTCAAAAAATTGGTTCAAACTTTAACTTTTTTTCTTTGGGCGAGATTTCGAAGGAAAAAGGTTTTGAGGATTTAGTTTATGCTATTGCTATCGCCGTTAAAAAAGACAAAAATTTAATATTTCGAATCGGTGGAAATGGCAAATGCTTAAAAAAATATCAAAAACTGGCCCAAATTTTAAAAATAGACTCCGAAGGAGTCCCCTTTGGGGATCAAAATGTTAAATGGCTCGGAGCTTTAAATCATCAAGAAGTTCTTAAAGAATTTCAACATTGTAATGCTTTTATCTTGCCCTCGCATCACGAATCATTCGGGATGGTTTATTTGGAAGCGCTGGCCTGTGGTCGCGCAGTAATTGCCACGTGCTGTGGCGGTCCAGAAGACTTTGTAAGAAAAGAAAACGGTCTTTTAGTAGAGAAGGGAGACATCCAAGCAATTGCTTCAGCTATGGTCAAAATAAAGGAAAATATCAAAGATTATCCACCGGCAAAAATTCGCTCGAATATTCTCCAAGAATACTCTACCAAAGTAGTATCAAAAAAGATTATCGATCTCTATAAAAAGATTGCTTCGCTTCGCTCGCAATGACAAGGGCGTTGCTCAAGTTTAATTTTTATGGTAAAAAAGAAAACTAGAAGGTAATTTATGTGCGGGATTTGCGGCACAATTAATTTAGATAAAAAACCGGTTGAAAAAAAAGTTTTACAAAAGATGGCTGATGCACTTATTCATCGCGGACCGGACGACGAGGGTTTTTTTGTGGAAAAAAACATTGGTTTGGGTCATAGGCGACTTTCCATTATTGATTTATCAAAAGCGGGTCATCAACCGATGTTTTATAATAATCAAAATTTGGTCATTGTTTTTAATGGCGAAATTTATAATTATATTGAAATCCATAAAGAACTAGTTAAAAAAGGTTATAAATTTAAATCTAAAACTGATACCGAAGTTATTTTGGCCTCATATCATGAATGGGGGGAAAGGTGTCTTCAAAAATTTAACGGAATGTGGGCCTTTGTTATCTATGATAAAAAGAAAAAATTAATTTTTGCTGCTCGCGACAGGTTAGGCGTTAAGCCATTCTATTATTATTTTGATCAAGACAAATTTCTTTTTGCTTCGGAGATTAAGGCAATTTTAGTCCATCCGGAAATTAAAGCTCAAGAGAACGAACAAATTGTTTGGGATTATTTAATTTGTGGTCTGGTGGATCATGGCGAAGAAACTTTTTTTAAAGGAATTAAAGAGTTGAGGGCAGGACATTATTTAGTTTTAAGAAAAAAGAAAATAGAAATAAGAAAGTATTGGGATTTGGACCCAGAAGCCAAAACGACATTTAAAAAAGATTCCGAATACGCAGAGAAATTTCGCGAGCTTTTTGCTGATTCGGTAAAACTGCGGCTTCGCAGCGATGTGCCGATTGGTACTTGTTTATCTGGTGGGCTTGATTCATCGGCAATCGTTTGCGTAGTTAATAATTTTTTAAAGAACCAAAATAAAATTGAACAAATAGGTTTATGGCAAAAAACTTTTTCTTCTGTTTATGACAAGAAAAAATATTCGGGTTGTGATGAACGGCAATTTATCAATGAAGTCATCAGAAAAACTAAAGTTAAATCTCATCTTGTTTTTCCTGATGGTAAAAAATTAGTTAGAGAAATAGAAAAAGTGATTTATCACCAAGATTATCCTTTTTCTTCAACTAGTATTTATGCTCAATGGAATGTTTTTCGTTTAGCTAAACAAAACAGTGTTAAGGTTATACTTGATGGTCAGGGAGCGGATGAGCAATTGGCCGGTTATCATCCATTTTTTGGAATCTATTTTTGCCAGTTATTGCGGGATTATCGCTTAGGTCGTTTGTTTTACGAAACTTACAAATATTCCAAAAATCACAATAACTCAGTTTTTAAAGTTTTAAAAGATCTTTTTGTCAATTTGGGGCAAAAAGGCGTTTTTGGCGGATTCTTTTCCCGTTTTATTAAAAATCAATGGTCGGAATACGATCTCTTTTTGCCAGAGTGGCGAAATAAATATCAGCCACCAGCGATGATTCAGCCAACCGATAATGTATTTAAAAATGCGCTCCATAGCGGTTTCAAAATGGGTTTGGTTTCCCTCCTGCGATACGAAGATCGGGATTCAATGGCATTTTCGATCGAATCGCGCGTACCGTTTTTGGATTATCGTTTGATTGAATTTATTTATTCGCTTCCTGATAATCAAAAAATTAATCAGGGACAAACCAAATGGGTGATGCGTCAGGCTTTAAAGGGAATTTTACCAGAAAAAATCCGTAATCGCCAAGATAAAATTGGTTTTGCTACTCCGGAACAAATTTGGATGAAAAACGAATTAGGTGAAGAGATGAAAAAAGTTTTTGCTTCAAAAAGATTTAACAATCGCGGTTATTTTGAGCCAGGAAAAACTTTGGAATATTTTGAAAATTATTTAAAGGGCGACAACACGAACTATCCACTATTTTGGCGCTTGTATTGTCTGGAAATATGGTTTAGAGTGTTTATAGATTGAAATGAAATGTGATTTTTCCGTTAAACATTACCAGGAAATTTTAGAAAAAGCATTAAAAGATGATTTTAAAATTATTAATTTCCAAAAACTCAAAAAAGCTCAAAAAAGCTCAAAAATAATTTTATTGCGTCATGATATTGATTGCTCTCCTAGGAGAGCTTTGGAAATTGCTAAAATTGAAAATAATTTAAAAATTAAATCAACTTTCTTTGTCAGGGTTCATGGTGAATTTTATCATCCTTTTGATCGGATTACTTTTCCGGTTCTTAAGGAAATTATTAAAATGGGTCACGAGATTGGTCTGCATACTGAAGCTAGGAATCTTGCTTTGGAATTTAAGATGAATATGATTGATCTTTTTAAAATAGAAAAGAAAATACTGGAAACAATGCTGTCTATTAAGATTGAGTCTGCTTCCGAACATGCGGATTTTGGACGAACAAAAGATTACTGGACGAATCACTTTTTTACAAAAGTAAAAAAAGAAAAAGTCGGGATTAAAAATTTTCCTCAAGAGAAAAGATTTCAAGAATTTCATTATCTTTCCGATAGTCTAGGTCATTGGCGCGAAGGTTGTTTGTGCCAAAACTTTCAAAAATACCAATATATTCAAGCATTGATTCATCCTGATCATTGGGGTAAAAATGCTTGTTTGGAATTAAAGAAGTTAAGAGCTTGTAATAATCTTGGTAATATTTTATGATTAAAAAACTTAGAGGAGACTAATGAATATTAAAGGCAAGAAGATTTTAATTACCGGTGGCGCCGGCTTTATTGGCTCTCATATTGTTGACGAACTACTTGAGGAGAAAGTTGGGCAAGTTATTGTTTTTGATAATTTTATTAGAGGAACTCGTAGCAATTTAAGTCAAGCTCTTAAGTCTAAAAAAGTAAAAATTATTAAGGGCGATATTACAAATTTTAGTCAAATTAACCGAGCAATGAAAGGCGTTAATTGTGTTTTTCACGAAGTTGCTTTGTGGCTATTGGATTGCGAGAAAAGACCACGGGATGCTTTTGAGATCAATGTTGATGGCACTTTCAATGTTCTAGAAGCTTGTGTTAAAAATAGAGTGAAAAAAATTGTAGCTGCCTCTTCTGCAAGTGTTTATGGTGATGGTTTGTATTTTCCGACTGACGAAAACCATCCTTTCAACAATTATTTATTTTATGGTGCCAGTAAAGTGGCTGATGAACAACTTTTTAAAGTTTTTTGGAAAAAACATGGTTTAGATTATGTGGCGTTACGTTACTTTAATGTCTATGGCAAGCGTCAAGAATATAGTGCTGCTTACACATCAGTAATTATGAAGTTTATTAATAAGTTGTCGGCTCGTGAGCGTCCGGAAATATTTGGTGACGGTTCGGCAACAATGGATTTAATTTATGTTGGAGATATTGCTAAGGCCAATATCTTGTCAATGAAATCAGATGTTACTAACGAAGTTTTTAATGTTGCTACTGGTGTTGAAACCTCTTTAAAACAGTTATTAGACATTTTAATGAATTTAATGAAAGCAAAGGTTGAGCCAATTTATAAACCTTATGATCAACAGTTAGTCAGTCGACGATGCGGTTCAACGAAAAAAGCAAAAAAAATGCTTGGTTTTAAGGCAGAAAAATCTGTCAAAGACGGAATTAAACTAGTGCTTGATTGGATGATTGAGCAAAATATTGTTCCTGAATCTCCTAAAAAATAATGAAAATTAATATTACCAATCCTCAATTTAGTAAAGAAGAATTGCAAGCGGTTAAAGAAGTTTTGGACTCAGGCTGGGTGGTTCAAGGTCCAAAGGTAGCGGCATTTGAACAAAAAATTTGCCAATACACAAAGGCACCTTTTGCTATTGCTACCTCTTCTTGTACAACTGGGCTTCATATAGCTTTGCGAGCTTTAGATATTAAATCGTCCGATGAAGTAATCGTACCGGCTTTCACCTTTGTGGCAAGCGCCAATGCTTGTGAGTATGTTGGTGCCAAACCAGTTTTTGTTGATATCTCGCTTAAAACTTTTAATATCGCTATTGAGCAAATTGAAAAAAAAATTACTAAAAAAACCAAAGCCATTATGCCGGTTCATCTGTTTGGTTTGGCGGTTGAAATGACAGAAATTTGTAAAATAGCGCGGAAATATCAATTAAAAATTATTGAAGATGGCGCTTGCGCTTTAGGCACAAATTATGAAAATAAGCATGTTGGGCTCTGGGGTGACTTTGGGGTTTTTAGTTTTCATCCACGTAAGGCTATTACCACTGGGGAAGGTGGTATGATTATTACTCAAAAAAAGAATTTGGCTGAAAAATCTTTTTCTTTAAGAAATCACGGCGCAGCTATCTCAGATTTTGCTCGTCATGAAAAAGCCGGAGCTGGTATGTCAGAGGTAAATATTCTTGGTTATAACTACCGCATGACAGATATCCAAGCGGCCATCGGCGTGGTCCAAATGACTAAACTAAAAGAAATTTTAGGCAGGAGAGCGAATAAGGCAAATATATACAATCAAGCTTTTCAAAATCATCCGTTTTTAAGAACGCCAATTACACCGTCATATTCCAATCATGCTTATCAATCTTACGTTCTTTTGGTTAGAGAAAATTCGCCTTTAACTCGCGATGAAATTTCTCTTCATTTGGCTAAAGCTGGTATTGCGACTCGTCAGGGGACTCAAAATGTGCCACTTTTAGGTTTTTATTGTAAGAAATATGGCTATAAAAAACAGGATTTTCCTTGCGCTACATCAGCCGAGGCCAATACTTTAACTATTCCGCTTTATGCTCAAATGACTAAAAAAGAACAAGATTATGTGATTAGTGAAATCTTGAAATTATTTAATCAATAAAATGTCCAAAATATTAATTACAGGAGCGTCTGGTTTTATTGGCCAGCACCTTTTTAGAAGATTAAAAAAAGAAGGTTTCTCTGTTTTTGGTATTTCAAGAACAGGCGGTTATATTGATGATCAAAAAATATTTTCTTTAGATCTTCAAAATAAAGAAGAAGTTAATAATTTTTTAAAAAATAAAAAGATTGATTGTATTATTCATCTGGCGGCGCTTGTGCCCCAATCTTTTAATGATCAAACAGCTTACGAATCTTTGTACGAAAATTTTGTTAGCACTTTTAATCTTTTGGAGGTGCTAAAACAAGATCAAATTAAAAAATTTGTTTTTGCTTCCAGTATGTCGGTTATCGGTCAACCGCCTAAAAAATCTTTAGACGAAAATATTCCAGTTGAGCCGACAAACTTTTATTCTTTAAGCAAATATTTTGGCGAAAAAATGAGTCAATTATTTGGTTTAAAATTTAAAAAGAAAGTAATAATACTTAGAATTTCAGCGCCATATGGACAGGGTCAAAAAGAAGGCTCGGTTATTCCTCTTTTTATTAACCAAGCCTTAAAATCGGAAAATTTAATTGTTTTAGGTCAAGGTAAAAGACTGCAGGATTTTATTTATATTAGTGATATTGTTGAAGCTTTTGTATGTGCAATTAAATATCCGGCTTGTGGTATCTATAATCTTGCTAGTGGTCAGTCTACAAACACTTATAAATTAGCAAAAATAATTTTAAAATTAATTCCGGAAAGTCATTCAAAAATTATTTTAAAAGGCATTGATACTCAGGAAAAATATCAACTTCGGGTTAATATCTCTAAAGCAAAAAAAGATTTAAAATATATTCCTAAAGTCTTAATTAAAGATGGTATTGGAAATTATATTAATTATTTAAAAAGGCAAAAATGAAAATTGCACTTATTTCCGATATTCATGGTAATTATTCTGCTTTTAGAGCAGTTTGGGCTGAAATTAAAGATTATTCCTTAATTATGAATGTTGGTGATATTACTGGTTATTATCCGGACATTAACGAATCTTTAAAATTACTTAAAAATAAAAAAGTAATTAATATTTTTGGGAATCATGATCATTATTTGCTTGATGGTAAGTTGCCATTTGGTAAAGCGGAGTTTTTGAAAAAACCTTTTCTGAACAATTTATCAACCATCACGCAAGATAATTTAGCTTTTTTACAGTTGTTGGAAAGTTCTCTAATTTTAAGTATTAACAATTTAACAATTGGTCTTTTTCATGGCAGTTTAGATAATTTTGAAGAATATACTTATGCCGATAACAATTTTGAGGCATTTAAAAATTCCGGTTTAGATGTGGTTGTTTTAGGACACACTCACCAACCAATGCTGAAAAAAATCAATCAAACTTTAGTCGTAAATCCTGGTTCTGTTGGTCAACCAAGAGGTCTTGAAAAAAAATCCTGCTATGCTATCTTTGATACTCAGGCTAAAAAAGTGGAATTTAAAAAAGTTTATTATAATCAAACTGAAATTTGCCAAAAAATTGAGTTGCTAGGTTATGATCGTCAGGTAATTGATATTTTAAAGGAAAAATAAAATAATGAGTAAAAAAATAAGAGTTTTAATTACTGGTGCCGGGGGTGGAAATGTTGGTATTCAGGTAATGGATGCTTTAAAATTGGCGAAAAATTCTTATTACATAGTTACTACCAATGTTGAGGCTCAAAAAACTGGTTTGTACGAAGGAGATATTGGTTATCTTGTGCCCCCGGCCAGTCATATAGACTATATTCCAAAATTATTAAAGATTGCCAAGAAAGAGGGAATTCAAGTTATTATTTCTGGATCCGAACCGGAAATGATGGTTATGTCAAAAAATAGAACCGCTTTTGAAAAAAAAGATATACTAGTTTTAATTAACTCAGAAATAGTTATTGATACTTGTCAAGATAAATACCAAACAATGCAGTTTCTTGAAGAAAATAAATTTTTATATCCTAAATTCACAGTTTTGAAAAAAAATACTTTACCTTTGGGATTTTCTTTTCCGGTTGTAGTTAAGCCTTCAAAAGGTGGTGGTGGTTCTAAAAATGTTTTCATTGCTAGAAATACCAAAGAACTGATTTTTTATCGTCAATTATTTGCCCAACAAAATTTAATTATGCTAATTCAAGAATATATTGGGACAGCTGATGAGGAATATACAGTTGGTGTTTTGACTGATTTTAAAGGAAATTTAATTGAATCAATTGCTTTAAAAAGAATTGTTTCAGGCACTCTTTCAAAATTAATTGAACTTAAAGATTTACCTCCTCGTCAAAATCAATCACTGGTTTTGTCATCAGGGATTTCACAAGGTTTTGTTGACGACTACTACGATGTTAGAAAATATTGTGAAAAAATTGCTCAACAACTCCATTCAACTGGTCCACTTAATATTCAGTGCCGGAAGACTAAACAGGGAATTTATACAATGGAAATAAATCCTCGGTTTTCCGGGACTACCTCTATTCGGGCTTTACTCGGTTTCAATGAGCCAGATATTTTAATTAGAAAAAATTTATTGGGCGAAAAAATAAATCAAGTTAAATATAAAAAGGGATTGGTTTTAAGAGAATTTCGTATGAAATATATTGATTTTAATCAACTGAAAAAGATAAATAAACAAAAGTATTTAATTAACTAAATTTATGGCACTCATTAAAAGACTTATTTTACCTCTTCAATATCTTACTATTGGCATTTTTTTTATTTTATTGCCTTTATTATTTTTGTATTGCCGTATAAGATATTTTTTAAAAAGAGTTTTTAAGAAAAAACCCAATATTTTATTTTCTTTCTTAGGAATTCAAATTAATTTTTTGACGGCGAAAGCGGTCAAAACCCAAGGGTTTTCAGCAAATGTCTACATGCTTTCTTGCGCACCCTTTGTGGAAAATATTTGCTGGGGTTTTAATCTTAAAAAACATTTTATTTTAAGATATCTGGTTTATCTTACTGACTATACTTTAATTTTTATCTGGGCGTGTATTTTTTATGATATTTTTGAGTTTAATTTCCGGGGTGGACTGTTAATGCATTCACATTTACAAAAAATCGAACCCCAATTATTAAAAATATTAGCCAAAAAAGTGGTTATTTATGGTTATGGGTCAGATTGTAAAATTTTATCTGATGTTAAAAAGCAGGCAAAATACAATAATGCCATGGATCGTGACGGTTCGAGTGAAAATATTAACGACAATATTACAAGAAAAAATGTAGAACGGGCTAAGCGCTATGCCAATGTTTTGATTGCTGGTGGTGATCTGATTCATTTTGGATCAAAAGGAATTTTTATGCCTTTGGCTTTTGATTTAAAACCTTGGAAATTTAAAGCGCTGAAAAAGAAAAAAATAATTACAATTATTCACTCAACTAATCACAGGAGTCATAAAGGTAGTCGATTTATTATTGAAGCAATGGAGAAATTACAAAAAAATGGTTTGCCAATTAACTTTAATTTAATTGAAGGTAAGAGTTATAAAAATTGTAGAAAATTATATTATCAAGGTGACATTTTTATCACCGATGTTATTACTGGCTGGCATGGTTTGACTGCTTGTGAAGCAATGGCATTAGGTAGACCGGTAATTGCTTATTTAAGACCCGATATTAAACCGTTTCATAATTATTATGCTAAAGATATTCCAGTTGTTAGTGCTAACCCTGATAATCTAGAAAAGCAAGTAAAAAAGTTAGTTAGCGATTTTAAATTAAGACGGGAACTTGGTCAGAGGGGAAGACAATATGTAATTAAATATCACTTCCTTGATTTTGTTGGAGCTTTAAGAGCTGTGGTTTATGATTTTATTTGGCAAAATAAAAAAATCAATCAAAAGATTTTTGAACAAGAAATAAAAAGAAGAAAAGTGATTGTATGAAAAAAATATCTTTAGAAAAATATTTTGTCGGACTTTCCAAAGACAGTTTAATTTATGGAATGGGAAATGTAGTTTTAAGAGTTTTAACTATTTTTACCGCCCCAATTTTTACTAGAATTTTTGCGCCACAAGAATACGGTGTTATTAGTTTGATTGCATCTATTATTTCATTCTTGAGTCTGTTTTTAATTTTTGGCATGGATAGCGCTATTTTTATTAGTTTTTATGAATACAAAAAAGAAAGAAAATTAATTATTTCCTCGGCATTTTGGTTTTTATTTAGCTGGGGCTTAATCTTAATGTCTTTAGTAAGTATTTGGTCTGGAAGTATTTCAAATCTTATTTTTAAAACTCCAGTTTATCAACCGTTGTTCTTAATAACATTTTCAACCACTTACTTAACCTTGTTAATTAATTTAGCCAAAATTGTTTTTCGATTAGAATTTAAGGCTAAAACTTTTGCTATTGTGACTGCCGTTAATGCTTTTGTGGCTACTGGTTTAATGATATTTTTTGTTGCGTATCTTAAAAAAGGGTTGATGGGTTATTTTGAAGGTCAGCTCATTGGTATTTTTGTCACAATGCTACTGGCACTGTATCTTATTAGGAAAAATTTACAATTTAAAGTTAATTTAAAGCGACTTAAAGAAATGGTTCTTTTTGGTGCTATGATTGTGCCGACATCTTTGTCTTTTTTTGTGTTTGATCTTTCCGACAGATTTTTTATTAATCACTACCGGAATTTAACAGAGCTAGGTCTTTACTCTATTGGCATTAACATTGCTAGTTTGATTGTTTTTTTCTCGTATTCGCTTGGGCAAGCTTGGTCGCCACAAGTGTTAAAAATGTATTTTGAAACCAAAAAAGTATTTTATCAATTTGTGCCTCGCTTTTTTGTTTATTATTTGATTTTCTTTTTTGGTTTGGCTGCGATCATTTCTCTTTTTGGTCAGGAAATTTTAATAGTTATGACAACGGAAAAATTTTATGCCGCTTCTTTGGTAATTGCTCCCCTAACATTAGCGATGGTTTTTGCGGCGACAAATCAGATAACATCTTTAGGAATAAATATTTCTCGGCATACAAAGTATTTTGCTTTTTATACAGGGTTAGCGGCGCTTTTAAATATCGGATTAAACTTTCTTTTAATTCCAAAATTTGGGATGGTTGGTGCTGCTTGGTCAACAGTGATTTCGTATTTATTTTTAACAATTGCTTACTTTATTAATAGTCAAAAATTTATTTATCTTAAAATTGATTGGCAAAAAATTATTAAATTGGTAATATTAAGCCTTGCTGTGATACTACTTGGGTCAAAATTATGGCAATTTGGTTTTTGGAGTAATTTGGCGATTAAATTTTCAGAACTTGGTTTTCTTGTAGTCATGTTGTATTTATTAGGGGTGATTGAAAAACAAGAAATTGATTATTTAAAAATAATATTGAAAAGATTCTTAAGAAGGAGTGTTTAATGACAATTGATGAGATTTATCCAAAATTTAGTAAAATGTATCGCAAAGCTCTTGTAACTGGTGGCGCGGGTTTTATTGGTTCGCATATTTGTGAAGAATTAGTAACACGCGGATTTCTGGTTATTTCAATTGATGATTATTCGGCGGGTAAAAAAGAAAATCTTAAACACTTAAAAAAATACCAGAATTTTCAAGAAGTAAATTGTGATATTACCGACAAGAAAAAGTTATCACGATATTTTAAAGACGTGGATATTGTTTTCCATAATGCGGCAAGTAAAAAAAGCGTTTGTTTAATTAATCCTTTGAGAGATTTGGAAGTTAATGGCGGAGGGACTTTTAGCTTGTTAGAACTAGCAAAAGAAAATAAAATAAAAAAATTTGTTCAAGCTTCTACTGGTTCGGTCTATGGCGAAGCCCTTTATTTTCCCCAAGATGAAAATCATTTGACTAATCCCGTTTCTTATTATGGGGTGAGTAAATTAGCTGGTGAAAAATATGTTCAAGTTTTTCATCATCTTTACGGGCTTAATACCACGGTTCTACGATATTTTCATGTTTATGGATCCCGTCAAGAATCAAATGAATTTGGCGGAGTGGTAGCCATTTTTATTTGGAATATATTAGAAAATAAAAGATCGGTAATTTTTGGCACCGGTCGGCAAGAAAGATCTTTTACTTATGTTGACGATATTATAAAAGTAAATCTTTTAGTGGCAATTAAAAAAGAATCTAATGGGCAAATTTATAATTGCGCTTCGGCCATTAAAGTGACTATTAATGAACTTTATAAGTTTGTTAGCGATGGCTTTGGCTATAGCTCAAAACCTATTTATAAGAATTGGGTCTTGGGTGATATTAAAAAATTTGAAATTGATAATTCTAAACTTTTAAAGCTTGGGATGACTTTTGATAAAAATTTCAAACAAAAATTAAATTCAATTATTAAGGAAGCGAAATTACAAATTAAAAATGTCAAAAAAGGACCCCCTAAAAAGTAGACGAATTTTTGTTGGCTTCAATAGCGCTGGCGCCGCTGGCATCTGGAGTTTTACAAGAGTTCTTAGAAGGAGGGGATACCAAATTGATTTTTACGGCATGGGAGAAATTAGTTTTAATATGCCGGTAGATTTTTTGTTAAAATTTTCTGATTATCCGTTACGATCATTTATTCAAAGATTTATTTATTTTTTCAAAATATTACCAAAGTATAATGTTTGGCACTTTAATTATATGGAAGTGTTTTTCTTTTATCCTCTTAATCTTTTAATCCTTAGGATTCTGGGTAAAAAAATTGTATGTACTTTTCGTGGTTCGGAAGTGCGCTCAAAGCTTCGTATGAAAATATTTTGTTTTTTAGCAGATGAGGTTGTGCTTACTGGTCCGTTTTTAGTAAAGTCTGTTGATCGATATGACATTATTATCCCATATGCCCGTAATGTCCAAAATTTAATAACACAAACAAATAAATCAAATAATCAAAAATTGACTGTTTTACACGCGCCAAGCAACTCAAAGGTGAAAGGAACACTTTATGTTGAAAAAGTTTTTAAACATTTGAATAAATTATATCCCCAAGTAGAATTTAAAATTGTTGAAGGGTTAAATCATGACGCTTTATTGAACGAGATGATTAAAGCCGATATTGTTATTGATCAACTTTTAATTGGTTGGTATGGTGGCTTAGCAGTAGAAGCAATGGCAATGGGTAAAGTAGTGATGGCTTTTTTAGATACAGACTATTTTCAATTTGTTGATTTCGGTTCAGATTTACCTATAATAAACACAAATATTTGGACTCTTAAAAGAGATTTAGAAATGCTTATCAATCACACTGAAGATTTCAAACGATTTAGGATTGAAGGAATGAAATTTGCGCGTAAATATCATGACTCTAAAAAAATTGCCGAAAAATACTTAACCATATATCGAGGCTCTGATGAATAAAAAAGTTCTTTTTATTTCATATTTTTTTCCGCCAGTTGGCGGGATCGGAAGTCTTAGAATTAGTAAATTTGTAAAATTCCTACCGCAATTTGACTGGCAAACATATGTTTTAACGGTTAAAAAAGCATTTTATCCAATTGTTGATGAGGATTTGCTTAAAGAAATACCTCCAAGCGTTAAAGTTGTGAAAATAAATTATTTTGAACCGGCGTTTTGGTCTAGAAATCGGCTTTGGAGATCTTTTTTAGCTTATGCTTTGTACCCATTAATATTATTTCCTGATCGACAATTTTTATGGTTTTTACCAGCTTTAATATCTTCTTACAAAATAGTTAAAGCCAATCATATAAAAGTTATTTTTACCTCTTCCTCTCCAATTTCTAATCATTTAATTGGATTTTGTCTTAAAAAAATAACAAAAGTTAAATGGGTCGCCGATTTTAGGGACGAATGGACACAAAGTTCTTATCTAAAATTTTTAACTCCAGTTCATCGGTATTTGGCAGGAATATTAGAAAAACTTATTTTAAAAAATGCCGATCAAATTACTACTGTTTCGGATGGGTTAACAGATTCTTACCAAACAATGCTTAATAAAAATTCCGAAAAATTTACGACCATTACTAATGGTTTTGACGGCCAAGATTTTTTGAACTTAAATAAAAAATTATCCAAAAATAAATTGGTTTTAGCTCATGCTGGCTCTCTCTATGGTTCAAGGAAAGCCGATATATTTTTAATAGCTTTTAAAGAATTAAATTTTAAAGATGTTGATTTAAAATTTATAGGACTTAAAAAAAGATTATCACATAAGGAGTCACTAGAAGAATTAGCTAAGGCGAATGTCTTATTATTGATTCTCTCGCCGATGGATAATTCTTCGGTAATGACAGGTAAAATATTTGAGTATCTTGCTTTGCGTCGGCCGATTTTAGCCCTCGCTCCCGAAAAATCAGGTGCAACCAAACTTATTAAAAAATTAAAAGTTGGTGAAGTTGTAAATCCAGAAAATAAATTGGAAATTAAAAAAACATTATTAAAAATGTATCAAAAATGGCTCAAAAATGATTTAACAATCCCTAGGGTAAATATAGAACAATATGAGAGAAAAAAATTGACAGGAAATTTAGCTGAATTATTCAATAAATTAATAGAAAAAAATTCAAAAATTAAATTATGTTTGATCGGTAATATTCAGTCTTCGCAAAACCAGAGTCTTTGCAATTATTTTGTTAAAAAAGATTATGAGGTTCATTTTATCACTATTAAGCCAGGAAATACTAAAGGAACAAAAACTTATTTACTTACAGATAGCAGTTTTACGCCGTGGTATTTTATAAAATCGCTTTATAAAATTAAAAAGATTATTCAAAAAATTAAACCAAATATTGTTCATGGTCAGGATCTGGTTTTTGCTGGCATTTGGGCATATCTTTCAGGATTTAGACCTTATGTGGTGACGACTTGGGGATCGGATGTTATGAACTATGATAAATTTATTAAGACGGAGAAATATTTGATCAGAAAAACTTTACAAAAAGCCGATTTGGTAACCCGCCAGCCGATGGATAAAATTATTTTTTGTCCTCGCACAATTGGGCCAATTTATAACATTGATATTTTAATTTTAGCTTTTGCTACGATAGCCGAAAAAGATAAAAACATTCGTTTAGCGCTCTTAGAAAATATTGCTGACGAGAATTATCTATTAGAAATTGAAAAATTAATTATCAAATATAATTTGGTTGATAAAGTTATTTTTTGGACAAAGGTTGATAATCGAAGAATGGTTGATTACTATAATCAAGCAGAGGTAATAGTATCTATTTCTTCTTCAGATGGTTGCAGTGTCTCTTTTTTGGAAGCGATGGCGTGCGAGAAAAAAATTGTTGCCACCGATTTGCCGTATATTCAAGAATGGAAAAATGGCAAAAATTTATGGCAAGTACCCGTCAGAAATGTAGAAGCGACAATTATAGCAATATCAGGCGCTTTAAGATATCCTTTATCAAAGTGGCAGAAACTTGGCGAAGCCAATCGTCGAATGGTTGCCGAAAAAGCCGAAATAAATAATAATTTTGAAAAACTAAATAAATTTTATCAATCATTAATTTAATTTTTTAGAAAAATTATTAGGAGAAAGATGGAAAAAATTAATCAAAAACAAACTTTTGCTATTGTTGGTTTAGGTTATGTTGGATTACCTTTGGCAATCGAGTTTGCTAAAGTGGGTCTGAATGTCATTGGTTTTGATGTTGATACCCAAAGGATTACCAAACTTAAAGCTTTTCGTGATTTTAGACAAGAATTTACTGCAAAAGAATTAAAATCTGTGTCCATCCATTACACTAATCGGGCTGATGAACTGCGAAAGGCATCAGTCATAATTGTTGCTGTGCCCACACCAGTTAACGTGGCCAACCAGCCGGATCTGCAACCTCTCAAGGAAGCAAGTTCTTTGGTGGGAAAAAATTTAGCTAAAAATACCCTTGTTATTTTTGAATCTACCGTTTATCCAGGTGTAACGGAAGAAATTTGTCAACCGATTATTGAAAAAGAAAGCGGTCTGAAATGTTCTGATGATTGGCAAATTGGCTATTCGCCGGAACGGATAAATCCTGGCGACAAAGAACATATGCTTGTTAACACGACTAAAATCGTTTCTGGCAAGGATAAAAAAACTTTAAATAAAATGGTTGAAATTTATTCCCTGATTTGTAAAAATGGACTTCACGAAGCGCCTAATATCAAAACAGCTGAAGCGGCGAAAGTGATTGAAAATATTCAGCGCGATCTTAACATTGCCTTAATGAATGAATTGTCGCTTTTATTTCATCGAATGGATATTGATACCAATAAAGTTCTAGCCGCCGCGGGGACAAAATGGAATTTTTTGCCTTTCCGCCCTGGTTTAGTAGGTGGTCATTGTATTGGTGTTGATCCTTACTATTTGACTTATAAAGCCGAAGAATTGGGTTACCATACTCAAGTTATCTCTGCCGGACGCCGAATTAATGATTATATGGCGGAATTTGTCGCCGACTTATTAATTACTGGCTTAATTGAGGCGGGTAAAAATATTCAAAAGGCCAAAGTCCTGGTGATGGGTTTAACTTTCAAAGAGAATCTAGGCGATACTCGTAATTCTAAAATTGCCGCGACAATTAATAAATTACAAAAATTTGGTCTAAAAGTTTTTGGGATTGATCCATATCTTTCCAAAAGTCGCATTAAAAAAGAATTTCATCTTCAGGCAATTTCTCACCTTTCTGGTCAATATGAAGCCGTAATTTTGGCGACTCCTCATCGAGAGTTTCTAGATCAAGAAAAAAAGATTTTGGAAATAATTTTGCCAAAAAAGATTTTGATTGATGTTAAAAATGTTTTTCCTAAACTTAAAACAAAACCAGACCTTATTTATAAAAGTTTGTAATTGATATCAAATGATAAAAAAAATTTGCATGCTCACAACCAGCGAGATTTTTCATGACTCACGAATTCTAAATGAAGCAGAGACCTTAAATAAGAAATATCAAGTAACAATATTGGCTCGTAAATATTCTGGGCAAAAAAACCAAAATTATAAATTTAAGATTAAACTTATAGATTATTTTAAACTACCATTCTTTCAATTAAACATTTTTTCATCATTTTTTTCTTTAGCTAAAGCGGCTTTTAAAGAAAACCCCGATATTTATCATGCACATGATCTTGACGGGCTTTTATGTACTATGCCCGCAGCTTTGGTTAAATGCAAGACATTAATTTATGATTCTCACGAGTTATGGTCTGATACATACCCTTTTGCTAATCTAAGGGGTATTCAGTGGCTTTTGCCAGTTTTGGAAAAAATATTAATGACAAAAGTCAGAAGTGGTATTACGGTTAATGACTCTCTGGCAAAAATACTTCACTTAAAATATGGCAAAGATTTTATTTCTCTTTACAATACTCCTACCTTAAAAAAGTTAACTAAAACCCAATTGAATCTTAAAAAGGAATTTCCTGATAAAAAAATTATTCTTCATCTTGGTGCGGCCGACGAAGGCCGGGGAATGGAGGAGATGATTGAAGCGGTTAAGTTTCTGCCAAAAAACAATATTATGGTTTTTATTGGTGGTGGAAAAACAGAAAACGAACTGAAAGAACTTATTAAAAAAGAAAATTTGGCAAAAAAAGTTCACTTTTCTCTAGCAGTACCGCCAGAGCAAATAATTTCAATTGTTAAACAAGCTGATCTGGCTTTGGCGTTGACTCAACCAATTTCTAAAAGTTATTACTATTCGTTGCCGAATAAAATTTTTCAATATATTGCGGCTGAGACACCGATTTTAGGCAGTAATTTTCCAGAATACAAAAAAATTATACTTCAAAATAATATTGGCGAAGTGGTAAATCCAGCTAGATCGAAATTAATTGCTCAAAAAATTATCAGTATGACTAAGCCAATTGTCCAGAAGAAATACCGTCGTAACCTTGTGGGATTGGCTAAAACAAAATATAATTGGTCCATTGAAGAAAAAAAACTTGTCAAGTTCTATCAAAATTTGGTAGATTGAATCTAATGAAAAAAATTATCACCATTATCGGCGCCAGGCCTCAATTTATTAAAACACCTTTAGTTTCTAAAGAAATTAGAAAATTTGCCAAAGAAATTTTGGTTCATACAGGTCAACATTATGATGCTAATATGTCGGCGGTCTTTTTTAATGAACTTAAAATTCCCAAAGCTGATTATAATTTAAATGTTGGCTCTGGAAATCAAGGACAACAAACTGGCGAAATGTTGGAAAAAATTGAACAAGTTTTACTTAAAGAAAAACCAGATTTAGTAATTATTTACGGTGATACAAACTCAACTGTTTCTGGAGCATTGGCAGCAGTTAAATTACATATTCCAGTGGCTCATATTGAATCAGGTATGCGTTCTTATAACAGACAAATGCCGGAAGAAATAAATCGTATAATTTCAGATCATATATCCGAACTTTTGTTTTGTTCAACCATGTCTTCAGCAAAAATATTAAAAGAAGAAGGAATTGCAAAAGGGGTTTATTTTGTGGGGGATGTGATGGCAGATATACAGAAAAAAATCCGAAATCCGAAATCCGAAATCCGAAACAAATTATTTAAAACTCTAAATATCAAACCAAAAGAATATATTTTGGCGACGGTCCATAGGCAAGAAAACACCGATATTAAAGAAAATTTAGAAAATATTTTTAAGGCGATGGGGCAGATTGGAGAGACAATAATTTTACCTTTGCATCCTAGAACTAAGAAGGCGATTAAAACTCATAAACTTCAAACATTAGTTGATAAAAACTCAAATTTGCGACTAATAGAACCAATTGGTTATCTTGAGATGCTTGCTTTAGGATCAAGTGCAAAAATGATTTTAACTGATTCTGGCGGAGTTCAAAAAGAAGCTTATTTAAATAAAGTGCCTTGCATTACTTTGCGTAAAGAAACTGAATGGATTGAAACAATTCAATCTGGCTGGAATCAATTAGCAAATACCAATGTGAATAAAATAGTTCGTTTAGTCAAAAACTTTCCTAAACCAAAAAACCATCCTAATTTTTTAGGTAATGGGAAGGCCTATCTAGAAATAGCTCAAAAGATTAAAGAATTTTTAATAAGAACTAAAATTTAATATTTATAGTCACTTAGTTTAATGTAATTGTATTGACCGATTCTTACAGGTCCATTAGGGGCGATTTTTAGCATTGTTTTATCTCTTAAGTCAATAACACTAACCTTAACTTTTAGATTGCTCATATGTTCGCGGGCTTTTGAATTTTTTTCATCAGTTGCCGTTAAAAAGAATACTTGGCTGTTGGCATGTTTGCCGGCTACTTGTTCTTCAATTGATTGGTCAAGCCAAATATTAGTGGTTGGGTCCAAAACTTGCCAGCGGTCATTAAGTTTTATCTCTATAATTCCATGACCTGGATAAATTGCTAAAGTTCTAAATTCGTATCCAGATTTATCCAGTAACATGGCAAGCAATGCGGTATAATTTCCGCAGTGCAAATAATCACCACCCCATATTAATTCTTTGATTGATAATTCTTTAAGACTTCTTTCGTTGTAATAAGCCGACATATGAACAAAATTCATGTAGAACAGGGCCTTTAATTTTCTCTCGTCAGTTGTACCGGCCATTTTGGCGAAAGTCTTATGATATTTGACTAATCGTTTATCTAATTTTTGATCTACGATGGTTGCATTGTCTTCATTACCGTCTAGTATTTCATCTTTGTTAAATATTTTATAGTAAGCTTTGGATGAATTAGGGTCTAGGTAAATAAATTGGCGCCAACAAAAATATCCGATTAGAGCAAGGATTAAAATTGAGATAAAAATTAGTATTGCCAGACGGATTTTTGAGGAAAATATTTTATTTAGCATTGTATTTTGAATATACTACTCTAAATGATATATTTAAAGTATGAATTTGTTTTTTCACAAGAAACAGACATTTTATGTTTATTTTTCTTGTTTTTTAGTTCTCAATTTTATTTTACTAATAAATAACTTTTTCCCGTCAAGACCGGTAATGATATTTTCAACTTTTTTAAGTGCAATATTTATTCCGGGGTATGTTTTAAGTCGCGTTATAAAAATTCAATACGAAGGTTTTGTTGGTCAGCTAATTCTGTGGCTAACTCTAGGCTTAAGCTTTAATCTTTTACTTTGTTTCTTGGCTGTTGTTGGTGGTTTAACAATTTCAGTTTTTTTACAATTTTACTTTGTCGCTATGGCATTATTGTTGATTGTGGCTTTTGTTTTGGAATTGCTAAAACCTGCTGATCAAGAAATAAAAATCAGTTTAAATTACCGAGAAATTTTTAAGGCTCAGAATCTAATCTATTTTTTCTTGTTTATCTTAATAGTTTTAGTTTTGGTGACAGTTGATCAATTGGGAACAAATTTTACCGGTGATCCGTTTTATCATCTCTCTTTTATGCGCAAGGCTATTGAAGGTCAACCAATGACGATTAATAATTTGAGCTATCTTAAGAATGATTTTCCAATTGCCTATGTAATTCCACTAAGTCATGTTTTCTTAACATTGTTTGTGAAATTGACCAACAGTAATATTTTTACTCTCTACCGTGAGCTTTCTACCGTTTTAACGCTTATTTCTTTTTTGGTCTGGTATTGGTTATTTGTTAAAGTTTTACCTAATCGTCAAGTAGCTTTTTTAGCGCTTTTTTTATTGATACTTTATTATTTTGATAAAAACGCTTATTTATATACCCGTTTAGCAATTCCGGATACCTTTGGTAATTTAATTTTGTTGCCGTTGTCATTTGGTTTGGTAATTAACTATGTTTTTGACAAATCTTCAACTTACAAACATCTGATTATTGTTTCGTTAATGATTGCTTTGATGGGTTTGTATCATTTTACTCAATATTTTTATTTTCTTTTAGCAATGGGACTGTGGGTTGTGCTATATGCAATATTTAACTATAAAAAAGAAGATTTTTGGTTGATTTTGAAAAAAATATTTCAATGTATTTTTGTCAACATGATTTTAATTGTACCAATTTTGCTTTTCTGGTTATTAAAGAACAATACTTTTAGTAAAAGTCTTCAGGTTTTTTCGGCAGTGACTAGAACTTCTAATAATGATCGGTTTGAAAAATTTTCGCCTTACATGCAGTTGTCTTATGTCTTTTTGCCATTTATAATTCTTTTCTTCAAAAAATACCGGTCGCTTATTTTTCTTTTGAGTGTTTTTCTGGTTGGTCCTTTAATTTACAATATTCCTGGTTTAGAAAATTTGATGCGTCATTATTTTAGTCATATTTTTGTAAATCGTCTTTATGGCAATTTAGGAGAATGGCCTTATGCTATTTGGGCTTTAGTATTGTTTTTTCTTTTTATTTTGGTTGACAGGTTAATGATAAAATTAAATGCCTTTTCAAAATATCTTAAATACTTAATTAATAGTGTTCTTGTAGTTATTTTGGGATGGATGTTTTATTTACAAAGTAAGGAAGGTAAAATCTTATCTTATTACAATCAAATTTTTCGTTCAGAAGGACTACACAATTGGCTAAGTGGCAGTTATCATTGGCTGATCCCGCTTACGATGGCAGTTGCTCTAGCGCTCTACATTGGTCAAAAATATTCGCTTAAAATAAATAATTTTTTTGAGTTTAAAAATATTCAAAATCAATCAACAGTATTAATTTTAATGTTGATTGTAGTCTTTTTTATATTGTCACCTGCTTATAATCATTTAAGTGTTTATGCTAATAAGGTGTTAGTCAATAACCACTTTTTTTCTGTTGCCACAGACCCAACATTGGACATTATTAATCCAACTCAATTTGGTGGAATGGAAACCATTGAGTTTATTAAAAACAATATTCCGTCTAAATCTGTTTTTGATACCAATTCTAGGGCAAATTATTCTTTGCCAACATTGGTTGATGTTCATATGGCTTCTTGGACGAATAATGATGATGTTGATCCGACAAAATTATATCAAGGTTTGTATGAAAAAATTCCGCTTAACGACAAACTTAATTTACTTAAAAAAGGCGACATTGACTATATTATTTATGTCTATAATAAAAACAAAGAGTTGGCACCATTTGAGGCCTATCCGAAATACTTTAAAAAAATATATACTAATACCAATGCAGTGATTTTTCAAATAGATAAAATAGCAGTTAAAAATAGTTTATACTAATATTATGGTCAAACATCTTGTTTGTTTAGTATTTGGGTTATTAATTTTTGTTCTTGGAATAATTTTTCCCGGAATTTTTAGTAATCCGTTATCGTTCACTATATATTTTTTGTATATTATTTTTCTACCAGGTTGGCTTATAGGACAAATTTTAAAATTACCAACCAATGAATTAATCAATAGTATTTTAATTTATTTTGTTTTAGGAATAGGTTTTTATTTGGTAATTAATTTCTTGGCTATTGTGGCTGGAATTAAAATATCTGTTCTTTTAGTAATCATCTTCACTCTTTTAGGAATATTATTTGTGATCTCTTTTGTTTTGAATGGTAGAAAATTAGAGAATATAAATTTAGATTTTCAGAAATTGTTTAAAATTGTTTTTAGCCGTCCAAATGTGTTTTTCTTGATTCCAATAGCAATTGGTGGATTTATAATTTGGCTTTTGGCTTTACAAGGACCTAATTTAAATGGTGATCCTTATTTTCATTTAGCAATCATTCGTAAGGCATTGGAAGGGAGCTCTCTTTCCAGTCGAGCATTGGCTTTAACAGAAACTCAACTAATTAATATTGCTTATGCTTTTCCTGCTTGGCATATTTTCTTGGTAAGTGTGGGAAAATTTTTGTCATTAGATGTTTTTGCTATTTGGACAAACATCATCTTTGCTTTAACAATAATTTCTTTTTTTGTTTGGTATTATTTAGCAAAAATAATTTTTAAAAATGTCATTTGGGCTGTTGTAGGTCTAACTTTAATGCTGATTTTTACTGTCTACAGTGGTCCAGGGTATTTGTTTAGTCGCTTAGGCGTGCCAGATACATTAGCTCAACTTATTCTTTTGCCTCTTGGTTGGGGGTTAGCGCTGGATTATATTTTAAATTCAAAAACAAAAATTTTAATTCCAGCATTGGTAATAGCTTTTGCTTTACTGGCTGTTCATGCACCACATTATTTTTATTTACTAATATCTATGATATTGTTTGGAATTATTTACGCCATAACTAATTTTAAAAGCGATGATTACAGATTAGTTTTACGACGGTTTGCAAATTTTGTGTTGATTAAGGTAGTAATATTGGTGATTTTAGGAATAACTATTGAGATAAAATCAGGTAGTTTAATTTTTTCTTTAAGTCAATTTATGCAAATTACCGATGGAACATTTTTTTCAGTCACTTGGCAAAAATTTGGGTTACTTTATAAATACGGGTATTTGTTATTACCACTTTTTATTTTATTTTGGCGGTTTAAAAATCTGCAATTTATTTTTACTCTTATGATTCTGGCACCTTTAATTTATTGGACTCCATTGAAGAATGTTTTAAATCAATTACTAAGTGGAGTTTTTATTGACAGGTTACTAGCTAACACAGCTTTGTATTTCTTTGTCTTTGCTTTTATTTTGGAACTAGGATTTCTTTTGGTTGATAGTTGGGTGCAAAAACAATCAAAAGTAAGTCTTACACTTATAAATTTAGTTTTGGTTGTAATTTTTACTGGATTAGTAATTTTAGAAATTAGAACCCAAGTAGTTTCGGATTTTACTTATCAGCTTTTTTATGATAAAATGACCAATGCTTGGGTTAATAATTATTCATTATGCCTATTAGGTTTAGTATTGCTTCTTGTGTTGATATTGTCTTTAGCAAAAGTTTCTAAAAAAATTGATCTTGAAAAAAATTTTACTCAACCTATATCAGTTTTTATTTTGTTTTTAATAATTTCTTTTATTTTGGTTTCGCCTTCATTTGTTAATGCTAAAAATATAACCCAAAATTCAGTAAAAAAAGGACAAGAATATTTTTTGGCAGGTATCAATAATGACAGTAACGCACTAAATTTTGTTCAATCTAGGATTCCTGTAAAATCAACTATTCTAACAGACGGAGGCACATCTAAAAGCTTGGTGGTTTTAACTAACCAATATGTGGCATACAATATTGGCTCGGCTTATGAGAAAAAATTTCAATGGGTTTTTGATTCTACCACTTCAGATGAAGCCAAAGCAGAAATTGTGACTGATCCAAAATGGGCGATCGATTATATTTATTTGGCAAAGCCTTCTTTGGAAGATACTCACTTTAAAGCACACACTGAAATTTATCAGTTAATTTATAATAATGGCCAAACGGAGATATATAAAATAATAAAATAGCAAAGCTAACTTTGCGCGGAATTTTTTAGCAAGGAAAATATGAAGATTAGAGTCGTTTATCTATATTTGGGATATATTGTTTGGCTAGTCTCTTTAGTATTTTTAATTAAAATTTTGCATTTAAACAATACTGTGTTAGGAATTACATTGGTTTTTTTGACTTTAATTCTTACTCCTGGCGTTTTACTTTTCCGGTTGATTCCTTTTGGAGCTGAAAATAATGCCGCTAAAATACTGTTAATTATTGGTCTCAGTTTTGGTTATTATTTTTTGCTTAATTTTTTAGCAATTGTAACTAGCTTAAGTCTTTATTATCTGAGTTTGGTTACTTTTTTCTTAATTCTAATTTTGTTTATTATTGCTTTAATCAAAGATTGCAATAATGTATCTGAAGTAAATACTTCCTGGTTTAAAAAACAGTCAATAACCGATTATCTTATTTTATTAATTTTAGTTATTAGCTCAATTTTTGTTTTTCTAATGATGAGTGCCCAGTCAGAAAAATTAATTGGCGATGGTTGGTTTCATTCGGCGATTTTGCAAAAAATTATTTCAAGTGACAATTTAAATCCATATAATCTTTGGGTAACAAAAACGACATCTTTGAATTTAGTTTATTCCTTTCCGATTTGGCATATTTTGGTGGGAGAAATATCAAAGTTGATTAATGCCTCAATCTTTACGACTTTAAAGCAGGTCTTACTACCTTTATCTATTTTTACTTTAATTACATGGTATTGTTTAATAAGTGTTATTTTCAAAAACAAATATCTTGTAACTGTTGTGTATCTGTCTTTCTTTCTAGTTTTTCTTAAAGATAATAATTTTTATTATCTTGTGGCTGTTACTTCACCAGATTCTTTTAATCGATTATTTTTATTACCATTAATAATGGGAATTGTTGTCAATTTAATATTTTTTAAGAAATCAAAAAATATTCCTACCATTATCCTGATTAGTTTATTGGCAATATTTTTGGGATTAGTCCACTTTATTCAATTTATTTATTTAATAATTATTCTTGTTGTTTTTGTAATTCTTCTTTTTATTTTCTTTAGAAAAAAAGATTCTCTAGTTAAGTCGGTGTACTTGTTAGGTGGTTTGGTATTATTTGTTTTACCATACCTTTTAATTCATTATCAGTCTGTAATAAAATTTTTGAATGAAAATTCTATTTATTTTGTTAATAACAAAATTGATTATCGTCCCTATCCAGGAATGAATATCATTTATCGTTATGCAATTTTGATTTTAGTGCCGATATTACTTTTTTTAAAGAAATATCCTCGTCTTATTCTTTTATACGCTATTGGCTGTGTCTCTTTGATTATTTATTGGCCATATTTTGGTTTAAAAGGTTCATTTTATGAATATCTTGGAAAGATTTTTGTTGATCGATCTTTAGCGAATTTACCCCATTTTATTTTTTTCGGATTTGCTCTATTCATGGTTTTAATTGGTATTAATTATTTGACAGTTAAATTATTTAAGAAATTTATTTGGGTTGCGAATATTTTGATAGCAATACTTGTTTTAACTTTACCGCTTTATAAGAATACTGTTATATATTTTGTTAAAAATATTCTTTATTCAGAAACTTTATTTTTTAATGGTCTGTCATTTTGGTTAGCATTATTTGTTGTAATTATTCTTACAATTACAATTTATGTTTTAACTTACAAAAAAAGTGTCACAATCCCTTCGCCATTTAATAACTTAAACTTTGTTTTATGGATGCTTTTAATGGTTATAGCTTTAACTTTGCCTTATTTTGAAAGTGCAAACAAAGTCTTGACTAATAATCCAAATGGGAGCTTAATTACTGACAGGACATCAAAATATGCGATTGAAACAGAAAATTATGGAGGTGAAAAAACAGTTGATTTTTGGAAATCTCAGACTAGAAAAGTATTTTTAACCGATAATGTAACAATGTCTCAGCTAATTTTGCTTTATTCCGATAATTATGTTGCCGAATACCCTTATGGTATTTCAAAATTTAATTTTAGTCTTGATTTTTACCAACCAGATCAACCAGACGATATTAAATTTACTCTCTTAAACAATCGAGAGATAAATTTTATAGTAACAAGAGATACATCTGAACAATCGTTTTTTAATCGCTACCTAGATCATTTTAAAAAAGTTTATGAAATACACTATATCAATAAGAATAAAAACAAGGAACTTTATATTTATCAATATTTAAAGTAAATTTTCTTCCAAAACTCTATAAAAATTGTCATCAGAGAATTGTCTGATTGCCAGTTGACGAGCATTTTGGGAGAATTTTTTTAATTTTTGAGGGTTCTGATAAAGTTCTAAAATTGCCTTGGCAAGCATTTGACTATCACCCGGAGCCACAACAATCCCAACTTGATTTTTTTCAATCAATTCTTTAAGATTTTTACCGGCGCAGGCGACAATTGGCTTACCGCAACCAAGGTATTCCGAAGTTTTGGTCGGTAAAGCATTGTCGGAAAAGAATTTGTTTTTGGAAAGCGAAATAATGCCTAAATCGGCCGCATTAATCAGTTCAACAATTTTTTCCGTTGGCTGGCTGTTGATAAAAGACATATTTTTTAGTTTGGCATTTTCGGCGGCAGTAATAAGGTTACCTTTGTCCTCACCCTCGCCAACCATTAATATCTTTATTTTTGGGTATTTTTTTAAAATTGATGCTGCTTCAATCACAGTTTTAAGATTTTGAACTTGAGTCAGAGAGCCAACATAAATAATGATAAAATCTTGGGGAAGAAGACCAAGTTTTTGCCGATTTATTTTTATAGGTTTAAAAATATTGGTATTAACCGTATTAAGGAGGGCCACAACTTTATTTTGGGGTGTACCCATTTCAATAATTGTTTGGCGGATTTCTTCGGTAGCGCAAAAGATTTTATTGGCGCGAAGATAATAGTATTTTTCTAAATTTTTAAGAATTTTTTTGATCAAACCATTACTTTTATAACCCAGTTCAAAAGCGGAATCTGGCCAAAGGTCGCGGACATCAAAAATAAATTTACCTCCGCCTATTCGCCGGGCAAAAAGACCGGCTAGTCCGGAGAAAAAATTGGGTGAAGAGACAATAACTAAGTCAAAAGTGGGCATAAAAAGAACAGCGACGCAACATGAAAAAACAAACATCAAATGATTAAAGGTTCTTTTAATAAAACCCATATTTGGGGTAGGAAAATCCCAAACGCGAAAAATTTTAACATTATTTTCAAAAGATTTGACCCACAATTGACCACGATATTCTTTAGGTAATATACCGGTGGGATACGAGGGTAGACTAGTTAAAACCGTGACATTATGTTTTTTAGCTAAAAATTCAGCCATTCTAACCATTCGTTTAACTGGCGATTTAATTGGCTGATACCAATGGCTAATGAGAAGTATTTTCATTTTCTTTTCTTAACATTCTTTAAGGCCAAAGCTCTTACAAGTCTGGTGATTTCTTTTTCTTGTTCATTACTTTTGACATAAAGACGATAAGTGGCGTAAAAAAGAGCAACAATACTTAAGAAAAACATGGCATCATTGCCCCTCTCCATGCCGAGCATTTTAGCTAAAAAGTTTGTTTTACCGGGGATAAAAACTAAAAGAATCATCAATGCCCAAACAAACGACCAAAAAATTAACTCTTTGTAATTTAAATCTTTACTTCTAAATCTAATTAAAACTCGCGACCAAGCAAAAATGGCAAATAGGGTAAAGATAATTTTTATTAGAGCTAAACCGCCAAAAATATGCATGAAATAAAATTTCCAATTATTCTAATTAATCTAATTGACCTAATAAACTTCTAATTTCTAAAATTATTTTTGGATATTTTAACATTAGATATTAGGATTTGATTAGAATAATTAGGTTAATTGGGATTTGGGAATTTATTGTTTACTTACTAAAAAATCTTCTATATTTCGGAATATTGAAATTCCGCGACGATTTTTTAAAATTCACTTTGAAAAAAATCGTCTATATATTAACTTAGATATTATTCTGAAACCATTAATGTTTTTTTGCCCTTTTCCCAAAGAGTATTTAGTATAAATGCTAGTGATGGGCACTTCAAGTAATTTTAAATTGTTTCGGTTAATTTCATAGAAAAATTCAGAAGAAACCTCCATTTTGTTTGACTGAAGGTCAATTAGGTCAATGGCTTTGCGATTGAACGCGCGGAGACCCGATTGCGAATCAGTCGTCCACACCCAAAAGAAAAAGAAGGTAATTAAGTTTAGACCCCAAATACCAATAATTCTGTACCAAGGCATGCCGTCGGTTTTTTTTAGGCGCGAGCCAATAACAACATCGGCTTTTTTTTGAGTTAGAGGTTTTAAAACCGGCCAAATATCTTCCTGATTGTGTTGACCGTCGGCATCAAAAGTTAGAAGCAAGTCAAAATTATTTCTTCTGATGTATTCAAAACCGGTCCCTAAGGCGCCACCTAAACCGCGATTAAGATCGTGCTCAATGACAATTACTTTTAATTTTTGGGCAATTTCAACTGTTTTGTCTTTTGAGCCGTCGGAAATAACAATAATTTGCGTTTGACTAATTTTAGGAAAGCGACGGGGGATTGATTTAATAACTTTTGCTAAAGTTTTTTCTTCATTGTAAGCCGGAATAAGAATTGCCAGTTTCATGGTGTTTTTAATATATGATATAAAAAAATAAAATGACAGTTTCGTCAAGGGTATGGATAGTGAGACTAAAATTTGCTAAAATGTGTTTGTATGGAAGGGTCGCATAGCGGACTAGTGCGCCTGTCTTGAAAACAGGTGATCATGCAAGTGATCCGTGAGTTCGAATCTCACCCCTTCCGTATATTTTGGGTATGTTTTATAAATAGTAATTTTTAGGCTTAGCAAGGGATAATTTCATAACTTGATATTCCAATTTGGAACATCAAGATGGAGAGGAACTAGAAAAAACCTAGGAGTTAAATTATGACAAATAATCAAGATTGGGAAAATTTAAACGAACAAGAACTTATTGAAATTCTCAAAAATGGTAAAATTAATGAAAAAAATATTGATGAATTTATGAAAGTCTTGGAGAAAAAAGGAATGAACGGTTCAATTATGCGTGTTGATAACTTAGCACCAGAAGAAGAAAAGGCATTGAAGGAATATCTTGATTATCATAAAAATATACCAAAGAATCCGCAAAGTCCAAAAGAAATTTCTCAGGCGATAAAAGTTTTATCAGATTCTGTGGCTAGTTTAGAAAGTCTTAAAAAGGCGATTATTACTTTAGCTCATACTGGTAAGCTTGATGCTTATGAAGCGCTTGAAAATTATGCTCAAAATCCTCGTAAGGAACTTTCAATCTGGCTTCAACAGGCTCTTCAGGAATGTAAAATGTTTTTAAAAAGCGATCTTTTGGATCGACCAGTAGTTGAAAAAGGAGACATAGAATCTGTTAGTTTGGGTAATGAAGTTTTAGCCAATGATTTTTTTCAGGATTTTTTGACTTTCTTAAAATCTTTGAAAGAACATCCTCTAGAGCTGACGGTAAATAATAACTTACAACTCAAAGAAATTGAAAAGTTGGGTAAGATTTTCAAGACTGATATTTACCACCGTTCAGAAAAAGGCGAGGTTCTTTTTCCTATAAGAAGCGAAGAGGAGGTATTTCATCTCCAATTTATTCGAGTTTTGGGAAAAATTATGAAACTCTCTACTCAACGTAAAAATAAGTTAAAAATTACTCGTTTTGGGCTCAAGTTTTTAGAATTTTCGCCATTTGAACAATTTGTTGATATTATACTTAATTATTTAGGGGAATACAATTGGGCTTATTTAAGGTCTTATGCTGGACACAATTCAAAGTCAATCCCCGAAGTTCTACAAAAAAATCAAGGGTTGATTTACTCAAGGTTAATGTTTGAAAAAGACTGGTTAGATTTTAAAAATTTTGCCAAGTTTTTAAAAAAAGAACTAGCTTTAACTTGGGATTATATTGATGGTGAAATTGAGACTTTGTTAGTTAAAGATTTAGCGCGCTTTGGGCTTATTGAATACGAAGAAAAGAAAAAATTAAAGGGTTATTTTGAAGAAGTTTCGAAATTTCGTTTGACAAAGTTGGGAAGATTAATTATCCCGATGTATTTAGAAACCTACAATCCGCCCGTTGCACTTCCTAAGGGCAAAAATATTAATGTGGTTTTGCCGACGATTAAACTAAAATATCTTGATAAAGGAAAGAATGTTCCTAAACGTCCAGATGCTCGCTGTCACTTTTGTGACAAAACTAATATTGTTATTGGTGCTTATTTAGATACTTATACTAATAGTCCAAAAGTTGTTTGTGAGGATTGTGCGATTGATAATTATCAAAAAGATTTTGGCTATAAAACGCGTGAAATTGCGATGGCTCGTCGCCGTCGGATGTTTGATGTGACTTATTTATTTTTTGAGATGGTTCTAGACCAATATTTAGCTCAAAATAAAATGCCTTTTATTGAAAATATAAATGAAGTAGAATATGATCGTTTAATGAACTTGTCTCGAGAAGTATTTAACGCATCTCTTAGCCGGCAAGAGAAAATTGAGCTTGAGGAAACTTACAATCAGTCGGAAATAGAAGAAAGACTTAGAGAATTGCTTAAAAATATCTAAGATGAAAGATTTAATTGTTCAAGAAATAATTGAGCAAAAGATTTATTTAATTCGGGGTCAAAAAGTGATGCTGGACCACGATTTAGCTGTGCTTTATGAAGTACCGACAAAACGATTAAATGAGCAGGTTAAAAGAAATAAGAAAAGATTTCCTAATGATTTTATGTTTTTGCTAACTTGGGATGAAACAATAGGTTTAAGGTCGCAATTTGCGACCTTAAAGGATAAAGAACATAAAAAATATCGTCCTTATGCTTTTACAGAACCGGGGGTGGCGATGCTCTCAAGTGTTCTTAATTCTGATAGAGCAATCCAAGTCAATATTCAAATTATTAGAACATTTATCAAACTAAGAAAACTTTTGGCAACCCACCAAGATTTACTAAAGAAAATTGAAGAAATGGAAAAAAGATATGACAAACAATTTAGAATTGTTTTCCAGATAATGCGAGGACTAACTGATTCGCCCAAAGAATCGGGCAAAAAAATTGGTTTCCAACCGTAACTTTACTGGTCAAAAAGGGAAAAAAGGGATATACTTAAAATACGGGGAGAGGTCGCATAGTTGGCTTAGTGCAGCTTCCTGCTAAGAAGCTGACCTCGCAAGGGGTCCGTGGGTTCGAATCCCACCCTCTCCGTTTTGTTTAGAAAGTACAAAAGAGATTGATTATGTCTGAAAAATATGGTCCTTGTTTGGAAAAAAATTGTTCGTGGTGCTGTGACCCTGTTAAAGTGGTAAACAGTTTTCCAGAAGAAAAAATACCGATTAATAAAAATGGAGAAAAAATTTGGAAGGAGAGAAATGGGATGTGGGTGCCAGAAACTCATTCCGACACAGTAAGATTAAAAATTTACGATTGTATTAATTTTGATAAGCAAAGTGGTCAATGTAAATTTTATGAAGAGAGACCTGAAATTTGTAAAAATACTTCTTGTGTTAAAGATGACTCTTTGGAAGATATCCATCAACAGCACCAAAAGTTTATAAACGAGAAGTTTATACCTATTAAAAAAGGAAAGTATCTAAGATGAAAAACATTGCAATAATATTTGGTGGGCAATCGGTGGAGCATGAAATTTCACTTTTGTCCGCTTTAAATATCATTAACGCAATTGATAAAAATAAATTTAATATTATTCTGGTTGGTATTGATAAAAATGGCAGATTTTTGCTTTTTAGGACAAAGGATTGTTTTTTGAATGCAAATGATTCCGAAAAAATAAAGTTAGATATTTCAAAAGGTAAGCCCATAGCTTTTGTTTCTGGAGACGATAGTAATATTGTTTGTTCAGACAATTCTAGTTTAAAAATTAAGATTGATGTAGCGTTTCCTGTTGTACATGGTCGTCAGGGTGAGGATGGAACTTTGCAAGGATTATTAAAATTCTTGAACATTCCTTTTGTTGGCGCAAGTGTTTTGGGTTCGTCAATCGCAATGGATAAAGAAGTAGCTAAAAGATTATTAAAAGAAGCAGGAATTTCTTCTGCAAAATTTTTATCTTTTAATTACAGTCAAAAAGATAAAATTTATTTTAACAATATTAAAGAGGAGCTAGGTTCACCAATTTTTGTTAAACCATCAAATACTGGATCTTCAGTGGGAATAACGAAGGCTAAGAATGAAGATGAATTTAAAAATGCAGTTAAGGAAGCATTTGAATATGATAAAAAGATTATCATAGAAGAAGCTATTGATGGTCGAGAGATTGAATGTTCGGTAGTTGGGAACAATGATTTGGTTGCCTCCTTACCGGGCGAAGTTATTCCTAACGACAAATTTTATTCTTATAGGGCGAAATATGTTGATGTTAATAGTGCGAAATTAATAGCACCAGCAGAATTATCAAAAGAATGGATTAAGAAAATTCAAGACTTATCAATTAAGGCTTTTCAAGCTCTTTGTTGTGAAGGGATGGGACGTGTAGATGGTTTTTTGACTGATGATAATTATTATATTAATGAAATTAACACAATTCCCGGGTTCACTAATATTAGTATGTATCCTAAATTATGGGAGAAAAGTGGTCTTTTAAATCAGGAATTAATAACCAAATTAATAGAATTAGCTTTAGAACGATACGAAAAAGAGCAATCGCTAAAAACTTCTTATAATTAAAATTATTTTAATTTCGCAAGGGGTCCGTGGGTTCGAATCCCACCCTCTCCGTTTATCGATTTAGTCAAAAAATATCAAAGTCAGGTTATCCGCCAGTTGGCAGAGAGAACCGTCCGTCCCCTAATTTCTAACTCCTTATTGATAAAGTAAAAATATAAAAAATTATGAATAAAAAATTTAAAAAGATTCTCACCATTGGAATTGATAAATCTGCATTAGATTCTGCGTATTGGCAAAGAATTGAAACATTGGCCGAAAAAATAATCAATCTTGTTAAAGATAGCTCGGAAATTAAAGAGCAATTAGTCAATACTGATTGTTTGCTTATAGGATTTGGAGTAATAATAAATAAAGAAATTATAGACAATGCTCCCAAATTGAAATATATCGGCGTATTAGCTACTGCCTACGGCAAAGTTGATGTTGATTATGCAAAAAGTAAAGAAATTGCTGTTTGTAATATTCCGGGGTATGCAACCGAGGCAGTTGCAGAATTTGTCTTCGCCGTAATTTTAGACCACATCAGAGAAACAGGGAGAGGGAAAAAACAAGCGAGGGGGGGAAATTATTCCGAAGTTGGGTTTTTGGCCGTTGAAATCAAAAATAAAATATTCGGGATTTTAGGTTTGGGAAGAATTGGAAGTAGAGTTGCAGAAATAGCCTTAGGATTTGGCGCAGATGTCAGGTATTGGAACATGGGTAGAAAAAAAGATTTTGAGATAAGCAGGGTAAAATATGAAGAGGCGGACAAGTTAATTCCAAAATGCGATTTTCTCTCGTTACATTTTGCTCAAGTAAAAGATACTGAAAATTTTTTGAACGAAGAAAGAATTCAGAAAATCAAGAAAGGGGCCGTTGTGATTAACACGGCTCCAATGGAATTGGTAAATATCGATGCTTTGGAAAAAAGACTGAAAAACAGAGACATAACTTTCATTTTAGACCATTCTGATGAGATGTCTCCAGAAAATATAAAGAGACTTTCAAAATTTGAAAATTGCATAATTTATCCACCGATAGCTTACATAACAAAAGAGGCAAGAATAGCGAAACAGGAAATTTTTGTTGGGAATATCGGAAATTTTCTAAAAGAATCTTCGACGAACCAAGTGAACTGATGCAGAATTTGCCGCCAAAGAAAAACTTGAAATCGTAATCCCCGAACCGCCCGAAAGGAAGAAAGCGCACTTGTCAGCGCCTCCTCCCACACCCTCCACCGCTGGCAAGTGCGCACCCATTACAGTTTTGTTTCAATTCCGTTCGAATATTTTCGTAAAGACACCGTTTACTATATTAATCAAAAAATATCAAACATCAGGTTAAAAGAGAACCGTCCCCTAATTCCTACTAATTCTAATTCTATTGAAATAACATGGCAGAAAAATATACAAAAAAGTTTTTTGAGGGAGCTGATTTTCAAGGGAAAGAGTTTAAGGCATTAACTCCTAAATTTTACCCTCTCAAATATAAGAAATATATCCAGGAAGAAACTAAACTACTAAGAAAACATCTTGTTGGAGCAAATCGTGTTTTAGAAGCGGGGGTCGGGATAGGAAGATTGATACCATTTTTATCTCCATTGGTGAGGGAATTTGTTGGAGTTGATCACGCTAACTTGATGTTAGAAAAATCAAAAGAAGTTGCAAAAAACTTTTCAAATGTAAAAATTATTAAGGGCGATTTAGAAAAGTTGAGTAAAGTATTTTCTCGAAATTATTTTGATTACACGCTTTGTGTTTGGAATACACTAGGAAATGTTAAAGACGAGGTAAAAGTTTTAAAACAATTTGGGGAAATTACATCCAAAAGTATTTTTATAACCGTTTATAAAAAGGGCACGCTTATAGATAGAACCAACTGGTATAAAACAGTCGGAATAAAAATTGCAAGAATTGATAAAAAGAATGAGATTTTTTATTCCGAAAGTGGTTTGGAATCAAAGTCGTACAGTCTAGAGGAGTTAAATCAATTTGCAAAACGAGCTGGTCTAAAAGTTGAACGGGCAAAAGTTTTGAATAATGTAATTTTATGGATAGAATTAAGTAACGGAAACTAGAGAAAGAATTTGCCGCCAAAGAAAAACTTGAATTCGTTTTTTCCGCTCCAGTTCAAGGCGAGGCGGGCGGAAGGGGGGTGTGGGGGGAATTCCGCCCGCCCTATAAATTTTGGGCGAAATCTGTTCGAATTTTTTCGAACGCACACCGTTTATTTATTTAGTCAAAAAATATCAAACATCAGGTTAAAAGAGAACCGTCCCCTAATTCTAATTCTAACTAATTATTTTTAAAATTGTGGTGCGGGGCAAAATGCTCCGCACCCGACAGCAACTACTTCTTCGGATCCTTAGAGAATCTGTGCCCCTCAAATAAGCCGTAACACATTTCAGTGGCTAGACGCTGGTGCCGCCAAAATCCGTCCTTAATCTGCTCGGCTATGTCGGCTTCAGAATAGCTCGGATCCTTAGGACCATGGATAATTTCCACCGGAAAGCGGATGATTTCTGCTCCAAGCGATTGCACCAAAGGCATAACTACCTGTAACCATGTATAGTCTTGGTTGGCTTTGGCTACTTCGATCTCTATGCCAAGCGTCATGGCAACAGACTTGATAATCCTATTAAGTCTTTCCAACTCTGCTATATTCATCCATTTTCACCTCCCATCGCCATTATTCTTATACCATTCTTATACCACAAATTTCGTCTTTTTGAAAAGAAAAATTAAGTGACGGTAAAAATCAAACAATAGCGGTGGGAGAAAATCCTACCGCTTTTTTATTTCTATATCGCGGTAAAAATCGTTATAATAGAAAAGGTGGTAGAATACATTACAGAAAAGAGGTGAAACGGTTTGAAAATGATTGCCCTGATTTATTTGAGCTTGATCTGCAGTTTTTGGGCGGGACAAGTAATAGCTGGTCCTGCTAATCCGTATCTTGTGATAATAGTATCGCAAGGACAGGGTCCAATATCAGAGGCCCAAAGTTGGAGTGACCATTCCCAAGATACGATCTTTGAGACTGGAACTTATAGTCTTGATCGTCCATGGGTGGCATTTGACTGGGGAGCAGATAAGTACACAACACTAGGGCAGGATGAAAAAGGGGGATGGACAGCGTATGTCTGGGCCGGCTACCATATGGTAGTTGATTCTTCTTACGATCTTTCTATTCAAGTGTTTGGTCCGAGCCAAGTTATTTGCAGTAAGCCGGATGGTTCGGAGGTTTTTAGAACAATGCTTGGAACAGGGGGAACGTGGTCTTGGACATTATCGGCGCAGCCTGCTACCGCCAGTCAATGGAGAACAAAGGGCTATAAGCTTGCTATTTCTCCTGTACCAGAACCGTCATCGGTTATGATTTTGGCCGGTTTAATGATTGGTTTCGCTGGTCTTTATTGGCGAAAATTATAACTCTGTTTCTCTAGGGCGCTCATGCGAGCGCCCTTAATTTTTTTGACTTCCGCTTCCCGAAGCGGTATTTTTATATCGCTATGAAATTTCCTTCTAATAAACAATTTGCTTTGACGATTGTAGACGACACTGACGGCGCGACTATTGAGAGTGTTAAACCGGTCTATGATTTGTTATATAAATTTGGTTTTAAAACGACTAAAACCATTTGGGTTTTGCCTCCAAAAGATAGTTTTAAAGGAAAATCGTTACAAGATTATCGCTATCGCCAATTTATAAATAAACTCCAGCGACAAGGTTTTGAAATTGCTTTGCACTCCGTTTCCTCGGGTAATTTTTCAAGACAAGATACCCTTGATGGCTTGGAAATATTTAAGCAATTTATTGGCCACTATCCAAAAATTCAAATTAACCATGCTCAAAACCCCGATAGTCTTTACTGGGGAGTTAAAAGATTTACGCTTTTAAAACTATTTTGGCGCTGGTCAAAATTCCAAGGAGACAATAAAAAATCAGCTTATTTTTGGGGTGATTATGCCAAAAAATATATTAAATATATCCGCAATTTCAGTTTTAATAATTTAAATACCTTGAAGGTTGATTCAAGTATGCCATATAAAGACCCGTCAAAACCGTACGCCAACTATTGGTTTAGTGCCTCGTCTGCGCCAGATATTCAATCTTTCATTAAAATTACATCTTTGAAAAACATTGATAAGTTGGCAGAGGAAGGTGGGTGTGCGATTATTTACACCCATTTTGCTTCCGGGTTTGTTAAAAATGGAAAATTAAACCATGAATTCCAAAAAAATCTAGCCTATATTGCTCAACAAAATGGCTATTTTGTGCCAGCGGGGACACTTTTGGATTATCTTAAAAGTCTTAAAAAACAAAACAATACATCTCAAATAGATATTAAAAAATTAGAATTAAAGTGGTTTTGGGATAAAATAATTGAAAAATTGTTCTCTTTCAGGTAAAATAAAAGCAATTGCTTACGATATTAATTTCGCGCCCGTAGCTCAGCGGATAGAGCGCAAGATTGCGGATCTTGAGGCCACAGGTTCAAGTCCTGTCGGGCGCACCAGTTTCTGTCATTAGGTCAATTAGAAATTAGTCATTTTGTTTGTATGTCTTTAACCAGAAAAGTTGCTCACAATACAATCGTTCAAATTGTTGGCAAGGTGATTACCACCTTGATTTCTTTATTTTTGATTGCCGCTTTAACCCGTTATTTGGGGGTTTCGGGTTATGGCCAATACACCACAATTTTTGCTTATACCCAATTTTTTGCGGTTTTGGCTGATTTTGGCTTTTTCTGGTTTTTAGTCAGAGAAATTTCCAAACCCAATATTGAAAGCGATAAAATTACCAACAATGTTTTAACTTTTAGAACTTTAATTGCTTTAGTTATTTTTTCACTCTCGTTTCTGATTAGTCTTTTAATTCCTCAATATCACGAGATTCGTTTAGGTATTGGCATTATTGTGGCCGCCACCTTTTGGATTACCCTAAATGGCACTTATGTTGGCATTTTCCAAAATAAATTGCGGATGGATAAAGCAGCGATAACCGATATTTTAGGCAGAATAGTGATTTTTGCCCTAGTTCTTTATCAAATGAAAAATGGCGAAAATTTAAATCATATTTTATGGTCATATTTTTTGGGCAATATGGTTAATTTCTTTTTAAGCGCTTACTTGGGTCGTATTTATCTTCATTTTAGATTAGCTTTTGATTTTTCATTATGGAAAAAGATTTTTTGGGAATGCCTGCCGATTTCGGTAGTAACAATTTTAAGCGTTATTTATTTTAAAATTGATACCGTGATGCTTTCTTTGTTTCGGAGCGCGACCGATGTTGGTATTTATGGTCCGCCATATAAAGTAGTTGAAATTTTGCTTTTAATTCCGGCAATTTTTATGGGTAATGTTTTTCCAATTATCACTCGTTATATTTATGAAAAAAATGATCAGGTTCAAATGGTTTTTCAAAAAGCCTTTGATTTTCTAATAGTTATTGCCGTGCCGATTATTGTGGGAGTGATTTGTCTTGCTCCGCGAATTATTGAAATTATTGCCGGGACTGATTTTACCACCATTCATACTATTGGTCCGGTTTGGGGGATACCGGCGACCTCCGGTTTTGCTTTGCAAATTTTAATTGTCGCTGTTGGTATTTCCTTTTTGTCCCATCTTTTTGGCTACACGGTTATTTCTCTAGGCAAACAAACAAAATTAATTTGGCCGAACTTGATTTTAGTCTTTTTTAATATTGGTCTAAACCTTATTTTGATTCCCAAAATATCATACATTGGCGCGGCGATTGCGACTGTACTTACAGAAACGTTGGTCGTTTTTCTTTACTACGGCGTTATGCGTCGGCACTTTGATAAAAAAATTCGTCTTCATATCTTGTGGAAAGTAGTAATTTCGGGTATAATTTTGGGTCTAGCTTTGAAATTTTTCAGTTTTCTGGCTTTATGGTATTTAGTCCCAATCGGAGTAGTAGTTTATTTTGCTAGCCTGTTATTAGTTAAAGGAATTTCAAAGGAAATGATAAGAGAAGTAATTAAATTAAAATGAAAATTGCCATAGACGCTCAAACAACTTTGGGTCAAAAAACAGGGTTTGGTTTTTACGTTAAAAATTTGGTTGAAGCTTTAGTTAAAGTTGATCCGGAAAATGAATATATTTTAATTAAGCCGCGAACCGAGGCAGATTTTCCGGTTTGGAAAAGGTTTTGGTGGGATCAAGTGGCTTTTCCTTGGAAGTCTCACTGGGCAAAAGTTGATTTAATTCATCAGCCTTGTTTTTCAGCGCCAATTTTTTATCCGGGTAAAGTGATTGTTACTTGCCATGATTTAATTTCTGTTTTTTTTCCGGAAAATTTACCTTTAGCATCCAGACTTTTTTATTCCCGCTGGATGCCTTTTTCCTATCGGAAAGCAATAATGCTAATTGCCGATTCGGAACATACTAAAAGAGACATAATTTCCTTGCTTAAAATTCCTGAATCAAAAATTAAGGTGGTTCATTTAGCGGTTTCGCCTGATTTTAAACCAATTGAAAATAAAATAAAAATTACCAAAATTAGCCAGAAATACAAAACTGGTCCAAAATATTTATTGCATGTGGGAACTTTAGAACCGCGGAAGCATTTAGAGTTTTTGGTGCGAGCTTTTTCTTTAGCCTGTAGAGAGGGAATTAAGGAAAATTTGGTGATTACGGGTAAAAAGGGTTGGTATTACGATGGACTTTTTAAATTGGTTAAAAAATTAAATCTTGAAAAAAGAGTTATTTTTACTGGTTATGTTGAGGAAAAAGACTTGCCGGCCTTATATTCGGGGGCAACGGCTTTTTTGTTTCCATCTTTGTATGAAGGTTTTGGTCTGCCACCGCTAGAGGCAATGGCTTGCGGCACGCCGGTTATTTCTTCAAGCACTTCTTCTTTGCCCGAAGTGGTGGGCAGTGCTGGTATTCTTTTACCGCCACGGGACGAAAGACTGTGGGCGAAAAATATTTTAAAAGTGATTAAAGATAAAGGACTGGCAGAAACTTTAAAAAAGTTAGGTCCAAGACAAGCGGCAAAATTTACTTGGGAAAACACTGCTCGTCAGACAATTGAAGCTTATAAAGAGGCAATGGGGTCACACTAATAACTAATTGTAACTAATAACCAATAACAAATTGAAATTATATTAGTTATTTGTTTAGATTCGTTATTAGTGAGGAGTTTTATGAAAATTGCCATTGATGCTTCGCGAGCAATCAACGAAAAAGCGGGCATTGGCCGATATACTTTAGAGTTGGTGCGGGAGTTGACAAAAAGTGATTTAAAAAATACTTATCTTTTGCTATTTAGCTTTATGAGAAGCAGTCGTCACAAAGAAAAAATTATTAAAGAATTTCGCGCTTTAAAAAATGTTGAAGTTAAAATTTTAAGAATTCCCGGCAATCTGAAAGAAAAAGTTTGGGGCTGGAAATTGCCGTGGTTTAGACGGCTTTTAAAAGATGCTGATATTTTTTATGCGCCGAGTTTTTTGGAAGTTAATTTAGGTTTAAATTTGCCTCAAGTGGTTACTATTTACGATTTAACTACTTTTCTTTTTCCAGAACATCTTGGCAAAAAAATGTCAGAGTTTTTCAATTTAAAAACCAAGAAAGCATGCCTTACGGCGACTAAAATTATTGCTATTTCTAAGTCAACCAAAAATGATTTAGAAAAAATATTAAAGATTGACCCTAAAAAAATTACCGTTGTTTATCCGGGTCAAAATGTCTTAGGCACACCAACAAAAAATCTGCCTCAAAATTTAAAAGCAAAATCGTATGTTTTAGTTGTTGGCACGATTGAACCAAGAAAAAATCTAATCAATCTTTTTAAAGCCTATGCCATCTTGCCTCCAAGGCTGCAAGAAAAATATCCTTTAGCTATTGTCGGTGCTAGAGGCTGGAATACGGGAAAAACTTATGATGCTCTAGAGCATTTGAAATTAAAAGACAAGGTCAAATTTCTTGGTTTTGTTTCTGACTCAGTGCTGGCTAAGCTTTACAAGGAAGCAATGGTTTTTGTTTATCCTAGTTTGTATGAAGGTTTTGGCTTCCCAGTGTTAGAAGCTCTGTCTTTTAATACGCCTGTAGTAACATCTAATAATTCTTCTTTACCGGAAGTAGCGGGTAAAGCGGCTATTTTAGTTGATCCACAAGATCCAAAATCAATTTCAAGCGGTTTGCAGAAGCTGTTGGAGCATAAAGAGGAAATATCGCTTTTAAAGGAAAATGCTCGTTCGCGGATTGGTAAATTTTCATGGGAAAAAACAGCTCGTGAAATTTTGGTGGTTTTTAAGGAAGTTGTAAAAAAAACTCATGAAGCTTAATTTTTTTGAAAAATTTTTAATTGCTTGGGGTTTGTTTTGGGGTATTTTGGGTATGGGTCTTTATTTTTTAGGCCTTTTGAGTTTATTCTATTCAAACGTTGTCATTACCTATGGCTTAATCTGTTTTATTGTTCTGATATTTTTTCTTTATTCGTCATTGCGAGGCCGTAGGCCGTGGCAATCTGACGCGGGGTGTCATCGCGAGCGTCAGCGTGGCGATCTTTTTATCGGACTTATTTTAATTACTTTTTTGGCTTTTGCAGTTTTAAATTTTTTAATAATGCTTGCTCCCGAAGTCGGCTTTGACGCTCTTTGGTATCATTTAACTTTGCCAAAAATTTATCTTATGACCCATCATGTTTCCTATCTTTCCGGCGGACTTTTGTATTATTCGGTTATGCCGCGACTGGTGGAAATGATTTATGGTTTTGGCTTGGCATTGGATCATACAGGAAACTTGCCAAAAATTATTCATTATCTCTTTGGTTTTAGTTGGTTTGGGGCGATTTATCTTTTTGCTCGTTTATTTTTAGAAAGAAGATACGCTCTTTTAACAGCTTTAGTTTGCTACGGCACATATCTTGTTACTTGGCTTTCGGGAACGGCTTATATTGATTTAATTGTTGCATATTACTCGGCGATGGCGCTGTGGGGGGTATTTAGGTCATTGCGAGTGGAGGCGCCTTTAGCTATGGAGCAATCTATCTTTTTGTATTTAGCAGCGATTTTTATGGGTTTTACTTTGGCAAGCAAACTTTATGGCTTAATTTTATTGGCGGTGTTGGTGGGCATTTTAATTTTTTCAAAGACTAATTGGAAAATAGTTTTGCGCTTTACCATCATTGCCATACTTATTGTTTTACCGTTCTACCTGCAGGCATACATTTCAACCGGCAATCCTTTTTATCCGGTTTTCTCGGTCAAAGAATCGGCTTTAGCAATGTACACTGGTGGTTATAGTAATTTGAAAGATTGGTATCTACTGGGCTGGTGGCGACATTTACCCAGTCTTTTTTTGGGAATGATTATTTATAGTTTTACACCTATTTTTAGCTTAATTTTTCTGGTTTTCTTCGCCAAAAGTTGGAAAAAAATGTTGCCTTTACTGATTTCCTTTTTGGGTTTCTTTTTTCTTTGGTCTCTTAATCCTGTCCAAGAGCCCCGTTATTTTATAGTTATTTTACCGGTTTTGGCGACAATTTCGATTTATACATTAGTCAATATTTCATGGAAAGTATTTAAAGTTTTAGCTTTTGTTTTGCTATTAGTTGGTTTTGCCTATAATTTTTCCTACGCCAAGAGCAATTTTAAAGAGACTTTAGAATTAGTTTTTAGCAAAAACCCCAGAGAAAACTATCTTCAAGCAAGACTGACGCCACCTCGAAATTTTTATGATTTTTCGGGTAATTTTACCAGAGAGGTAGGGAATAAAAAAGTTCTGACTGTTAATGTTCATAATCTGTTTTATGTAGATTTTAATTTTTACGATTGGAGTTTTATTGAAAATAAGTATGATTCTGATTTGTCGGCAACTCTTATGGCAAAGGAGCTTAAAAATAATGGCTACAGTTATGTTTTAATTGGTCATCTTAATGCGGCAGAGTGGTTGGAATTACCACAAGAGGAAGTGGATAAAAATTTTAAATTAATTTTAAATGAAAATGACTTTTCACTTTACGAGATATTAAACTAATGAAAATGAAATTATCAATTATCATTCCCGTTTTTAATGAAGAAAAAAACATTAAAACCGTCATTTCTCAAGTTAAAAATGTACCAGTTGAAATGGAAAAAGAAATCATTATTGTTGACGATGGTTCAAAAGATAAAACTAGAATAATTCTTCAAAGTTACAACAAAGATTTATCTATTAAAATTATTCTTCAGCCTAAAAATTTAGGCAAGGGTTCAGCTATTCGTCGGGGTTTGGAAGAAGCAACCGGTGATTTTGTATTAATTCAAGATGCCGATCGGGAATATTTGGTTAGTGATTACTCTAAAATATTAAAGCCGTTTTTAGCGCAAAAAGCCCAAGTGGTTTATGGTTCAAGATTTTTAGGCAACATTTCAGGGATGCGCTGGCAAAATCGGCTGGCAAATAAAATTTTGACAGCAACAACTAATTTATTATATGGCACAAGAATTACCGACGAAGCCACTGCTTACAAAGCTTTTCGGCGCGATTTCATTCAAAAAATACCCCTAAAATGTCAAAGATTTGAATTTTGTCCGGAAGTGACGGCTAAAATCGCTAAAAAAGGCTTCAAGATTTACGAAGTGCCGATTACCTATCATGGTCGGTCAAGTAAAGATGGTAAAAAAATCAAACTAAAAGATGCTTTTGAAGCTTTTTGGACGCTGGTAAAATATCGCTTTAAAGATTAGTATGAAAATTATTCGTCAACTTATTTTAATTTTTGTTCCCCTACTTATTTTGGGTTGTTTTATTTCTTACTTCGTTGAGCCGAAATTTAACTTGTGGCAAATGGATAAATCAATTGTCCTAAAAAAACAAGATTTACCTCTTTTGACGATGTTTTTGCCACCGCATCAAGATAATGTTTTTTTGGTTGAAAGTAGTGCTCCGCAATTTGTGCTTGCCGGTCCAAAATTAACCCTTTTTAGCGGGCAATATCATTATCAATTAGAAATTATCCCCGCTTGCTCTAATAAAGATTTGGGTTATATGGATGTGGTTAGAAAAAATGGCAGTTTCGGTTTGGGCGCCAAAGAAATTACGGCCCAAAAACAGGGTCAAATGCAGATAGAATCGCTTGAATTTGAAGCCGAAACTACCTTTGATTACGAATTTCGCCTTTACTCCAAAGGCGAATGTCCGTATGAAATTAAATCAGTTTCTCTAGAGAAAAAAAGAATTGATTTTCGGGCATTCTTGAGAAACATTTGGCAAGAAGGTCAAAGTATCATACAATAGATAAGTATTAATTAAAAAAGGAGATTTTAAATGAAAAAGTTTCTCATCGTTTTTTTTGCTCTTGTACTTGGCACTACAGGCGGGTATTTCACTTATAAATATGTTATTAACAAAGATGATTCCGGCAAATCGTTTATGTGGGGGGTAACCATGGGTCCATCGGATTTGAATAATTATAGTAAATCAGTTTGGTCTAAACAGGCAAAAGTGGCGAAAGAATTGGGGGTGGGTTGGATTAGGTTAAGATTTGATTCAGAAAATATTGATCCTTTTAAACGCAACGATGAAGAGATTAGTGTTCTTGAGTCTTATGGCTTGCAGACAGTGCTAATTATTGAACAAGACATTCGTAATAAAGGCGGGGATAATTACAAAGATGGTTATAAAGACGGCTCTACTATTGCCGGCCATTACAAAGGCAAAATTAAGTATTATCAAATGATTAACGAAGGTGGTGGCGAAACAATCAAAGCTCCGACTATGAATGGTCAGGATGAAGATCAATTTGATGAAGTAAAATACAAGTCTTTGACTGATTATTTGCGTGGTGTTTCGGAAGGGATTACTTCGGCTGATCCTGATGCAAAAAAGATTGTTAATATGGGCTGGACCCATGTTGGTTATTTGGATAAATTAATAAAAGACAATATTTCTTTTGATATGATCGGGATTGACTGGTACGGTTGGATGGGACCGATTGGGGAAAAGAAATTAGAAAACGGTCAGTTATTAATTGATAGACTTAAAAGTTACAATAAACCTTTGATTTTTATGGAAGTCAATGCCGATTCCGATGGTAGAACAGTCCACGAAGATAAACAAGTGGAATTTATTTCATTGATGGGTAAATGGGCATACGAAAATCGTTCCTTTATTTCCGGATTTTTTGTCTTGTCACTTTTTGATGGGATTAATAATCCTAACGATAACGCCGAGTACTTTGGCATTGTTCAAGCTAAAAAGAGTTCCGGCGGAACAATGATACCCGGCGATCCGCGCAAATCTTATTATACTTATCAGGAGATGATTAAAAAATATACTAAGTAGAAAAGAGGAGATTAAATGGATAAACCATTAACCGAAAAAAGTTTAGAAAAAGTAATTAAAAAAACTTTTAAGGCAGAATTTAAAAGTGCGTTTAAAGAAGAATTTAAAGGAGCTTTTCAAGAATCTTTTAAGGAATCTTTTAGACCTGCTTTTCAAGAATCCTTCAAAGAATCTTTTAAGCCAGCTTTTCAAGGAGCTTTTGAACCATACGCTTTAACTATCCAGCAAGATTTTGCAAGGTTAAAAGAGCGGGATGACATTCTTGCGGAAGATGTTTCGGAGATAAAATCAGATGTTTCTGATTTGCATGATGGTCAACAAAGAATTGAGCAGCGTCAAATGGTTGAAATTAAAAGAAAAGATTTTCTATCTATAAAATTAGATAATCATGAAAAGAGAATTGTTCGTTTAGAAAAGAACCCAACTCGGTAATTTGATTCATAAATAAGGAGCGTTTTAAATAAGGTAAGGAAAATATGGGTGAAAATTTATCTCTAGCTGAAAATGATGTTGAAAATAAAGAAATTATTTTTCCTTCAGTTTTAGAATATTTATCGGCTTTTGAGCAATCGTCTCAATTTAATGAGGTGCTCTCTCAAAGAGAAAAAGAATTAGCCTTTGATAGACCGGATATTAATTTATCAGAAGAAGAATTAGCTGAAAGTACGCGACTAAGTTTTGAGTATCGAAAAACTCTAATTGATTTTTATCATGATGGTAATAAATTACCAATTAATTTAAGTGATTATAATGAAGATATTCAAAAAGCAATTGCCGAGTATTGGGATTTTGTAAAATCAATGCCGAATCATATTAATGTAGTTCGGGCTACTGCTAGAAGTAAAGATGACGAAGAAACAAAAATATTTCGGATGGAAAAAACTCGTGATCGGTTTCATACTTTTGCTGGACTTGCTCTTCTTGGAGAAGGCATTACTCTTAGTAATGGACAAAAAATTACTTGTGACGAAATGAATCCTCAAGATGAATCAGCAATGGATTTAGAAGCCTATTCGGTTTTAGGTCGGACATTGGTATCAATAATTACTGAAGAAAATGGTTTAGATATAGCTGATCCTAAAAGGGAAGAAACTAAAATGGCGGCTACTGTAAGTTTCTTGAATAGTTGTCGATACTCCGGAGGTCACTGGGTGGCTAAAGGCGAAAAATAAAAATTAAAAAAATCCCCGACGAGAAATCGGGGTTAATACAAGTTAAGCTCTATTTGGGTTCTGCCTCTTGTTTTTCTCTCTTGTAACGGAGAGTAACGGCTTTACAGCCGGGGCATTTTTCTAGATGTTCTTGGATTTTTTTGGTGGCTTCCATGCCTAATTTATCTGGGTAAAATACTAAATCAATCAGATCGTCAGTTTTTGGACATTGCATTTATACCACCTCCAGAGTTTGTTATCATACCATATTACTAGTCAATTGTCAAGGTGTCTGCTATACTTAAACCAAATGAAAGGTAAATCCGCCAGCTGGCGGACAAGAAATATTTTAATTGCCTTATTTAGTGTTGCTTTAGCACTAGCAGTCGGTTTTTTGATTGCCAAAATCGCCTTTTTAGGGTTATTACTCATTATTTTGGCAGTAATAGCTTTAATTGTTGCTTATCTTGTTTTTCGTTCGCCTGAATTAGGCTGGCTTTTAATTATTTTCTTTTTACCGTTTGAAAGAGTACCGTCAATTGAAATGGCGGGAGTGAATTTAAAAATTAATACTTTTCTTGGTTTTTTGACTCTGATTGCCTGGATTTTGGGGCTTATGTTTCAAGGCAAAAAATATAAGGTTCAGCCGAATTTTTTAAGCATTCCGCTGTTTTTATTTATCATGGCACTTTTGCTTTCTTTAACCCAAGCCTTTAATTTTACCAGAGCCGTTTCGGTTTTAATTTTTACTGTTTTTACGATTATATTTTCAATTTTGGCTGTAAATATGGTTTATTCCAAAGAAACACTTCGTAAAACTATTTTAGTTTTGTTTTTTTCGGCTTTGGTAGTTAGCCTTTTTGGTCTTTTTCAGTTTGGCGGTGATGTGGTGGGGCTACCTCAATCCCTGACTCTTTTAAAAGAAGGATACACTTCGGTTGTTTTTGGTTTTCCGCGAGTGCAGGCTTTTTCCATGGAGCCATTATATTTTGCTAATTATCTTTTAATTCCGATTAGCGTTGGTTTGGCTCTTTTTATCAATAGAGTTGAGCCAATTAAAAGATGGTGGATGGCCGGTTTAATCGGTTTAATTTTATTAAATTTCATTTTGACTGTTTCGCGAGGTGGTTATTTGGGACTTTTAGGTTCATTTTTGGTTTTAGGTATTTTGCTTTTTAAGCGCTTATTTAACTGGAGAACAATTTTAATCGGTATTGTAACGGTTATTATTGTTGTTTATGGTGTTGCTTTTGCCCTGTCAAAAGGTGAAACGCGGGCAACAATGGAATTTTTGGGCCATGTTACACTCCAAGATGTGAATAGGGGCGAATCTGTTGAAGGACGGTTAATTACATTTAAACAAGGAATGAATGCTTTTTACACCAGTCCAATTTTTGGGATTGGTTTGGGAAATTATGGTCCGTGGGTTACTTTTTATCCGGACGCGCGACCAATAACCGGTTGGCCGATTGTCAATAATGAATTTATTGAGCTTTTAGCCGAGACGGGAATAGTTGGCGCCGGGACTTTTTTATTACTAATTATCTTTTTAAGTGTCAGGACTTTGATGGCTTTAAAATACGCTCATGATATTTTTCTGAAATCTGTTTTAATTGGACTTTTTGCCGCTTTTGTTGGCGTTTTAATTCAGTATAATTTTATGTCAACTTTATATATAATTCATGTGTGGGTGCTGATAGGGCTGTTAGTTGCCGTGCAAAATATTATCCTTAAAAATAAAATAACCAATTTTTAATTTCTAATTTTCATTAAATTTTCAATGATTTAATTTTCAATTACTATTTGTATTTAGTTTGTAAATTGATTCATTGAATCATTGATTGAAAATTGTAAATTGTTAAATTGAAAATTATATTATGACATACTTAATTTTCCTCATCTTACTATTATTACCAACTTATCTTATCCGCTTTTCGGTATTTGGAATTCCAACGACTTTTTTGGAAATTTTAATTTATCTGGTTTTTGTTTATGGTCTTTTTCAGGCTAAAAAATTAGGTTTTAGAAAAATACCAGCAAAGATTATTTTGCCAATCGCACTTTTAATTATTGCTTTAGTTATTTCCACTATTATTTCACCGGACAAAAGAGTGGCTTTAGGTGAATTTAAAGGTTTTTTTATTGATCCTTTGTTAGTTTTTTGGCTAATTTATCAGTTTGTTAAAAAAGAGGATTTACCAAAGATTTTTTGGGGATTGATTTTATCTGGGACTTTCGTGGCAATTGATACTATCATTTTGAAAATTTTGGGCTACACGACTGCCGATGGTCGGGTGATTGGTATTTTTGGTTATTCGTCCAATTTTGTCGCCTTATTTTTGGCGCCGATTACTGTTTTAACTTTGGCTTATGGCTATGAATTTCTACTTAAGAAAAAATATTGGTTTTTCTATTTTCTATTTTCTATTTTCTTACTTCTTTTACTTTCTATTTATTTTTCTGGTAGCCGAGGTGGAATTTTAGCGGTTATGGCTGGCTTGGGTATTTTTGCGGTTTTAAATTTTTGGAGTTGGATTAAGTCGCGGCTTTCGGCCAAAATTATAATTGGTATTTTAATTGTAATGGCTATTTATACTTCGTGGATATTGTTTCGGCCCGATTTTACGGTAACGCAAGTTTCTGGTGGTCGGGTGGCAACTTCCAACAATTTGCGTTGGCAGATTTGGGAGACTTCCTTGGAAATGATTAAAAATCAGCCGATTTTAGGAGTGGGTTTGGGTAATTTTCAAAATGCTTTTTCGGAACTAACTAAAAATCGAGGTAATTTTCCAGAATATATTACACCACAGGCGGCGACACCGCACAATATTTTTCTGATGTTCTATTTAAGTTTGGGGATTTTAGGGCTTTTAGGATTTGTTTGGCTTTTGGTTTTGTTCTTCCATGAAGGCTTAAAAAAGATTAATTCAAAGTCAGCTGTTATTGTAATGGCTGTTTTTTCATCAATTATTATCTACGGTTTAATTGAATCTTCAATTTGGAAAAATGATCTTGGCATTATTTTTTGGACCATGTGGGGGTTGATTTGGATTATTTAAAAAAAAATTGGCTCGCCTCGCGGCGAAGCGGGCAAAAAATTATTTTAGTCGGGATTTTTCTGGTTTCTTTTTTCTTGATGATTTTTTCTAGTGCCACCGACTCAATGGTGGTGGATGAAAAAGTTCATATTCCAGCCGGCTATCTTCATGTTTGGAAAGGCGATTACACTTTTAATAGTGAGCATCCACCCATGCTCAACGATTTGGCTGGATTATTTGCTAAATTTGCTAAACCAAATGCACCGGCGGTGCCGGCAAATTTCACCGGCGGAGATCAGTGGGAATATGGTGATATGTTTTTTTATTTGTCAGGTAATAACATTGATAAGATTCTTTTTTGGGCGCGACTACCTTTTATTTTTTTAACTTTGGGACTGATTTATTTGGTTTTTTTGTGGGCAAAAACTTTGTTTGGTCCAAAAGCTGGGCTAGTAGCGGCGACATTAACCGCTTTTTCACCCAATATTTTAGCTCATGGACGATTGGCGACCACCGATATTGGGGTTACTCTTTTCTTTCTTTTAGTCTGCTGGCTACTGCGGAAATATTTTCTAAAACCAAATTTAAAAACAGTTGCCTTATTAGGTTTGGGGTTAGGTCTGGTTTTATTGGCAAAATTTTCCGGTATTTTTGTTGTGCCAGTTATTATTTTAGGTCTGATTTTTATTTGGTTTTTAAAGCGACAAAAATTTCTTAAAAGTTTGTTAGAATCTTTACTAATTTTTGCTGTGGCCGGAATTTTAATTTGGGGCGTTTATTTTTTCTCTATGCGAACGCAAATTATTACAGCGCCGGACTCTTTACAGCTGTCAAAAACCTTCCATCACAAAGTAATATCGGGAACATTTTCCAAGTTTCTTATTATGCCTTACGATAAATATTTTCAAGGTTTAGAAATTCTTACAGATCATAATACCTCTGGTCATTGGTCCTATCTTGATGGTGAAGTGGGCTACAGTGGTTGGTGGTATTATTTTCCTCTGGTAATGCTTTACAAAATGCCTTTGACAGAAATTATTCTTTTAGTTTTAAGTATAGGATTCGTTATTAAAAGATTGCTTCCCCCGCCATGGCGGGGTCGCAATGACATAAAAACCTTTGATTATTTATTACTATTTTTCCCGCCTCTTTTATTTTTAGTCGTTTCAATGATTGGCAGAATTGATATTGGTATTCGTCATATTTTGCCTATTTTGCCTTTTATATATATTTTTATTAGTAGCCTGGTTTTGAGAAAAAATAAAATTATTCAAAAATTAATCTTTGGTTTAGTTGGGCTTCAAATAATAATTGGAATTTTAGCTTTTCCGAATTATATAACCTACTTTAATCAATTTGCTGGTGGTGCCAAAGGGGGGATTAAGCATCTTTCTGACTCAAATTTAGATTGGAATCAGAATATGAAAAGATTTGGCGCTTATGCCAAAGAAAATAACATTAAAAAAGTTTATGCTCTTTGTTGGGATAATTATTCTTTTGTCTATCAAGGGGTAGATGTAGAAACATTGCCCAATGAATTTGCTAAAGGCGTGGTGGTAATTTGCGCTCAACAAATGTTGGTGCCACCAGATGGTTTTGATTTTGATTGGGTGACAAAACATCCACCGTCTGCAGTTGTGGGCAACGCAATGTATCTTTGGCGGTTTTAAATGTTTAAAAAAAATAAAACCAAAATTTTACTCATTGCCATTATGTTAGCTTCTTTTGTCTTAATGTTTTTTTCGGCCCAATCGGATTCTTTGACTAATGATGAAAAAGTTCATATTACGGCAGGCTATCTTCATACTTGGAAAGGCGATTATACTTTTAATACCGAGCATCCGCCTTTGTTAAATGATTTGGCAGGTCTTTTTGCTAAATTTGCCAAACCGAATTTGCCGGAAAAACCTCTTTCTTCCTTTAATTCCGGCAGTGATCAATGGGAATTTGCTGATCTTTTTTTCTATAATTCGCAAAATAATGTTGATAAAATTATTTTATTCTCAAGATTGCCTTTTATTTTTTTAACCCTGTGTTTAATTTATTTGGTTTTTTTATTGGCAAAAACTTTATTTGGTGTTAAAGCCGGACTTATTGCTGCTACCTTAACCGCTTTTTCACCCAATATTTTAGCTCATGGCAGACTGGCAACAACCGATATTGGTTTAGTTTTCTTTTTTCTTTTAACTTGCTGGTTACTGCGGAAATATTTTCTAAAACCAAATTGGCAAAATGCTCTATTCCTTGGTTTAAGCTTGGGTTTGGTGATTTTGGCAAAGTTTTCAGGAGTAATTATTTTGCCGGTTATTTTTTTGGGCTTAATTTATATTTGGAAAACAAAAAAGCCAAAATTTTTATCGGCTTTCGGTCAATTTTTGATCATCTTAATTTTGCCAATTATTTTAATTTGGGTTTTTTATGCTTTTTCAATGCGGGCAAATCTTGATAATTCGTTATTAATGATGCCATTTGAAAAATTTGTTGCCGGTTTAAAAACAGTCATGGACCATAATAATCAAGGACATTTAACTTATCTTAACGGGCAATTAAGTAGTACGGGTTGGTGGTATTATTTTCCTTTAGTTTTGTGGTACAAAATGACCTTGTCGGAACTTATTCTTTTGGTGGTGAGTATTATCGTGTTGTCATTGCGAGCGAAGCGAAGCAATCTTTACCAAATAGATTGCTTTGTCGCTGACGCTCCTCGCAATGACAAACATATAGATAAATTTAATTATTATTTAATCATTTTCCCGCCTCTTTTATTTTTAGTTGTTTCAATGATTGGCCATATTGATATTGGTATCCGTCATGTTTTAGTTTTGTTGCCGTTTTTTTATATTTTTATCAGTCAGTTAATAAATTATCAAAATCGTTATTTAAAATTTGTATTGCTTGTGCTTCTTGTAGGGCAAATTGTCATTTGCATTTTAGCTTTTCCTAATTATATTGCTTATTTTAATCAAATTGCTGGTGGTTCTAAGGGAGGAATTAAGCATTTAGCCGATTCAAATTTAGATTGGGATCAAAATATTAAAAGATTTAAAAAATATGTTGAGGAAAATAAAGTTGAAAAAGTCTATCAAGATTTTTATGATGGCAATCCTTTGAACTATTATGGCATTAATTATAATGATGTGCCAAAAAAACCAACAAATGGCATGGTAGCTATTTCGGCTCAATGGCTAGTAGTCCCACGAGACAGATTTGACATTGATTGGGTAAAGAATTATCCGCCCGATGACATTATTTCTAATGGTATTTATATTTGGCGATTTGATAAAAAGCCAGTAGAATTAAGGTAGGTTAAATATGTTTTTATCGGTTATTATCCCGGCCTACAACGAAGAAAAAAGATTGCCCGAGACTTTAAAAAAAGTTCGGAATTATTTAAATCATCAAAATATCACCCGCCTTGACTCGGCGAGGCAGGCCTACGAGGTGATAGTGGTTAACGATGGTTCAACCGATTCCACCCCGCGGGTGGCATCTGGTTTAATTAAAGATTGGGATGGGTTTAGATTAGTTGATAACAAAGAAAATCAGGGTAAGGGAGCGGTGGTAAAACAAGGAATGCTAGAGGCAAAAGGTGATTGGCGATTGTTTATGGATGCAGATAATTCAACGGATATCAGTGAAATTGAAAAGCTTTGGAAGTTCGCAAATCAAAGTTGTCATTCTGAGCAGAGCGCCTTTAGCAGACCAGAATCTGTCGCGAATGCGACATCTTGGACAAGCCAAGAGATCCCTCGGCAAGCTCGGGATGACGACATTTTTCGTTCTTATGATTTTATTATCGGTTCTCGTTATTTAAGCAAAGATTCTATTAAAATTAAACAACCACTTTCTCGGAGAGTTGTTTCGCGATTTGGGAATTTGCTGGTTAGATTATTTTTGGGGATTAAATCGGTTGATACCCAATGTGGTTTTAAATTGTTTTCCAAAGAAGCGACTGAAAAAATATTTCCTTTGCAGGAAATTACCCGTTGGGGTTTTGATATGGAAATTTTAGCCATTGCTATTAAAAAGGGCTATAAAATTAAAGAAGTACCGGTTTCTTGGTGCGATGCCGAAGGTTCGCAGGTTAAAAAATCCGCTACTTTTAAAACCTTAAAAGAACTCCTAACAATTAAGTGGAATATGATGAAGGGAAAGTACAATTAACAGGAGGAAAAAGTAGTGTATATATCGCGATCGCGAAATACACACGATTATTTTAAGGAGGAAATTGTATAAAAAAAGCCCCCGGGGTAAAAACCGGGGGCTTATATTATACAGAAAGTAATTGATTATTTGCGACGTGGCTGGATAAGAAAGTATCCATGCGTGCCGTCAGGCCGTTCGGCTTCGGCGAGGATTTGGTTTTGGTCATTCAGCCCTGTAACATTCGTTACTTTGAGATTTTTGACCAGATTTGATATAAAAATCGGCTTAGCTCCCGGTGAATTCCAGAAGACCGGTTTGGAATCAAGGAAGCCAAGAACCGTGCCTCGGTTGTTAATATTTGTGGCGAAACCCCACAGTCCCAGAGAAATTAGCTTATGAAGCTGTCCATTTCTCCAAAGACCGGGTCGAGCAGCATTCGGAGTTCTGGCGGTGGCGTCGGTGTTATAAGAACCGACTACTTGACTCTGGTCATTAATATCACAGACCAAGTCAGTGCTTTCAAGTGGCCACACACCATTGTCCCAAAGAATTGGGTTTAGATGTGTCGGGTTATTTGGATCAGGGGCATAGCCAACAGCTTGACCCAAATTGTTGTTAGCGACGAGCCACGAGTTTAGCTCGTGCTCAATTGCCACTTTGTAGCTCGGATGCCAGATTAGAGCGGTGGAAGGACCATGTTGAGAAGAAGTATAACCAACAACTTGGTTAAGGTTGTTTAATCGGTAGAGGAAAACATGACCTCCGTCTACCGTCCCGGCAATCTCGTTCTTATTGCCGTTTGGTTGAACCAACAAATAGTTTAATACTACTGGATTGACAGATTCAACCTCTAACAACAGACTGCCTTGGTCGTTGATGTCCAGTGGTCTGGCATTGTTGTAGCCAAACGTGCCTAGACTGCTCAACTGACCTTTTTCCCATCGGACCGTCTCAAAACGACGATCGTCGTAGTTGTCAGGATTGAGGTAACGCCACCCAATAACTACGCCCTGATTATTAATCGCTGTTGGCGTAAAGTTCAGGGGGGTCGCCTCAAACAAAGTTGGGTTAATAACGGGAAGAGTGACAGCGGCGCTGGTGGCGCTAGCCACCAGAAGAGACGAGAAAACTACCAGAATAACCGAGAAGATAACTACCTTTTTCAATGTACGCCTCCTTGGAACGGATTTAGCTTGCCTCTACGCGGTTAGCGTAAAGTGCAGCTAGTCTATTCCAAGGCAACTAAAACATCATACCTTATTTTAAGGCATTTGTCAAGCCCCGCAAGAGTGAGGGATTTGAAATTCTAATAAACTATCTATTTAAATCTTAAAGAATTAGCAATTGTGTTGGTTACCAAATCTGTGCCATTGGTCTGTGCAATGCTTACAATAGTTTTATTTGTATTTTGGATTGCGGTTGTTTTTCGCGAACTTTTTGGGTCGGTATATTGAATAACTGACAATCCATTTATTGTGGATAATTTATAGTCAATTATTTCGTTTCTATTAATAAAATCTGTTAAATTTTCATAAGGTTGATCTATGCACTTGGCTGCAGTAGTGTATGTGCCACGCTCATAAGATTCGTTAGAAACAATGGCTGATGATATATCACCATTACGTATTATAATATTCGTCCATCCAGCTACTGAAGGTGTTCCTCCTTGAATAGTGACAGTGGAATCTTGAGGGTATTCAAACGATATAGTAGGTATACAACTTAAATTAGTGCTTCCGTTTGGATCTTTAATACCTAATTTACCTTCCCAACTTTTAGTTTCTACTGACGGTGTTGCTGTAGTTGACGGTGTTTGCTCGCCAGTTGGTGTGGCAGTTGTTTTGGCTGATGCCGAAGGCGACACTTTTGAGATTATTGTTGGGGTTGGACTAACTGTGGGCGAGACAGTACTTTTATTTCCCTTAACATTCCAATAAGTAAAACCGCCACCTAAAATCACGACGGTGGCAAATGTGACCCAAATCCATGTTCGAACTTTAATTTCAGTGGTCATAATTCCTCCTAAAATAATTATAACACATTACTATTATCAATATTGAACTTTTGTTAAATTTAAGGTATATTTATTTTGTGAAAGAGTTATTGAAGCGTCGCGTAGTGCGACAATTTGTTAAATTTGGCTTGGTTGGTTTAAGTTCGGCGACCATTGACTGGGCAATATATTTAGGTTTAACCCGATTTTTTGGGTTTTATTATATTATTGCTAAAATTATTTCTTTTCTTTTCGCGGTGATTAATTCTTACACTTGGAACAGACGGTGGACATTTCGGTCAACCGAATTGCGTCGCACTCGTCAATTTACCAAGTTTTTGGTTGTTTCTGGGGTAGGATTAGCTTTGAATACGCTAATTATGATAATAGTGGTTGAAAAATTCCATCTTTCTGATATTTATGGTTTAATTTTAGCCACCGGCATTGTTACTTTTTGGAATTTTACAATTAATAAATTGTGGACATTCAAAAATTAAACCACTAAAAATTTAATAATTATTGTCATTCTGAGTGAAGAGAAGAATCTCCGACAAATGTCGGATGTCGCATTCGCGACAGATCCTTCACCTGATGGTTCAGGATGACATTAGAAATTTTATTATGCTTATAGGAATTGATGCCCGAATGTATCGTTCTTCCGTCGCAGGTATTGGGCGGTACAGCCAAAATTTAATCAAAAATCTTTTAGAAATTGATTCTGAAAATCAGTATATTTTATTTATGACATCGGCTGACGCTGAAGAATATCAAAAAGGTCTGCTAAAGGCAAGTCTCAAATATCAAAATGACAATGTAAAAATCAAAATTGTTGATATACCGCACTTTACTCTTGCTGAACAAACAAAATTGCCGAAAATTTTAGAAAGAGAGAAATTGGACTTAATGCATTTTCTAAATTTTAATTATCCGGTAAGTTACAAGGGTAAATTTATCACCACTATTCATGACTTGACTTTACTTTTTTATCCGGAAACGGCTAAGAAGACAAATTTTATTAAAAAAAACGCTTTTCGTTTTGTGATGAAAAAAGCTTGTCAAAATTCTGCCAAGATTATTGCTGTCTCGGAAAGTACTAAAAAAGACATTATTAAGACATTTAAGATTAATTCGGAAAAAATTAAGGTTATTTATGAAGCGTCCGACGACAAGACTTTTGCCCAAACAACTAAAGAGGATTTGGAGCGGTTAAAAGAAAAATATAATTTAAAAACCCCGGTTATTTTGACTGTCGGACAATTTCGTCCGCATAAAAATTTACCTGCTTTAGTAGAGGCTTTTAGTAAGTTACGAAAAGAAATACCCTCAAAACTTGTTATTTTAGGCAAACCCGATTCAAAACATACCAGATTATATGAAGCTATTGACAAAGACAAGGTAAAAAATGATATTCTTCTGCCAGGGTTCGTTGACAATAAAGAATTAGCTTTGTGGTATAAAATTGCCTCGGTTTTTGTTTTTCCAAGTTTGTATGAAGGTTTTGGTTTGCCGGGGCTAGAGGCAATGATGGTCGGGACGCCGGTAGTAGCTTCCAATCAATCTTCTTTGCCAGAAATTTACCAAGATGCCGCTTTATATTTTGACCCCTTTAATTTAGAAGATATTTCTGCTAAAATAAAAGAGGTTATGACAGATAAGAATTTACGTGATAAATTAATTCAAAATGGTTTAAGAGTTTCACGACAATATTCTTGGAAAAAAACAGCTGAAGAAACATTAAAATTATACGGAGGTTAATATGCCCATTGAAACCGTATCCTATCTTATCGCCTTAGGTTCAGCCGGTCTAGCCTTGATCTATGGTCTAATTCTAACATGGCAAATTTTAAAGTCCGATCCCGGAAGTCGCCAAATGCAAAATATTGCACTGGCAATTCAGCAAGGCGCCAAAGCTTATCTTAATCGTCAATACAAAACAGTTGCTTGGATTGCTTTAGGTTTGGCAATTATTTTATATTTTGTTCTTGGATTGAAAACTGCTACCGGTTTCTTGCTTGGCGCCATTCTTTCTGCTTCCGCTGGTTATATTGGCATGAATGTGGCGGTGCGGGCCAATGTTAGAACTGCTCAAGCGGCTTTCAAGGGTTTATCTGAAGCTTTATCAATGGCTTTTCGGGGTGGAGCAGTTACTGGTCTTTTTGTTGTTGGATTAGGTTTAGTTGGTGTAACTGGTTTTTATATTATAACTAAAGATATTTCCGCTTTAATTGGTTTTGGTTTTGGGGCGTCTTTAATTTCTATTTTTGCTCGTTTAGGCGGGGGAATTTACACTAAAGCGGCCGATGTCGGAGCAGACTTAGTGGGTAAAGTAGAAGCTGGTATTCCCGAAGATGATCCGCGCAACCCGGCAGTGATTGCCGACAATGTGGGTGATAATGTTGGCGACTGCGCCGGCATGGCGGCTGATCTTTTTGAAACTTATGCCGTAACAGCGATTGCGGTTATGCTTTTAGGATCATTAACATTTTCGGCTGATAAAGCCATTTTATATCCCTTGGTTTTAGGCGGAGTGGCGATTATTTCTTCAATTTTGGGAACATTTTTTGTTCGTTTGTCGGGCAATAAAATCATGAATGCTCTGTATAAGGGTTTATTTGCTTCGGCTATTTTTTCGGCAATTGGTTTTTATTTTGTGACCAAATATTTTATGACGGGAGTGCATCTAAAAATGCAGGTTCCTGATGGCGCCCTTATTAGTGCAGTAACATTAGTTGATACAACTCATCTATTTTACACCAGTCTGGTTGGTATAGCTGTCACTTTAGGAATGGTTGTTATTACCGAGTATTACACTTCTACTAAATACCGACCGGTTAAAGGTGTTGCTGAAGCCTCGGAGAGTGGTCATGGCACGAATATTATTGCGGGGCTAGCTTTATCAATGAAGGCGACAACTTGGCCGGTTATTCTTATTTGTATTGCTATTTTAATCTCTTACGGTTTGGCTGGTCTTTATGGCATTGCCATTGCCGCTTTTTCTATGCTTTCAATGACGGGTATTATCGTGGCGATTGATTCTTACGGTCCGATTACCGACAACGCCGGTGGCATTGCCGAAATGGCAAAATTGCCTGCAAATGTGCGCGCCGTCACCGATCCTCTGGATGCTGTTGGCAATACAACTAAAGCGATTACTAAAGGTTATGCGATTGCGTCTGCGGGACTGGCGGCATTGGTACTATTTTCTTCTTATATTCAAGATTTAACGCAAACTCACGGGGCATTGCCATTTGAACTTTCTAATCCAAAATTATTAGTCGGTTTAATTATCGGCGGACTTTTGCCTTATCTTTTCGCTGCTTTTTCAATGGAAGCGGTTGGCCATGCTGCCGGAGCGGTGGTGGCGGAAGTCAGGCGTCAATTTAAAGAAATTAAAGGTTTAATGCAAGGCAAAGCAAAACCCGATTATTCTAAAGCGGTTGATATCGTGACAAAATCAGCTTTAAGGCAAATGGTTGCGCCGGCGTTACTGCCTGTTTTGGCGCCAATCGTAGTTGGATTTACTTTAGGACCAGTGGCTTTAGGCGGTCTTTTGGTTGGTTCAATTGTGACTGGACTATTTGTGGCGATTTCAATGACCACCGGCGGGGCGGCTTGGGATAATGCCAAAAAATATATTGAAGAAGGAAATTTGGGTGGCAAAGGAAGTTTGGCTCATCAAGCAGCGGTGACTGGCGATACTGTCGGTGATCCTTATAAAGACACTGCCGGTCCGGCAATTAACCCAATGATTAAAATTCTAAACATTGTTGCCTTGTTGATTGTAAAATTCTTAAAGTAAAAAAATGATCCAAAAAGGAATTGAAGCCAAAATTAGAGAAATAGGCGAGGACAAAACTTTGCTTGAAGTTGAAAATCAAAGATTAATTTTAAGTTCAAATTGCTTGCCAGAAAAATCTTTAAAGGGCGGAAAACTGAAGTTGTACTTATTAAATTCAGACGAAGAAGCTTCTGAAAAAAAATTAGCCAAAGTAATTTTAGAAGAAATTTTAAACGGAAAATGAGACTCAAAAAAATATCAAAAAAGGATGTCGGAAAAATTTGGCGCAATGTGAAATTTCGCAGAGTTTGTCTTGCGAGTGGTCTGGTAATTATTGCGATAGCGGCAATCTTTTTTTCATTCAATTTAATTTATCAAGATAAAATATTTCCTCATACTTATATTGGCGCCGTTAATTTTGGCGGTCAAACGCGCAGTCAGGCTAAGGAAAATCTAAGTAATATTATTGAAAAATCGCAAAATGGGCATCTAAATTATGTTTGGGAAGGAAAATCGTATAATACCGATCTTAATAATTTGGAAATAAATTACGCTGATTCCGCTGATAAAACAATTGATCAATTAATGGCGGTTGGCAGAACCGGCGCGCTTGGCAAGATTCTTTCCGAAACTAGTCGGGCGATTTTTTCAAAAAACATTATCTATGCCAATTTTAGTTTTAATGAAGGAAAACTAAGCGACTATTTAGCCAATATTTCTAAAGATATTGATAAGCCCGAAAAAGACGCTACTATTGAAATTAGAAGCGATGGTCCGGTGGTGGTGCCGGAAGAAATTGGTCAAAGATTTGAGTTAACTACTAACAAGCAAATTGCTTTTAATCGACTTGGCAGTTTTAATTTTAGTTCTGATTTGCCATTTCAAGTTTCAAAACTAGTGCCTAAAATTGATACAAAAATTGCCCAAATGGCTCTGCCAGAAACACAGAATTTAATAAAAAGTCAGTTAGTAATGAAAGGAGCCAATAAAACTTTTGAACTCCACTCGGATGACATTGTTGGCTTGATTGAATTTGTTGCTCGCCCGGCGAAAAAAAATATTTTAAGCACGCCTCAAAATGCGGTTAGTCTTTATGTTTTAAGCCCGGAAATATCAACCGCCAAACTTACGCCCTTTGTTGAAAAAATTGCTCAAGAAGTTTATCAAGAACCAAAAGATCCGAAATTTCAAGTTTCTGATGGTCGAGTTGCTACTTTTCAGATAGAACAAACTGGTTATGAATTAGATAAAGAAAAAGCGACAGCTCAAATTATAGAAGCAATATCTAATGATCAAGGTACTTTGGAGTTGCCTGTGAAAGTGACTGAATCAAAAATTTCTTCCGATAATCCAGACAAATTGGGGCTTAAAGAACTAATCGGCGAGGGCAAAACTTCGTGGAGAGGTTCGCCGTCAAACAGAATTCATAACTTAACATTGGGCGCCAATAATATTTCCGGGACGATTGTTAATCCGGGCGAGGAATTTTCAACTGTCAAAACAATTGGGCCGATTGATACGGCTTCGGGATTTTTGCCGGAATTGGTGATTAAAAATAGCACTCAAGTTGTGCCGGAAGTTGGTGGAGGGCTTTGCCAGGTTTCAACGACTTTGTTTCGAGCGGTTTTAAATTCTGGTTTAAAAATTACGGCGAGAAGTCCCCATTCTTTTCGCGTCAGTTATTACGAACCGCCGGTGGGGATGGATGCTACTATCTACGATCCGGCGCCTGATTTTAAATTTATAAATAATATGTCCACACCAATTTTTATCTGGACCATTGTTGGTAGTAATACTTTGTCTTTTCAAATTTATGGCACCAAAGATGAACGGAAAATAGAAATTTCCGATCCGGTGCTTTACGACTATACTTCACCCGGGGAAGCGGTTTATACTCAATCGGACTCAATGGCGCCGGGCGCAATCAGACAAACAGAAAGAGCCACTTCCGGTGTGTCGGCTAGTTTTAATTATAAAGTTACTAGCGCCAGTGGCGAAGTTTTACAAGCCGAAACTTATATGAGTAAATATGTTGCTATTCCTAACAGCTTTCTTTATGGACCGGGAACCGAAGGCATTCCTAATCAAAGTCCGCCCCCGGCTCAAGTGGAAGCAACTTCTGCGCCCACACCAAATCCGACACCGACGGATCAAGGAGATACGAAAACAAAGAACTAATTTTAAGAAATGGGTGTTGACAATTATAATAAATATGTTACAGTATAATTGTTACTAAGCTAAATCCCCCCAGTTCTGTTAAAGGACCTGGGGGTTTTATATTATTGTAAAAGTTATACAATCGAAATATGAAGAAAAATTTGATCTACATCACTCGCAATGGACAAATTAAATTAGCTGTTAATTTAAAAAATAAAACGATTTGGTTAACTCAACAACAAATCGCGCAATTATTTTGTGTCGATCGTTCTGTTATAACTAAACATATCAATAATGTTTTTAAAGAAGATGAGTTGATTGAAAAAAGCAATGTGCAAAAAATGCACATTGCTGGTTCTGACAAACCTGTTAAATATTTTAGTTTAGACTTAATACTATCGGTTGGCTACCGAGTTAATTCAAAACAAGCAACTCAATTCCGTATTTGGGCCAATAAAATTCTGAAAGATTATTTGATCAAGGGTTATATTGTTAATCAAAAAAGATTAAAAGAACAAGCGAAATATTTTCACGAATTACAACAAGCGATTAAATTTATCAAAATAAAATCAAAGGCAAATTTGCTTTCAGGTCAAGCTCCAAAGCTAATTGATCTTATTGACGAATTTGCTCAATCTTTTACCTTATTAAGTCAATACGATCAGGGAAAATTGAAACTTCACCGTTTTGGAAAAGAGATCTATAAATTAGAATACCTGCAAATTCAACAATTAATTGTTGAATTCAGACAAAATTTGATAAAGAAAAAAGAGGCTACTACCTTAGTTGGTCAAGAGATCAGCGACCAGTTTCAAGGTATTATTAAAACGATTTACCAAACTTTTGACGGTAAGGAACTATATGTTTCTTTGGAGGAAAAAGCAGCTAATCTTTTGTATTTAATAATTAAAGATCATCCTTTTACAGATGGCAACAAACGAATTGCTTCAATGCTTTTTGTTTATTTTTTAGCTCAGAACCAATATTTATATAGGGAAGATAGCGAAAAGAAGATTAATGATAATACTTTAGTATCTTTAGCATTACTAGTTGCTGTCAGTGATCCTAAAGATAAAGAAGTGATGATTAAAATTATTACTAATTTGTTAAAATAAACACTATTAATTATTTTGTAATATGACCTGCCGTTTTAACAAACTCCATAAATAGTGGATGAGGGGAAAGAGGGCGGGATTTGAATTCCGGGTGGAATTGAGTCGCAATAAAAAAGGGATGATTTTTAAGCTCAATAATTTCTACTAAACGATTGTCGGGCGAAGTGCCGGAAATCACCAGCCCTTTTTGTTCTAAAATTTCCCGATACTCATTATTAAATTCATAGCGATGGCGATGACGCTCAGAAATAATGTCATTCTGAGGTGTCAACCGAAGAATCTCCAAACTTGTTTTGGATCTGGCATTCGCCAGAGATCCTTCACTTCGTTCAGGATGACTTTGTAATTTATAACAATTATAAGTTTTTGAATTCTTATTTAATTTACAAGGATACGCACCTAAGCGCATGGAACCGCCGTAATTATTTTCCAACAACTTTTTTTCTTGCTCGGGCATAATGTGAATGACACTGTGAGGTGTTTTGGGGTCAATTTCAGTGGAATTGGCGTTTTTTAAATTGGCAACATTTCGGGCAAACTCAATTGTCGCAAGTTGCATGCCGTAGCAAAGTCCCAAGAAGGGAATTTTATGCTCGCGAGCATATTTAATCGCCAAGATTTTTCCTTCAATGCCACGACTGCCAAAGCCTCCCGGCACGCAAATGGCGGAATATTCTTTCATGATTTTTAAAATTTCCGGTTTTGAAGATTTTTCTAATTCTTCGGCATCAATCCAGCCGAGTTCCAACTTAACATTTTGCCAAACTGCCGCTGTTTTTAGGCTTTCGGTAATGGAAAAATAAGTGTCTTTCATACCCATATATTTACCCACCAGACCAATTTTAATGGTCTTTTTTTTGGGTCCGCCAGCTGGCGGATCAATTTTTTGAATGAAATCTTGCCATTTTTTATTATTTTGTTTTTTTGAGTGAAATTTAAGTTTGCGACTAATAATTTGATCAAGATGATATTTTTCTAAAATGAGTGGCACCCGATAAATAGTATCCACAGTCTCAAGAGGAATGACGGCTTCTTCTTCCACGCCGGTAAAAAGAGCGATTTTTTTAATCATTGAAGGTTTGACGGGGTGATCGCTACGACAAATTAAAACATCGGGCTGAATCCCCATTGCTTGTAAATCGTGGACACTAAATTGCATTGGTCGGCCTTTGAGTTCGCAAGAGGCGCCGAGGTAAGGTAAAAAGCCGACGTGAACATAGAGAACATTATTTTCGCCGGCATCGTGTTTCATTTGCCGAATGGCTTCTACAAAATGGGTTCCTTCGTAGTCGCCGATTGTGCCGCCAATTTCGGTTATTAAAAAATCGCACTTAGAATCTTCGGCTGCTTTAAAAATACGTGACTTTACTTCATCGGTAACATGGGGAATCATTTGAATTGTTTTGCCTAAATATTTACCGGAGCGTTCTTTTTCTAAAATGGCTTGGTAAATTTGACCCGACATAATGGACGATGTTTTGTTTAAAGAAGTATCAATAAATCTTTCGTAATGACCTAAATCCAAATCGGTTTCCGAGCCGTCGTCCAAAACAAAAACTTCACCGTGTTCTTCTGGGTTCAAAGTGCCGGCGTCAACATTTAAATATTGATCAAACTTTTGCATCCAAATTTTAAAGCCGTGAGACTTTAAAATATTGCCGATAGAGGCGGCGGTCACACCTTTGCCTAAACCGGAAAGAACACCACCAGTTACAAATATATATTTTGTCTTCATAAGCTTATCTTTAAGATAGCAGTAGAGGGCAAAAGTTGTCAAATGATTTAAGAAACTCTAAAATAAAAATGATGGAGGTAAAAATGGATGACTCAATTTTTAAGGCATATGATGTGAGGGGAGTTTATCCCGAAACTATTGATGAAGAAATAGCTCAAAAAATCGGTCAGGCTTTTGTAATGCAGTTTAATCTTAAAAAAGTGGCCTTTGGTCGCGATGGCCGTCTTTCTTCGCCCCAAATTGAAAAAGCTTTGACGGAAGGTGCAAAAAAAGCTGGTGCCGATGTGACGCATCTGGGTATTATTTCAACCGATATGATTTATTTTTTAAGTGGTTCTGATGATTTTGATGGCTTGGCGATTGTGACTGCTTCGCACAATCCAAAAGATAATAATGGTTTTAAGTTTATTTTAAAGGGAGCGAAAGCAGTTTCGGGCGATGAAGGGTTATTTAATATGCGCGATTTAATTAACAGCAATAATTTGAAAGAAGCGGAAAAAATTGGAATGGAAAATTCACGCGAAATTTACAATGAATATGCGGAAAAATTAAATTCTTTAGTTGATATTTCCAAAATTAAACCTTTAAAAGTTGTGCTTGATGCCGGTAGTGGTGTAGCTTATTTTATCGCCCAAAAAGTTTTTAAAAATTTACCAATTAAATTAATTCCTCTTTGCGGGGAAATTGATGGCAATTTTCCTTATCATCAACCAAGTCCGATTGAAGATAAAAATTTGGTGGATATTAAAAAGAAAGTTGTGGAGGAGGAAGCTGATTTGGGTTTGGCTTTTGATGGTGATGGTGACAGGGTTTTTCTGATTGACGAAAAAGGCGAAAATTTATCTTCAACAATAACCACAGCGATGATTGCTAAAAGAATGCTCAAACGGCATCCGGGTTCAAGAATTTTATATAATCTTTTATGCGGTTGGGTTGTTAAAGAAACAATCCAGAAAAATGGCGGGGTGCCAGAAGTGACCAAAGTCGGCCATTCGCTAATTAAAACAAAGATGCGCAAGGAAGATGGTTTGTTTGCCGGTGAACATTCGGGTCATTATTATTTTAAAGATTTGTATTATGCTGATTCAGGAATGTTGGCGAGTTTGGTGATAATGGAGCTTATTTCCGAAGAGGGAAAACCTTTGTCGGAAATTGCTCATAAGTATAATAAATATTTTCTTTCGGGTGAAATTAATTCGGAAGTCAAAAATCAAGAAGGAAAAATTGAGGAAATTAAAAATAAATATAAAGATGGTCAACAGTCAGAACTTGATGGAATTTCTGTTGAGTACACTGATTGGCGATTTAATGTCAGACCTTCTAATACTGAACCACTGCTTCGCTTAAATGTTGAGGCCAAAAGCAAAGAACTATTGGAACAAAAAAAAGACGAATTACTCGCCCTTATCAGGGCTTAAAATCCTAAGCACTAAATCCTAAATACTAAAAAACAATTCTAAATAACGAAATAATGAAAAACTAAAAATTTTTATCCAAAAATATGGTTCAAAATATGACCTAAATCTCGCGATCGCGGAAAAAAGGGTATAATTTGAACCTGTAAAATGGCAAAAGTTTTGGTATTATCAAATTGGTATTATTAAAGTCGTTGAAAATGTTCTTATTGTCATTGCGAGCAATAACGAAGCAATCTTTAATCCTCATGGATTGCTCGTAAGTGAGGTGAAGTTGACTATTTATTGTCTGGACACAACTAACCTCCGTGCGAACCAGGGTAAAAAAGCATAAAGAAAAAAATGCCAACGATAATTATAAACAAGCTAACAATAACGATCGCGATGATACCAAAGATTTTATTGTTGTTTGGTTTTTGCGGTGATTGTTGATTGACTGGTGGTTGTTGTGTGGTAGCTGGCGGTGTTGTTTGAGGTGTGGACGATGTTGGTTGGGGATTTTGTTGTTGAGTTGGTGGTTGATTTTGGTTCATATGTCCTCCTTTTTAGATTACTAATCCCATTTTTTCTTTGACTTCTAAAATTGTTTTTTGGGCGAGGGGGCGGAGCTTTTCGGCACCTTCTTTTAGGATTTTTTTGACTTCGTTATCGGAAATTTCGGCGCGTCTTTTTTGAAACGGTTCCAATTCTTTAATAATTGCTTCGGCTAGTATTGGTTTAAATTCACTGTATTTAATCGTACCGTTTTTTCTTTGCATTAAAAATTTACCCGCTTCGGCCGAACCGACGAGTTCATCGTAGAGATTAATCAAATTCAAAGTGCCAGCCGAAATTTCCGGGTTTTTGCCGTCATCGGTGGTAGCGCTGGCGATTTTTTGATGAATCGTTTCTGGGTCATCGGTTAAAGCAATATAGGTATTAGGTGCATCCGATTTAGACATTTTGCCTTCGCCTGAAAGCGAACCGACTCTTTTTGCTTCGGTCAACAAGGCTTTTGGTTCAGGAAAAGTTTCACCAAATTTGGTATTAAAGCGACGCGCCAAATCACGGGTAATTTCTACATGCTGAACTTGATCTTCGCCGACCGGTACACCTTCGGCTTTGTAAAGCAAAATATCGGCTGCCATCAGCACCGGATAGTCAAAAAGACCAACTCTTTCTTCATTTTTTTGGGCTTTTTCTTTGTATTGAGTCATCCGTGTTAATTCACCCATTGTTGTAATGGTATTTAGGAGCCACGCCAATTCGGTGTGTTCCGAGATGTCAGATTGCAAAAATAGGGTAGATTTATTAGGATCGATACCGCTTGCCAGAACATCTTTAGCTGCCGAAATAATTCTTTGGGGCATTTCTTCTTTCGGATAATTAACAGTAATAGCGTGATAGTCAACAATACAAAAAATTGTCTCATTCTCTGTTTGGAGCTTTGCCCAATTTTTCATTGCCCCCAAATAGTTACCAAGATGAACAACGCCAGACGGCTGGATGCCAGAAAAAATACGCATAATTTACCTCTTATTGTCATTGCGAGGCCGAAGGCCGTGGCAATCTTTAGATAGATTGCTTCGTCGCGTTGCTCCTCGCAACGACAAGCGGATTGCTTCGCTAAAGCTCGCAATGACAGTTAATAATCTTTATATTTAATTTAGCATATAGTGCTCTTGCAATCAAGGATGATTCTGTTATTATCAAAAGTTATGACAAAAGTAGAAAAAGCCATTCTTAAGACCTTAGCCTTTTTTGATATTTTTAAACGGCCATTGACCTTGGAAGAATTGTGGCACAATTTATATCACGAAAAAACAAGTAAAATTCAGGTTTTATTTGCCTTGCGCGCTTTGCAAAAAAAGAAAATAGTGGTTGAAAAAGACTCATATTTTTTGCTCTTTAATTCACAGAAAAATTTTACTATTTTTGAAAAACAAAGAGATCTTTGCCAAAAACGGATAAAAAAAACGCAAAGAATAGTTAGATTACTCCGATGGGTGCCTTTTGTTAAAAATATCTCTATTATTAATTCATTGGCTTTTGGAGCTTCTAATATTAATTCGGATATTGATATTTTACTTATCACTAAAAAAAATCGGCTTTGGACGGCGCGTGCTTTTGTAGTTGGACTGCTTGAGATAGTTGGGCAAAATAAAAATAAATGGTATCAAGCGAATAAATTCTGTTTAGGATTTGCAATAACTACCGAGAAGTTAAATTTAGAAAATTTACGTAATAGCGAAGATATTTATTTTACCTACTGGTTGGCCATGCTTGAGCCGGTTTTGAACCGAAAAATATATCAGAAATTTATTTTGGAAAATAATTGGATTATTAAAGAACTACCCAACTTACAAGAAAAAAATATTGAAACTGTCTTAGAAAAAAAATCAAAATTAGAAAAGATTTTATCGGGTCAATTTGGCGAAAAACTGGAGAATTTTTTAGGAAATATGCAGATTAAAAAAATTTGGGGTTTAAAAGAAAGTCATCGTGCTGGCGCATCGGTTATAGCTGATGCGCAAATGATGAAATTGCATGCTTACGATCGGCGCGAATTTTATCAGAAGAAATGGCAGGAAAAAATAAAAAAATTAAAAATATAGGGGTTGACAAAAATAGTCTATTCTGGTTAAAATAATGGTTGATGGGAGTCCGGTTATCCCCCTTCCGGCTCCCGTCAACTTCGGAGGAAAGTCCGAATTTTTATTCCTTAAAAAATAATATAAATAAAATAGTAGAAAGGTGTTTTGTGAAAATAAAACCATTAGCTGACAGGGTTGTTGTTAAGCCCATAGACGAAGAATCAAAAACCAAATCTGGCATTATTATTCCCGATACTGCCAAGGAAAAATCTCATCGGGGCGAAGTGATTGCTGTGGGACCCGGGAAATATGATGATGGCAAATTGGTTGAACTAGGGGTTAAGATTGGCGACAAAGTTTTGTATAAAGAATACAGTGGTGACGAATTCAAACTTGATGGGAACATAGTTATCATTCTTAAGGAAGAAGATATTATCGCGGTCATTGAAAGTTAATTAATATAGAAAGGATTTTTATGGCTAAACAAATTAAGTATGCTGACCAGGCAAGAGAGGGAATCAAAAAAGGAATCAATATTTTAGCAGATAGCGTCAAAGTAACTTTGGGACCAAAGGGTCGCAATGTTATTTTGGACAAAGGCTTTGGCGCGCCTCACATTACTAACGACGGGGTGACAATTGCCAAAGAAATTGAACTTGAGGATAAGTTTGAAAATATGGGGGCGCAACTGATCAAGGAAGTGGCAACTAAAACCGCCGATATTGCCGGCGATGGCACAACTACGGCGACAATTTTAGCTCAAATTATGGTTAATGAAGGACTAAGAAATGTGACCGCTGGCGCCGATCCGATGCGTATTCGCCGAGGGATGGAAAAAGGGGTGGAAGCGGTGGTTAAAGCGATTCAAAACCAAGCCAAAGATCTTCAGGGAAAAGAAGAAATTGGTCAAGTTGCTTCTATTTCCGCGGCTGACACGGAAGTTGGAAAACTGATTGCCGAAGTCATGGATATGGTTGGTCGCGATGGCGTTATTACGGTTGAAGAATCTCAAGCAATGGGTCTGGATAAAGAAGTGGTTGAAGGAATGCAGTTTGATCAAGGGTATCTTTCTGCTTATATGATGACCGATGCTACTCGGATGGAAGCGGCCTTAGAAAATCCGGTTATTTTAATTACCGACAAAAAGATTTCCGCTATTTCGGAAATAATGCCTCTTTTGGAAAGTTTGGCTACAACTGGCAAAAAAGAAATGGTTATAATTGCTGAAGAAGTTGAAGGCGAGGCCTTGGCGACATTAGTTGTTAATAAATTGCGAGGAATTATTAATGTCTTAGCAGTGAAAGCGCCTGGTTTTGGCGATACCCGCAAAGCTTATTTGGAAGATATTGCCATTTTAACCGGCGCTCAAGTTATTTCTGAAGATCGGGGCATGAAACTTGAAGAAGCTACTTTGGAAATGTTGGGCGAAGCCCGCAAAGTTGTCGCTGATAAAGATAGAACCACAATTGTTAAAGGTGGTGGCAATGCTAAAGCGATTGCCGATCGGGTCAAACAAATTAAAAGAGAAATAGAAAAATCTACTTCCGAATACGACAAAGAAAAATTGCAAGAAAGATTGGCGAAACTTTCCGGCGGAGTAGGTGTCATTAAAGTTGGCGCCGCCACTGAAGTGGAATTAAAAGAGAAAAAAGATAAAATTGACGATGCGGTCCATGCGACTAAAGCGGCGGTTGAAGAAGGAATTGTCGCCGGTGGCGGTGTGGCTTTGGTTGACTCAATTAAAGCCCTTGATAATGTGACGGCAACTGGTGATGAAAAAATTGGTATTCAAATTTTGCGCCGGGCTTTGGAAGAGCCGATGCGTCAAATTGCTAATAATGCCGGCAAGGATGGTTCGGTGGTGATTGAAGAAGTAAAACGTCGTGAAAAAGGCATTGGTTACGATGCTTACAAAGATGAATATGTGGACATGATTAAAGCTGGGATTATTGATCCGGCTAAAGTAACTCGCACGGCTTTACAAAATGCCACGTCAGTGGCTTCATCGGTTTTAACAACCGAAGTGGCGATTACCGATTTACCGGAAAAGAACACACCCGCAATGCCTGATATGAGTGGCATGGGTGGCGGTATGCCGGGGATGATGTAGGCCGCTATCGCGGAATTTAAAAAAAGACCGGTTTGAAAGAGCCGGTCTTTTTGGTATAGCAATCTACTTGACAAAGTTTAGGTAATCTTTATATAATGTTTGTAGAAAGGGAAGAATGAGAACAAAAATTATTAACATCTCTATACCGGGCCAATTACTTTCCGATGCAGATAAACTTGCTGAAAAAGAATATAGAACTCGCAGTGAACTTTTTCGTGAAGCTCTTCGCAGCTATATTTTAACTCGCCAAAATTTAAGTCAAATTTATAATTACGGTGAAACTCAAGCAAAAAAACAAAAAATCAGTCCTGAAAATCTAAATAGAAAGATTGCAAGTTTCAGGAAGAACTAATGAAGGTTATTTTGGATACTAACATTTTAATTTCGGCTCTTATTTTTGGTGGTAAACCAAGAAACATTTTAGAACTAATAATTGTTGAGAAGAAAATAACTGGTATTATTTCAAGAGCAGTGATTGATGAATTATTGGGAGTTCTTGAAATGAAATTTAAATATTCTCATAATCAATTAATTAAAGTAGAAAAATTAATTGAAGAAAATTTTGTTATGGTATATCCCCAAAAAATACCCAATATTATTAAAAATGATAATTTTGATAATCAAGTTCTTGCGATTGCTAATGAACTCAAAATTGATTACATTATTTCCGGCGATAATCATCTTTTGAAAATTAAAGTCTATAATGAAGTTCCGATAATCACTCCTCATTATTTTCTAAATATAATTAAATGTTCTAAATAAGAATTTTATATATGAGCTATCAAGGTAAGGGATTTTTAGTAAGGAATAAAAAAGACCGGCTTGAAAAAGTCGGTCTTTTGGATAGAATAGAATTAACTTAAAGGAAGTTGGGCCAGAATTGTCTCGGACTCTATGTTTTCTTTTGTTGCCACTTTATTCCATGCTCTTATCATGCATTCAACACAGGTTCTAGTATAAATATGCTTTTTAGCAAGAGGATCTTTTTGGAACTCATCGCTCCACATTTCAAAAAACATTTCTCCGAAAAAATCATAAAGTCTGTCAAGAACCGCACCGCAACATTCTTCAACAATCTGATAATCACACATAACCAAATAACCGCGAGACACTTCATTTTGATTAAGTTCAGGATGAATAGTGCCACAGCCATCGCAGACAATCTCGCCAACTGTACCATGACTTGAATATTTCCTTTTGGCAGGTCCTTGTGGTTTTTTAAAGAGCCATTTTTTTCCCTTTTTCATTTCCTTCACCCCGTTTCTTCTATTTCTCTTCAAACATTATCTCACAATAAAAAATATGTCAATTAGTTGGAATTGTTTGAATTTAAAAATGTGTAATGTTATTATTATAGTATGAATAATGTAAAAGGATCAACCGTGGAAGATAAAAAAGATAAAGATATAAAAAAAACCAATGATAAAACTGGATCTGATTGGAAAGAAATAAAAGAGTCTATTGATTATCTGGTAAAAACTGATAGGTCTAATTTGTCATGGCGCGAATTACTTGGAAGACCGCATGAATGCAACAATAGATAGTTCTATATTCGTTGAGGCTGTTAGTAAAAAAGCCGTGAATCAACAGCTTTGTGTTGATTTAATAAAACTTATATATACAACTAAAAACATTTCTGTTTATCAACCAGCCGTATTTTTATTTGAATTTGTATCGGCGGCTATTAGACAGGAAAAAGGTAATCTGGCAGAAAAAACAAAACGATTAGATAATGTCCTAAGAATTTGTAATGCTTTTATTCGACGCGATGGGACTTATTTTATTGATATTACAGTTATAGATTGGAGAAAATGGTGTAGTAAAAAGAATGCTTTAGAACTACACAAATCTCAAGATGAGATATTTATGCTTACTGCGATGTCTAACAATGCTATTCTTTTTACTTTAGATCAGGAAATGATATATAAACCAGATTGTTTTATGGGTAAATGCGAAGTTTGCTCACCTTATGAGGGATTAAAATTAATCAATAAATTGAAGGAATAAAAATCATAAAAATAAATCCAACCTTGTGAGTTAAGTTCCGGTTATAAAATCAGAAATTAACAGAACTAAATAGTTACAACTTTTTAAACCCTATATTTTGAGAGTAATTTTTTTTAACATTAAAAAACACCTTTAAATTAATTATCCATGATATTGACTTAGATGAGAGTGACCTAGAATATATCTTTAATCTTTTTGATTTCGCTCAAAGATAGAGAACCGATTACCTTAGCTAAGTATGGTTCGAAGTTATAGTTAAAAAATATATCGTATATTTCATCGCCGGAAAATTTTTGGAGAGACTTTAATAATTTATCTGTCTTATCAGTTGAAGTGTTGTTGTACATCTGGTAGGCTATTGCTCTACACATCTTCCAGTTGTCTTTTGAGTAATCTTTCCATAAATTATTAAACTTTGAAAGTTTCTTAGCAGAAGTGTCATTGTTAGTTAAGGCTTCATTGACCACTTGAGCAGCAAATTTACCAGAATATAGTGCGTGCCTAATACCTTCACCAGCTAAAGGATTAAGGTGCCCGGCAGCTGAACCAATGACAATATAGTTGTCTCTTACGCAATTATTTGTATGATTATAAGGAAAACTACTAATATGGAACTCTAGTGGCTGAGATTTATTTAGCCAAGGAATACTTTCGATAAATTTTTTAAGACCAATCTCTAAATTGTAAGTAGATTCATTATCTTTTAATACTTTAGCAAAACCTATTTTGACGATATTGTCAGATAAAGGAAAAATCCAAGCATAACCATTAGGTAAAAATTCGTTACCCATATAAAAATATAATGCATTTTTAATGGGCAAGGTAAGATTAGTCATTTCAAATTCTGTTTCTAAAGTCTGAATAGTCTTGGTAGAATCAAAAATTTGTAAATCTTTAGATAAAATCCCTGCTATACCCGTAGCGTCAATTATGACTTTAGCTTTGATTACACCTGATGATATTAAACCTTGGTATCTAACTCCGACAGTCTTCCCGTTTTCTATCACTAAATCTTTAGCTGTGGTGCTAACGCTAATTTCGCCACCGTTTTTAGATACTTCACTTGCCAACCATTGGCGCATTTTTCTAAAATCAATCACATAGCTCCTGTATTTTTTAAGTGTAAAAATCTTTTCTAGATTTAATGATTTAAAGTAAAATTTGTCACATACATATGGTGCAACCTCTTCTGGTAATCCAAAAACTTTAATTGTTTCTTCTGGAGTGCCAGCAGTTGAGAAATTAGGTTCTCCAATTTCCTTTTGTTTTTCAATTAAGATAACCTTGATATTTTCTTTAGCTAATTCGCGAGCACATTGGCAACCGGCGGGTCCAGCGCCGACAATAACCACATCATATTCTTTCAATTCCACTCCTTTTAAATTTAATTTAATTTAATTTTATGACTAACAATTGTATGGCCTTCGGCAGTGAGGATTTTTTCTTTTTCTTTTTGGCCTAAAGCGTAACCGCCAACTATTCCATTGGAACGGATAACGCGGTGGCAGGGGACGGGAGGAAAATCTTTAATTGGCAGTTGTCGTTCGTGTTGATGAAAATTCCTGTTTAAAATAGAACCGACGGCTCTGTAAGCGCGAGGAGAATTGGCTGACTTAGCTACTTCGGCATAAGTCATTAATTTTCCTTTAGGTATTTTTCCGACAATGGTTAAAACTTTTCTGGTAAAATCATTTTTCATGATGTAATAATCTAATTATCCAAGGCTGGAGTGCCGACGATTCCTTCGGGCGGTTCAACTACATCATCGGTAAAAATAATTGCTTTGTCAATTTGAAAAACTTTATCGGACATTAAGATACGATTAGTGCCTAGAAGATTTTTAAGATAATATTTAGTCACGCTTTGAGTGTCGGTGTCAATTAAAAAATTTTCCACTTCGCCCAAACCAATGCCCGATTCAGTTTTAGCTTTCATCCCTAAAAGATAAATATTTTTGGCAATTACTTCTTTCAGGCGGACAATTTCCAAAGGATCAACTAAATTGTCAATTGACTCTGTTACTAAGCCGTTTGGGTCCCAATCAATAACATCAATAATAGAAAGAGCTTTTTGCGGTGTAAAAAACCCATTAGTCTGAACTAAAAAACCAAGTAGTGAACCATTTTGAGGGTCCACTAAAATTTGACGAATAACACCTACCTTAGCTTGAGTATCGCGTGCTCCCACCGGTAGGCCCATAAGTTTAGTTGCTTCAATAAACATCTCACCGCCATTATATAATATAATGGCGAAAATCCTAAATCCAAAATCCTAATGTCAAATAAAAATCTAAATCCGAAATCCGAAACAATGCCTAATGATTAAAATTCCAATTTGCAAAAAAACTGATTTTTCTTTACTCTAAAATAGAGGATAAAAATGACAAATCCTGAAGGATTTAATCCAACCGAAGATTATGAAAAATTAGCCGATGACAGTGAATCTTTGCCGTTATTTTCTGAAGAACAAAAACAGGAAATTGAACAAAAACGGCAAATTCTTTCGTCGCTGGCTTATTTTATCGGCAAAGATTTTCAGATTCCAGTGGAACTAAATGAACCGGGAAAAGGTTGGCATTGGGATTTTAAAGAAAACAAAATTCGGATTGACCCCAAAGATTTATTAGAAAAACCGATGGATTATTTAAGGTTTGTTATTTCTCACGAAGGGGGTCATCGCCGGGTTTCCCGAACCGATTTTATTCCATTAGATACTTGGCAGAAACCCGGCTTTTCTTTCATGATGAATGCGATTGAAGATCCGCGCGATAATAATTTTGTTGCCGAAAGTTACCCGAAATTTGCCGAGCAAATACCTTTGGGTTACGAATGGTTGAAAGAAATGGAAGAAAAAATATCTCAAAAAGCGCAAGAGAAATTAGGATATCAACCGAGGTTTAAGCAAGCCGGTTTTGAATATATTAAACAATGGTTTAGAGAACATCAAGGCGAGGATTTACAAATTTCAGAGGATTTGCCGGACGAAGTCAAGGAAGTTGTTGAAAAAACATTAGCTAGTGCTCAAGATTCATGGTGGTGGTATCCTTCAAGAACTGAAGCCGATAGTAGTGAAGAGTTAATTAGCCGTTATGCCGAAAAATCGTATGAAATTAATCGCGACCAAATTTGGCCGGAATTTCAAAAACTGGTTGAAAAAGATTTAGAAGATGAAAAAATGCAGGAATTATTAAAAGATATAGAGCAAGGAAAAGGCGAAGGGCAGGAATTACCTCAAGAATTAAAAGATGACTTAACTTCTGAAGAACAAAAAGCGTTGGAAGAAGCGATTGAATCCGCCTCTGCTAAAGCTACGGCGGACAAGAAAGTAAAGCAAGATGGAGAAGAGAGTGACGAAGAGAGTCAACTCGTGCCGATTAATATGGACTCCCTTTCCGAAGAACTAAAACAAAAAATCAAAGATTATCTTGATTCTCTTCCTGATGACAAAAAACAAGAATTAGCCGACAAAGCTCAAAAAGCGATGAAAGATTTTGAAAAAGAATTAGCCGAAGAATTGGAAGGCAAACTTTCGGAAAATCCGAAGGAAAAAGCGGAAAGAGAAGCTAAAGAATCACCAGAGCCCGAAATGCCGGCACAAGAAGAAAAAGGAGCAGAAAAATCATCATGGAAAGAAGGTGAAGAAGCTATTCGTAAAACTCAAGAGGAACTGCGTAGAAAAATGGAGGAGTCATTAGAAGGTGGCAAAATCAATCCTTACGAAATCGCACTTGCTAAAGTTGCGCCTCTTATTGACGCCCTAACTGGTGATTTGCGCGATATTTTTGTGAAACGAAAAACAACCAAAATGGAAGCCGGTTATCGTCACGGTCGTCGGTGGAATGTTAAGAAACGCATTCAGGAAAAAGCTGCTAATATTCCACTCCTTAAAACCGAAAGCCGTGAACAATTGGAGAGTCGAAGCGAGGAAAAAGATTATGCTGTTACTTTACTTATTGATCTTTCCGGATCAATGATGGGCGAAAAAATCAAAGAAGCATTTAAATCAGCTATTGTTCTGGCAGAAACATTGCAGAACCTTGACATTAAATTTGAGATTGTTGGGTTCCAAGATATACTTATGGAATTTAAGCAGTTTGAAGATGAGCTTAATGACGAAACACGCGTCAAGTTGAACCAATTACAATTGGAAGTTCAGGGAAATAATCCGAATGGGCACAATAATCCCGGCGATAACGACGATGGTGTTTGTTTGAGTGAAGCCTCGAGCCATTTGGCCGATCAGCAACCAACCAACAAATTTTTAATTGTGCTTTCCGATGGTCGACCGGAGGCAAGCGGTAAAAGTCAAAGCCAACTTGACCGCGAATTAAAAGCGGTAGTCCAAGAAATTACTCAGAATACCGACCAAAAACTCATTGGCATCGGTTTGCTTTCTAATGCTGTTACTAACTATTATGAAAATAACCTGCCTAATGTTACGACTGAAAAAATGGTTGAGACATTGGGGGAACTTTTACGAAATGCCATTGAAAAATATTAAGAATTATAATATGTTAAAAACAATATGATTAATACTCAACAGACTCAAAATTTAGCTGACATTGCCACTGTAAGTATGTCCATCGGTCTGCCATCTCTTGTAGTTATTGAAGACAAGAAAGACTTAGCAGAAAAGACAAATTTAGTGGAAGATACGCTCTTAAAATCTGGTTTTGTCAAAGCCAATGACTATTCAGGAATAATTGATTTGCTGTCAGAAAAAACAAAGATGATTTTATACATCGAGTCAGGAGAAAAACTCGACGGTCTGGTGTTGGAAATCATTGCTGAATTTACGGTCGGTATTGTTAGTTTGGCCGACAGGAAGCATCAAACTGGGCTCAAAACTGTAAAATTTAATCCTTTTAAAACCGCTTTGGTTATTGTAATGACAAGAAGTCAAGTGGAAGCAAGCTACCAGCGACTTTATGAATATTTTGGCGCCGTAACTTCAAGTGAATAACTTTTATGAGAAATATTGAATCACAATTTAATTCTTTGACTCCGGAGACTGGCGATTTAGAAGAAAAACAGAAATCGTCTGAAATTCCAGAAGAAGAAAAAACCGTTATTGGTCAACCGCCTTATATTATTGAAAAAGAAAACTCGGTTTCATATTTAGGCGTTGAAGTGCCTAAAGGTGAAGGTGGTCCTTTAGTTCCTGATCGAGAGGAGTCGGCAGAATATTTTTATACTAAAGAGGACTATCTCTTAAGAAGAGAGATGGCGACTTCGCTTGTCTTAAACAAACCAACACTTTTTGAGGGTGGCACTGGCATTGGCAAAACTTCGGCGGTGGGGGCGATGTGCGCGGAACTTAATATGAATTATTGTAAAGTTTCGTTTGGTCGTGAAACGGCAATAGAAGACGTGATCGGCGGTAAAACTATTACGACCAATGAGCAGGGTCACGAAATTGTTAAGTGGTATGACGGCAATCTTCTAATTGCTATTCGTCACGGTGGCATTGCTTTCTTAGATGAATATAATTTGCAAGGCAGTAAAATCAGTGGGCGGGTGAATCCAATTATGGATGCCATTATGAATGGTCACAAAGAGATTTCTTTGCCAGAGAACGACAATGAGCGTGTTGAAGTGCATCCTAATTTTCGTTTATTGGCCGCTCAAAATCCACCGGGCACTGAAGAAGGACAAGAATTTACCGGTCGCGAAGTTCTTTCAGCTGAAAACTTTGGTCGTTGGACTTATCATAAATTACCACTCAGAATGAGTAAGGAAATGCGTAACCAGCGTATGGCTGGTATGGCAGGTGAAGAAGTTGATGTTAGCGTATCAGAAGAAGAATTTCGCTATCTTGGTGAAGGTATGCCACTTAAAGAGCTTGCAGATATTCCTGGCTGGTCGCACTGGCGTCGCGAAACAATTGATATTTTAGATCAACTAGAAACAAAATCATCAAGCGCCAGTCGCGAAATGGCACGCGATCAACGACAACGGCTTTATTTTAATCCTCGTTTAGAACAAGGACTTTTAAATTATGTTAGTAAATTTTACCGTGGCGATATTAATGAAGTTTTTAAAAACGCCTTTGAGCATCTTGTTGTTGGTATGTATAAGTCCGATATAGATAAGGAAAAGATTCGCACCGTTTTAAATCAGGCATCTTACATTCCTCAAGCTGAAACAAAAAGAAAAGGGTTAGAGGAAGAAAAACCGAAAGTTGAAAAACTAAAAACCAAAGTAAAAACCGAAAAAGAGATTGAAGATTTGCTCAAAAGTTCGGAAATTCTCGATTCAGTCAAGGAAGCATTGAAGGGCAGTGAGCTGAAGTTTGAGATTGAAGGAAAAGAGTTTCCCGTTTCTATTCTTGAGATTGGTGGTAAAGACAAGGAAAAACTAAAAACCGAGCTTAGAGAAAGTGGTTTTCGTATATCCGAAAATGCCCAGGCAATGATTGACAGTTCCGAATTTACAACATTAGAAAATCCGGAAGAAATTAATCTTGTTAAATTAAAAGTTAGTGATCTTGGGTTTAGCGACAATGCAACCACTGATCAAATCTATGATCGAGCCGAAGAATTGGGTCTAGAACTTTGTCCAGCCGAAGTTGGACCCCACCAGCGTCTTAAAGAGAAAGAACAACCACTAGGTGATTATACAGAATCGCAATGAAGCAAATTGCTGGCCGTAATGGCTATCCGAGCGTCTTCAGCCTCACTCGCGACGGGGACGGTCTGTGGCTCGATGGTTCTTGGGCGGGTCCGGCGCACGAGTGGGATGCTGGCTATATGTTGATGTTTCGTCTTCGCAAGTTTTCTTCTGAATCTTAGACTCTTTGGCTCTTTGTGGTAAAATTTTTCTTAGGCTCGCTCTACATATTGACCCGTACGAGTATCAATGACAATTTTATCGCCTTCTTTTAGAAATAAAGGCACATTAATTTTAATGGGCAACTAAGAAATTTACTGGCTTGAACTTGCGAAATTGAAAAAAACAATCTTTTTTGGTATAATAATAATTATGAGCAGTGAAATTCAAGAGCAATTAAATCTTATTGTGCAGTCTATTATTCGGGAAACGCAACCAGAAAGAATTATTCTTTTCGGTTCTTATGCTAACGGAAAACCGCGAAAAGATAGTGACTTCGATCTTTTTATTGTTAAAAATACGACATTGCGTTCTGTTGATAGAGATCAGGAAATTAGAAAAGTATTGCCTTTTAATAGAAAAAAGGGTGTTGATCTAATTGTTCTCACTTCTCAAGAAGTTGATCAGGCATTTCGTGAAAAAAATATTTTTATTCATAAAATATTTAAAGAAGGTAAAGAATTATATGCCAAAAACAAAAGAATTTACGGATTGGTTCAAAAAAGCTCAAGATGATTTGAAGATTGTTCAAATCGTTCTTAAAGAAAAAGCTCCTTATTGGGTTGCTTGTTTTCATGCTCAACAGGCGGTTGAGAAATCATTAAAGGCCGCGCAAATATATTTTTTAAATGATTTTCAAAAAGAACACGATCTTGTTTTGCTACTTTCTTCTTTAAAAGAAAAAATTAAAATAGAATCTATTTATTCAGAGTGTTTGAAGTTGAGTGGTTTCTATGTAACGACTCGATATCCGGGTATAAAAGAGCTAGAGATTACATTAAAAGATGCAGTTGTGGCTGAAAAAGCGGCTGAAAAAGTTATAAATTTTATCAAAAACCAAATAAAATAGGGATTATCCTCTCTCTACATACGCTCCCGTGCGAGTGTCAATGACAATTTTATCGCCTTCTTTTAGAAATAAAGGCACATTAATTTGAGCGCCGGTTTCCAATGTCGCCGGTTTTAGAACAGTTGAGGCGGTGTTTCCTTTAAAACCCGGTTCGGTATAAGTTATCTCTAGTATAATTTTGATAGGTAGTTGAATGTTGATTGGCTCATTTTGAAAATTTAAAATATCAACTTCGCATCCTTCTCTTAAAAAGTCAGCCATTTTGCCAATTTGTAAAAATGAAAGTGAAAACTGTTCAAAGTTGGCGCTGTCCATAAAATAAAAATTATTTTCGCCAGCTGGCGAATCTTTGTAAAGATATTGCGCTTTTTTAGTAACAAGTTCTGCTTCTTGAATTTTTTCGGCGCCGGCAAAAGTTTTTTCAACCGTAGTGCTAGAAATTAAACTTTTTAATTTTGTTCGTAAAATACTGCCACCACGACCGAGTTTAGAGTGCTCAACAAAAATTACTTGATGGGGCTGATTATTAAAAATAATCTTGGTGCCAATTTTTAGATCATTAATAGAAAACATTGTTTAGAAATTATTTTTTGACATAAGGTAAAAGCGCCAAAAATCTTGCTCTTTTAATTGCTTCAGAGAGCATTCGTTGATGTTTCGCGCAGGTGCCGGTGTCGCGCGCCGATTTCATTTTTGTCCAAGGTGTCAGGTATTTTATTAAAACACCTGATTCTTTGTAATCAATAAAGTCAATTTTCTTGCGACAAAAATTACATTGTTTTCTTGATGGACTAAATCTTCTTTGCATAAAAAACTCCTAAAATGGTATTTCGTCTAAATTAATTTCGCCTTCGTCTGTTGATGTTTCTTTTTCTTTAGCGATCTTTTTTGGCTGGGTTTTTTCTTCTGATTTTATTTCTTCTTTTTCAATTTTTGGAGAAAATTCTTTAATATCTTCGCCTAAATCAGTTGAAGATTCTGTGGTGCTAGCACCTTTGGGGGTTAAGAAAACAAAATCTTCCATCACAATTTCAGTCCGATTTCTTTTTCCACCGTCTTGTCCCTCCCATGTTCTGGTCTGGAGTCGGCCTTCAATATAAATTTTATTGCCTTTTTTAACATATTGGGCAATAATTTCGGCTAATTTGCTCCAAGCAACAACATTGTGAAATTCAGTTTGTTCCTGATTATTGCCTTCTTTGTCGCGCCAACGACGGTTAGTTGCGACCGAGAAAGAACAAACCGATTGACCGTTGGGGGTGGAACGGATTTCCGGGTCTCGGGTCACATTGCCAACAAGTTGAGCTCGATTTAAAGAATACATATTGTCTCCAAATTTCTAATTGACCTAATTACTAAAATATTTTGAATACTATTCTTTTAATAATTCGTTTAATTTTTCGTCTAAAGCCTTGAGCCGTTCTTCTTCGCCCAGCTCAATTTCCGGTTTTTTGGTTTTTTTTGTTTCTTTCTTTACTTTTTCTACTTTAATTTCTGCTTCTGCTATTTTTTCTTCTGGCTTTTCTTCTTCTGTTTTCTTGCTAATTTCTTTTTCTTCAGTTACAGTTTCTTCTTTTTTTACTATTTTAACCGGGGTTTCTTTAGCTTTAAAAATAACAATTAAATGTCTTAAAATTTCATCTTTAAGATTGAGTTTGCGGTCTAATTCAGCAACTTTTTCTGGCGCAATTTCAAAAATAACGGTTGTAAAATACGCTTCTTTCTCCTTTTTAATTTTATAAGAGAGCTGTTTTTGACCCAATGTTGAAGTGGAAATAATTTTTCCATCCAACGATTCAATCTCTTTGGAGATTGAATTCTCTTTTAAATCTTCCTTTGTTAGGAAGGTAATTTCATATTGTTTATTCATTGCTTTTTAAATATACCAGAGAAAAGTTTCTTTTGCAAGAGTTTAGACATTAAATTTAAATAACATTACATCGCCGTCTTGAACAATATAGGTTTTGCCTTCGGTTTTGACAAGGCCTTTTTCTTTGCAAGGAATCCAACCTTGGTGTTGAATAAAATTATCATATTTTATAACATCGGTAGCAATAAATCCGCGTTCAAAATCGGTATGGATTTTTCCGGCGGCTTGAGGCGCAGTTGAACCCTTGGTAATTGTCCAAGCCCGGGTTTCTTTTTCACCGGAGGTAAAAAAAGTAATAAGTCCCAAAGTTTCGTAGGCGATTTGTATTAAGCGGTTGAGTCCGCTTGCTTCTAAATTTAAAGATTCTAAAAATTCTTTTTGGTCAGTGTCGCTTAGTTCGCCGAGTTCCGATTCAATTTGAGCCGAAATGGGAATTAAACTGTCAGGATTTTTAATTAGTTCGTCTAAATGATATTTTTCAATTAAATCTTCTGGTTTGGTTGTTGCCATATTTTCCGAAACATTAGCAATGTATAAAACCGGTTTAGAAGTCAGAAATTGAATTTCACAGATTAGTTCCAAATCTTCTTTGTTTGGGAAAATGGCCCAAATAGGGATTTCTTGTTCAAGTCCTTCTTTTATTTTTTCTAAAATAACAATTTTCTTTTTACCTTCGTTGTCGCCTGGCTTTAAATCTTTGCTCATTCGCGCGAGAGATTTCTCAACCAGACTTAAATCGGAAAGAATTAATTCAAGATTAATGGTTTTAATATCTTCGGCGGGATTAATTTGACCGCCGACATGAATAATGTCGGGATTTTCAAAAAATCTAATTACCATTGCAATAGCATCAGTTTCTTTAATGTGAGCAAGAAATTGGTTGCCTAAACCTTCACCTTTGTGGGCGCCTTTAACAAGCCCTGCAATATCAATAAATTCAATCGTGGTGGGGACGGTTTTTTGGCTGTGGGAAATTTCTGTTAATTTTTCCAAACGATTATCTGGTACCTCAACCACACCGACATTGGGATCAATGGTGCAAAAAGGGTAATTTGAAGCCTCGGCTTTAGCATTTTTAACCAAAGCATTAAAAAGGGTTGATTTTCCGACATTTGGCAGTCCGACTATCCCTATACTCAGTGACATATTTTAACTCCTATAACTATTGACAAATACACATGATCACATATAATATAGTTGACAAGTAAATCCTTGTGCGTGGGCTTCCGGAATGGTTGCTCGTAAATAGCGTACAAGGTTTTGTTAATTGAACAAAGCATTTTCTTCAAAAATTAATTTTTTAAAAATATTATAATAAACGTTGTCATTATACTCATATTTTCTAAAAATTGACCAACTGGCAAAATCAACCGCCTGCAATGATTTTTCTTCGTGAGGAGTTTTGATCTCAATATCAATGTCTAGTCTGTGATTTATCTTCACCTGTTCTTTTAAATAGCTTTTAAAATTTAAATTTAAAAATTTATTGGTCTCTTTTTGTGACGCTACTAGTATTATTTTTTTATCTAATGGGATAAGTTTTTTAGAACAAATTCTATCCAGCAAAATATTGGTTACATAATTGTATAAAACTTCTTTTTGATTTTGGAGTTTTGTATAAACTTTTTGTTTATTTAAATATATTGTTAAAATTTTAATTTCCTTGTTAACTAATAGGCGCAATAATCGTTTTCGTGTGATTGGTTTTTCGTGATAAGAGTGAAGCACTCCGCTTTTTTGTTTGTGTTTCTTTTTTAACGCTGAATGAATTTTTTTAACAACCTTTTCAATAGGACGTTTATCTTTAGCGAATAAAATTGTAATAATAAAAAATTTTGAGGTCTTTTTTTTAGTAAAATTAAAACCTAAATCACCACTCTCATCTAGAAAAATGTAGCTCATAAGACAATTATACCTTAAATAATTCCGTTTGACCAGCCAGAACCCACCCCGGGGGTGGTATATTATGTTATAAATAATAAATAAGAGAAAATAATATTAATAACTTAAAGAGGAGGAATGACTCTATGAAAAAAACAATTGCATGGATTTTAACATTTCTAATTTGGGGTGCTCTTTTATTAATTCCGATAATTAAACAGGATGGAATTTTACAAATAGGGGCTTTTTTCTTTCTTGGAATAGCATTTTATTATATTGAGGCTAAAAAAACATTTGATAAAAAATCTTCAAATCAGCCACAGCCATCAATATCTTCGACCGAACCTTCTCTTGATTTCAAAAATCCTACGTCAAACAATGTTATCGCGAAATCGAGTGATATAATCTGGGTGAATATTCTAATCGTTATGACAGCTATCTCAGTGATTATAGGAATAATAATGACCATCGTTAGTTTATCTACGCATGATAACGAAACACTTCCTACAGGGATTATGATAGGAGTAATTGGGTTAATTTTTACTTTCTTATTAATTTATATCAGAAAAAGAATAAAGAAATAGTCATAAATAAATTACTGTGCAGTAAGTTATCTGTTTATATTTTCCCAGCAATAACTGTATACGATTTAGCTCATTTCACATTCAGAGCTCCCATGGGCAATAAAAAAGAGTGGATTTGGATTCCTTGGTTTGTACCAACGAATTGCATCATACTTTAGCCCTTACTATTTTTCCTTGGAGATCTCGTTCGGTAATTCGCCGTGCTTTCTGCATCGGTGGTATCTTTATACGGAGTTCAAAAGGAACCCCATATCGTATTGAGTTCCGACTATCCCGATAGATAAACTCATATTTAGATTATAATTTGTAAAATTGTGATTTTACAAATTTCCGCGTTAAATTTATTTTAACAAATTTAACTATATCTTAAATTATTTCATTTGACCAGACAAAGCCTATCCCAATGTCCACCTCGTAGGTGGACAACAGGTTTAGAAGTATATATTTTAAAAAGGCCACGAAAGCTCATGACCTTGTTAAGGATATAGTTTCTTCTAGCCACTGGTGTAACTCGGCAGAATCTTTGGATGTAATAATTGTTTCTGAAAAATCTGCTATCGGTTCTATTACAACTTTACCTGCCCGTTGGCGGGCGTGGATGACTTGATTATCACCGACAAATATTGCGACATGAGTAGCGATTTTGCCTATTGGTCTTGGTTGGCGACAAAAGAAAACCAAATCGCCCATTTGAAGATTTTCAGGTTTGATTATTAATGAAACAATATAAAGCCAATCAACTTTTGCCGGCAAGTCTATATTTAAGGCATTTTTGATAACAGTGACAACAAATTGACTGCAATTTTGATAGTTTTTACCATCGCCTTTGAGGCAATAAGGTGTTCCTAGAAATTTATAAGCTTCTTCAATAATTCTGACCCGATCTTTTATTGTCAATGTTGTGCTACGCAAGAATATCACCCCTTTTTTTAGTTCTGTTGTTGATTATAATATTTTTTGGCAACTTGTTCAATAACTTCATTGACTTTTTGAGCGGTTTGTAGTAAAATTAGCCTGTGATCTATAAGGAAAGTTCTTTAAAAATTAAATATTACAGAACATCTTAACGCTTGCATTTGTGAAGCGTTGGGATAATATAAATGATATAATTAAAGTGGTTCTAATGTTGGAATGTTGAAATCAAGGAGGATGGAAAAATGTCTGTTCAGAATATTCTTGACATTGGAAGTTCGTATAAGTTTAAAGAAGAAGGCATTAATGAACGTGGGCAGATAAAACGGTGGATAGCAGATGATGACAAGAGTGAAATTGCTCATCATCTAAGGCACGAAGTTGGCGCCGCTTTTGAATCAGTTGACTTTCTTGAGCCAGACCAGCAAAGTTTTCTTGCAATCGTTCTTGGTGAGGCCTTAACTAATGCTTGTAAATGCTTATCTGACCAACATTCAGTTGATATTACTTGGGAAAAATCCTTATCTAATATACAGTTGAGGATTGCTAATCCAAGTGATAGGTGCTATCAAGGTCAAATTTCACTTCCCGATGATTGTTTTGCCAATAATGGTCGAGGACTTGCAGTCATTGAGGCACTGATGAAAGATATTGACAATAAAGATGGCATTCATGCTAGTTGTAGTCTTTGCTATTATCGTGGTAGAATGGTTTTTCAAATTGCTATCGGGCGTTAGTTCTCAACCGCCGGGTTTTACTCGGCGGTTTTTAAATTATCTTCTTTTTGGTTTTTTTGTCTTAAACCATGAAAAGCTTGATGAACTTCATTTAAGTGTTTATCGGTAATATGAGTATAAATTTGAGTGGTGGTAATTGACGAATGACCAAGCAAGGTTTGGACCGAGCGTAAATCGGCGCCGTTCATAAGTAAATCAGTGGCAAAGCTGTGACGAAGAACATGGGGCGTCACTTTCTTGGTAATACCGGCTTTTTTAGCATATTTTTCAATCATTCGTTGAACCGACCTTGGAGTTATACCTTGAATTTCGGATTTCGGATTTCGGATTTCGGATTTATCTAACGTGTGTCCATAACCTATAAATAAAAATTCCGATTTATCGGGGCGTGAATTTAAGTATTTTTGAAGTGATTCTCTGGCAGTTTGGTCAAGAAAAACCACCCTGACTTTACCGCCTTTTCCTAGAACAGAAAACTCATTTTTTTCAAGATTAATATCTTTTATTTTTAAGCGACAGAGTTCCGAGACGCGAAGTCCGGTAGAAAAAAGTAAATCCAAAATAGCTTTATCTCGCAATCCATGAACAGTATTTAGGTCAGGGGTTTTTAGAATTTCGTCAAGCTCATCGGCATCTAAAAAAGTAATCTGCCGTTCGGAAACTTTTGCCAATTCAATTTTTTCTGGTGAAAGGGTTGAAATATCTTTTTTTCTTAGAAATTTCAAAAAAGATCGTAGGGCGATTAAGTAATAATTTTGAGTTGACTTGGAAATTGCATTTGAATTAATTTTGCCACGATTAAGAGCCAAACGATAATCTTTAACTAATGTCTGGTCAATTTTTTCAGGGTTATCAATGTTGTTTTTCTCTGCAAATGAGCTAAATGTCCGTAAGTAATGGTCGTAATTTTTAGTGCTCGCAATGGCGCGACCTTTTTCAATCTCCATATATTCTAAAAAATCAGTGATAAGAGAATTTATAGTCAAAAATACCTCCTTATATTTTAATTTTACGACGCATATTCTTTATTGTCAAAAAGAAATATTTCTGATAAGGTTAAAAGAGAACAATGAGGTGTAAAAATGATTCATCAAATAAATAATTTTGATCAAAATATTGTTTTAAGTTTAAACTCTTTTTTTACCAAGCATAGTAGCTTGGTTGTGGATAAATTTTTTGCCGAGTATTTAATGTATTTTTTGCCGGTAATATTGCTTATTCTATGGTTTTGGTCCCGGGATTCAAAAAAAGTGACGCTACGAGCCTTATTTTCAGTTATTTTAGCTTGGCCGATTTTAGCCTATATAATTGGGAATCTAATTAATCGACCTCGTCCATTTGAAATGACGGGGGTTCAAGAGTTAGTTTTTCATCGTCCCGATTTTTCTTTTCCTTCCGATCACGCCAGCGCTCTTTTTGCGGTTGCTTTTTCTTTTTGGTTTTCCGGGTATAAAAAACTAGCTTGGGTAATGTTTGTCATGGCTATCATCATCTCCTTCTTTAGAGTGGCAACGGCAATTCATTTTCCAACCGATATTTTGGGCGGATTTGTAATTGGTCTTATTTCGGCTTACTTAATTGACCTTTTTGACAAGCCGTTAAATATTATTTACAGTTTTATTATAAGAATTTTAAAAGTTGTCCATTTAGCCTAAAAAGGCGGTCTTATTAACAAAAATGTTTATAAATTTATTGATTGCGTGGCTTTTATGATCTCTGCTCTTTTTAGTCCCTATGTGACGGCTTTAGTTTTTATTATCTTAATTAGCTATCACTATTCGCGTAATTTAAGTCAATTTTTGCCTTGGATGGTCACTTTTTTACTTTTTGCGATTATTATTCCCGGTTTTTATGTTTTGTGGCTACTGGAATCAAGGCAAATTCGCGATATTCATATTTCCGACAAAAATGATCGCAAGATTCCTTTTCTTTTAGCTGGTGTTTCGTCGGTTATTGGGGCTTTTTTACTTTTTATTTTGGGAGCAGCTAAACCAGTGACTGTGATTGGAGTAGCTTACGCGGTAAATGTTATTGCCGTGGCACTACTTACTCAAGTTTGGAAGGTAAGCATTCATACCGCTCTTTATTCGGCGATTGTGACAACTTCAGTTATTCTTTTTGGTATTCACTTATGGTGGCTGTATTTATTTTTAATCCCTTTGGCATGGTCAAGAATTCATAGAAAACGGCATACCATTTGGCAAGCGGTGGCTGGCTCTTTAATTGCATTCGTCTTAACCGCGGCTACTTTTTGGTTTTTCGGCTACCTATAGAAAGGAAAATTATGGCGACACAAATTTTATCTGCAGTTGCCTCTTGGATTATGGGAGTAATTAGCGCCCTTGGTTATGGCGGGGTAGTTCTTTTAATGGCGATTGAATCGGCTAATATTCCACTGCCGTCAGAAATAATTATGCCTTTTTCGGGTTTTTTGGTAGCCAAAGGCGAACTCTTGATTGAAAATTACGGCAAATATATTTTTATTTCCCACCACGATTTAGACTTAGCCGACAGGTGGTTTAAAAAACACGGCGAAATGACTGTTTTTGTTGGCCGGTTACTACCGGTTATTAGAACATTTATTTCTTTTCCGGCGGGAATTGCCAGAATGAATTTTTGGCGATTTGTTATTTATTCTTTTCTAGGATCGCTACCATGGTCGCTGGCTTTAGCTTTTTTGGGTCAGAAATTAGGCGAAAACTGGGAAAGTCTTCGTCGCTATTTTCACGGACTTGATTGGCTTATTTTAGGACTAATAATAATTGGAATTGTTTGGTGGATCAGAAGACACCTGAAACAAAATCAAAAGCACTAGTCAATGGACATATCTTCTGGTTCGTCTTGTTTGCCGCCATATTGGCCGGGAGGAGTTTTGTCATCTGGGGCTTGAAAGCTATTAGCACTTTTAATTTTTTCTTCTACTGGTTCTTGGGAAAACTGAACATCAATTTTCTCGCCGGCAGTGTCAGGAGTTTTTAAAGGTGTGGGATTATTTGGGGGTGGTGGCGTTGGCGACGGAGTTTTGAGCTCGCCTTGATTTGGCGAAACAGACGGCGAAACGGGTGGCACTGGATTACTTGATGGAGGCGGTGGAGTTGGTTTTGGGGTTGTAGGAGTAAAAGTTACAGGATTAGGATTTTGAATTGGAGGTTTAGGAGGTTCTGGTTTAGGCTGGGGTGCCGCAAAACCGGCCGGTTTTGGCACAAAAGGTGGCGGAGTGGATGGAGTCGGGGGAATTGGATTTGGTGGAGTTTTTGCGTGTTCAATCATTGGCGGTAAGCCAACTTTTTCAGGCGCTTTTTTAATTTCTTCTTTAATATTTTCAACTTTGGCTTCACCGCCGGTAATGTGTTCTAAATACTTAACATCAATAATCGCGACGGCTGGTTTGCCACCTTTGGTGAGAACATAGAGTTTGTCTTTTTGAACCTCGTTGACAATTTGAGAAAAATGATCGCGCGCTTCCGTCAGCGGAATAATGTTTTCCAGTGAAACTTTAAGTGGATTTTCCATAATATCCTTTCAAATGAAATAACTTCCGACGAATCTACTTTCACAAATCAACACTAATAAATAGTAAATACCAATTCGTGCTAATTCGTGTATAAGATTTGTCGGAATATTTTACTTTTTTAAGCCAATTTAATGGTCATTTTAATCATATAATTACTTAAATTATTTGTCAAATTCTTGTCACTAATCATTTTGAATGCGGTCGTCGTTAAAATGGTTAGTAGTATTAAAGATTTGATTTTTGATTTATTTTAAGATATATTTTAAATATGTTAAATCATAGAATTAATAAATTAATTCGCGGAAATTTATGCTAAATTATAAATTAACCACTTTGCCGAACGGTTTAAAGTTGATTACCGCTCCTTTGGAAAATACTAAAGCGGTGACAGTTCTCTTTTTAATTGGTGTGGGTTCAAGATACGAAAATAAAAATTTAAATGGTATTTCTCATTTTTTAGAACATCTGTTTTTTAAAGGAACCAAGAAACGGCCGAAAACTTTAGATATTGCTAAAGCCCTTGATGCCGTTGGCGCTAGTTACAATGCTTTTACTTCCGAAGAACACACTGGTTTTTTTGTACGAGCGGCGTCCGAGCATTTTGAACTGGCTTTGGATATTTTATTTGATATGCTTTATAATTCTGCTTTTTTGTCCGAAGAAATTGAGCGGGAAAAAGGTGTGATTGTGGAAGAAATTAATATGTATCAAGATTTGCCTCAAAGTTATATTTCGGAAGTGGCAAAACAACTTTTTTATGGTGATCAACCTTTGGGTTGGCAAACAACCGGTCTGAAAGAAACGGTCCAAAAATTTTCAAGAGAAGATTTTGTAAGTTATCGTGATAAATTTTATACTCCGGAAAATATGATTGTGGCTGTTGCCGGTGGCAAAAATAATGTTTCTTGGCAAGAAAAAATTCAGGAGTTTTTCGCAAAAGTTGAGGCAAAAAGAAAAGAAGAGTATTTAAAAATTAAAGAAAATCAAACAAAGCCCGGACTGAAAATGCACTTTAAGAAAACCGATCAAGCTCATTTAATTTTAGGTTTTCGCACCCCTGCGCGCTCCGACAAACGTCGTCCTGTTTTAAAAGTTTTAAATAATCTTTTTGGCGAGACAATGTCTTCACGACTTTTTACCGAAGTGCGTGAAAAGCGGGGCTTGGCTTATTATGTTTCATCCGAGATGGCTGATTTTCAGGATACTGGTATTTTTGGCGCTTCAGCCGGGGTGGATATTTTAAGAGCCAAAGAAGCTGTCAAAGTGATTCTTGAGGAGTTTAATAAATTAAAAACTAAAGATATATCAGCTGAAGAATTAAAAAGAGCTAAAGAAAATTTAAAAGGACGGATGTATTTGGGTTTGGAAGAATCTTTTGCGGTGGCTGAATTTTTAGCCGAACAGCAACTTTTTTGGGGTAAAATTGAACATCCAGAAGAAATAATTTCAAAATACGAAAAGGTAACCGCTTCCGATATTAAAAAATTCGCAAAGGAGTATTTTGTTCCAAAAAATTTAAATTTAGCTATGATTAGTCCCTTTAAAAATACAAATGAATTTGAAAAAATATTAGAAAGGTTTTAAATGTCTAAAGAACAAACTTTGATTGCCATCAAACCGGAATCAATTCAACGTCATTTAATTGGCGAATTTATCTCTAAATTTGAAAAGCGGGGATTGAAGCTAGTTGCTTGCAAAATGATTGCTCCAACTAAAGAACAAGTTGGTAAACATTATCCTGATGATGAAGAATGGTATGTTTCTAATGGCACTAAAACTTATGAAAACTACAAGTCAAAAGGCATTGATCCTGGTATGGGTCCAATTGATTTGGCAAAACTCACTCGCAAACGACTTATAGAACATTTAACGGATCGTCCAGTAATATTTATGGTTTGGCAGGGTCCTCATGCGTGCACTTTAGGACGAAAAACTGCCGGCGCTACCAATCCTTTGATTGCTGATATCGGTTCAATTCGTGGCGACTATTCTATGGAAAGCTATGAGTTATCTGATGGTTTGGGCCGAGTAATTCATACTTTAATTCATGCTTCTGGTTCATCTGAAGAAGCGCAAAAAGAAATTGCCATTTGGTTTAAGAAAGAAGAAATTTTGGATTACGATTTAGTGATGGAAAATGTTTTTTATACTAAGGATTGGGGAAAGATTAAAAAATGATCCGAGCTTATTTACCGGCTTTTGTCATCAGTGCTTTAATTTGTGGCGGGCTGACTTATTATGTCAGACGTCTGGCTCAAAAATTAAAATTATTTGACCAACCTTCACCACGAAAAATCCACCCTTATCCTTTACCGCGGTTGGGAGGGGTAGCGATTGTTGCAACTTTTTTAATTGTGACAATTGGTTACATTTTTGCCTCTCGTCGGCTTAATTTTGGCGAAAATTTATGGTTTGCCGATCAGAAATTGATTGGGGTGATCTTGGGACTGATTGTTTTAATTGTCCTAGGCATTTTAGATGATATTCGCGGTGTTGGACCGTTAAAGAAATTATTTTGGCAGTTGGTGGCTTGTGTGATTGTGGTTTCGTTTGGTGTTTCAATTGGTTTTTTAAGACTTCCTTTTGGCAGTCACCTTGATTTGACTAATCCGCAAATTCATTTTGCTTTATTTGGTCACGGTTTTAATATTGAAGTTTTAGCGGATTTAATTTCAATATTTTGGATTCTTTTACTGATTAATACTTTCAATTTTTTAGATGGTTTAGATGGTTTAGCCACTGGCATTTCTTTAATTTCGGCGATTGTGATTTTCTTTTTAAGCATTAGCCTGGGTCAAGATGCCAGCGCTCTTTTGGCAGTGATTATTGCCGGGACGGCGGCAGGATTTTTGCCCTGGAATTTTAATCCGGCGCGAATCTTTTTAGGTGATTCCGGCAGTATGGCTTTAGGTTACTTGATTGGTGTTCTGGCAATGATTTCCGGTGGAAAGTTGGCGACTTCTTTTTTGGTTTTAGGAATCCCAGTTTTAGATGTCGGCTGGGTGGTTCTTCGTCGTATTTTTAAGGGAAAATCACCATTTTTGGCTGATAAAAGGCATTTGCATCACCGGCTGTTGACGGCGGGTCTAACCCAGAAACAATCGGTTATACTTTTATATATTATTTCCATGATTTTTGGTACGGTGGCGATTATTTCTAAAACTCAAGAAAAAATCACCGCTTTAATTGTTTTAATTTGTCTAATGATTGTTTTAGCTTTGGCGCTGGTAGTATTAGAATTAAGAAAGAGGGCTCGTCAAAATGGATAAAAAATCTTGTACAAAAATTGTTTTAATCATCATTATTATTTTAGTCGCTTTAGGCATGGTCGCGCCATTTGTAACAGGAATTTGGCAATAAAATAAAATCCCCCGGATTGCGCCGGGGGAATTTTTGAAAAGTTCAAGTCAAATCCATGATTTGAAGCATCTCCTCTTTTGCCCTTAGTGGTTCAAAACCAAGTTTCTCGCCCCATTGTTCAATTTCATCTTCTCCGACATGACAAACGATTGTGTGCTGATATCCTCTCATTAACGTCATCTCGTAGTAAGCAAGGCGGGCACGTTTCTCAATGTTTTCTGGTTTATCCTTGCCACGTCGCTCCAGTTTACCTTTAACTGTAAGGTAGACGATTTCTTCTGGAGGAAGACGCATTGACTTTGAACATTGAGTAATTTCTTCCCAACTTATTGGGATAAAGGCAACTGTTCTAATCTCAAAGGAGCAATCCGATTGTGTTTTTATCCAACGAAGCAGATTTTCACCAAGCGAGGGATAAGCCTCAACATAGACAAGATCATTTCTCTCGAAAGCATCATTAACTGCTTCTTTAGAAATAGCCTGTATCATTTCTCCGCGAACACTGCCACGGGCTACTATTTCATCATTGGGCATTCCCATAATCTCGTCCGCTGTTTTGAAATAGTAGTCTATCTTATCAACTTCACCTTCTCTTCTAAGACGGCTAGTAGTAAGTATAATCCTCCCGAAAGACTGACCATATTCTTTTACTATCGCCTTAATCTTGGGCGTCTTTCCGGTTCCAGAAGGACCAGATTCCAAAACCAATCGTTTCTTTGTTTCTGACATTATACAATATTCCTCCTTGATTTGTTTAAGTGCTTCAGCAATCTGTTATTTAGTGGAGGCGGAATGCAAACTGCCTAAAGTGTAGCAGGTAATAGGTTAAAAATCAAGGGTGTTGCTCTAAATTCTAGAATTTATTTATCTTTTACCCCAATGTCCACCTACGAGGTGGACAATAGGTTTAGAGGATTAATCTAACCTGTAAATCCAACCTTCCACCAAAGGCGGATAAACTCCGGTTGGATTTTGGTTAATAAAATAAGCCCCCGGATTGCGCCGGGGGAAATAGTGCGAAAAAACTACGACCGTAGTTTTTGTCACGGATATAATATTTCACTTACTTTTTTAAAAGCTATTTCTTGGGCTAGAGCTGCTACCTTGCGGTAGGTCTCGTACTTGCTGTTTAGTGGTTTGGTACTGACAATTGAAAGTTGAGGAGGCACAACTGAAAAATCAATTTCCAATCGGCCACTGGCTGAAATTAATTGTGGATTCAATTTATGTTTAAGTCCATCAATATCTTCTGGTTTGACCCACAATTTAATCCGTCCTTCCTTGAAATATTCAACATATGCCATGAAGGGTGTGTTAATAATAACTTTATCGCCAACACAGCTCCAAGCAATTGCGCAGACATCTTTTCTTTCCTGCCAGTAATGCAATTGTTTTAAAAAATCATTCTCATCAACAATCAGTGCTGTTTTTTCTATCAATCGATCATAATCAGAAATTACTTCAAGTAGAGTTTCATCTTCAATTCGCTCTTTGAGTAAAAAAAGAAAATCATAGACTGCATGGACCATTATCGGCAAATTAATATTTAGAAAGTTGTCATATCTTATTGATTTTTTTTCTTTAAGACAATCTTCCAAAATTGTGGTGCATTCAAGGCCAAACTGATAGACAATATCAAAAGGTTTAAGAAGCTCCGCAAAAAAAGGTATATGGGGATTTTCAAAACATTGCCTTATTTTGGCTTTGCTATCTGTTCCTTGAAAAGTTTTAACAATGCCAGCCAACTTCCGCAAGCAATGATAAGGAAGATTCTCTAAATTACTAAGGGTCGGTAAGAGAATATCTTCACGAAACCACCTGCGTCGGGAAGTGCGGTCGTCTTCCAAGAGATATTTAGCCAGCTTAAAGGCATGATTAACATATTCGGTCAGATCTTTTAACCGTGCCCGAGTGTCAGTTTTACTATACTTACGAACATCTTGCTGGATATTTTCATAAAGTTGACGAATTTCGGCAGGAAATTGGGAATTGCGAGAGAGGAAACCAAAATGATCAAAGGTAGTTGGTGAAAAATCTGCCTTATTGTTATAAGCATCCTTGAATCTTAATTTTTCTTTTTCTACTCTTCTTGAAGCGCAGAAAATAAAAGTAGTTTTAGTCCACCAGCCAGTTTGATCAACAATTTCTTGATAGCAATCTCTAATATCATACTGTGCGACGCTTTCAGTTAAAGAAACGGCGCAAATATCAATATCGCTTCTAATGGTGGCATCACCCCTAACCAGTGAACCAAAAAGGACAAACTGGCTTCCGGGAAAATGGCGATGTAATGACTCTAGAAACAAATTAGCAACTTGTTGAATTTGTTTTAAATTCGGCAAAGTATTATTGGTGATTTCCCGAGGATGAGGTATCCGCGACATTCGGTTCTTCCCCCTTTCTTTAATTTAAAGGTGCAGTAGTTTATACTATAATAGAGGTTATAATTTTGCAAGAAAAATATCAATTTGATGGACAGAGACCGGACGAAGATGTTATTTTTGTGGTTAAGCGCCATCCTTGGGTTTTAGCTTCGGCTGGTTTTATTAGTATTGCTCTTGTTATTGTGCTGGTTCTGTTTATTTTATTTTTTGGACTTTCGCACATTACCGCTTTTATTATTATTGCTATTGTTTTATTTTTCTTAATTTTTGGTTTTTACCAATGGTTTGTCTATAACAATTATTTGTATGTCTTGACTAATCAGCGAATCATAATTATTGAGCAAAAAGGTCTTTTTGGGCGTAAAATTACCGAGGCGGAGTTGGAAAAAATTCAAAATATGACCGTTGAAGTCAAGGGAGCGATTGGGACTCTTCTAAATTTTGGCAATGTAACGCTCCGAACTGCCGGCATTGATCCGGTTATGGTAATGTATAATGTTGATAATCCTTATGAAGTCCAACAAAAAATTATCAAGTATTGTAAAAATTACTCGGATAATTTAAATAGACCCGTTATTCGTTAGATTTTATTAAGAGCTCGTCAATTTTATTTTTATCAAAACCGATGATAATTTTATCGTCAATTTTAATTACTGGCACTCCCATTTGACCGGAAAGATCAACCATTTCTTGGGCTGATTTTTGGTCAGAAGAAACATCAATATCGGTATAATCAATATTTTTGCTTTCAAAATAATTTTTCACTTGCAAACAATAAGGGCAAGTGGGAGTAGAATAAATTATAACCTTCATAATTTAGAAATTTTTTATTAGCTGCTTTTTTCGGCAAAGTCGCCTACTATTGGCAGTTTGTATTTTTCGCCGGCATAGGCTTTGATCATCATCATAATAATCAAGACCATGTAAAGTGGCCAGAGAATCCAACTGAAGAAGTTGACAATCGGGATGAACATAACAACACTGGAAATGACGGCAAAAGCCACTCCTAAAATTACTGATTGAAGAGCATGGAAGCGGACGAATTTGTCTTTAGAAATAATTAGAAAAACCAGTCCCACAATCCAAATATAGCAGAGTAATCCTGCCAGTTTTGGGTCCATTCCCTCTGTTCCGCCACCCGTTGATGGTGTTTGATCGGCCATTTAAACCTCCTTTTTCCGCCAGCTGGCGGATTTATTCATTTATTTTTAGTAACTATTTTTAGTTTAATTTAGCCATTGAGTTTTGTCAAATTTTACTCAATATTTTCTTCCCCCAAAAGCTCTCCCAATTGTTTTATCAGTTCATCGGTTTTTCCAACCTTGGTTTTGGTTTTGATTTCAGTAAAACCGCCGTTTTGAGGCGCTTTTAAAATGACAGGGGTAAGTCCGGGGAAACCCTCCAGAATTGTTTTGATTTTTAGTAAAATATCTTTTTTAGCTTGTCGGGGCAGGGTAATTTCTAGTTGATCTTTGTCCGGTGTCAGTGGGAGTAAAGTAATTTCTTTAATAGACTGGGCAATAATTTTTAAAGCGCCATCTTTAGTGTTGGTGCGACCTTCAACTAAAACAATATTGTTTGTCGCCCAAACGGCTGAATCTTTTTGCAAAATTTTTGGAAAAACTAAAACTTCGGTTCGGGCGGAAGTATCTTCCAAAGTGGCAAAAAGCATTGATTCTTTGGAGCGAGTTAAAATTTTAGAGGTAGCAGTAATTATGCCGGCAACTTTGACTTGTTTTCCTTCGGTCGGCGCAATTTGGTTGATTGGGTTAGCAAAAGTTTTAAGGCTTTTTTCCATTCCTTTTAAAGGATGTTCGCTGACATACATTCCCAAAAGTTCTTTTTCCCAAGCCAATTTCTCTTTTTTGGTGGCTGGAGCAACGGTTGCCAACTGTAATTTTTGGGCGGTTTCTTTGCTTGTTCCAAAAAGTCCCATTTGATTGGCGGACATTTCTTTAGAAGTGCCAGTTAAAAACTTTAAGATATTTTCAATATTTAAAATAATTTGATTTCTTTCGGCAAATTGATCCAAAGCACCGGTTTTGGCAAGGGCATCAATAATTTTTTTATTTAAAACTTTGCTTCCTAATCTTGTAAGGAATGATTCAAAATCTTGAAACTTGCCATTAACTTTACGTTCTTCAACAATTGCTTCCGATGCCCCACGGCCAACATTTTTAATTGAAGCGAAAGCGTAACTAATGTCGCCGGTTGAGGCAATTACCCCAAAATCAACAAAAGATTCATTAACATCGGGTGGCAAGACTTTAATACCCATATTTTGGGCTTCATTGAGGGCAAAAGTAATTTTTTCAATATCGCGACCTTCCTCGCTGGTCATCCAAGCGGCCATAAATTCGCTTGGATAATGAGTTTTTAAATAGGCAGTTTTGTAAGCGACCAAAGCGTAACTGGCGGCGTGGGCTTTATTAAAACCATATCGGGCAAAAGGCTCTACAAATTCAAAGAGTTTTTCAGCCACTTTTCTGGAAGTACCGTTTTTAATTGCCCCTTCAACCCATTTTTCTTTTTGTTCCATTAAAAGTTTTTTGATTTTTTTACCAATTGCTTTTCGTAAAATATCCGCTTGACCGAGTGAAAAACCGCAGATATCTTGAGCAATTCGCAAAATTTGTTCCTGATAAACAGCAACGCCGAAAGTTTCTTCCAAAATTGGTTTTAGTTTTGGGTGAATGTAGGTAATTTCTCTACGACCGTGTTTTCCGGCAATATATTGGGGAATTAATTCCATCGGTCCGGGACGGTACAAGGAAACCATCGCCATGACATCTTTAATATTACCTGGTCGAAGTTCTTTAAGGTATCGTTTCATTCCATCACCCTCAAGCTGAAATACGCCACTCGACTTTCCGGCAGAAAGCAATTTATAAGTATCTTTATCGTCCAAGGGAATATGGTTAATATCAACTTCTTCATTTTTAGTTTTTCTGATGATTCTTAAAGTATCGTCAATAATAGTCAGGTTTGCCAAGCCCAAAAAGTCCATTTTAACTAACCCCAAGTCTTCCAAAGCGTGCATTTCGTATTGAGAAACAATGCTTTTCTCACCTTTGGAAGCGATTTGTAAAGGTATATATTCGGTTAGAGGTTTGTCGGTAATAACAACGCCGGCGGCGTGAATCGAAGCGTGGCGGGCGACTCCTTCAATCTTTTGAGCTAAATCAAAAAGTTTTTTAATCGCTGGATCTTTTTGGTAGCTGGTTTTTAATTCATCAACCATGTCCAGAGATTCTTTTAATGTTAGACCCATGGGAATTAATTTGGCAATTTTATCAAGATCAGTATAGCTCATGCCCAAAACCCGACCGGTATCGCGAATACCGTTTCGGGCGGCAATGGTTCCAAAAGTAATAATTTGCGCCACTTTGTCAGCGCCGTATTTCTGCGTGACATAACTAATTAAATCGGCGCGTCGGCGGTCGGAAATGTCCAAATCAACATCAGGCCAGGAAATTCTTTCCGGATTTAAAAATCTTTCAAAAAGAAGACCGTATTGAAGGGGCTCAACATCAGTGATACCTGTGAGGTAGGAAACAATACTGCCAGCGGCCGAACCTCTAGTGTTGGTGGAAATGCCTTGAGTTTTGGCAAAATTGGTGTAATCGGCGACTACCAACATGTAATTGGCAAAGCCCATTTTATCAATGGTTCGAAGCTCAAAGTCCAGACGTTCTTTTATTTCAGGGGTCAATTCCGGATATTTATCGGCTAAATTATCAGCGCAAATCTTTTTTAATCTTTCTTCCGGGGTGGAGCCGTCAGGGCTTTCTAACTTTGGAAAGATAAATCGGCCTAGTTCAATTTTCATTTGGCATCGCTCTGCCACCTTAACCGTATTTTCAATTGCCTCCGGTAGATAGTCAAAATCTTTAGCCATTTCTTCGGGGGAGCGCATGGAAATATCTAAAAATTTGCCATTTTCTTTCATACTCATCCGATCGGTATCAGAGACAAATTTGCCCGTTTGAACGCAAAGTAAAACATCTTGAGCTTCGGCATCGTCTTTATTTAAATAATGAATATCGTTGGTGGCAATTAGTCCGACTTTGTGTTTTTTGGCTAGATCAACCATTATTTTGTTGGCAATTTTTTGCTTTTCAAGCTCTGGGTGGGATTGAACTTCCAAAAAGAAATTTTGGTTTCCAAAAATTTCTAAATATTCCAAAAGGGCTTTTTCGGCTGATTTAGCATTTTTTGTGACAGCCAAATTTGGAATTTCTCCCTTAAGACAAGCTGATGAGGCGATAATACCTTCAGCGTATTTAGCCAAGGTTTTTTTATCAATTCGCGGTTTGTAATAAAAGCCTTCAAGATGGGATAAAGAAACTATTTTGAGAAGATTTTGATAACCTTTTTCATTTTCGCAAAGGAGAATTAAATGGAAAGGACTGGCATCAATTTTTCCTTCTTTTTCTTGCATTCCGCGGGGCGAAATGTATGCCTCAACCCCAATTATTGGCTTAATTTCTTGTTTTAAGCATTCTTTGTAAAACTCAATCGCGCCATACATGACGCCATGATCAGTTAAAGCTAAAGAATCCATTCCCAACTGCTTGGCACGAGAAACAATATCTGGAATTTTTGCCAGACCATCTAACAATGAATAATGAGAGTGGGTATGTAAGTGGACAAATTTTGACATTTTTAACTCAAAAATATCTTAACACATTTTTGTTGACAATTTAGTATTTTTATGATTAAATAAATGTATGGCTCATACAAAAGCAAAGGGAACAAGTAAATTAGGCAGAGATAGTATTTCAAAGCGCTTAGGCGTTAAAGTTTTTGGTAGCCAAAAAATAAATGCGGGTCAAATTATTATTCGTCAGCGCGGTTCTAAATTTTATACCGGCGAAGGCACAGCCATGGGCAAAGACGATACTTTATATGCCAAAAAAGAGGGAACATTAATATTTACAAAATCTCGCGTCCGTCGTTTTTCCGGGCGCAAAGTTGATAAAACTATTATTTCAGTTAAATAACTAATTGAGGCCGTTGAATAAAGCTTTAATTTACTCAAACTAAGATGCGTTTTGGGTAAATTAAAACATTATTCTGGTTCCTCAATGTTTTGCTTTTTTAGA